>ERZ1673962.1449-NODE-1449-length-11205-cov-3.305650_pt1 | contig 11205 bp, 7 predicted proteins | sample MGYA00580188_ERZ1673962 | MGnify/ENA primary metagenome ERZ1673962 (study PRJEB41334, sample SAMN05608104) | rock metagenome | biome: terrestrial subsurface; feature: shale formation; material: shale | place: USA: Pennsylvania ... | reverse complement strand
ACATGGTTTCGAGCGCCTTGCAGCTCGAGCTTCTGAAGAATGCCGAGGCCTATGCCATCGTCCTGCACCGCGATGCAACGCGCCGTCTGATCCTGACAAAAGAAAACCTGCCGGAAATCGACAAGGGGTATGATACCCGCGAGCAATTTCCCCCGACATTGATCTGGCATGCGCTTGAAACGCTCTTTGCCGGGGACGGGCGCACGATCCGCGTTATCGGCGAGCCGCGTTTCATGGGCGGGGATGTGATTGATCTGGTGATCGACGAAACGCCGCTGCGCCGGGCGATGATCGGCTACGGCATCAATATCTTCACGCTCTCGCTGGTGATCTCCGTCATCACGGCCGGACTTTTGTTCTTTGCGCTCAACCGCTTTCTGGTGCGCCCGCTCCGGCGGATTTCGGAAAACATGGTGGCCTTCCGCGAAAAGCCTGAAGACATTCGCCGCGTCATCACGGCATCCGGGCGGCGCGATGAGATCGGTGTTGCCGAAAGCGAGCTTGAAGCGATGCAGCGGCAAATCCGTTCGACGCTGAACCAGCAGGCGCGCCTTGCCGCGCTTGGCGGCGCGGTGAGCAAGATCAATCACGATCTGCGCAACATTTTGGCCAATGCGCAGCTCATTTCCGACCGCATTGCCGGGGTGAGCGATCCCACGGTGCAAAAACTCGGGCCCCGGCTTTTCGGCTCCATCGACCGGGCCATTGATCTTTGCGAAAAGACGCTGAAATTCGGCAGAGCCGAGGAAGACCCGCCGCAGCGGCGCTTCTTTCTCCTTGCCAATTTCATGGAAGAACTCAGAAGCGCTTCCGGCCTCGAGGATGAAGGCCGCGTCGCTTTTGTCTGCGATATTCCGCCGGATCTGCGCATTCATGCCGATCCCGATCAGCTTTTCCGCATCCTCCTCAATCTCATACGCAATGCCGCCGAGGCGCTCCAGGGCAGCGACGGCGAAATCATAGTGCGGGCCTGGCTCGAAGAGGACGACAAAGTCGAGATCGAGGTTTGGGACAATGGCCCCGGCCTGCCGGAGCGGGCGCGCAAACATCTCTTCCAGGCCTTTGCAGGCTCCGCCCGCGCCGGGGGCACGGGGCTGGGGCTTGCCATTTCCGCGGAATTGGCCGAAGCCCATGGCGGTAAGTTGACCTTGATCGAGAGCGTACCGGGCAAGACGGTCTTCCGCATCTGCATTCCCCAGGACAGGGCGGCTGCCGCATTGGCCGCGCAATAGGCGGGGAAGGAAGAGCGTGAACGGCAAGGACATATCCGGCGATCTTATTCTTGGCGATATTGGCGGCACCTATGCGCGGCTCATGCGCGTGCCCGCCGGTTTTCAGGGAAACGCGGGGGAGCTGCCCGCGCCCGATCTTTTCGAACTTTCGCATTTCAAAGATGCCGATGCGCTGCTCGCCGCTTTTCTGGAAAGCCATGCCGGGACAAAACCGCCGGCAGCCATTGCCCTTTGCGCGGCAGGCCCGCTGGAAGGGAAAGGCTGGGCGGCGGCCATCCACATGACGAACACGCCCTGGTCGCTTTGCGCCGAGGCGATGGGCACGCGCTTTGGCGTGCCGGTTCTTCTGCTCAATGATTTTACGGCCTGCGTGCTTGGCCTGCCGGACTTGAGGCCCGCCGATCTTGAACCCATCGGCGAGGGGGCGGCGGAAAAAGGCCGCCCGCTCGCCGCCATGGGCCCCGGCACCGGGCTCGGCACGGCGGCGCTGTTGCCGCAAGGCGGTGGGTGGATTGCAATGCCGGGCGAAGGCGGGCAGACGAGCCTTTGCGCGGTCAGCGAGGAAGAGCGCGCCCTTCTCGATCATCTCTCGCGCGAGGGCACGGGGCCGGGCGGCCATGTCGCTGCCGAGCATATTCTCTCAGGCCCCGGCATCGTGCGGCTTTACAGAGCGCTTGCCGCGCTTGCCGGGGCGGCGGCGCCTTTGGCAAGTGCGGCTGACATTGCGGCGGCGGCAGGTGAGGGCGATGCGCTGGCCGCGCATACGCTTTCCTGTTTTTCAGGCTGGCTTGGCGCCATGGCGGGCGATCTGGCGCTCACCTATTGGGCGGCGGGCGGCTTTTATCTGGCAGGCGGGGTTTTGCCGAAGCTTGGCCGCCATTTCGACCGGGCGCTTTTCCGGCGCCGTTTCGAGGCGAAGGGCGTCTTCACGCCGCATCTGGCGAGCATGCCGGTCTATCTCATCAAAGGGCAGAACCCGGCTTTCTCCGGCCTCAGCCGCGCGGCGCGCATGGCGCTTGCCGGGCGCGCGGTTTAAGGCCGGCCTTCAAGCACAATGCCCTCGCGCCGGGGATCGGCGCCGCCTTCAAGACCTTGCGGCGTTTTGCGGATGCCGTGCAGCCCGCTTGTCAGCTCGCGCACCAGCACCCGGTGCCCGAGCGCCTGCAAGGCAGGCTCCAGCGTTTCAAGCGGCGTTCCCGCTTCCAGCTCCGTCGCGCCGTTGCGGTTCACATGGCGGGGCAATGCGATGGCCGCCTGCATGTCCATCTCCCAGTCGAGCAGCGCGATCAGCGACTGCGTCACATAAGTGATGATGCGGCTGCCGCCGGGTGAGCCGATGGCGGCATAAAATTTCCCCGTCCGGTCGAAGACCATGGAGGGCGACATGGACGAGCGCGGACGCTTGCCGGGCGCCACGGCATTGGCAACCGGCACGCCGTCGATCTCCGGCAGGAAGGAAAAATCGGTCAGCTCGTTGTTGAGGAAAAACCCGCCTGCCATCAGATGGCTGCCGAAGGGCCCTTCAATGGAGGCGGTCATGGAGACGGCATTGCCCCAGCGGTCCGTCAGGCTGAAATGGGTGGTGGAGGGACGCGAGATGGAACGGTTGGGCGCAAGAGCGGCCGCCGCCTGAGGCGGCGTGCCCGCCTCCGCCTTGCCCATGGAAGCGGACATGTCGATAAGTTTTGCCCGCTCGGCCAGATAGCTTTTATCGAGCATGCCGGTGATGGGCACATCGACGAAAGCCGGATCGGCGATATAGGTGTCGCGGTCGGCATAGGCCAGGCGCGAGGCTTCGGAGATGAGATGCACCGCTTCCGCACTGCCGGGCTGAAGCGCTGCGACATCGAAATTTTCAAGAATGCCCAGAATCTGAAGGCTGGTGAGCCCGCCCGATGTGCTGGGGCCCATGCCGCAGACTTTATAAACGCGGTAGGCAAGGCACACAGGATCGCGCTTGATCGGTTTATAAGCGCGCAAATCGCTCATCGATAGCGTGCCCGCGCGGGTGGGCGCGCCGCGCACGGCGAGCACGATCTTCTGCGCGATGTCGCCGGTGTAAAAGACCGCCGGATCCTGCTGCACCAGGCGCAGGGTTTGCGCATAAGCGGGGTTTTTAAGCAGCGTGCCGGCAGGATGCGGCACAAGCTCGCCTCTAGCGTTTTGAGTGAAGAAGTAATCGCGTGCGGCAGGAATGTTCGGCAGGGCGGGCGACCACTCGATCAGCGCGGCAAGGCGCGGGGAGACGATGAAGCCTTCCTCGGCAAGTTTGAGCGCCGGTTCGAAAAGCCGCGCCCAGGGAAGGCGCCCGTGATCCTTATGCGCCATGTGCAGCATGGCAACGACGCCCGGCACGCCGACCGATTCCCCGCTCACCACCGCTTCGATGAAGGGGCGCGGATTACCGCCCGCATCGACAAAGACATCCGGCGTGATACCGGCAGGCGCGGTCTCGCGCCCATCATAGGTTTCGAGCCTTTCGGCCCGCGCGTCCCAGTGAAGAAGATAGGCGCCGCCGCCGAGCCCGGACGATTGCGGCTCGACAAGGGTGAGCACGGCTTCAACGGCGATTGCCGCATCGACGGCGCTGCCGCCTTCTTCCAGAATCTCAAGCGCGGCCTCGGTCGCGTAAGGATTGGCAGTGCTGGCCATGAAGGGCTGTTCTTCGGCCCGCAGCAAGAACCAGCCGGCCACGGCCAGAACGAGGGCGGCAAGGATGGCCGCGGCGGGAATGATCTTTTGTTGCTGCATGATTTGCCCCTGCTTGCCCCCGGTTACTCTTGTCGGGCGCGCCGTGCGGAAAACTATACGCCATATAAGAAGTGCCGTCGAAACCACCAGTCTCGTTAACCGATCAATTCTGCAAACTTGGCTGAAAGCTCAGTTACGGGGCGCTTCTTCTTGTAATTGACCTCCAGGGAGGCGCTCTTTAGCGTGCCCTTTCACCGGAAGGAGCCGGATATGCCGGATTTGAATAAGGCGGATGAGGGCCGGCGGTTCGTCAAACCGGGCCCGCGCAATCTGATTACCGATATCAAGGGCCTTGCCGTCGGCCAGGCGGAAGATGCCCGGGTGCGCACCGGCGTTACCGTGATCCTGCCGGAAGGGCGCGTAACGGCCGGCGTCAGCGTGATGGGCGGGGGACCCGGCACGCGGGAGACGGATGCGCTCGATGCCGACCGGCTGGTGGAGGAGGTGGATGCCATTGTCCTTTCCGGCGGCTCGTCTTACGGGCTCGATGCGGCAGGCGGCGCAGCCAATTGGCTGGGCGCGCGCGGGCGCGGCTTTCAGATGGGCGCCTCGCCGAAAGTCTCGCCGGTCGTGCCTGCCGCGATCCTGTTCGATCTGGCAAATGGCGGCGACAAGGACTGGGGCGAGGAGCCGCCCTATCATGCGCTGGGGCGGGCGGCCTGCCAAAACGCTGAAGAGACCGCGGCGAAAGGGCAGGGCCAGGCATTCGCACTGGGTGCGGCGGGCGCTGGGCTCGGCGCGCTCGCCGGCACGGCGCGCGGCGGCATCGGCTCCGTTTCCGCGGTCACGCCCGATGGGCTGCAAGTGGGCGCGCTGATCGCGGTCAACGCCTTCGGTTCCGCCTTCATACCCGGCACGCAGCAGTTCTGGGCGGCCCCTTTCGAGCTTGAGGGCGAGTTCGGCGGGCGGGGCTGGCCCGCCGACATGGTCTCTCTTTCAGCGCTGCATCCGTTTGCAGGCACCAAGGCGGCGGGCGCCGTGCCGCCTGCGCCCGGCAGCAACACCACCATCGGCGTGATCGCCACGAATGCGCGCCTGACCCAGGCTGAATGCAAGCGGGTTGCTTTGATGGGGCAGGACGGCATGGCGCGCGCGCTGCGCCCCATCCATACACCCGTCGATGGCGACACGCTTTTCGTCTTGGCGACGGGCGAGCACGAGCTGCCTGCGGAAATGCGCCCGCTGGCGCTTGCCGCGCTCGGCTCCATTGCCGCCGACTGCGTGGCCCGCGCCATCGCCCGCGGGGTCTATGAAGCAGGCAAATAGGCGCAACAAAAAAGGCCGGTGCGGGGCACCGGCCTTTCTTCAATTCATGTCTCTTACCTTAGCGCACGAAGATGCGTACTTCGTTCGTGCTGACATCGGCGCTGGTGGTCGAGGAAATCTGCACCCGGTCGGCGGGCAGGCCCATATCGCTCATGGACTGGAAAACCTTTTCCGCGTTCTTGCGGCTTTGCGACTGGGCAAGCTGGGCATTGCCCGCCGAGCCGCCGGCGGCAGCCACGGCAAGCACTGTGAACTCGGAAGCCGGGCGCCGTTCGAGCGCTTGAGAAAGGGCGGTGTATAGCGCGCGCTCATACTCGACATCCGGACGGTCGAAACGGATCACCACAAGCGGCGGCGTGCCGGTCGGGATGGCGCTGCGCCCGGCAGAGACGGGTTCGGCGGTGACATTGCTGACGCCGGAGGCGAGAGGGCGGCCGAAGAGCTGGCCGCGCTTGATGGCGTTGGAGAGCGTCGTCAGGTTCGAGCGCTCATTGGCCAGATAAGTCGTCTGGCGGGCGATATCCTGGCGCAGCTCGCTCAGCAGTTTGTTGATCAGCACGACGGTCTGGTTCGTGTCCACCTGCAGCCGCTCGAGCTGGCGGTGGTCCTGATCGACGGCGCCGGAAAGACCGAAGGTCGCCTGCGTCGTGTCGAGCAGGTAATTGGAGGTCGCCGCATCGCCGGCAATCTCGTTGGAGAGCGAGGTCATGTTGTTGACGTCGCGGGCGATCTGGTCGAGCTGCGACTGGGACTGGTTCCAGGCTTGCACGAGCTGCGGGTTGCCGGGCGTGGTGCCGACCTGCAGCTTGGCTTCGATGCCCGCTTTGGTGGTGTGATAGGCCTCGGCATGGGCGCGGGTTTCGGCGCGTACCTGCTCGAGGCGGGCGCTATGGGCTTCGATCTGCGCTTGCAGAGCGGCAAGCTCGGAACGGATCTGGCTCACTTTCCGGCCGACGGCGGTATCGCTCGTCGCGCCGGTGTCGACAGACAGGCCGGAAATCTGGGTATCGCCAAGCGGCGGCGGGTTCTGGGCCTGGGTCTGGCTGGTTTCCACGTCATCGCCGGAAACGGCCGGCCAGAGCACTTCATCGGCAAAGGAACAGCCGCCGAGAGCGAGGAAAGAACTCGCCGCCAGGACCTTCAGGCTTGTCATGACTCTTTGGCCGCAGGAAAGGAGGCCGTAAGAGGAGGGGCCGTGGGGGGAAGTCTGCCTCGACATATTTTTTAAACCCGCATCTTGAGTGACTGCCTAGCTCCACAAGCGGTCCGGGCTGTCTTCAAAGCGGCACCCCCCGGAAGGAGCGCTGCCTTTAAACCGGCCTGGAACGCGCGCATGGGCGCATCGGTGGCGCATCGGTTCGGCGCATCTGTTTTAGCCTTTACGGGGAAAACGTTTCCAAGAAAAACCGGATAAATGCCCCTCACCCGATTTCACCTTCGAATCGTGGCCCCCGCGCATGCCAAGTGACTTTACCTAAAGGGGTTTTGCGCCACAAGCTCTTATAAGACAAAGAAAAAGTGTCATTAAAGCTAGGTTGCAGGCCCTTTCCGATCTCTTAATGAAGCCCACATAAGGGCTCCGCGGCCATGAGCGCATGTTCCGGAAAGCGCGGGGCAGGGGCGGACGGACAGGCAAGAGATAAAGCCGAAAGGAAGGCAGATGCGGAAAATCGGACGGAAAAAGAACATCTTGGCCCTGGCAGTGCTGGGTATTGGCGGCTTATGCGGGGGATTGTTGGGTGCCCTCTGGGTGCCGGGCGCCCATGCCGATGAGGCAGGCGAAGCCAGCTCCGGCGCGCTTTTCGAGACATATACACGCGAGGAGACGAAAGCGCTGGGCCTGCCATTTTCCGAGGCGGTGCGCGCGGGCAACATTCTTTATCTTTCCGGTCAGATCGGCGTGAAACCCGGCACGCTGGAGCTTGTGCCCGGCGGCATGGAAGCCGAGGCGCGCCAGACGATGGAAAATATCGGTGAGGTGCTCGCCCATTACGGCGCCGATTTTTCCCATATCGCCAAATGCACGGTGATGCTGGCCGATATGAGCGAATGGGCCGATTTCAACAAAGTCTATGTGACCTATTTTGGCGATGGCCCGTTCCCGGCCCGCTCCGCCTTCGGTGCCTCGGGCCTGGCGCTCGGCGGCAAGCTGGAAGTGGAATGCATGGCGGTGCTGCCGGAAGACAGTTGAGGGGCCGGGCCTTGCGCGGATCTTTCTTGAACGAAAAAGCATGTGAAAAAGGCTGGGATAAAGCCTGCAGGCCTCTTGCCATAAGCTTTTCTAGGCATTATGAGTACGCACCTCTTGAGGCGGGGCCGCTTGTCAAGCCGCCCGCCGCCTCACCTTGCGCCGGTAGCTCAGCTGGATAGAGCACCAGACTACGAATCTGGGGGTCGGGAGTTCGAATCTTCCCCGGCGCGCCACTTCCCTCCGAAACATTGCAATAAATAACGCCGCTTTGGCGGCGGGCGCTTTGGCGCGTCTCGGGCGTGCGGAGGTTACGGGCGCCAGAATTCGGGGTCGAGGAGGAGGAGAAGCGTGAAAATCTCCAGCCGCCCGAAAAGCATGGCGAGAGAGAGGAGCCATTTGGCACCATCTGGCAGGGGCGCGAAATTACCGGCCGGGCCGATGATCTCGCCGAGCCCGGGGCCGACATTGGTGATGGCCGTGGCGCTGGCGGTGAGCGCGGTGATGAGGTCGAGCCCCATCAGGGAAAGAGCGAAGGTGAAGACCGCGACCGTTCCCAGAAACGCCGTCAGAAAGGCCAGCACGGCTTCCGGCACGTCGCTGGGAATGCGCCGCGAGCCGTATCGCATGGAGACGACCCGGTTCGGGCTCATCAGCTGGCGCAATTTGGCGCGCAAGACGATCCAGAGCACCTGGAAGCGGTAAATTTTGATGCCGCCGGAGGTCGAGCCCGCGCAGCCGCCGACAAAGGTCAAAAACAAAAAGCCGCCAAGTGCCGCCGGCCCCCAGAGCGAATAATCGGTGCTGGCAAAGCCCGTGGTGGTAACGACCGAGGTGACGTTGAAGGCGGCCTCCGTGAGCGCGGTGAAAGGATCGGCATTGGCCGACGACACGCGCCAGACCGTGAGGACCAGAATGACGCTCGTTAAAAAGCGTATCAGCCCGCGGATTTGCACATCGTCCCAGATCTTGCGTTCGTCGCCCCGGATCATGCGGATATAGGCAACGAAGGGCACGGCGCCGGAAATCATGAAAAACGTGGCGATCCATTGCATGGTGCGGCTGTCGAAATGGCCGAAAGAGGCATCATGGGTCGAATAGCCCCCGGTTGAGAGCGTCGTCATGGCGTGGCATATGGCATCGAACCCGCTCATGCCCGCCGCTGCATAACTGACGGCGCAAAGCGCGGTGAGCGAGCTATAGGCAGCGGCAATATAGGCGACGAAGTGAAAGGCTTTCGGAATGATTTTTTCCGACTGCTCCGAACTTTCCGTGCGGAAGAGCTGCATACCGCCGACGCGCAGGAAGGGCAGCAGTACGATTGCCATGACGATGATACCGATGCCGCCGATCCATTGTAAAAGCGCGCGCCAGAACAAGATGCCATAGGGCAGCGTGTCGAGCCCGCTCATCACCGTGGAGCCGGTTGTCGTCAGGCCCGAGACGGCTTCGAAAAAAGCATCCGTATAAGAAACACCGACGCCGATCAGCGGCAGTGCGGCGAAGGCGGGCAGCACGACCCAGCTGCTTGCGGTGAGCAGGAAAGACTGGCGCAGATCCAGTTCGATAGGGGCCGGACTGTAAGTGATGATGGAAAGCAGGGCGCCGATGCCGCCGGTGATGCCCGCCGAAATCACGAAGCTCTTCCAGTCCGGGTGTGCCCATAAAAGATCGATGCCAGCCGGAAGGAGCATGGTCACTGCGAGGCTGCAGAGCAGAAGACCGAGAATATAAAGAACGGGGGGTGCGCGCATGAAACCTGTTCTTACAGCCTTCTGAGGCAAGCTGCTCAGCATTATATTTCAGGCCCGGTCTTTTAGACCTTTGCGGAAAAAGATGAAAGCGCAAAGGGCGATCGCCGCTAAGCTTAGGCAATCGCTGCACAAATTAAACACCGGCCCCGTCATTTCGCTGCGCGGGGGCTCATCATTCCGGTGAAAATGAGATAAGGTAAAGTGCCCCGCCTGGCCCTCCTCGCGGGCGTTGCTGGTTGCAAGAGGCAGGTCATAAGGAGCATGAGATGCGCAGAAGAATAATCCGCCGCCCGCATGTGACCGGAAAAACCGCCAAGCAAACATCGATGAAACGCGTTGCCGGTCTCGCCTTTGCCGGGCTCATGGCGCTTGGGCTTGCCGCTTGCGACGAGGGGGGCAATCAGGGCCCGCCGCCGCCCACCGTGACGGCGGTGCATCCCACGGTGAAGGAAATCGTGGAATGGGAAACCTATACGGGCCGCTTCGTCCCCGTCTCCCAGGTGGATATCCGCGCGCGGGTGTCTGGCTATCTCGATTCGGTGCTCTTTGAAGACGGACAGATCGTCGAGAAAGGCGATCTGCTTTTCGTCATCGATCAGCGTTCCTTCAAAGTCGCGCTGGAAGAAGCCGAAGCGCGCGTTGCGAGCGCCGAGGCGAGCCTGAACCTCGCCGAGCGTGAGCTTGCCCGCGCGTCCAAATTGCTCAAAAGCTCCAATGTCTCCCGCTCGACATACGATCAGCGGCTTTTGGAGCGCAAAGTGGCCGATGCATCGCTTGCCGCCGCCAAGGCCGAGCGCGATCAGGCGCAGCTTGAGTTCGACTTTACCGAAATCCGCGCGCCCATTCGCGGGCGTATTTCCGACAGCAAGGTGGATGTCGGCAATCTCGTCACCCAAGGCAGCGATGTGCTCACCCGCATCGTCTCGCTCGATCCGGTGCTCTTCGAGTTCGATGTGTCGGAAGCCGATTATCTGAAATATCAGCGCCTCAACGATGAAGGCCGGCTCAACGCCCGCTCCAGCTCCGTTGCCGTGTCGGTGAAGCTGCTGGATGAAAAAGAATTCAGCCATGGCGGCAGCATGGTCTTTGTCGACAATGCGCTCGACACCGCCTCGGGCACGATCCGCGGCCAGGCGCAATTCGGCAATGCGGACGGGTTCTTGACACCCGGTCTTTTCGGCCAGGTGCGAGTGCCGGGTTCGGAAGAATATGAAGCCATTCTGGTGCCGGAAGTCGCCATCAATTCCGACCAGTCGCGCAAATTCGTCTATGTGCTGGGCGAAGAGGGTAAAGCCGCCGCGCGCTATCTGGAGCTCGGCCCCGTCATCGAGGATATGCGCGTGGTGCGCGCCGGGCTCACGCCGGATGATTGGGTGATCATCGACGGGCTGACGAAAATCCGCAACGGCGCGCCGGTCAATGCGGACAAACAGGGGGACGGCGCCCCGGATAAAGCGCCGGAGGGAAAAACGCCAAAGACAGGTGAAGCGGAATGAAGTTTTCCCATTTCTTCGTCGACCGACCGATCTTCGCCGCCGTTATCGCGATCCTCATCACGCTGATCGGCGGCATGTCTTATGTCGGTCTGCCCATTCAGCAATATCCGGAGGTTGCTCCGCCCACCATTCAGGTTTCCGCCTCCTATCCCGGCGCGTCTGCGGAAGTCGTGGCCGATACGGTGGCAACGCCGCTTGAGCAGGAAATCAACGGCGTCGAGAACATGCTTTACATGTCCTCGCAATCGACCGGGGACGGGCGCGTGTCCATCACCGTTACCTTCGCGCTCGGCACCGATCTCGATGCCGCGCAGGTGCTGGTGCAAAATCGCGTGGCGGTGGCCGAAAGCCGCCTTCCCGAAGAAGTGCGCCGCCTCGGCGTGACGACGGTCAAGCGCTCACCCGACATGTTGATGGTCGTCAACATGAACTCGCCGGATGAATCCGTCGATCAACTCTATCTCTCGAATTACACCAAGCTCAACATCACCGATGTGCTCTCGCGCCTTGGCGGGGTG
>ERZ1673962.1447-NODE-1447-length-11211-cov-4.493994_pt1 | contig 11211 bp, 14 predicted proteins | sample MGYA00580188_ERZ1673962 | MGnify/ENA primary metagenome ERZ1673962 (study PRJEB41334, sample SAMN05608104) | rock metagenome | biome: terrestrial subsurface; feature: shale formation; material: shale | place: USA: Pennsylvania ... | reverse complement strand
TTGTTGGACCTGCTTCTCCTTTATTCCATATCGCTTTCGATACGGATGAAGCGCGTCGGTTCCCTGACCACTTCGAGTTGGTCGATCTCGGCCAGAGCGTCGTTGATGACCGCCTCTGTAGCCTCGTGGGTCATGATGACGATGGGTACGGCCTCGCTCTTCTTGCGTTCAGGCTGGATCATCGATGCGATACCAATGCCGTAACTGCCGAGAATACCCGAAATCTTCGCGACCACACCGGGCTTGTCGATGGCGGTAAACCGCAGATAATACTGGCTGACGATATCGCGCATCGGCTTGATCGGCAGATCGGCAACATGGTCGGGGAGATACCCCATGGCGGGCGTGCGGGACTGGCCGCCGGCCATCATATTGCGTGCGAGAGCCATGACGTCGCCCATCACGGCACTGGCGGTGGCGTCCATACCGGCACCCTGGCCATACAACATCACGGGTCCGACAAAATCGCCGACCAGACGCACGGCGTTGAAAACTCCTTCCACATCGGCCAGTGGATAGTTGACCGGTATCATGGTCGGATGAACCCGTGCTTCGACCTGGCCGTTTTCGTGCTTGCCGATGGCCAGAAGCTTGATCTTATACCCGAAATGCTTGGCATACTGGATGTCGAGAGGCGTAATCTTGCTGATACCTTCGATATTGATGCTGTCGAAATCGACGCGCGTTCCGAAACACAAGGAGACCAGGATGGCCAGTTTATGCGCCGTATCGACCCCCTCCACATCGAAGGTCGGATCGGCCTCGGCGTACCCCTTGGCCTGCGCGTCTTTGAGAACGCTTGCGAAATCGGCACCTTCATTGGTCATGCGGGTCAGGATGTAATTGCAGGTACCGTTGAGGATCCCGAAAACACACCGAAAATTGTTGGCGCAAAGATTTTCCTTAATGGCTGAAAGCACCGGGATGCCCCCACCGACCGAGGCTTCGAACATAACGTCGACACCTTTTGCCGCCGCCGCGGAGAGAATTTCCTCACCATGTTTGGCAAGCAGGGCCTTGTTGGCCGTAACGACGTGTTTGCCATGTTCGATGGCCTTGAGAACAAAGGTTCGGGCAGGCTCGTAACCGCCGATCAACTCGATTACAACGTCTATTTCCGGATCGGTCAGAACCTGCATGGCATCGGTGGTCAGAACACCCGGCTCGACCTTCACGCCGCGATCGGTGGTGATATCGAGATCAGCCACGCTTTTCAGCTTCAGACGTGTGCCGAGGCGCTGTGCCATGACTTCGGCATTGTTCTGAAATACCCTTATCACCCCGGCACCGATGGTGCCGAAGCCCAGAAGACCAACGTTGATTTCTTTCATACCCACTCCAAGTGAAAACAAAGTCCTGAAGATAACGCCCGCAAAACAAACCCATCATCCCTGCGAGTCCCGGCATGCAAGTACAACCTGCATGCCGCGAAACCGGTCTTTATCGAGCCAATCCCATGCGGTGCGTTCGGCGTCCTGAATCGTCATTCCTTCCATGTTGTCAAGTGCCAGCGCTACTCTCTGAAAACCGGCCTGACGTACGGCGTCGAGTACCGAACCAATGAGACCGGAAAGAGTCAGAGGGGTCAATTGGGAGTGCATGCCGCCTCCGGCGAACAGCACCCAGGTCGCGGCCATTTTGCCGTTGCCGGCAAACAGCAGATGCTCACCCGGCCTTCCCAGGGCCCGACTGCGAAGCAATAAAGCGGTCATCCGACCGTTCAATCTCCAATCGAGAAGGCCGGACGGACCGCTTAACGGTCGGACATCCGTATAGAAAAAGGCCGCAACCACCTCTGCGGGAAGCTGATCGGCAGGGCTGTCAAGCACCTGCAGGGCCTTCATGGCGCTGCAACAGGTCGGCAGGTGCGGGAAATCCTGTCAAGGATTCCGTTGACGAACGCCGGCGTTTCCTTGGTGCCATAGCGCTTGCCGATCTCGACGGCTTCGTTTATGACGACACTGACGGGAACGTCGAGATGACACAGCAATTCATAGGTCGCCATGCGCAGGATGGCCAGATCGACCTTTGCCATGCGTTCCAGCGACCAGTTGGTGGAATATTCGCCAATCAGTTCATCGATCTTATCCAGATTTCCGGCGACTCCGCGAACAAGGTTTTCGGCAAACTCCCTCATCGGGGGAGCTATATCCACGCTGATATCCTCCAGAGGTTCGCCCAATACATCGTCACGAAACCGGAAATTATTCCAGAAAGCCCCGAGCAAAGCATCGGCGTTGGAGACACCATCGAAACTATATATGATTTTGATTGCCAGTTCCCGTCCGGATCGACGCATGCCGCTTGCCATATGACCTCAGATCTCTTTAAACAGGTTTACCATTTCGATGGCCGTCATGGCGGCGTCGGAACCTTTGTTGCCGGCCTTGGTCCCTGCCCGTTCAATGGCCTGTTCGATACTGTCGGTGGTGATGACCCCGAAAGAGACCGGCATACCCGAGTCGAGGGATACGGCGGCCACGCCCTTGGAAACCTCGGCACAGACATAGTCGAAATGCGGCGTGGAGCCGCGGATCACCGCCCCAAGGCAGATCAGGGCGTCATAGCGCCCGTTGGCGGCAGCTTTCTGCGCTGCAACGGGGATTTCGAAAGCGCCGGGCACGCGCAGGATATCAATATCTGCATCCGCAGCACCATGCCGGACCAGTGCATCCAGTGCGCCTTCGACCAGGCGATCACAGATAAAGCTGTTGAAACGGCTGACAATCACGCCGAACTTGAGGCCGGCGGCATTGAGCTTACCCTCGATGATATTGGCCATGAGTTTCTCCTGAATAACGGCAACAAACCCTGAACTGTCGGACAAATGCCGTAACCATATTTTCTTCACCGCATAAAACGGAAAAGACCATAAGAAGATTATTGGTCCACTCTTCTAAAAGACCGGACAATGCCTTGTACAGACATGATCCTGTTTTTTTGCGCTCTTCGTGTCCTTCGAGGCGGAGAGGATTCGATCCAAATCTTAAAAACTTACAGATTTTCCAACAAATGCCCCATCTTTTCACGCTTGGTCTTGAGGTAACGCAGGTTCGTGCAGGTAGCGGGCATTTCGATTGCGACCCGTTCCACCACCTCTAGACCATAACCTTCCAGACCAACGATTTTTTTGGGATTATTGGTCATCAACCGGATTTTACGCACCCCAAGATCGTTGAGGATCTGAGCACCGATGCCGTAATCGCGCAGATCGGCCTGGAAACCGAGGGCCTCATTGGCCTCTACGGTATCGTGTCCTTGATCCTGCAGGGCGTAGGCCTTCAATTTGTTGTTCAGCCCGATGCCGCGGCCCTCCTGACGCATATAGACGATAACGCCGCAGCCTTCCTTGGCGATTTGACACATGGCCGCATGCAGTTGGTCACCGCAATCGCAGCGCAGCGAACCGAAAACGTCACCGGTAAGACACTCTGAGTGCACCCGCACGAGAACAGGTTTGTCCGGATCGATCGTACCTTTGACCAGCGCCAGATGCTGGGCCTGATCGACATCGTTTTCGTATCCGATGGCTCTGAAGTCTCCGCCGTAAGGTGTCGGCAGGTCGGTTTCCGCTTCTCGTCGCACAAGGGTTTCCTTGTTCATGCGATAGCTTACCAGATCGGCCACGGTGACAATGCGCAACCCATGCTGTTGAGCGAATTTTTCCAGCTGGGGCATACGGGCCATGGTCCCGTCGTCGTTCATGATTTCGCAAATGACCCCGGCCGGCTTAAGCCCGGCCAACCGTGCCAGGTCAACGGATCCTTCGGTCTGTCCGGCGCGTACCAGCACACCACCCTTTTTGGCACGCAAGGGAAACACATGGCCGGGACGGGCGAGGTCCTGGGCCTTGCTCTCGTCGGCAAGGGCTACCTGAATGGTGGTTGCCCGGTCCTTGGCGGAAATGCCGGTGGTTACGCCTCGGCGAGCCTCGATAGACACGGTGAAAGCCGTCCCGAAAGAGGATGAGTTTTCTCTTACCATGAGAGGCAGCTGCAAATAATCCGCACGCTCTTCGGTGAGGGAGAGGCAGATCAATCCGCGCCCTTCCTTGGCCATGAAGTTGATCGCTTCCGGGGTCACCATTTCGGCGGCCATGGTCAGATCGCCTTCGTTTTCGCGATCCTCGTCGTCGACCAGAATCACCATACGCCCCTGGCGGATATCTTCCAATGCGGCTTCTATATTTTCCATACTCATGCGAAAACTCCTTATAGGCCCGGTATGGGGTTCTTCAGGCTGCGCAGAATGCCCCGAATCATCCGGATTACCTCTGATAAGCGCCGACAATAGCACCAAAGACGGGCTTCCTGCAAGGAAAGATACAACTCGTCAATTGTCGGTTGTCGGTTGTGGACAAATCCCCACTTACAAAAACCCGTGTTCAGCCAGAAAATCCAGATCGATGCCTTCGTCCTCAGGTTCCGATGCGGCGGGGCGCAGCAGGCGCTCGACGTATTTTCCCAGTATGTCGGTTTCGATGTTGACCCGCGTACCCGCTTCACACCACTGCAGGGTGGTTCTGGCCAGGGAATGGGGTATCACCGCTATGCCGAAAGTCCGTTCGGAAACGGCATTTACCGTCAAACTGATACCATCGACGGTCACGGAGCCTTTCTCGACGAGATAGCGCATCTGGGAGGCGGGAACTTCGATGGTGAACCGCACGGCATTCTGATCCAGAATGCGCCGGACCACCACGCCCTGGGTATCGACATGGCCGCTGACGATATGGCCTCCCAGCCTGTCGGAAAGTCGCAGCGCCCGTTCCAGGTTGACCCTGCCGCCCGTGCGCAGTTGCCCCAGATTGGTCCGTCCCAGGCTTTCGGGAGACACATCGGCGGTGAATGTACCGTCGCCAAAATCGACGACGGTCAGACATACGCCATTGACGGCTATGCTTTCACCCATGGCGATCTCATCCATGGGGATGGCGGTAGCGACCGTTATGCGCCCGCTGTCCCCGGTTTTCTGAAATCGTCGCAGAGTACCAATATCCTCTATCAGGCCGGTGAACACTTTTCCACCTCCCCTTCAATCATCGTGTCCTCTCCAAACCGCCTTACGCGAACATCCCTCAATACGGCGGCATCGGTCATTGTGGCGACACCGGGTCCGTTGAACACGCCCCTGCCCTCGCCCCCCACAATCTTGGGCGCAACGAACATCATAATACGATCGACCAGTCCGGCGCGCCACAAAGCGCCGTTAAGCTCGGCTCCTCCTTCAAGCAGAATACTTTGCAACCCTCGCTCGCCGAGAACCGTCATAAGGGCATGCAGATCGACACGCCCCCCTTTTTCGGGAAGAATCAATACCTGAGCGCCGGTGCCGCGGACGGCATCGATCTTGTCCGTTTCGGCACTGGCCGTGGTCGCGATCAGGGTGGCCGCGGCGGAATCGAGATGCAGGATGGCGGCATCGACAGGGATGCGCAGATGGGAATCGACCACGATGCGTTCCGGGTCCCGCCCCCCCTCGGACAGCCGTGTTGTGAGCTGCGGATCGTCCCGCAAAACGGTACCGATGCCGACCATAATGCCGTCCACGCGATCGCGTAGCCTGTGAACCTCCAGACGACTGGCGGCATTGCTGACCCATTGGGAGTGCCCGCTGTTGGTGGCAGTCTTGCCATCCAGGGTCATGGCGCTTTTAAGAATAACGAAAGGGAGTTGTTCGAGAATATGCTTGGCAAAAGGAGCGATGATCCGACGGCATTCGTTTTCCAGAATACCGCACCGGACATCGATCCCGGCAGCGCGAAGTTTGCGGATCCCGGCTCCAGCTACCTGCGGATTGGGATCGTGGGTGCCGACGAAAACCCTTGCCAGCCCGGCTTTGATGATGGCATCGGCACAGGGCCCGGTACGTCCATGATGACTGCATGGTTCAAGTGTGACGTACATGTCGGCTTCTCGGGCACGATCGCCGGCTTCACGCAAAGCAAAGATTTCCGCATGAGGCTGGCCGGCTTGAGGATGAAATCCCCGCCCAACCACGACACCATCCCTGACGATGACCGCTCCTACTGCAGGATTGGGGCGTGTGCGACCCTCCCCCCGTCGTGCCATCTCGAGGGCCTGACTCATGTACTGTTCGATATGGTCTTGCACGAAATAATGCCGTTGAAGGAATTTTTCTGGTTATGGTTTTTTGCGCCACGAAGAACACGAAGGATTAAAAGAATTCCGGAAGTTGCTCTTTACCATAACATGGAATGGCCTTATCTGCTCTTCGCGACCTTCGGGGTGCAATCATCGAAATGGGCTGACGTGATGTTTTTGTCGCACAAAACCCTTTTTGCCTCAGTTGTCCATGGAATTGCCGCCTTCGGCCAGGATATCCTTCAATTCGGACATAAACTCGTTGATATCCTTGAATTGTCGATAAACGGATGCAAAACGCACATAGGCTACCTGATCCAGATCATGGAGGGCATCCATGACGGCTTGACCGATAATTCTGGATTCTATCTCTCGTTCACCCGATTCCTGAAGCTGACGCTCGAGGTTGTCGACGATCTTTTCGATGGTAGCGATGGATACCGGGCGCTTTTCACAGGCGCGCTGGATTCCGGCAATGATCTTTTTGCGCTCGAAAGGTTGACGACGTCCGTCCTTCTTGATGATCAGGGGCAGCATTTCTTCGACACGTTCAAAGGTCGTGAAACGTCTTTCGCATTGAGAACATTCGCGCCGTCGCCGAATATTGTTCCCTTCCTTGCCGAGTCGTGAATCGATGACCCGTGTATCGGAAAATCCGCAAAAAGGACATTTCATGGCAGAGACGACTCCTTCCCGTTCAACAGATCCTCGAGTTTGGAGACCTGAATACCGGATTCGGCAAGCATATCCAGAGACAATCTATCGGGATAACCTTCGAGAAACACCACCTGACGGATACCGGCATTGATGATCATTTTTGAACAGATGACACAAGGCGTATTGGTACAGAAGAGGATGGAACCGCTGATATTGGTACCGTGCTTGGCCGCCTGAATAATGGCATTCTGTTCGGCATGCAATCCGCGACAGAGTTCATGACGCTGCCCTGAAGGGACATTCTGCATCTGCCTGACACAGCCCACCTCGCTGCAGTGGCGCAGTCCGGAAGGCGTACCGTTATAACCGGTGGCAAGAATATTTCTGTCCTTGACCAGAACAGCCCCTACCTGGCGGCGCAGACAGGTCGAGCGTCGCGCCACCAGGCGGGCGATGTCCATAAAATATTCTTCCCAGGAAGGACGTTTCATTTACTTGAGAAGATGGGCGTACAGCGGAAACTGCATGCACATTTCGCGAACTTCGCCTTTAATGGCAGCCAGTTCCGTTTCATTTTCCATGTTGTCCAAAGCGCGAACGACCCATTCGGCGACACGTTCCATCTCCGCTTCCTTGAGTCCCCTTGTGGTGGCGGCGGGAGTACCGAGGCGGATACCGCTGGTAACGAAGGGCGACCGGGTTTCAAAGGGAACGGAATTCTTGTTTACCGTAATCCCGGCCTTTTCAAGCGCTTTTTCGGCCATTTTGCCGGTCGTTTCGGTGCCGCTGAAATCGACCAGGATAAGGTGGTTGTCAGTGCCGCCGGAAACGAGATTCAGACCGCGCTTGGCCAGTGCATCCGCCAGTACTTTGGCGTTTTTGACCACCTGGGCGGAGTAGGCTTTGAACTCCGGGCTTAACGCTTCCTTGAATGCGACAGCCTTGGCTGCGATCACATGCATCAGCGGCCCCCCCTGAATGCCGGGAAAGATGTTGCTGTCGATGGTCTTGGCAAACTCTTCACGGCACAGGATCATGCCGCCGCGCGGTCCCCGCAGGGTTTTATGCGTGGTCGTGGTTACGAATTCGGCATAAGGCACCGGGCTGGGATGCACCCCGGCGGCAACCAGGCCGGCGATATGCGCCATGTCGACCATGATCTTGGCACCTACCTTATCGGCGATTTTGCGAAATGCCGGAAAATCGATGGTTCTGGAATAAGCACTGGCACCGACAACGAGCAAAGTCGGTTTATGCTCCAGGGCAAGCCTTTCCACTTCCTCATAGTCGATGTGCCCGGTTTCCTTTTTAACGCCGTAGGAGACGATATTGAAGAGTTTACCGGAAAAGTTGACCGGCGAGCCATGGGTCAGATGTCCGCCATGGGCGAGATTCATCCCGAGGACCGTGTCGCCGGGTTTGCAAGCTGCGAAATATACCGCCATATTGGCCTGGGAGCCGCTGTGGGCCTGCACATTGGCATGATCGGCCCCGAACAGTTCCTTGGCCCGTTCGATGGCGAGACGTTCGGCGATATCGACCATTTCACATCCGCCGTAATAGCGCTTGGCGGGATATCCTTCGGCGTATTTATTGGTCATGACCGAGCCCTGAGCTTCCATGACCTGTTCGGAAACGAAATTTTCCGAGGCGATAAATTCGAGATTGTATTCCTGGCGCTCGGTCTCGAGGCGGATAGCTTCGGCAATTTCGGGATCGTACTGAGAGAGGGTTTGAGACATGTTTACGGCCTCCTGCAAAAAATTTTATGTCTTTATGAATCTGTAAAATTATCGGCTGCCTTATCAGGCAAGGTCCCGATTTACCTTCGCGGTGGCATGCAGTCTTCAAACATGGAACGAAAAGACCGCGTCCAGGACAAACAAAAGGCAATGGGCAAGCCGGCGGCTTGCCCATCTGGATCGCGACCGCTTAAAGCCGACCGGCCCTGATATCATCCTCTATTTGCGATATCTTGTCGAGTCGTTTCTGATGCCGGCCACCCTCGAATTTCGAATCGAGCCATATCCCGACCATCTGCCCGGCTTTTTCCTCGGAGAGCGTCCGGCCGCCCATGACGACAACGTTGGCGTTGTTATGCTCTTTGGACATGCGGGCGGTAAACTCATCCCAGATGAGCGCAGCCCGCACACCGGGAAATTTGTTGGCTACGATGGACATGCCGATGCCGGTGCCGCATATGAGAATGCCATTTTCGGCTTCTCCGATGGAAATGGCCTTTCCGACGCGCTCGCCGAAATCGGGATAATCGACGGAATCGCCGTTGTCGGTACCGAGATCACGCACTTCGATACCGCGCTCTTTGAGATAGGCCTTGATATGTTCCTTGAGATCGAGGCCACCGTGATCGCTGGCGATAAGAAACATGGCGGTTACCTTAAACCTTTCTGAACAACAGGCTCGCGTTGGTTCCACCGAAGCCGAAAGAGTTCGACAGGGCCGTGTTGACCTCTGCCTGCCGAGCCTCGTTGGGAACGTAATCGAGATCGCATTCGGGGTCAGGCTCGTTGTAGTTGATGGTAGGTGGTATCTCGCCGCGATCGATGGACAGCACGGAAAAGACCGCTTCAAGACCGCCGGCGGCGCCGAGTGCATGTCCGGTCATGCTCTTGGTGGAGCTGACCATGAGCTTCCCGGCGTGATCTTCGAAAACGGTTTTGATGGCCATGGTTTCATACAGGTCGTTGAACGGCGTCGAAGTGCCGTGAGCGTTGATGTAGGTCACTTCCTCGGGCCGCACACCGGCGTTTTTGAGGGCCATGCCCATGCAACGGGCAGCCCCTTCTCCGCCTGGTGCCGGAGCGGTGAGATGATGAGCATCCGCGGTTAAACCATAGCCGACGACTTCGGCATAGATATGGGCGCCGCGGGCGCGAGCAGCTTCATATTCCTCAAGCACGACGATTCCAGCCCCTTCGGCTATGATAAAACCGTCGCGGCCTTTTTCAAAAGGACGGCTGGCTGTCTGGGGATCGTCATTCCGGGTCGAAAGAGCGCGCATGACATTGAACCCGCCGACGGCCAGAGGCGTAATGGTCGATTCCGAACCTCCGGCGATCATGGCATCGGCATCGCCACGACGGATAATCTGATAGGCGTCTCCGATGGAATGGGTACCGGTGGCACAAGCCGAAACCGAGGATACATTGGGGCCCTTGGCTCCAAACCGCATGGAGATCTGGCCGGGGGCCAGGTTGGTGATCAGCATGGGAATGAAGAAAGGAGAAATTTTTTTATAACCGCCTGCCAGATAAGCCGAATGATACTTTTCGATGGTGGGCAGGCCACCAAGGCCGGCACCGACCAGTACGCCTACCCGTTCGGCGTTCTCGTCGTCAATGACAAGTCCGGAGTTCTTTACGGCTTCGTCAGCAGCCGCGACTGCATATTGAATGAAGAGATCCATTTTCCTGATCTCTTTTTTTTCCATATAGTCTTCGGCATTAAAGTCCTTTACTTCACCGGCGATCTGGGTCGGAAAAGTCGAGCAATCGAATCGCGTAATCCGATCAATACCCGATTTGCCGGCCAGCAGGCTCTGCCAGTTTTTTTCAACCCCGGTCCCCAGGGCCGATACAGTACCGATACCGGTTACGACAACTCTACGCATGGTGAACTATGCCTCCGTAATAGGCTTCTATGTGCCGCCTGCGGAATACCCTGCCAACAGCCGATCACTATCGTTTGTCTATCCGGGAGCCCCGGATTGACACTGTGGTGTCTTCATACAGGGAAACAGGTATTTTTTCTCTGTAGCGGGGAAAATCGCGTTCTGCGCTGAGAAGTACGTCAAATACACCGCATATGCAAGACCGCAAATTTACGCCGCCACGGCGGAAAAGGGCCGTTTCCGAATGAAAACTGTCTACTATACAGCAAAAAAGGGGAGGAAGCGCAATACCCACGCATCCTCCTCCCCTCGATACCTGCAGAAACCGGATCAGGAATTAGCCGTAATGTAATCGATGGCGTCCTGAACAGTCTGAATCTTTTCGGCATCTTCATCGGAAATTTCGATATCGAATTCCTCTTCAAGAGCCATAACCAGTTCTACGGTGTCAAGAGAGTCGGCACCGAGATCGTCCATGAAAGAAGCGTCACCGGTAACCTGCGCTTCGTCAACGCCCAACTGCTCAGCAATAATCTGTTGTACTTTTTCCTCGATAGAAGCCATCTGCTTCACCTCCTTGTTGTTGTTCGGACCGATACTGAATCGGACTGAAGACTATTATGGAACAATATTCGTAGTCTTACATGTACATCCCGCCGTTGACTCCCAGAACCTGGCCGGTTATGTAAGCAGCCTGGTCCGATGCCAGAAACATGACGGCAGATACGATATCCTCGGCTTCACCGAAACGCCCGAGCGGAATCTGACCGAGCAGGCTATCCTTGACTTTTTCGGAAAGCGTGTCGGTCATATCGGTAA
>ERZ1673962.1446-NODE-1446-length-11228-cov-3.829947_pt1 | contig 11228 bp, 8 predicted proteins | sample MGYA00580188_ERZ1673962 | MGnify/ENA primary metagenome ERZ1673962 (study PRJEB41334, sample SAMN05608104) | rock metagenome | biome: terrestrial subsurface; feature: shale formation; material: shale | place: USA: Pennsylvania ... | reverse complement strand
GATTCGCGGTCTAACCGCAGGTCATCGCTCCTGGTCCTGTCGTGGAAACGACTGCATTTGAGTAGTCATACGGATTCCTCGCAGACCCGAAACCCATGTTAATGGTGAGCTTGTACGCAAAGACCCTCCTGCTCGGCCCTCAAGCGCTGCGGGATCAACTGGCGGGACACTGGCCAAACACTGATCAATGGGTCCATAATCAGCACCGGCCGGTCGTCAGGGCGTCCCGAGTGCTCAGAAGAGACCCAACCCGTTGCCGTAAACCCTGGCCGGCTTGCGGCACATCACTGGAGGATGGTTACTATGCCGTTGACAACATCGTTCATCCCAAGCGAGGACAGGCTTGACCTCTCCTTCCATGGCAACCTGGATCTGACGATCACCGACGAAGTCTGCCGCGTGTTCGCCGCGATCCCCGCCAACCTTCAGACCTGCATCATGGATCTGACCTGCCTGGATCGGGTGTTCGACTCCGGTCTGGCGCTGCTTTGGATGCTTAACGAACGACTCCAGCACATCGGCGCGCGGGTCGTGGTTCTGAGCGATCACCCCGAGATCCTCCGCCGCATCCCGCGCATCATGAGTAACGTCCTGAGCGTCGTGCCCCAGGACTCGGCCCTCACCGCGAGGACGGGCTAAAGAACCGCAATCACGACGATCGAGCAGAAACCGAGGCCCGCCAAGCGCGGGCCTCGGTGCGTCAGCAGGGCAGACGCAGCACCTCCTCGCAATCGATTCCCCACTGTTCGGGCGCCTCGGCGCCGAGAATCTGATCCGGCCGCCCTCGGACCCAGCGCGACAGATCCACGTCCTCGACCGGCAGAAAGCGTCGCCAGCGCGCATCCATCACCACACGTACGATCGGCTCCATAAGTCCTTCGCGACCGTTTTCCAGCACCACGCCGAGCCGGTTGCTCTCCAGGCGCACCAGACTGCCGACCGGATAGATGCCGACACAGCGGATGAATTGACGCACCAGCTGCGGATCGAAATGAAAGCGGCTCCATTCGAGCAGCTTGCGCAGGGCCTGATGCGGCTCCATGCCCTTGTGATAGACGCGATCCGAGGTGATGGCGTCATAGACGTCGACGATGGCCGCCATCCGCCCATAGAGCGAGATCGACTCGCCGCCCTTGCCGTCGGGATAGCCGGTGGCGTCGAAACGCTCGTGATGCTCGGCGGCGACCGCCAGCGCCGTCGGCGAAAACCCTGGAATGGCCGCGAGGATGTCGCGGCTGTGGGCGGCATGGCCGCGCATGATCGCGAACTCATCGTCCGAGAGCCGTCCGGGCTTGTTCAGGATCGCGTCCGGCACCTGGGTCTTGCCGATGTCATGCAGCAGGGCACCGATCCCGATCTCCTCGATCACGCTTGGCTCAAGGTTCAGTTCGCGCGCGAACGAGACCATGAGTACCGAGACATTGACCGAGTGCTCGAAGGTATAGCGGTCGCTATGGCGGATGCGCGCCAGTGCCATGAGCGCGTTCTGATTGCGGAAGATCGAGCCGACCATCTCGCCGATGGTGTTGCGCACCTGTTCCAGCGTGATCGGGAGTCCGAGCCGGGCATCGCGCATGAGTCCGTTGATGACCTGGAGCGCTTCGTTGTGGATGCGCCGGGCCTGCACCCGTTCCTCGGCCAGCGAGACCGGTTGCGGCAGGACATGCTCCTGTTCGCCGACCTCGACCAGTTCCTGTTCGAGCCGTTCGACGACCTCGCCCTCGGTCGGCGCCTCGGACAGATCGTCGCCCCTGTCGGTGTCGATATAGAGTTCCTGGACACCCAGACGCCGGATGCGGTCGATGTTGGATTCGGACTTGATCTGGAACCGACTGCGCAAAAAGCTGTGATCCAGCCAACCGCAGTTGAGGTCGTGGACATACATGCCGACACGCAGGTCGGCGACGTCGATCTTCTTGATCATGCAACAGCGCATCCGAAGCGAGAGGGTGGAAATCCGTCAAACCGTGCCGTCAAGCCATGGGTGTGCGTGTCCGGCGCATTTCAGTGGAATGACGCCGGCGCCACGGAGCCGCTGATCGCAGCATGCCGTGGCGCGGCCGGTTTGTAGGACCACACTCTAACGACGATTCAGCGCTGAGAGCAAGGCTCTCAATGAGGCGGCCACGGTATCGCGGTCGATCGCCGCGCCGGTGATGGTCCGTCCGTCGATCTCGACCCGGACATAGGCCGCCGCCTCCGCATCCGTGCCCTCGCCGATGGCGTGCTCCTGGTAGTCCAGCACCGAGAGGCTCCGACCGCTCCAGCGCGTCCAGGCATCCACGAAGGCCGCCATCGCGCCCTGCCCTTGGCCGTGCAGCATCCGTTCACCGTCCGGGGTGCCGATCCGCGCCTCGATGAGGTCGTGGCCGTTGCGGTCCAACCGATAGCCCAGCAACCGATGCGGCGCCTGATCGACGATGAAGTGCCGCTCGAAGATGGCGCGAATCTGCGCCGCGTCCAACACCCCGCCGCGCGTCTCGCTCTCGCGCTGGACCAGCGCCGCCAGCTCGACCTGCAACCAGCGCGGCAGACTCAGGCCGAATTCCTGCTCCAGCACGAAGGCCACGCCGCCCTTGCCCGACTGGCTGTTGACGCGGATCACCGCCTGATAGTTGCGTCCCAGATCGGCCGGGTCGATCGGCAGATAGGCCACGTTCCAGGGCGCATCCGGCGTCTGGCGTGACAGACACTTGCGGATGGCGTCCTGATGACTGCCCGAATAGGCCATGTAGACCAGTTCGCCGACCCAGGGATGACGCGGATGGACCGGCAGGCCGGTGCATTCGGTGCAGACGGCGACGATCTCTTCCGGGCGGCTGAGGTCGAGCTTCGGATCGATGCCCTGGCTGTAGAGATTCATCGCCAGGGTCAGGAGATCGGCGTTGCCGGTGCGCTCGCCATTGCCGAGCAGGGTGCCCTCGACCCGGTCGGCGCCGGCCAGCAAGGCCAGCTCGGCCGCCGCCACCGCCCCGCCCCGATCGTTGTGGGTGTGCACCGAGAGCACGATCGCGTCGCGCCGGCTGATGTGGGTGGCGAAATGTTCGACCTGATCGGCGAAGACGTTCGGACTGGACACCTCGACCGTGGCCGGCAGATTGATGATGCAGGGCCGCTCGGGCGTCGGCTGCCAGACGTCGAGCACCGCCTCGCAGACCTCGATGGCATAGTCCGGCTCGGTCGCGGTGTAGCTCTCGGGCGAATACTGGAAGGTCCAGCGCGTCTCGGGATAATCGCGCGCGCCCTGCGCCACCCACTCGGCTCCTTGGCGCGCGATCGCCTTCACGCCCTCGCGGTCCTGGCCGAACACCCAGTCGCGCTGCACGGGCGAGGTGGAGTTGTAGACGTGAACGATCGCCTGACGCACGCCGGCGAGCGCCTCGTAGGTGCGGCGAATCAGATCCTCGCGCGCCTGGACCAAGACCTGGATGGTCACGTCCTCGGGGAGACGATCCTCCTCGATCAACCAGCGCACGAAGTCGTAATCGGGCTGGCTGGCGGCGGGAAAACCGACCTCGATCTCCTTGAATCCGAGCCGCACCAGCAGATCCCAGAGACGCCGCTTCTGCTCGACGTTCATCGGCTCGTGCAGTGCCTGATTGCCGTCACGCAGATCGACGCTGGCCCAGATCGGGGCCTCGCGAATGGTGCGATTGGGCCACTGGCGGTTGGGCAGATTCACCACCGGGCCAGGGCGGTAACGTCGGTGGTCGAAGCGGCTCATGGGATGTCTCCTGTGCGGTCGGTGTCGTATCGATATAGGGTCTTGGCCGGTCTCCGGGTCGCGGATCGGGCGCTTGGCTCCTGGTCCGGGTTGGACCGAGCCGGGGTGGTGCGGGCCTTGTGGGCCTTTACCGGGAGGTCGACCGGTGAGTCGACGGTGATTAGACTATCCCAAACCAACCGGCATTCGATTGCGAAGATGGCAACAGAATACGCTTGTTGCGCAACATCCTGCCAAAATGCCTCAATCCGATACATCCTGACACCCTTCTGTCAAACTCTGACAGCCTACATGCCATGAAACTCGACCGCTACGACCGCCAGATTCTCGTCGAGCTGCAACGCGACGGACGTCTCAGCAATCAGGATCTGGCCGAACGCATCGGACTCTCGCCCTCGCCCTGCCTGCGGCGCGTGCGCGCCCTGGAGGAAGCCGGATTCATCACCGGCTATCACGCCGAACTCGATGCGAAGAAACTCGACCTGAGTCTCATGGTGATCCTGAGCATCTCCATGGACCGCCACACGCCCGAGCGCTTCGAGCGTTTCGACGCCGCCGTCAAGGATATGCCGGAAGTGCTCGAATGCCTGCTCATCACGGGACGGGACGCTGACTATCAGCTCAAGGTCGTGGTGCGCGACATGGATGCCTATCAGGATTTTTTGTTGAACAAGATCACACGGTTGGAAGGTGTGGCGGGCGTGCATTCCAGTTTCGTCCTCCGACGGGTCTTGGAACGCCGGGATCTGCCGATAACCTGATACGAGATCGCGCGTCGCAGAAGCCTTTTCCGGCCCCGAGCCTGGAATCGCCGCCGAACGAAACAGACAGGATGGCACGCGCGATGCTTTCTGATTTGCACAGAAAACGCACTCGCCAATCGAGGTGAGCCATGAACGACCACGATGAACGTCTCCAGCAACAGATCGCCGGCCCAGAACTCCAGGAGCGCGAACGGCGGATGCGCGGTGTCCTGAACGACATGACGCTGCGTCACGAAAACCGGCTCTATGCCAATACCTCTGGTGTCAGCCGGAACAATGCCGGTCTCGGCTTCCGCCCCGGTTATCTGAATCGGCGCAGTGGCGAATGCGTGCTGTCGCGCTTCAGTGACGGAACGCCGGCGCCGATCCATGTGCTCGACGGAGTGCCCGAGTCCTGGGTGCGGGCACGTGACAACGCCGGCCATGTGGTGGCGGTCGTCGCCGAGGTCGTCTCGGGCTTCGTGCACGAGGATCGCTTCTACACACGCGAAGAGGCGGCCCGAGCGGCAAACCATTGAATGGGACGTCATCCATGGCCCGCTCGACTTCGATACACGGGCGCGGCCTCATCGTAGCTCAGCCGCTTCTCGGCGGCCTGTTCGCGCACAGGGGCCGGGCCGCTTCCGGTCGCGCGTCCAGACCGACCCGGCCGCTCACCGCATCCTCGATCAGCTCGTTCCCGCCCTTCAGACTCGCCTCGCTGCTCTCAGAAGCCACGCAGCCGACACGCCGCGCCAGCACGGCGGCGGCCTGAGTCGCCTTGGTGGCGGCGGGCTTCTCGTTCTTCTTCGCGCGCCTCTCGTCGGCACGGCCGTAATAGATCCGCGTCTCGTCGCGTTCGGCCAAGCGCTCGAGCGCTGCTCTGGATGGACTTGACCGACCTGCGGGCTGGAGCGGCTGGTATGGCGGATGCTGTAGGCGATCCCGGCTGCTAAAATCCGCCATGGCCATCGTCGGCTGAGTGGGGCCCTTCGCCAAAACTGGTGAACATCCGTCCATGGATCCTGATTCTCGCTCCACTCGCGCTGGCCGGTGCGGCGATCCTCTTGTTCAGCCTCGGCCCGGAGCCGGATGACACCCTGGCCCGCGTCCGTGCCGATGGCGTGATCCGTATCGGCTATGCGGTCGAGCCGCCCTATGCCTTCGTCACACCCGATGGCGAGGTGACGGGCGAGTCGCCCGAGGTCGCCAAGATCCTCGTCGCCCGACTCGGCATCGAGCGTATCGTCTGGTCGCAGATGGCCTTCAGCGAACTGATCCCCGCGCTGCAAACGGGACGGATCGACGTCATCGCCGCCGGACTCTTCGTCAACGCCGAACGTGCGCGGCAGGTTCGCTTCTCCCGACCGACCTTCCGGGTGCGTCCGGCCCTGCTGGTGGCCAAGGGCAATCCATACGCACTGCGTGCCTGCGAGGATCTGCTCGGCCAGCCCGAGTTGCGTGTCGCGGTCATCGCCGGCTCGGTGGAACAGGCCCTGCTGCACCGGGTGGGACTGGTGGACGAGCGGCTGGTGCCGGTTCCCGACGCCCTCACCGGCTCCAGGGCCGTCGAATCCGGGCTGGCCGATGTCCTGGCGCTGTCGTCGCCCACGCTACGCTGGCGCCTGGAACAGGCTCCGCTCGCTGACGTGGAACTGGTCCAGGTGCCGGATGAACCCACGACACTCGCCGGCGCAGACTATGGCATCGGCGCCTTTGCCTTTCGCTTGATCGATCAACGGCTCGCCCAGGCCTGGGATGAAGCGGCGCGCGACTATATCGGCGGCGCCGAGCATCGGGCGCTGCTGAAGCGCTTCGGCTTCGGTCCTACCGAGGTTCCACGGCCGGTTGCTCATGGGGTCACGCATGACTGAACACACGCACGCCAGCCAGCCACCCTTCGCGTTCAGGCTGAGATTCGGGTTGAGCCTGGCCATCCTGCTGGCGGCCGGGGTCTGTTCCCTGCTGTTCTGGCAGCATTTCCAGCAGCGCGCCGCGCTGGAAGCCACGACAGGCTCCCTGGACAAAATGCGTCAGGCGCGGCTCGATCTGGCCGAAGGCTTTCTCCACTGGAATCTCGCCGACACACCTGACGCGCCCTTCAGTCGCGACAGTGCCCTGGGCCTGTTGAGGCAGGCGATCCAATCCTTCGAACAGACGCTCGATGTACCAGGATGGTTCGATATAGCCGCCGCAGAGCCGTTCAGGCATAACGTCCTGGAGTTCGAGCGGCGACTCATCGACTGGAATCCTGACGACCCCGCCAAGCCGCGCGCCCTGGTGCAACTGCGCATCCTCTACGCTACGCTGGAGCGCCAGGCCGAGCAGTTGGACATGGCGGTACGCAACACGCTGACCCGACTGGACCGCCAGAGCGATCACAACTTCGCGCTGACCCTGGGCGGTTCGGCCCTCTCCCTGCTCCTGATCATCGCCATCCTGGCCGTGGCGATCCGTCAGCAGCGTCTGATGCTCGCCGCGCGCACTGAGGCGGAAAACGCCCTGCGCGAGAGCCAGACACTACTCCAGACGCTGTTTCGCGCCATCCCCGATCTGATGTGGTTGAAAGACCCCAACGGCGTGTTCCTGGGCTGCAACCCGCGTTTCGAGTTGTTGCTCGGCCTCCCTGAATCCGAGATCGTCGGCAAGACCGATTACGACTTCGTCGATCGAGCGCAAGCCGATCGCTTCCGCGCCAACGATCAGAATGCGATCGCGGCCGGTGGTCCGCAAGTCAACGAGGAAGTCCTGGCATTTGCGAGCGACGGTCATCGCGAGCTGATCCAGGTCGTCAAGACACCCATCCGCGATTCGGCCGGGACACTGATCGGCGTGCTGGGCATCGGCCGCGACATCACCGCGCTCAAGCTCACCGAGCAGGAGTTACAAAATCATCGCGACCATCTGGAGGATCTGGTGGCGGAGCGCACCGCCGAACTCATGGCCGCCCGCGAGCAGGCCGAGGCTGCCAACCAGGCCAAGAGCGTCTTTCTGGCCACCATGAGTCACGAGATCCGCACGCCCATGAATGCCGTGCTGGGATTCTGTCATCTGCTCTACCGGCGTCGGCTGGACGCCGAGAGCCATGACCTGGTGCGCAAGATCCAGGTGTCCGGAACCCTGCTGCTGAACTTGATCGAGGATATCCTCGATTTCTCCAGGATCGAGGCCAACCGGCTCGAAATCGCCGCATCCCCCTTCGACCTGCGAGGCGTCCTGGAGGATCTCGTCGCCATCATGGAGACGGAGGCCGGACGCAAGGGCCTGGAGCTGGAGATCGCGCCACTGCCCGAGGTGAACGACCTGATCGGCGACGAGCGACGCCTCAAGCAGGTGCTGCTCAAACTGCTGGCCAATGCCGTCAAGTTCACCGAACAGGGCCGGGTGGAGATCCGGGTCGATCTGGAATCCGAAGACGCGCGGGAAGTGCGACTGCGTTTTTCGGTGCGTGACAGCGGGATCGGCATCGCCCCCGAGCAGCAAGCTGCGATCTTTTCGGCCTTCAATCAGGCCGACGGCTCCATCAGCCGCCGTTTCGGCGGTACCGGCCTGGGGTTGGCCATCAGCCAGCAACTGGTGCACGCGATGGGCGGTCGGCTCCAGGTGACGAGCGATCTGGACCGGGGAAGCGAGTTCTGGTTCGTGCTGCCGTTCCGGCGCGATCCGCGCCCGCTGTCCGGGGTGACGGCGGCACAACCGTCTGAGGGCGCGGCACCGCGACTGCGCGGCGTGCGGGTGCTGGTGGTCGACGACACCGAGATCAATCGTGATCTGATGCAGTATGTGCTGGAAGGCATGGGCGCGAGTGTCGTACTTGCCGGTGACGGTCAGGAAGCACTGGACTGGCTGGACGCCCACCATCGCGATGTGGATCTGGTGCTGATGGACGTACAGATGCCCAACATGGACGGTTACACGGCGACACGCCTGATCCGCGCCCGGCCGTATGGTCAGGGGCTTGCGATCATCGCCTCGACTGCCGGCGACTTTCAGGCGTTTCGCGAAACGGCCCGCGAGGCCGGCATGGACGATTTCATCGCCAAGCCCTTCGAGACCGAGCAGCTCCAGAGTCTGATCGAGCGTCACATTCGTCCGTCCGGTGGCGTCGTCTCATCGGGAGACATCCAGGCACCGGCGTCCGATCCAGCCGATCCCGCGCCTCCCATCCTCGATCGCGCGGCGGGCATCAAACAATGGGGCCATGCCGAGGTCTACCAGACCTATCTGGAGAAGTTTGGGGTCCAGTACGCGGACACGGATGACACCCTGGCGACCCTGTGTCGGCAAGGCGAGTTCGAAGCGGCGGCGGCGCTGGCCCACAAGCTGGCGGGTGCCGCCGGAAACCTGGCGCTGCCGCGTCTGGCTGCGCTGGCCCGGCGACTGGAGTCGCACCTGATCGCCGGCGAAACGGCGGCGGCCCTGGACATCCTACCCGATCTGCATGCCGGCTTCGACGCGACGCGCGCCGCGATCGCCGACTCAGCGCCCCAACGCTCGGAGACACCGCGACAGCGATTCACCTCGGCCATGCACGCCGATGACGTGCTGGAGCGGCTGCGGGCGCTGCTCGACGCGCTGGAACAGCATGATCTCGGGCGGGCGGAAGATCTGTTGCGGCAACTGCGCGAGCCGTTGCAGGATTCCTTGCACGATATCGAGAACGCCGTCACAGATTTCGACCTGAATGGCGCGGCGGCTTTGACGCGGGCGGTCATTCAGGAATGGAATTCCGATCGATAGCCACGAGACCGCTCAAAAAAAATTGAATCGGCTGCCGACGACTCAACCTACTTCGCTTTGAGCGGCAACGGCTATATTTGGCTCTATGCCCAAGCAACGATCACGGATCGCTGTCCTGATCGCCAAGTTCGTCTAGCAGGGAGACAGGTATGTCTAGTGCTGATCAATCGCCTGTGCCCAGCCCCGCCTATCTGGTCGCCATCGGCTGTTCGTCGGGAGGGTTGCTGGCCTTGCGCTCCATCCTCGGAGACCTCGAATGCCGTGGCCTGAGCGCCTATGTGCTCGCTCAGCACCTGTCACCCGACGAGGAGACGCGACTCCCTGAGATCCTCGCCCCCCATACCCATCTCACCATCGAGATCGCCGCTACCGGCGAACCCCTGCGGCCGGACCATCTCTACGTCTGTCCGGCCGGACAGGATCTGGAGGTCCGCGACGGTCGGCTGCTCCTGATCGACCCGGAGTCCAGCGCGCCGATCGCTCCCTCGATCGACCGGCTGTTTCGTTCGGTGGCCCAAACCTGTGGGGAACGAGCCGTCGGGCTGATCCTGTCGGGTACCGGACAGGACGGACGCGAGGGCGGCGCGCTCATCCTTGCCGCCGGCGGTCAACTGATCGTCCAGTCGCCCGCCGAGGCGAGCGCGCCGGCCATGCCGAACGCGGCGCTCGCCGCCTGCGGCGAAGTGCTGTGCGGCGACTCCCAGGAGATCGTCCGCTGGCTCAACCGGATCGAGACCCTGTGCGAGCAGCCGCGCGAGCGCACGCCCACCGACCGGATCTTCGACGAACTCATCGCGCGCGTCGCCCAGGTCACGGGCCTGAGTCTCGGACGCTACAAGGACGGCACGCTGCGCCGCCAGACGGCCCGGCACTATCAGGCGCTGGGCTTCGATTCGCTGGAAGCCTATTTCGAGCATGTCAAGGACGACCCCGAGCAGTTGCGTCAGCTCCAGCGCCGTTTCCTGATCTCCGTCTCGCGTTTCTTTCGCGACCCCGAAGCTTTCAGCGCCCTGGAACAGGCCCTGCGTCATCTGCTCGCGCACAAAACGGCGGGCGATACGATCCGGGTCTGGATTCCGGCCTGCGCCAGCGGCGAGGAAGCCTATTCGATCCTGATCCTGCTCCACGAGATCCTCGGCGAGCGCCTGGAGGACTTCGAGGTGCGGGTCTTCGCCACCGATCTCGATCAGGAGGCGCTCGACGCCGCGCGTGCCGGTCTCTACCCGGCCGAGGCCCTGAGCCATCTCCCCGCCATGCGCCGCGAACGCTGGTTCAGTCAGCAGGGCAGTCTGTGGCGCCTGGACAAGACCCTGCGCGAGCTGTGCGTCTTCTGCATCCATGATCTGCTCACCCACCCGCCGTTCCTGAACATGGACCTGATCAGTTGTCGCAACCTGCTGATCTATGTCCGTCCCGAACAGCAGGCCGAACTCTTCGCCACCTTCCATTACGCCCTGCGACCCTCCGGGCTGCTGCTGCTCGGCCAGTCCGAATCCGTCGGCGCCAGCTCGAACCTCTTCGAATCCATCGACACCCCGCACAAGCTCTATCGGCGCCGCGACAGCGTCGTCTCGCGTCCACCGCGACTGGCCCGCTACCAGCCGCCGATGCCGCTCGGCTATCGGCTGCCGGCCAGGAGCCGCTCGCAGGCGGCGCCGAACCCGCTGCGCGACGCGGCCCTGGACGAACTGGTACGGGCCTATGACCTCTCGGCGGTGCTGGTCAACACCAACTTCGAGCCATTGCAGTTCTTCGGCCACGCGAAACGCTATTTCGCGCTGCCGGACGATACCAGCGACTTCTCGGTCTTTTCGCTCTGCCTGCCCGAATTGCGCACCGAACTCAAGGCGCTGGGCTATCGCCTGCTCCAAGAACAGATCGATGTCCTGCCCGGCATCGGCATGCGGCTCAGAATCGGCGATCAAAGTGTGCGGATACGTCCGGTGGCGCGCCGTATCAGACTCTCCAACGAGCAACTGACCCAGGCGTTTCTGATCGTCTTCGAGGAGTTGCCTCCAGAC
>ERZ1673962.1444-NODE-1444-length-11259-cov-37.380668_pt1 | contig 11259 bp, 9 predicted proteins | sample MGYA00580188_ERZ1673962 | MGnify/ENA primary metagenome ERZ1673962 (study PRJEB41334, sample SAMN05608104) | rock metagenome | biome: terrestrial subsurface; feature: shale formation; material: shale | place: USA: Pennsylvania ... | reverse complement strand
ATGGGTGGGTCAATTTTATTGGCCAAAAGTGGGTCAAAATAAATGGCCATTGACAGTCTGTCAGGCATTCGGCATTAAACGATCCAGTTACTACGACTATCGCCGCGGTAAGCGCAGAATCAACCGACGTAGACTGGAGCTGAAAGCGCACGTGAACGGTAATCCTCCCCTTTTTAGCTGATGCCAAAAGTAGAGGTTAAGCCACTTTTGGTGGTGGCTGGCCACCATTGGCTTTGTGCGGCCGCTCATGATTGTAAAACCAGAGCCACTGCGTTGCATAATCCTGAACGTCCTCCAGTGTTTCGAATAGGTGCTTACTGACCCAGCTGTAGCGGACCGTTCGGTTGTGACGCTCGATGTAAGCGTTCTGTTGAGGCTTGCCGGGTTGAATATACTCAATACGGATGTCGTGTTTTCTAGCCCAGTTGGTGAATTCGTGACTGATGAATTCTGGGCCGTTGTCACAGCGAATGTGCGATGGTTTCCCCCTCCACTCAATCAACTGAGACAGGGTGCGTATCACTCGCATAGATGGCAGAGAGAAGCCTGCTTCTATTGCCAGCCCTTCTCGCCGGTAGTCATCGATCACATTGAGCAGCCGGTAGCTTCTGCCATCCGACAGCTGATCGTGCATGAAGTCGATCGACCACACCTGGTTGCGTCGCAGGGGCTGTTTCAACGGCTCCAGCTTATGGCGCTTTAGGCGCCGCCGAGGCCGTATGCGCAGATTCAATGCAAGTTCACAGTAGATACGGTATACGCGCTTATGGTTCCAGCCGAAGCCTTTCACATTACGCAGGTAGTCAAAGCACATACCAAAGCCCCAGTCTGAATCTTGTTCAGTCAGGCGGATCAACCAATCTGCAATCTCAGCATTCTCCGATGACAGCTTGGGTTGGTACCGGTAGCAGGATTCGCTGATACCAAAGGCAGCACAGGCAAGCCGGATACTGACGCCACGGGAAGCAACATAGGTCTGTGCCATCTCCTTGCGCCGAGACGGCTTCACCACTTTTTTTGCAGTGCTTCCTGGACGATCTCGGCCTTCAGCCGCTCTTCAGCATACATTTTCTTCAGGCGGCGGTTTTCATCTTCAAGCTCTTTCAGCCGAGCCATCAACGAAGCATCCATGCCGCCGTATTTCGCCCGCCACTTATAAAATGTGGCGCTGCTCATCCCATGTTCACGACATAGTTCGGGAACTGGGGTACCTGCTTCCGCTTGTTTCAGTATCGCCTTGATCTGGCTGTCGGAAAAACGTGATTTCTTCATGCAGAATCTCCCTGCGGATAGCTTACGGAAAATTCTACTTCTGAACACCGCTATTTTTCGGGGGGATTACCCATCCTCACCGACAATCTGAAAGTGACCCTTTTCTTTGTCAATGACATTCACATGACGCCCATCAGAGGTAAGAATCTCTGGGAGTCGTTCAATGATGCCACTACCGTCAATGCAATCTTGCTTTTCAAAATGCTTGCGAAAGGTTAAGACGATGATTTTGCCAGTAGGCCTTTTCACGGGGATTTTGTGGTCGCACAGCTCACCTGCTTTGCAGTGGGGTGAGTTACACTTTAGCGCATTTTCAGTGAACGGTGATAAAATGACAGCATTTCCAAAATTTCCTTCTTAAAACTCTTTTGCGACCTTTTGATTTATAATGTCACTAAGGGCCTATTTTATCTGTTCTTTTATGCGTCGTTTATAACCATAAGGCTTTGATTTGAAAGATAGAATTTCCATTTTATTCGTTTGCTTAGGCAATATCTGCAGATCACCAACGGCACATGGCGTGTTTGAGCATTTGTTGAGTCAAGACAATGGCGACATGAGGGTTGATGTTGACTCGGCGGGTACCGGTGACTGGCATGTTGGCAAGGCACCGGACCCACGTACTCGAGCCGCAGCGGCACGGCGGGGGTACTCACTTGAGCACTTGCGTGCTCGGACTGTTGTGGATGAGGATTTTGGTCGGTTTGACTATATTCTGGCGATGGATGATGCCAACCTGCGCGAGCTTCGCAGGCGTTGTCCTGCAGACTTTCGCGGCCATCTTGGCCTCTTTCTGGAATTTGCAGCCAACAGTCGTGTTCGCGAAGTCCCAGACCCCTATTACACTTCCGGTGAACAAGGCTTCGATGAAGTACTCGATTTGGTAGAGGCGGCTTCTGCAGGCCTGTTGCGGCACCTGCGTTCTGGTGGGTGCCGTGACTGAATCGCTACAACTCAGGACTGAATATCCCCTGCAGGCCCTGAATACGTTCGGGCTGCCAGCAGTGGCTGAGTACTACACTGAAATTCATGCCGCTGATCAGTTGAAGCAACTGGAGCAGTGGTTGAAGCATCACCCTATGCCGCTGTTGCTGCTTGGCGGCGGCAGTAATCTGGTGCTGGCTGATCGTGTGCCGGGGCTGGTTGCGCGGATAATGATTCGTGGATGGCAACTGTCTGACCTGCCGGGAGATCATGTCCGTTTGCGTGTAGGGGCCGGGGAAAATTGGCATGCAACAGTTGAAAGGTCGATCAGGCAGGGGCTCTACGGACTTGAGAATCTTGCCCTGATACCGGGAACCGTTGGAGCGGCACCGGTACAAAATATCGGTGCCTACGGGGTTGAGCTGAAGGATCGAATCAGTGCAGTCGAAGTGTTTGATCGACACGAGCACCGCCAGCGTGACCTGACCCCAGAGGCGTGTCGATTTGGTTACCGAGACAGCCTGTTTAAAAGCAGTGAGCCTGAGCGGTACGTTATCACGGCTGTGGAGTTTTGCCTTGCGCGGCAGTTTACAGCGGAAGTGAGCTATGCAGGCCTGAGAGATGGGCTTGGCGACGGTCCTGTCACACCGGAGCGTGTATTCGATACAGTGTGTAGAATCCGTCGTACGAAACTGCCTGACCCCTTAGACATCGGTAATGCCGGCAGCTTTTTCAAGAACCCGGTGGTATCGGTTGAGAAGTATGAGCAACTGAAACATCGGTTCCAGAATCTCGTTGCCTATGCTGACACCGGTGGTTATAAACTGGCTGCAGGCTGGCTGATCGATCAATGTGGTCTGAAAGGGTTTGCCCTCGATCGCGCTGGCGTGTTTGCCCAGCAAGCGCTGGTGCTGGTAAATCTTGGTGCTGCTCACCGTGAGGATATTGAACATCTATCCATGCATGTGCAAAAGGTGGTGCAGGAGCGTTTCGGCGTCATTCTGGAACCGGAGCCACGTTTTTATCCCTGATCGCAATGTGCAGTAACTAACGGATAAAAAAAACCGCAGGGGCGTTCGCCGCTGCGGTTTTTTTATCTGTGAGCCTTACAGGTCACTGTCCTTATTGTCTGCCTGCTGACGACGGCGCACTTCGCGTGGGTCATTGGGCGCACGACAAGCACGGCGGCGAGACACGGGCTTGGTAGACGCTGTATCGTCTGCCTCGGCCTTTGTCTCATTGGCTTCAGTTTCAGCTTCAGCTTTTTCTTCGGCTGCAGCAGGCTGCTGATTATCAGACTCAGACTCAGACTCAGACTCAGACTCAGCTGGCTGCAGCTCCGCTTTTACCGCATGAGTTTCCACTGTAGCCGGGTCTATTTCTGCAGCCTCATTCCGGTTGGCTTCCTGATCACTGTGCTGATCGGTAGCGGGGGACTCAACAGCCACCTTGGGTGTGTCGTCCTCGCTCTGGGCAAACAGCTCGACAGCGGTGTCAGGTACTGACTGCACTGATTCTTCAACCATTTCTGCAGCTGAACTGTTTTCGGCATCAGTCGCAGGCTGGGTCTGTTCTGCATCGGCAGTCTTATCCTGACGAGACTTGCTACGACCACGACGGTCACGTCCACGTGAACGACTGGAGCGCTTTCGCTCGCTGCTGTTATCGGCCTGCTCGTTGCTTTCCGCTTCAGTGGCAGTGTCGACTGAAGCAGACTGCTCGGCTGCTGCAGCTTTTTCTACAGCAGAGGGCTGTTCATCAGCTGGCTCGGCTTCCGTGGCAGATGATGTCGCAGTCTCTTCCGGTGCTGGTACATCCGGCACTGCTTCAGCAGAAGTGGCTGCCGAAACGGCTTCCTCTTTGGTAGACGACTCTTGTTGTGCTGTCGAAGGCTCGTTTTCGATAGCCAAGGTCTCTACCGCTTCAGTGGCTGTCTCAGCGACTTGCGGCTTGGCGGCAGCGTGTACCTGCTCTGCAGAATCGTGCATCGCTGCAGGGCTGACCTCGGCCGTCACCACTTCAGTTTGCTCAGCAGCATCATCAGGCACTGCCAAGGTAGCATTGGTGATCTTGTCTTCAGCAAGCAGAGTCTGAATTTCGTCTTCAGCCTTTTCGTCACGCATTTCCTGAGGTAGAGGTGTACGAGTGGCGCTGCGTTGTTCGGTGTTGCGACGACGGCGTCCACGACGACGGCTGCGGCTGCCTTCTTCTGTTACCTCGGCCTGGGGGGCTTGAGATTGCAGTGCCTCAGACTTGCTTTCAGGTGCGTTACTGCTCTGGTTGTCCTCAGCGGCGGTATTCTCCTGACGGGGTGACTGCTCATCACGACGGTTGCGACTGCGGCGGCGACGGCTGCGGCCATTGTTTTCTTTCTTGTCTTTGTCTCCGTTGCCGGTTTCGCCAATCGGTGGCAGGTTGGCATCACGTTCAACCGTAATGACCTCATCGCTGTCACGACGCTCACGGCTATTGCGGCGACGATCATTCTCGCGGCGCTCGCGTGCGCGGCGCTTATTGTCACGACCGCTGTCACGGCTGCCTCGGTTGCTGCGGTTGTCGTTTGCATCATTATTGCTTGAGATACCGGGCTGCGCTGCCTGCTTATCATCCTTGTCTGGAGCAGACTCGGCCTTGCCTCCGAACAGAGTGCGCAATGTAGCCAGTACGCGTTCACCAAAAGAGGCCGAAGCGGCGGCAGGTGCTGCTGTGACAGGCGGTGTCTGTGCAGTGGACTTTTCAGGAGTTGCCACGGGAGTGTTTGCTTCGGTTTTCCCCTGTGGTGCGCGAGTGGGTGGTACAACCGCTTTCACGGCAGCCTGCTCGCGCTTGACCGGCACGGCACGACCAGGATCAGGTGTTTCGACCTCGATCTCTGGCTGCAGGGTGTAGCTCGCATCATGGGTGGTGGCAATTGTATGATCGTCACGCAGGCGAACCACTTCGTAGTGCGGTGTTTCCATGTTCGGATTGGGTACGATGACGACACGCACCTGATGACGCAGTTCGGCGTTGTGCACCTCATGACGTTTTTCGTTGAGCAGATAGGTGGCAACGGTGACTGGCAGGATGGCACGAATCTGTGATGTGCGATCCTTGGAGGATTCTTCCTCAATCAGGCGCAGAATCGACAGTGCCAGTGATTCCGTATCGCGAATAGTCCCCTGACCGTGGCAACGCGGACAGACCATGCCGCGAGACTCACTCAGTGAAGGACGAAGACGCTGACGTGACATTTCGAGCAGGCCGAAGCGTGAGATTCGCCCCATCTGAACGCGGGCGCGGTCAAGTTTGAGTGAATCGCGCAGGCGGTTCTCCACTTCACGCTGGTTTTTGATCGGCGTCATATCGATGAAATCGATTACGATAAGTCCGCCGATATCACGCAGGCGAAGCTGGCGTGCGATCTCCTCGGCCGCCTCCAGGTTGGTCTGCAATGCGGTTTCTTCGATGTCACCACCGCGGGTTGCGCGGGCAGAGTTGATGTCGATAGATACCAGCGCTTCAGTGGGATCGATAACAATGGAGCCGCCGGAAGGCAGTTTGACTTCGCGTTCAAAAGCGGTCTCGATCTGGCTTTCAATCTGGAAACGGTTGAACAGCGGAGTCTGCTCCTTGTACAGCTTGATGCGGTTCTCGTAACTCGGCATCACCTGCTGTGCAAACAGAACGGCCTGTTCGTACACGGTTGGGTTGTCAATTAGCACTTCGCCGATGTCAGCGCGCAGGTAATCACGGATGGCACGAATGACCACGTTGCTTTCCTGATAGACCAGGAAGGGAGCAGGGCGCTGATTAACCTCCTTGACGGCATCCCAAAGGGTGATCAGGTAATCCAGATCCCACTGCAGTTCTTCAGAACTGCGACCAATGCCAGCGGTGCGCACAATGGCGCCCATGCCGTCAGGGATATTGACACCTGACAGCGCCTCCTTGAGCTGAGCGCGGTCGTCACCCTCGATGCGGCGAGAAATGCCGCCGGCACGTGGGTTGTTAGGCATCAGAACAAGATAGCGACCAGCAAGGCTGATGAAAGTAGTCAGCGCTGCCCCTTTATTGCCACGCTCTTCCTTATCGACCTGAACGATGACCTCAGTGCCTTCCTTGACCATTTCCTTGATATTGGGACGCTGGCCACGTTCGGGCTGCTTGCAGAAGTATTCGCGGGCGATCTCTTTAAGCGGCAAAAAGCCATGGCGCTCTGCACCAAAATCAACAAAAGCCGCCTCCAGGCTGGGTTCAACCCGGGTGATGCGGCCTTTGTAGATGTTGGCTTTTTTCTGTTCGCGACTGTCGGATTCTATATCCAGATCGAACAGACGCTGGCCGTCAACCAGCGCAACGCGCAACTCTTCGGGCTGAGTTGCGTTGATAAGCATTCTTTTCATGTTGTGTGCGTTCTCATAAACGCAACGCTTTACGCCCTGCGCAAGCAGAGGGTAAAGAGTCTGATGTCCAGTCTTTGGATTGGCAGCCGCGGGTGGCAGTCTTGCCTGCAGTCACGCAAACGGCGTACTGCATATCGGCGGTGAAGGAAACGCTGACCCATGTCGTTATAGGTTCTGGCTGTGGCTGCCCTGATGGTGCGGGCAGGTTCCTGGTCAGTGTGCGTCTTCACCTCCAACTGGACCTTCCTGTCAGGCGAAGGCCGTGAAAGCGTTACGTAAAAAGTTTGTGACCCCATGTTGGGATCTCAGTATTCTGCCGTGGGTCGGGGTCTTGAGCGGCCACTCATCCTGAATTAAATGGCGGGGCCGGCTGCATGGATTCCAAATTTACTAAAGCCAACCGCCTGCGGCATCGGTAGAATATAACAGCTAACCCCATAGGCATCAATTGAGAGTCAGTTCGTCTTTATGACGCATACAGCAGAAAATGAGCAGCATCAGGTCCGTTATCTGGAAGTGGATGTGGATCAAGCCGGCCAGCGAGTCGATAACTTTTTGCGCACTGCATTAAAAGGTGTGCCCAAGAGTATGATTTACAGGATTCTTCGCAAGGGCGAGATCCGTGTTAACAAGAAACGAGTAAAGCCGGACACTCGGCTGGCATCGGGTGATGTAGTACGCATCCCGCCGATCAGAACAGCGCAGCGTGGCGAGGCCGCACCTGTCGGGCAAGGGCTGGCAGATCATCTGGAAGAGGCCATTCTGTACGAAAGTGACAGCCTGTTGATCATCAACAAGCCCGCCGGGCTTGCTGTTCATGGCGGCAGCGGCGTTAGCCTTGGCCTGATTGAAGCCTTGCGGCAGGTGCGGCCAGATTGTCGCTTCCTCGAGCTGGTGCATCGGCTCGACCGCGATACATCAGGCTGCATCATGGTTGCCAAGAAACGCAGTATGCTGCGATACCTTCATGAAGCATTGAGAGAGCGCAAGATTCGCAAGATTTACCACGCGCTGGTGGTTGGTCGCTGGACGGCTCGCTGTAACCAGGTGGATGCGCCGCTACAGAGATTTGAACTCAAATCGGGGGAGCGCATGGTCAAAGTACACCCTGACGGCAAAGCTTCCATTACGTCGTTTAAGGTGTTGCAGCGCTTTGGGGATCTTGCGACTCTGGTGGAGGCAAGACCTCTGACAGGACGCACTCATCAAATCAGGGTTCACACGCAATTTGCAGGGCACCCGATAGTTGGTGACAGCAAGTATACTCCCGACGAGGATAACAGCGGCTTTCGTCAGCTTGGGTTGAGGCGCCTCATGCTGCATGCAGCCCGCCTTGAACTAACTCTGCCTGATGGTGACAAACTGCAGGTCGATGCGCCTCTGGACGAAGCGACAGCGACTTCGCTACAGCAACTCTCAGTTGTGCACCCGCAGTGATAAGGATGAAGCGAGTATGGATAAAGAACTGAAAGCGGCTCTTTTTGCTGCTGCCGATCGTTGTCTTCTGGCGGGTGAAGCGCCCACCCCGGAGCGTCTGAAAATTGACCTGGGGGAACAGTGCAACGCGGTACAGACAATTAACACGGGGCTGATTGAGTGGTGGCAGTTACTTCCAGCGCGTGTACGTCTTAGTGATACCAGTCCTCACATCCCCGATATGCCGGATGCGATGAAACAGACGTTCAGTAGAATTTGGCACCAGGCGGTACAGGAAGCCCACACCGAACTAAGCTTGCAGATGCAGCGCCCGGATCCTTCACTGGATCAGGCACAGCGTGCCTGTGACGACGCCTTGCGCCGTACTCAAGGTGAAGTAGGGGAGCTGGAAGCCCGTTACCGAGAACAGGGAGTCAAGCTCGACCAGGCGCGTGAGCAGACTCAGGCATTGGAAGCGGAAATTCAGGTACTGCGTCAGAACCTGGGTAACGAAACGACATTGCGAAAAAAGGAAGAGCAGCTGCGCTCCAATGCCGATCAGGAGTTAGCGCACCTTCGCAAGGCACACGAAGATGCCAAGCGTGTATTTGATCAGCGTATTCGTGATGAGCAGCGACACGGACTGGAAACGGTTGCCAAGGCTGAAGTTGATACCCGCTACTATCGCAACGCGCTTGAAAAACTGCGTGATGAATCCGGGCGCAGAGAAGGTGAGCTGACCCGAGATATACATGAGCTTCAGGGGCTGCTGGCACGACGCGATGTCAAAGTGGAAACCCAGACAACTCAAATCAAAAGTCAGGATGAGGAACTGCGCAAACTGAAGGCGCAGGATGTTCAGCAGCAGCGAGACTTCGCGCAGCTCAATGCGCAGCTTCTTACCGAGACCAACCGCAGCAAGCGTCTCGAAGAACGTGTACGGCAGCTTGAAGAAGAATTACAGCGACTGAACCAGAAGCAGGTTGGCCTTAACAGCGAGAGCGGCCGTCGCGAGAATCAGCTTCGCGGCCTGCTTAAAGAGAAAGAAGAGCAGCTGCTCCAGGCTCAAGGGCGTGCAGGAACACTGGAGAAACGAGTGGCGGGGCTGGAAGAGGAAAACAAACGCTTGAAAAATCGGGCCTGAAAGATAACCCTTGTATTCAAGGGGATTTTCTTCATTATTCTATAGTGTTATATTAAATAAATATCTAATAACTCCAAGGGTTTTCGATGAAGCTGCAGCAGCTGCGTTACATCTGGGAGGTTGCTCATCACGATCTCAACGTCTCGGCAACGGCACAAAGCCTGTACACATCACAGCCGGGCATAAGCAAGCAAATTCGACTGCTTGAGGACGAGCTCGGGGTCGAAGTGTTTGCGCGCAGTGGCAAGCATCTGACCCGTGTAACCCCCGCTGGCGAAGCGATTCTTGCCATTGCGGGAGAAGTGCTGCAGAAGTGTGATGCAATTCGCCAGGTTGCTCAGGAGTTCAGTGACGAGAAAAAGGGCAAGCTGGAAATAGCAACCACTCATACGCAGGCTCGATACGCGCTGCCGGATACCATCCACGATTTCATCAAAATCTACCCTGATGTGTCCCTGCATATTCACCAGGGCACGCCTATGCAGATCTCTGAGATGGCCGCTGACGGCACGGCTGATTTTGCCATTGCAACTGAAGCCATGTCCCACTTCAGTGATCTGATTATGATGCCTTGTTACCGCTGGAACCGATCTGTTGTCGTACCCAAAGGGCACCCTCTGACAGAGCTGCCGGAGCTGACGCTTGAAGCACTCTCCGAATGGCCGTTGATTACCTATGTATTCGGTTTTACCGGCCGCTCAAAACTGGATGAGGCTTTCAGCAATCGCGGCCTGGAGCCCAAGGTGGTGCTGACCGCCGTGGATTCGGATGTGATTAAAACCTATGTACGCCTGGGCCTTGGGGTTGGCATCATCGCCACCATGGCATTTGAGGAAGGCAAAGATGAAGGCCTGGTCGCGCTCGATGCGAGCCATCTGTTTGAGCACAGCGTCACCCGCATCGGCTTCCGCAAGGGAACTTTCCTGCGTGGCTACATGTACGACTTCATTCAGACCTTTGCGCCTCATTTGACACCTGATCTGGTACGTCAGGTACAGGCGTGCAGCAACCGGCATGAGGTTGATGCGCTGTTTGAAGGTCTCAATCTGCCTGAGCATTAAGCGTAAAAGCCCGCTGTAACAGGCCTTGAGCATTGAAAGCCTCTGAATGACAGGGTAAATTGTGGAGCAATTTATTAACTGACTGGAGGCGTCCCGCGTGGAACTGGCTTGTCTTGACCTTGAAGGTGTATTGATTCCCGAAATCTGGATCGCATTTGCTGAAGAAACCGGTATCGAGGAACTTAAAGCCACCACCCGGGATATCCCGGATTACGACGTACTGATGAAGCAGCGTCTTCGCATTCTGGATGAGCATGGCCTGACCCTGCCTCAGATACAGGACACCATCAGCCGTCTGACTCCACTTGAAGGAGCCCGTGAGTTTATCGATTGGCTACGGGAGCGCTTCCAGGTGGTGATCCTGTCAGATACTTTCTATGAGTTTGCTGCTCCGTTGATGAAGCAGCTTGGCTACCCGGCTCTGCTTTGCCACAAGCTGGAAGTGAATGATGAAGGGCGCATCACCGACTACACGTTGCGCCAGCGCGACCCGAAGCGCCAGTCTGTACGTGCATTTCAGCTGCTGAACTATCGTGTGATCGCAACCGGTGATTCCTACAATGATACGACCATGCTGACGCAGGCTGAGTCCGGCATCCTGTTCCACGCACCGGATAATGTCATCGCTGAGTTCCCACAATTCCCGGCTGTACATACCTACGAAGACCTGAAGCAGGCTTTTGTTGATGCCAGCGTACGTAACCTGACTGTCTAATGACTCGGCGACAGCAGCGGATGCTACAACAGAGGATAAGAGCATGAAGATGATAAGACCCAAACGCCTGCTTCTGGCCCTCGGTGTTGCGGTGCCTGTATCCCTGGTAGCAGCCGGTCTGCTGTCCTATCAACCACTGTCAGCTCCACTTGAACTGCGGTTGTCGGTGCCTGAAGTATCCGACCTTTCTTCTGCAGATGCTGAAGAGGTGAAGGATCTTGAGCCGGCTGACTTTGTCTATACCATTGAGCCTGGTGATACTCTCAGTACCATCTTTGAGATGCTGGGTATACCCCAGAAACATATGTATCAGGTACTCGAAAGTGATGTTTCGATTCTTGC
>ERZ1673962.1442-NODE-1442-length-11265-cov-14.512310_pt1 | contig 11265 bp, 9 predicted proteins | sample MGYA00580188_ERZ1673962 | MGnify/ENA primary metagenome ERZ1673962 (study PRJEB41334, sample SAMN05608104) | rock metagenome | biome: terrestrial subsurface; feature: shale formation; material: shale | place: USA: Pennsylvania ... | reverse complement strand
CGCCTGGACCATGGTGCGGATGTTGCCGCGTGAGTCGACCACCTGGCTGATGTAGCGATCCTCCAGGGAGGCGCTGAGTACGCTCAGGCTGAGCGGCGTCGGCTCGAAATTCTGGCTCTTGAACACGCCGAAGCGCACGTCCGGCGCGCATTTGAGGAAGACGATCAGCGCATGGTTCTGGTAGCTGCGCTTGCCGTCATGCAGTTGAGTCTTCTGAAAATCCAGCTTGCCACCGGCCGAGCCGCCGACGAACAGGCAGGGAAAACGCCCGGACTCGTACAGCGCTTCCATGAAGAAGGATTCAGACGCGGAGAGACCATCGAAGAAAATGTTTGCCAAGGTGTCGCGGTAATCGATCTTCATCGACACCTGCACACGCTTGATCGACGCCGTGAGGCGCGCGATGCGTTCGCCCATCGACAGCCGCTGGCCCCCGCCGCGGATGTCCTCGCACTCCAGCGGCACGCGGACGATCTCGGCCGCGGCGATCACGCTGGCGTCGAACAGCTGCAGCACTACCCGATCCCACTGTGCGCCGGTCGCACAGTAGAGCCGCTGGCCCTCGCTGGACAGCTCGCCCGCCGTGGTACACAGGCTGATCGTTGCGTTCGGAAAGCGCTGCGATACCTGCCGAGCCACCTCATCGAGATTTACATGCGGCGAGACGAAGCCGGCAATGTAGGTCGGGTTGAAGCGCAGGGCGGCGAGCTGCTGTGAGAGCTGCTGAGCCGAGCAGAGCAAGCTTGCCGTGCCGTTGGTTTGCGTGTGGCCTGGCTTGAATCGGGAGAGCGTAAACATGGGCATTACTCGCGCTTGGTAGGACGAAGCGGAACATCGGCCCGCTCCCGCACCGGTCGAAACGCTGATCGGCTGTCTTGGTTATCGGCTTCGGCAGGGTCGCCTGCAGACGGCTAGGCGGTATCTCCGTCCGACACGTTATCGGTCGCCGGCGGAAAGATCGCCATGCAACCTTGGCATTCATCCGAAAGTACCGGTGGGTGCCAGTGGCACGCCTCCGGCAATGCCGGGCCGCCTGTCTCGCGGGTTGACCTGCCTCAACGGAACGTTGCGGTTGCTGTGCAATGGTCGACGGGTGACCTGTTGCCGCAGCCATTGCGGCCGATAGCCATGGATAAGCCTGCCAAGGAGCACCGTCATGCCCCGCCTTTTCGTCGATCTCGGATTCCGCTGGAAAATCACCCTGCCCATCGCGGCGCTCGCCATCCTGCTTGTGCTGATGGGAGTCTTTGGCATACGCGGCATCGAGCGCGTCGCCGATTCCAGCGAGCGGCTCGCGTCGCGGCATCTGCCTGCCATCAGCCTGCTGCTCAATGCCGACCGCGACCTCTATCAAGCCTTCGTCGCTGAGCGCAGCCTGCTCGACAGCGATGCGGGGGATCACCTCGATGCACTCAAGGCCAGCCACGCGGAAAATCTTCAGCAGGCCTACGACCGGGTGCAGAAATATGCGGCGATGCAGCCGGGGCCTGAGGCCATGGCGCTGGTCGAGCAATTCAACCGCGGGTTCGCCCAATGGTCGGCGGTGTCGCAGCGGGTCATCGAGCAGATCGACCTTGACCCGCAGGCGGCCAGCACGTTGAGCTTCGGCGACAGCGAGGCACGCTTCGACAGCATGCGTGACGCCATCGATCAGCTCGGCAATCTGGAGGATGAAGCTGCCCACGAGATCGGCGCGGCGGCGATCGCCGAGGGCGCGAGCACCGAGACGCAACAGGGCACGCTGCTGGTGATCGGCTTGCTGGGCTGCGTGCTGCTGGTGCTCGGCCTGCCGCTGGTGGTGCTCAAGCCGCTGCGCCGGCTGCTCGACCGTGTGCAGCAGATCGCTGAGGGCGACGGCGATCTGCGCGCCCGCCTGGACGTTCGCTCGGCTGACGAGCTGGGCCAGCTCGGCAATGCGTTCAATCGCTTTCTCGACAAGCTGCAACCACTGATCGCCGAAGTCGGTCGGGTGACGGCGGAAGTCGATACGGCTGCACGTGACATGGCGCGGATGGCGGCGACCAATGATCAATTGATCAACAGCGAGCACGCCGCAGTGGACCAGGTCAGCACGGCTGCCACGGAAATGAGCGCTGCGGTACACGAGGTCGCGCTGAATGCACAGAACGCCTCGGATGCGGCACGCGATGCGCAACAACAATCAAGCCAGGGCGCTGCCGTGGTCAGCAGTACCGTCCAGTCGATCCGTCAGCTGGCTCAGGAAGTGGAAAGCACCTCGAAAACTATTGAGGCACTGGCTGAGGAGACCGCCAGCATCGGTGCGGTGCTTGAAGTGATTCGCGGTATTGCCGAGCAGACCAACCTGCTGGCGCTGAATGCCGCCATCGAGGCCGCCCGTGCCGGCGAGCAGGGTCGTGGTTTCGCCGTGGTGGCGGACGAGGTGCGAGCGTTGGCGGGCCGTACTCAGGATTCGACTAAGGACATTCAGCTACGCATCGAGCGGTTGCAGGGGGGCGTCGCCAAGGCCGTGCAGGCGATGCATGCCGGCAGTAGCAAGGCGCGCGACAGCGTAGAACGGGCTGCTGGGGTCGATCAGGTGCTGGCGGATACGACGCAGTCGGTTCAGCGCATCAATGACATGGCGGCGCAGATTGCTACGGCCTGTGAGGAGCAGAGCAGCGTCACCGAGGAGATTGCCCGCAACATCAGCGATATCCGAGATCTCTCCGATGATGCGGCCGCCAATTCATCGAAAAGCATGCAGGCCAGTCAGCAATTGTCGGGGCTGTCCCAGAGTCTGGCTGCCCTGGTGGGACGTTTCCAGGTCTGACCGCTCCCGTGGTTCGTGGCGATCGGCTAGCCGGGGCCGCGTGCGCCCCAGAGTAGCTTGCCCAGCCCGGCGTCGTCCGGTAACAGCAACAGACTGAGCAGAAACACCAGCAGCAGCCCCAGGGCATAGGCCAGGCTGATCAGGCGCTGTCTCCTGCGGCGCTGTTTCAGTGGCGCTGCGTTGGTCGGTTGCCCGCTGGGGCGTGAAGGGGTTGGGTGCATCGGTCTCTCGATAGGAAGCAAGCCGCAGCTATGGGTCGAGCTGAGCCGGTGCTTGCCAGTTTGGCGCGGCGAAGTAGAACTTAAATGAAAGCATAATGCCACTACTGCGCGGCCGAGCCGATGGGCTGCCTGTTCGTGCAAGCTGCGCATCTTCGGCGGTCTGCTCTCACTTCGCTGTCACATACAGAAAAGCTCTGGTCATCGGATCTACCGGTGCGTCGTGCGGCGTCGACCATACTCAACGTCGCCGCCACCGCCCGACCCGGAGACCCGCTCATGCAGACTCGCCGCCAGCTGCTCCATCGTTCCGCCCTGTTAGCCACTGTTGCCACCCTCGGGCCGCTGTTGCCATTGCTGGGAAGAGCCGCCGAAGCGTTGCGAGTGCGGCCAATCCCTGCCTCCGGCGAATTGCTTCCGGTGATCGGGCTGGGCACCTCGCGTACGCATGACATCCGTGTCGACGACCCTGACATGCAGGCCTTGCTGGATGTGCTGCGAGTCTTCGTCGAAGGCGGCGCAAAGGTGATCGATACCGCGCCGAGCTACGGCAATGCCGATCGCGTGGTGGGCGAGCTGATCCAGCGTCGTGACGTGCGTGATCAGGTTTTCCTCGCGACCAAGGTCTCCGCCACTGGCCGTGAGCGTGGTCTGGCACAGATCGAGAAGAGTTTCGAGACGCTGCAGACCGACATGATCGACCTGATTCAAGTGCACAACCTGCACGACACGCGTACCCAACTGGGCTTGTTGCGCGAGCTCAAGGAACAGGGGCGCATCCGTTATATCGGCGTGACGCACTATGTCGAATCCGCCCATGATCGGTTGCTCGAGGTGCTCAAGCAGGAGCCGGTCGACTTCGTTCAGTTCAACTATTCGGTCAGCGAGCGCAACGCTGAAAAGCGATTGCTGCCGTATTGCGCTGATAACGGCATTGCCACGCTAATCAACCGGCCTTTTACCCGCGGCAACCTGCTCTCGCGGGTCAAGCGCAAGCCACTGCCGACCTGGGCGTCGGATGTCGATGCCAGTTCCTGGGCACAGCTGTTGCTCAAGTCCATTCTCGCTGAGCCGGCGGTGACCACCGTGATTCCCGCCACCTCCAATCCGCGTTACATGGCCGACAACATCATGGCCGGGCAGGGTCGGTTACCGGACGCGCGCCAGCGAGCAATGATCGTCGAAGCCTTTCAATGAAGACGGTTGGAGAGGCTTCAGCGGAGGCTTATTAATGAAGCCGCTCGCTGCGCGCGCAGCAGTTACGATCAATGCCCGTCCCGGTGAGCTGAGTGCGGCACTGGCTGGGTTCGGCCTTTTCTTCTGCCTGTTCTCCGGCTACTTCATGCTGCGACCGATTCGTGAGTCCATGGGGATTCAGGGGGGCGTCGACAACCTGCAATGGCTGTTCACCGCGACTTTTTTTGCCATGCTGTTGGCCGTTCCGCTGTTCGCCTGGCTCAACTCGCGGGTGGCGCGCATCCATTACATCGACTGGGTGTACGGCTTCTTCTGCAGCAACCTGTTGCTGTTCGCCACGCTGTTCTTCCTGCTCGACGACAGTCTCTGGCTGGCACGGGTGTTCTATGTGTGGATCTCGGTCTACAACCTTTTTGTGGTGTCGGTGGCCTGGAGCTTGATGGCCGATGTGTTCGATGCGCCTCAGGCGCGCCGGCTGTTTGCCTTCATCGCCGCTGGTGCCAGTGTCGGCGGGCTGGTCGGGCCCGCCATGAGCGCCTTGCTGGTGGGCGTGCTTGGCCAGTTTGGGCTGATGTTGTTGGCAGCGCTGCTGCTGGCGGCTGCGGTGGCGATCAAGCACTACCTGATGGCCTGGCGTGAGCTGCGGGGCGCAGGCCGCCCCGGTGCCGAACACGCCGAAAGTCCAAAACGGCCGGTGGCGGGCAATCCGTTCAGTGGCCTGACAAGGGTGCTCGGTTCGGGCTACCTGCTGGGCATTGCAGCTTTTGTGCTACTGCTGACCACCGCCAGTACCTTCCTTTATTTTGAGCAGGCGCGGTTGGTAGCCGAGCTGTTTCCCGACCGCGCCGAGCAGGTGCGAGTCTTCGGTGCAATCGACTTCGTGGTGCAGGTTGGCGCGTTGCTGTCGCAGCTGTTCATTACCGGGCGCATCGCCCAGCGTCTAGGGGTCAGAGTGCTGCTCACGGCGGTACCGGCGCTGGTCTGCATGGGTTTCATCGGACTGGCACTGGCGCCGAGCTTTGCTGTGCTGGCGGCGGTGATGATCGTGCGCCGCGTCGGCGAATATGCTTTTGTCCGCCCGGGTCGGGAGATGCTTTTCGCACCGCTGGATGCCGAGAGCAAATACAAGGCGAAGAATTTCATCGATACAGTCGTTTATCGCGGTGGTGATGCTCTGAGCGGCTGGGCCAAAGCCCTGCTCGACAGCCTCGGCTACGGTGTCTGGCTGGTTGCCCTGATCGGCGCGGTGAGTGCGGCAGTATGGGGCGCGGTGGGCTGGCGGCTCGGTGCGCAGGCCGATCAGGCGAATAGGCGAACCGGGGGCGATAACATCGGTTACAAGAGGCGTAGCGGCTGATGATCAGGCGCGCGCGATGACGCCTGTGCCCGGCGCGCCGCTTCACTGACCTGCGTCAGGCGAGGCCAATCAACGTCTGGCGACAATTCATACAGACAAAGCCGCTGAACCTCGGCGGTACAGACGCCTCGAACCCTAGTAGGTACGTCATCAATCAGGAGTAGTCGTATGCATGTCCAAGTCAACAGCCACCACATCCCCGGCAGCGTCGAGCTGCATGAATGGGTCGGTTCGACCGTAGAGGAGCGGCTGGAGCGCTTCGACGATTTCCTCACTCGCATCGAAGTTCACGTCAGCGACGAGAATGCACAGAAGGCTGGCGCTGATGACAAGCGCTGCCAGATAGAAGCGCGCCCTAAGGGCCATCAGGCCGTGTCGGTCACCCACAAAGCCGAGTCGTTGCAGCTTGCGGTCGATGGGGCTGTCGAGAAGATGCGTCATGCGCTTGAGCACCTGATGGGCAAGCTGGATACCAAGGTGCTCTCAGGGGGTGAGATCAATGATCCGCTGCTTGATGAACAACCGCAGGCAGTCAAGGATGCGATGCTCGAAGAAGATTTCCTGGAAAAACAGGAAGCCCTCGATAAGTAAGCCGTCCGGCCCTGGTCTTGTACCAGGGCCTTCCCACCCATATCCGCATCGGTCCCGTTATCTTTTGAACAGCCCGGAACCGGCTTTGCCGTTACGTTTCGAATAAGTATCGTCCCGTCTGGTAGCCCCGTCATGCAGATCATCTTGGTGCGTCATGGGCGGCCTGACCACAGTGCCGACCCGTGGAGCACGCCGGCCGGCATGAAGGATTGGGTCGAGCGTTACAACGCCGCCAGTGTCGTCGCTGGTGAGCGGCCCGAGTCCCTGCGGCGACTCGCCGATGCAGCCGGCGCCGTGGTTTGCAGCTCGCTGATGCGATGCGTGGAGTCTCGCGAGCACCTGAACGGCCAATGCCTGCACCAGCCCGACCCGTTGTTCGCCGAGGCGCACCTGCCTTATCCCGACTGGGCGTATCCGTTGATGCCTTCGCGTGTCTGGCGCATCACTTTTCGGACAGCCTGGTTTCTCGGTTTCGCGCGTCACACCGAACCGGTCAGCGAATCAAAGCGACGGGCCAGCGCGGCTGCAGACAAGCTCATCGAACTGGCAGAAACCCATGGCAGCGTGTTGTTGATGGGGCACAAGATCATGAATGCGCTAATCGCCACGCAGCTGCGACGCCGCGGTTGGCACGGACCGCCGCTACCACTGCTGTCGGGTTACTGGCATCCGAGTCGATACCGCAAGCCGGCCTCGAGTTGCGAAACCGAAAGCCGATAGGAGTAATTCGGACAAAACGTAGGGTTATAGGCCGCTTCGCGAAGCGGCCCGTTGCTTACAGGCGGAACATAGTAAATCAGCGTGTTGATCGATGCGTTAAGCTGAAAGATAGCTGCTGTTCAGCGCTTTTTTGCAATATTAACCGCGACAATAAGCGCAGTTCTCGGATCTGACCGGGCTGCTCCGCAATGGCTTCGGTGTCCGATCGGTTATGCACCAATAGCGAAAGGCTTACAACAACCTGCGCAGATCGCCGCTTCAGCTTCGGGACTGAAGTAATTAATCTATGCCCACTCTGAAGCGCAGGATGCGCTCAGGATCAGGACGATCGACCATGGCCAGGAAGGCGCTCGAACGGATTCGGAAAGGTCAGAAAAAACCCGCTTCGGCGGGTTTTTGCTTTTCTGCACCCCGCCCAGGGGGCGCCGGCTCGCTTGATCAGGGGGCGGTTTCGATGGAGCAAGCGGCAAGCCCTATCGCGTAGCCCGTATCCAAAAGATGTGCCGCATGCAGCGAGGCCACGCGAGCTGGTCAAGGCTACGACCATTAGGCTGTGTCGAGGCATGCATTCGAGGCCGGCCTATCGGTCCGGTGCTCGATATGAGCGTGCACTGATGCCATGCACAGGCTCCGGCGCGACAATTCTTAGGCTGACCTGCGCGTCGTTCGGGCTAGACGACTCGCTTGGCGCGCGATCCGCCCGGTCGTCGAACGCGCCTACAGCGCAACGGTAGGGGTGGCGTGGATTTCGACGAATCTGAAGGCCCTTTTTAGCGTGCGGCTCTGGTCATGTCTCAAGCTGATCTAGGGTCACGGCTTACATCCGGCGCAGGGGTATCGCTATTCAGGGACTGCTTCGTCCCCGGTTATTCTGGCCTCACTCTGAAGCGCAGGACGCGCTCAGGATCAGGATGATCGGCCCCCGCCCCGGATGGCGCTCGCAAGGACTCGGACAGGCCAGAAAAAACCCGCTTCGGCGGGTTTTTGATTTTTCAGCGCGGAGCTTTCGCCGTCCCGCCCCGTCCCGATGACCGATTGCCTCATGGTTTGTCTGCCAGGAGATGCCAATGCGTGATCGAACGAATATCTGGTCGACTAACTTCTATGCGTGAATTAAATAATTCGGACGAAAAAAAGCCCCGCCGAAGCGGGGCTTTTTTTAATCAGGCGTCTTAGGAGACTTGAACCTGATCAGCCTGCATTCCTTTCTGGCCTTTAGTAGCCATGAAAGAAACAGCTTGGCCTTCGCTCAGGCTTTTGAAACCTGCGCTTTCGATCGAACGATAATGAACGAACAGGTCTTCGCTGCCGTCGGTCGGCGTAATGAAGCCGAAACCTTTTTCATCGTTGAACCATTTAACTGTGCCATTTTGACGAGTAGACATGAGTATCTCCCAGGTGTTTTAAGGCTGCAGCGCTGAACCGTTCGGCGCCGAGACTGAGAAGCGAGAAGCAAAACGAACCGAGGAGATGAAACAGAGAAACATCATGCCGGGTGTCGAAGTGTTAATTGCGAAGCAGTGGTTACGAATATACGCAGATAAAAAAATAAGTACAGCTTTTGTTTATTTAGATTGATATTCAACTGATTAACTGAAGTGAATAGTCGGTGCAATTTACTCATTTCCAATTAAATTATTTGACCTAGCTGCTTGATAAATAAGCCTGACATTAATCACTCGATCTTTAGTTTTTCGGTGCACATATATGCACCGGGCTCCGTCTGGTTTTCGCATTATCGAGTGATCTACCAAGACCGCATCATGAGCAGCGATCAGTCCTGCCTCGGGCGTTCTGCCAGTGTTGTTAAGGAGGCTATAGAGAGGTCGCACCTTAGCGCGATCGTCCCCTTGCCCACCTAGCAGGCCTCTGCAAGCGTCCCCTGCGGTCTTCACAGACTCTTTCTCTCGTATTAGACGATCTGCATCATTTCCGAGACCTTTTGAACCCTTTCGGTTCCAGCAGCTGGGCAACATAGCTTCATCGGCCGGCACACATCGCCGGACGGGCAAGCCTTTAACCTATCGAGGAAATGATCATGAGCACACTGAACCGCGCACTGACTCTCGCCGCCCTTACGCTGGCCACCGCTGTCACAGCACAAGCTGTTCAAGCTGGCGATACCCGCTCAGCTGCAACGCTGGGCAGCGAACGCTCCGAAAGCTATGTCACGACGAAAGACGGTGTAAGCCTCTACTACAAGGACTGGGGCCCGCGTGACGGGCAGGTCGTCACCTTCAGCCACGGCTGGCCGCTGAACTCGGACAGCTGGGAGTCGCAGATGATGTTCCTGGCGTCGAAGGGCTATCGCGTCGTCGCTCATGACCGCCGCGGACACGGCCGCTCCAGCCAGCCCTGGGACGGTAACGACATGGACCATTACGCGGATGATCTCGCGGCAGTCCTCGAAGCGCTGGATCTGAAGGACGCGACGCTGATCGGCTTTTCAACAGGAGGCGGTGAAGTGGCCCGCTATATTGGTCGCCACGGCACGGCTCGGGTAAAGAAAGCGGTGCTGGTTGCCTCGGTGCCGCCGTTGATGCTCAAGACCGAGAGCAACCCCGATGGGGTGCCGCTGGAGGTGTTCGAAGGGCTTCGCCAGGCTTCGTTGGGCAATCGCTCCCAGCTTTATCTGGATATCGCCTCCGGCCCCTTCTTTGGCTACAACCGGCCCGGTGCGACGCCTTCTCAAGGTCTCATCCAGTCGTTCTGGGTGCAGGGCATGCAGGCCGGGCACAAGAACACCTACGACTCCATCGCAGCCTTCTCGGCCACCGATTTCCGAGAAGACTTGCGTAAATTTGACGTCCCTACGCTGGTGATTCACGGCGACGATGATCAGATCGTGCCGATCGATACCTCTGCCCGCGCCTCGGCGAGCATCGTCAAGGATGCCGAGCTGATCATCTATCCAGGCGCACCGCATGGCCTGACCGACACGCACAAGGAGCGACTGAATCAGGATCTGCTGGCCTTCCTTCGGAAGTAATCGGCCCGCCGAGCACCCATGACACGGGACCGCTCGGCGTCCCGGTCCGACAAAAGCCACTTTGCGTATTTGTGTCTGCATCCGCCAATGCGGCAGTCGAGGGAAAGGCGACAAACTGAAAGACAGGCGATACCTCGAAACGATGCGTTTGTTCCCGAATGGCGAAATGCTTACAAGGATCCCAGCCTTTGGCTCTTTAGCTGATTCAGTCGAATGACTAATCTATGCCCAGCTCTGAAGCGCAGGACGCGCTCAGGATCAAGGAAGATCGACCATCGCCAGGACGGCAACCGGAAGGATTCGGATGGTCAGGAAAAACCCGCTTCGGCGGGTTTTTTGTTGGCTGTGAAAACTGGTGGGCATTTCTACGGAGACCCGTCGAGGCTGTCAGTGGCACCGGTTCGAATCAGCGCTGACCTGCCTTAGCGCTGCAGGCTGTGATTTTCACCCACCGCTACGATTTGCTCGATCAGCCATTGCAAAGCTGCATCCCGTTCACGCTGGGCGACGCTGACGATATCCAACCGAAAGTTGCCAAGATCGAAGGGAAGGTCGAATAGCTGCAGCGGGAGCAGCTCCGCGAAATAGCGAGCCAGCTGCGTTGGCAGTACGGCGGCCAGATCGCTGCTGGCGACGATATGCGCAGCTTGAAGGTAGTTCGGGGTGGTATACACAACGTCCCGGCTCAACCCTTGTTCCTCCAGCCATTGATCGACCATTCCGCGCGTTTGCCCGCCATGCACCCAGAGGTGGCGAAGGCGCAAAAAACCATCGAGGTTGAGCGTCTCGCCAACCAGCGGATGGCCCTTGCGTATGGCGACCTGCAGGGTCTCGCTGGCCCAGCGACGCGTGTGAAAGCGCGTCGGCACCTCAACGAAACGACCCAGCACCAGGTCCAGTTCGCCATTATCCAACGCTTCGGCAGGCAGGCTCGGGGTCAGGTGTCGGATTGCGAGCTGCACGCCCGGTGCGACCCGGGTCAGGTGCGCCATCAGCGCTGGCATGCAGATCAGCTCAACGTAGTCTGTCACGGCGATGACGAAACGCTGGCGGCTGGTGGCGGGGTCGAAGAAGTCCCCGGCATTGAGCGTGTGCTCGATCTGCTGCAGCGCATCGCGAATCGGCGCTTCCAGGCTCAGTGCTCGCGGGGTGGGCTGCATGGCCCGGCCCACGCGAACCAGCAGCGGATCATCGAGCAATTCACGCAAGCGATTGAGCGCATTACTGACTGCCGGTTGGCTGAGTGACAGCCGCTCGGCGGCACGGGAAACGTTGCGCTCACGCAGCAGGGCGTCTAGCACGCGGAGGAGATTGAGATCGAAGTTGTAGATATTCATCTGATGAATCTGAAACATCACAAGACTAAATTTCAAAAATAGTAGCGTCTTCGTCTATGGTTGGT
>ERZ1673962.1441-NODE-1441-length-11268-cov-3.676358_pt1 | contig 11268 bp, 13 predicted proteins | sample MGYA00580188_ERZ1673962 | MGnify/ENA primary metagenome ERZ1673962 (study PRJEB41334, sample SAMN05608104) | rock metagenome | biome: terrestrial subsurface; feature: shale formation; material: shale | place: USA: Pennsylvania ... | reverse complement strand
GTCGGCTCTTTCCGGCAGGTCGTGACTTTGATGAACGGAATTGCCGAGGCGAGCCGCGACCAGAAAACGGGCATCGAGCAAGTCAATCAGGCGATCACCCAGATGGACGAGACGACACAGCGCAATGCCGCCTTGGTCGAGCAGGCGGCGGCCGCTGCCGAGAGCCTGCAAGAGCAGGCTGTGGCGCTGAACAGGATGGTGTCCATCTTCAAGTTGGACCCGATGCGTCTGGCGCATGAAGGACTCGACACGGCTGATGAGGGCACGATCAATTTCGATGATTTCGTGTACGCACACAAGCAATGGTCGAAAAAGTTGCGCCGCGTCATCGAGGGGCGCAGTGAGCCGCAGGATCCGGAGGTCGTTTCCTGTGACGACAAATGCGCGCTTGGGCTCTGGATCTATGGCGCGGGTCGTCAGTTCCAGGCGGCGGCCGACTATGAGACCTTGCGGACCAAGCACGCCCAGTTCCACCAGTGTTCCGGTGATGTCCTGCGGCACGTCATCGTGGGGGATCGTGTCCAGGCCGATCTCATCCTCTCGGAGCGTCTGGCGCGGCTCTCCGATGAGACGGTGACGCAGATTCGTTGTCTGGAGCAGCACTATCGGCACAGTACGGCGGAACAGGTCGAGCGCTCGATGGGCGGGTGAGTCGCTTGATCTCGATGAGCCTCTTTGCCAATCAGGCAGAACTTGGCGATACCCATCGACAGCGAAACTCAAGCCGACCGCAAGCTCTGACTGGGCTGGGTTCCCGCATGTAGAGATGCCTCAGATCCGGCGCACGGGTCCAGGGTAGCGTGCCAGGATTGGATCGGCCGTCAGTAGCACGATTCCCTCGACACTCGCTTGAGCCAGAAGCAGCCGGTCGAACGGATCCTTGTGGATAAGCGGCAACGTCTCGACGGCGAGTGCGTGCTGGCTGGTGATCGGTAGTTCGAGATAGCCGTTGTCTAGTAGACCACGACGCAGTACACGTCCATCGACCTGGAAGTCTTCGCGTCCAAGACCGCGCTTGATGGTGATTTCCCACAGGCTCGCGGCGCTGAACAGCAATTCGCTTTCGGGGGCTTCGAGTAATGCTCGCGCCTCGGCTGACAGGCGCTCGGGTTGACCGGCAGCCCACAGCAGTAGATGGGTGTCGAGCAGCCACTTCATGCGCCGTCATCCAGACCGAACAGCTGGGCGATTTCAGTCTCGCCCATCTGATCGAAATCCTCAGGAACCGTCATCTGACCGACCATGAAACCGAGTCGGCGGCGCTGGGTAGGTTCGTGCTGTGGGAGCGGAACCACCATGACCAGCGGCTTACCGGATTTGGCGATGACGAAGGATTCACCCTGAGCGGCCTGATCGACTAAACGCGAGAGATGGGTCTTGGCTTGGTGGATATTGACGGTTTGCATGGTGTGCCTCGATCGAACTTAGTTCAGTAAGTCTAGTCCGGTTCGAGGCAGGCTTCAAAGGTGATATAACGGCTGGAAGTTTTGGCAGTATTTTGACGAAGAAAAACGGGCTTGGATAAGCATTGATGTCTTACGTGGGAAGAGCACCCCAAAATATTTTTTGAGGATTTAGATCTTTGAGTCCTGCTCAAAGCCCCAAACCCGCTCGACCTGCTCCAGCAACCGATCGAGCGCCGCCTCGGCGACCGGACTCAGTTGGCAATGGGCATAATCGAAGCAGGCCCCCGTCGCGGTGATCAAATAGGCTTCCGGCGCCTGCCCATACAACTGCCGACACCATGCCAGCAATTCCGACGGGTCGAGAAAATGCGCCATCGTCGAGTGTGCATCCGCATCGGGTTCGAGACAATGCACCTGCACCATGCCCGGCTCGCCACCGGCCGCCGCATCGAGAAAGATCACTCGCTCGCGCCCCGCCAGCTCAGTGACCAGCTCAGCCGTCAGCACATGACGCGCGATGGCCTCCACACCGGCCGGCAAGCCGCGCTCGACCAGCCGCTCGACCGCCAGCGGACCGATGGCGTCATCGCCCCGAATCGGACTGCCGTAGCCGATGATGAGTGTCTTGTCCAAGAATCCGGCTCAGCGTGTCAGCCGATCGACCACCCGGCCCGCCGCATCCCGTAGCTCAATCGCCAGAGGCATCTGACCGAAGGCGTGCGAGGCGCAGGACAGGCAGGGGTCGTAGCAGCGAATCACCGCCTCGACCCGATTGAGCATCCCTTCCTCGATCGCGTTGCCGTCGACATAGGCTTCGGCGACCTCGCGGATCGACTGATTCATGGCCAGATTGTTGTGCCCGGTGGCGATAACGAGATTGAGCCAGGTGATGAGCCCATCGTCGTCGATGCGATAGTGATGCATGAGCGTCCCGCGCGGCGCCTCGGCGACGCCGATGCCCTCATAACGGTTGCTGCGCGCGCGGGCGCGCACCCGCGTATCCAGGATCGCCGGATCCTTGAGCAGCCGCTCGATCATCTCCAGACCGTAGATGATCTCGACCAGACGCGCATAGTGATAGTGGAAACTGCTGACGATGGGGCCTGAGTCCTGGAGCATGTGGAACTCGGCCAGCGCCACGTCGGCATAGGGCGTGCCGCACGCCTGGACGTTGTTGAGCCGCGCCAGGGGTCCGACCCGATAGATTCCCTGCGGATAGCCCTGCGGCTTGTAGTAGGGGAACTTCATGTAGCTGAAGTCCTCGACCGCCTCGCCGATCAGACGCCCGTACTCCTCGGGCGGCACCTGATCCTCCAAAATCAGCCCCTGGGCGTCCTTGACGCGCAGCACGCCGTCATAGTGCTCGAGATTGCCCTGGGGCGTGACCAGACTCAGAAACAGCGTCGGCTGGGTGCCGAAGTGCGCGGCCTCGTCCTTGAACCTGGGCACCAGCGTCTTGTAGAAGGCATAGGTGCGCTTGGCGATCTCCAGCCCCTCGGGCAGGAGCTTGAGCATGGACTCGCGCTTCTCGGCGCTCAGCGGCTCGGACACCCCGCCCGGCACCACCCAGGTCGGATGGATCTTCTTTCCGCCCAGGGTCTCGATGATGGTCTGGCCGATCTGACGCAGGCGGATGCCGTCGCGCGCCAGCTCGGGGTTCTGACGCATCACGCCGAAGATGTTGCGCGTGGTCGGGTCCGAGTCCCAGCCGAGCAGCAGATCCGGCGAGGACAGATGGAAGAACGACAGCGCGTGCGACTGGACGAGCTGGGCCAGATTCATGATCCGCCGCAGCTTCTCACCCGTCGGCGGGATGTCGACCGCGAGCAGATGGTCGCACGCCTTGTTGGAGGCGATGATGTGACTGACCGGACAGATGCCGCAGGTGCGCGCGGTCAGGGCCGGCATCTCGCGATAGGGCCGCCCCTCGCAAAACTTCTCGAAGCCGCGAAACTGGGTGAGATGGAAGCGGGCGTCCTCCAGCCGGCCGTCCTCGCCGAGCTGGAGCGTGATGCGGGCATGGCCCTCAATGCGGGTGACCGGCTCGATGGTGATGGTGCGGCTCATGGCGTGAAATCCCCTCGTGAAGCGGCAAGGATCAGCGCGGCGCGCCTCAGGCGCCGAAGCGCGTGACGGCGTTGGGGTCCGGCGTGCGTCCCGCGATCAGCTCGCTCAAGACCGCCCAGATGGCGTCTGCGCTCGGCGGACAGCCGGGCACGAAGACATCGACCTTGACCTCACCGTGAACAGGCTTGACCGGCGTCAGCAGGGCCGGGACGCGGCGGGTCGGGATCTGCGGCTGAAGCGTGACGTTCTCGCGATAGGCGCGATCAAACACATCGGCGAGCTTGAAGTGATTGCGCATGGCCGGGACGTTGCCGGTAACGGCGCAGTCGCCCAGACTGATGAGCAGTGTGCAGCGCTCGCGAAACAGCCGCGCCTTCTCCAGATCGTCATCCGAGCTGATCGAGCCTTCCAGAAGGCCGACATCGACCTGCGCGGGCAGTTCCTTGGCGTCGACCAGAGGGCTGTAGACGATCTCGACATGCTCGACGAGTTCGATCAGACGCTCGTCGAGATCCAGAAAAGACATGTGACAGCCCGAACAGCCGTCGAGCCACGCGGTGGCGACCGTGATCTTGGGTTGAGTGCTCATTGGGCGTGCCTCCGCCGTGCCAGGATCGGCAGGAAGTGTTGATCCTTGACCATCTCGCCCGCCGAGGTGCCCTGCTTGACCAGGGCGCCAGTCGGGCAGACCTGCACGCACTTGCCGCAACTGGTGCAGGTCTCGCTCTCGCCCCAGGGGCGGGCCATGTCGGTGATGACGCGACAGTCGCTGCCGCGCCCCATGACATCCCAGGTATGGGCGCCCTCGATCTCGTCACAGACCCGCACGCAGCGGGTGCAGAGGATGCAGCGGTTGTGGTCGAGCCGGAACATCTCGTGCGAGCTGTCGACCGGGTAGGGCGCCTGACGGTAGGGCAGGCGCACATGGTCGACGCCGCAGCGCTGGGCGAGCGTCTGCAATTCGCAGTGACCGTTGGAGACGCACACCGAGCAGACGTGATTGCGCTCGGCGAACAGCAGCTCGACGATGGTGCGTCGATAGTGTCTGAGCCGTTCGGTATCGGTCTGGATCGTCATGCCTTCGGCGACGCGGGTGGAGCAGGCGGCGACCAGCCGGCCCTGACCGGCGATCTCGACCATGCACAACCGGCACCCGCCCCAGACCGAGAGTCCGTCGAGATGGCAGAGGCTGGGGATCGGAATCCGGTTCTCGCGACAGACCTCGATCAGGGTCTCGTCCTCACGCGCCGAGAGATCCCGATCGTCGATGCGAAGCGTGACGACGCGCACGTTCGGCTGGGGCGTGGGCAGGGGGGGCATGGTTTGGCTCCTCGGGTAGTGCTAGGCGTCTCCCAGCAGCTTGGCTTCGTACTCGTCACGGAAATATCTGAGCGTGCTCAGCACCGGATTGGGCGCGGTCTGGCCGAGTCCGCAGAGACTGGTCGCGCGTACCACGTCGCACAGATCCTCCAGCAGCGCCAGATCGGCGCGCGTGCCCCGGCCCTTGGTGAGCGTGTCGAGGAGGGCGTGCATCTGCCAGGTGCCGGCGCGGCAGGGGATGCACTTGCCGCACGACTCGCTCATGCAGAACTCCATGAAGAAGCGCGCCACGTCGACCATGCACGAGGTCTCGTCCATCACGATCAGGCCGCCCGAACCCATGATGGTGCCGAGCGTCTTGAGGCTGTCGTAGTCGACCGGGATGTCGAGATGCGCCTCGGGGATGCAGCCGCCCGAGGGGCCGCCGGTCTGTACCGCCTTGAACGCGCGCCCGTCCGGGATGCCGCCGCCGATGACCTCAATGATGTCGCGCAGCGACGTACCCATGGGCACCTCGATCAGGCCGGTATTCTTGATCTTGCCGGCGAGTGCGAAGACTTTGGTGCCCTTGGAACCCTCGGTGCCGATCGAAGCGAACCAGTCGCCGCCCTCGCGGATGATGGGCGCGATGTTGGCGAAGGTCTCGACATTGTTGATGAGCGTCGGACAGCCCCAGAGACCGGATTCGGCCGGGTAGGGCGGACGCGGACGCGGCTGACCGCGCAAGCCTTCGATCGAGGCCATGAGCGCCGTCTCCTCGCCGCAGACGAAGGCCCCGGCGCCGAGCCGGATCTCGATCTCGAAGGCGAACTGGGTGTCGGCGACCTTGGCCCCCAAGAAGCCGGCACGCTTGGCCTTGCGGATGGCCGTCTCCAGTCGCTCGACGGCCAGCGGATACTCGGCGCGCACATAGACATAGCCCTTGCTCGCACCGACCGCATAAGCCGCGATCGCCATGCCTTCGAGCACCCGGTGCGGGTCGGATTCCAGCACCGCGCGATCCATGAAGGCGCCCGGATCGCCCTCGTCGGCGTTGCAGACGACATATTTCTGACCGGGCGGCATCTTGGCGATGGTCGACCACTTGAGTCCGGTCGGATAGCCGCCGCCGCCGCGTCCGCGCAACCCGCTGGTCGTGACCTCGCGCAGCACGTCGGCGGGCGTCATCTCGGTGAGCGCCCGGACGAGCGCCGCATAGCCGCCGACGGCGATATAGCCGCGCAGACTGTCGGGGTCGATCAGACCTGAGTGCTCCAGCACGATGCGTTGCTGGCGGCTGAAGAAGGGCTGATCGGTCGGGCAGCGCAGACGCTCGACCGGCGCGCCGCAGACGCTGGCCATGATGTCGGGGGCGTCGTCCGGCGTGACATCGCGATAGAGCACGGATTCGTTCAGCGCGCAATCCTTGTCGGCCACGGCCACCAGCGGCCCGGCCGAGCACAGCCCCATACAGCCGACACCCTTGACCTTGCATGAGCCGGCGCCCTGGGTGTCACAGGCGGACTTGAGCGCCTCCAGCACCGGCAGCGAGCCGGAAGACTGACAACTGGCCGCGACACAGACGCGCACCTCGCGTTCGATGTGCGCCTCCTCGTTGCGATACTGGGCGGCCTGTTCGGCCAGGTCTTCGAGATGCATGTCAGCTCAACTCCTCCAGCGTGGCGACCAGGGTATCGGCGGCCTGCTTGCCCAGCACCTCGCCGTCGACGACCACGGCCGGGGCCAGTCCGCAGGCGCCGACACAGCGCGCGGTGAGCAGCGAGAGCCGGTCGTCTCCGGTGGTCTCGCCGGGATCGATACCGTAGTGCTCCTGGAGTCCCTCGATCAGGCCGCCCGCGCCCTTGATGTAGCAGGCCGTGCCGGTGCAGACCACGCAGGTGTGACGGCCCTTCGGTTTGAGCATGAAGATGTGGTAGAAGGTCGCCACGCCGAAGACCTTGCTCACGGGCAGGTCGAGCGAGGCGGCGACGAAGCGCAGCGAGGTCTCGTCGAGATAGCCGAAGGCGTCCTGGACGCTGTGCAGGGTCTCGATCAGTGCATGACCGGCATAACCGTTGCGGCGCATGGTGGCATTGACGAGCTTCCAGCGCTTGTCGTCGCTGGGCAGTGGCGGTCTGGCAGGCGGCTGTGTCATAGGCTCGACCCTATTCCGAAGGGGGGTGGAAGACCACGCTTGCTATCATGTCTCCCACGATTTCTTCGCTAACCGACACCCATACTATGGACGAAACCCAGGCTCCACGCAAAACCCGTCGCGGCATCTATCTGCTGCCCAATCTGTTCACGACTGCCGCGCTCTTCGCCGGCTTCTACGCCGTGCTCTCGGCCACGCAGGGGCGCTTCGAAGCCGCGGCGATCGCCATCCTCTCGGCCCAGTTCCTCGACGGCTTCGACGGGCGCATCGCGCGTCTGACCAATACGCAGAGCGCCTTCGGCGCTGAATACGACAGCCTCTCAGACATGGTCGCCTTCGGGGTGGCTCCGGCGCTGGTCGCCTATCACTGGGCGCTCGGCGAGCTGGGCAAGGTCGGCTGGCTGGCGGCCTTCATCTTCACGGCGGCGGCGGCGCTGCGGCTGGCGCGCTTCAACACCCAGGTCGGCACCGCCGACAAGCGTTATTTCCAGGGGCTGGCCAGCCCGCCGGCGGCGGCCATCATCGCCATGGGGATCTGGACGGCGCAGGAATTCGGCATCTCGGGGCAGGACGTGTCCTGGCTGGCGGCCTTCCTGACCGCCGGTGCCGGACTCCTGATGGTGAGCAACTTCCGTTACTTCAGCTTCAAGCAGATCAACCTGCAGGGGCGCGTGCCCTTTCTGCTGGCGGTGGCGATGATGCTCGGCTTCGCCGTCATCTTCATCCATCCGCCGCTGGTGCTGTTCCTGATGGCTCTGACCTATGCCATCTCCGGGCCGGCCTGGACGCTGTTTCGGCTCAAGAGCAATCGCGAGCGCCGCCGGCGCGAGCCGACGGCTTGAGGTCTGATCAGTAGCTGAGGCAACCGCCTCGGCCGCGCCCATACCCACCTGGGCCGCGTCCCTGATCGAACTCGGCGAGCTGATCGGCGGTCAGGATGGCGCCCATCCGCTCATGCATCTGGTCTCGGGTCAGGGCGCGACTCTGGCGCTGCTCGGTGAAGAGCGCCTTGAGCTGGTCGGCCTGCTCGTCGGTCAGGTCGAGCTGGTCGGTCAGACGCTCGACCTGACGGTTGACGGCCTTGAGCTGGCGCTCAGTGCGTTTGGCCTTCTGCTCCTCGGTCAGTAGCGCGTCGATCTGGGCGCGGTTCTCCTGGCGCAGACGCATCTGTTCCTGGCGCGTCTTCTCCAGGATGGTGCGTACCTGTTCCTGTTGCTCCGGGGTCAGGTCGAGTTGTTTGGTCATGTATTCGACCTTGGAACCGATGTCCATGGCCGGTCCGCCAGGCCCGCCCATTCCAGGTTGGGCCTGAGCCGTCGTGGCGCCGATGAGTGCGGCACCCAGGATCAGAGCCAGCGCGGCGCTGGTGCGGGTGAAGGATGGCGTCAGTTGAGCGTTCATGATTGAGATTCCTCGTTCCTGGGCTTGGGAGCAACTCGTTCGATCCGAGTTGCCGGACATTGGAGCCACTTGGCTCCGATGTGTCTCAGAGTAGGGAGTCAATCCGCACTCCAGGTGCAGAGAATGCGCAAACACCGTGGATACGAAGGTTCCGTCAGACGACGGCCGATCACGGGCGGATCGCCTTCTGATTCCAGAGGCTTGCTGATAGTATCGCTTGGTGCTCGCCCAGTCCGAGTCATCCGTATCCAACCCCATATCGCTTTCGAACCGTGCCCGCCGAGTCCCATCCGGGTCGAGCGGCGTCGATGATCGCTTGGTCTCAGTCCTGAGAGACCACACTTGTAGATCGAGCTCGGCGTGGTCTGAAGCCCAAGGAGTGTGTTCCGATGCCTGAAATCCTCTACGACGCCCATCCCTCGCTGCTACGTTCTCGTCCGTTCGGGACGCTTCTGGCGATCCTGCTGATGCTGGGCGGGATTCTGGTCGCGCTGGTCGGTGATCAGGTCGTGCCGCCGGAGTTCCGCCAGTCGGTTCAGGTCGATGGCCGGACACTCCAGATGATCGGTATCGGTATCTTCGCCTTTGCCACGCTCCAGCTCCTGATCTGGTGGGTCACGGCCCGCACCGATCATCTCGAGATCACGCCCGACGAAATTCTCTGGACCCATGGCCTGCTCAGCAAGCAGTACACCGAGATCAACATGGCTTCGGTGCGCACGGTCCGGGTCACGCAAACGCTCTTTCAGCGCATCATGAATGCCGGCGACATCACCCTCTACACCGCCGGCGACACGCCCGAGCTGATGGTGCGCGGTCTGCCCGATCCGGGCCAGATCCGTGAACTGATCAAGGCGCAGCCCATCTCCGGGGTCTGAACGTCATGGGCGCCAGTCATCGCGGGGATCTCACGCGGCTGGCGGTGGTCGTCCTGATCGCCGTCCTGGTGCTGGCGCTCCTGGTCGTGTTCCTGCTTCCGGCCGCTGCACCCATCGTCGGCACCCTCAACGAAGGGCTGGGAATCCGGGAAGCCGTGCCCTGGGGCTTTGGTCTGACCGTGGCGCTCATCGCCTTCTTCGCGCTCGTGGCCGGTGATGGGCTGCTCGGTGAGCTGCAATTCATGCTCGGTGCCTTCTTCGCCTTCTTTCTCATCTTGACCCTTTTGATAGCCTGGGTCTTCTGACCATGAAGCGCGGGATCGGCAGGCGTCATTCGCTGCGGACCCGTCTGTTCATGCTCGTGGGGCTGTGTATTCTGCCGGCCGCGCTTGGGGCCATCGAGTTCATCCGCCAGGATTTTCTCGAACGCCGCGTGCGGACGACCGAGAGCACCGCCCTGCTGGCACGCAAGGTCATGGCCGATCTCGATCGAGAACTTGCCGGCATCGAGACCGGGCTGAAGGTGCTGGCGACCTCGCGCGGACTCCAGAACGGCGATCTCGCGGCTTTCCATCGCGAAGCCCAGGCCGCCGTGGAACCCATGGGGGTGCTGAACGTGGTGCTGCTGGATACCGAGCTGCGCCAGCTCCTCAATACCCATACTCCTCTCGGGGCGGCGCTGCCGGAACGCGGCAATCCGCCCCAGTTGGCCGGTGTCCTGACGCATGGCGAGACGGTGCTCACGGACGTCTTTCTCAGTGAACGCACGGGGCTGTACATGGTGGCGCTGGGGGTACCCGTCCAACGGGCCGGGACCATCGTTGCAGTGCTGGCCAGCGGCATGACGACCGAGCCCTTCCAGCGACTTCTGAACGATCAGTACTTCCCCAACGGCTGGACAGTGACCATCCTCGACAGCCGGGGCGTCATCGTCTCGCGCTCGCACACCCCCGAGCCCTTCATTGGAACCATGGCGCAGAGGCATCTGCTCGATTTCATCCGATCCGGACGTCAGGGGTCGCTGGACACCCGGACCAACGATGGCACCCCAGTGATCGCCTCCATCGTCCAGTCTCCCTTGTACGGCTGGACGGTGGCGGTCGGAGCGCCCAAGAGTCTGATGATGAACGATGTCCTGAATTCGGCGTTCTGGATCGTCGGCACCATCGTGCTCGCTTTCGTCCTGGGTCTGTTCTTTGCGCTGCGCCTGACCCGTGGCATCCTGTGCTCGATACGGCATCTGGACATGGCTGCGCGTAGCCTGCTGGCCGGACGGCCCATCGAACTCCCCGCCATCCCTTTTCGGGAGGTCGAATCCATCGGCGAGGCACTGCTGGAGGCCGAGCGGGTTTTAATTTCCATCCGGCATCGCGCCGATCATGACGGTCTCACCGGTCTGGCCAACCGGCGTTGTTTCGATGAACGGCTACGCGCTGAGTGGCCGCATGCGCAGCGCCATCATCAGCCTTTGGCACTGCTCATGATCGATATCGACCATTTCAAGGCCTATAACGATCGTCTCGGTCATCTCGCGGGTGACGTGTGCTTGAAACGCATCGCCGCCACGCTCCAGACCCATATGCGCCGCCCCTACGACATCGTAGCCCGTTACGGCGGCGAGGAATTCGTCTGTCTGTTGCCCGAGTGCGATCTGGGCGGAGCGCTCGAACGGGCCGAGTCGATGCGCGCGGCGGTCGAGGAGCTGGCCATCCCGCATCCGGACCCGGGCACGGCGGGCATCGTGACCCTGAGTATCGGCGTCACCGTGATCAACGCTTCGCCGTCGAACACACCCGAGGCGGCATTGCGGATGGCCGATCAGTTCCTCTATCGTGCCAAACACGCGGGGCGCAATCAGGTTCGTGGTGGCTGGTTCGTGGATGCCGATTCAGCCTGAGCCGATCCGAATGCCACCGTGCTCGTCGTTCGAACCGGACGCCGTTCAGTAGCATTGATGATCGGTATATCCCTATACTCCCTAGACTTGAAACGGTCTTTTCCGGCTGGCGTCAACTACCCCCGCCTGAAGGCGGGGGCTTGTGAGGCGACTCGCAAGCCGGGT
>ERZ1673962.1440-NODE-1440-length-11275-cov-2.958467_pt1 | contig 11275 bp, 18 predicted proteins | sample MGYA00580188_ERZ1673962 | MGnify/ENA primary metagenome ERZ1673962 (study PRJEB41334, sample SAMN05608104) | rock metagenome | biome: terrestrial subsurface; feature: shale formation; material: shale | place: USA: Pennsylvania ... | reverse complement strand
GGTGCGGGCTGCAGCGGCAACAGGTTTTGAAAGCTATGACGAGGCGCGCGAACTGCGCCAAAAGCTGATTGAAGAGATCGATGCCGAAGTGCTGCAGGCCGGCGATGCCGGTGAGCGCGGTGTCTACGCGGCGCTCATGACGGTCAAGGCGCGGGCCGGTGAGGATCTGATTGCCCGGGGCGGCTCCCTTGCCCGCCTCAGGGCGTATGAAACGCACCAGCCGCTACCGGCGCTGGCGCTCGCCTATCGGCTTTATGGCGATGCGGGCCGGGCGGGCGAGCTTGCCAGGCGCAACCGGGCGGTGCATCCGGGCTTCATGCCGGTCAGAGGGCAGTCCCTGGCGGAGTAAAGACGGGGGAGAGGCATGACCGGACTTACGCTGGAAGTGGATGGCCGGCGCTGGAAGGGCTGGAAAGAGGTGCGCGTCACGCGCGGCCTTGATCGGGCAGCGTCGGATTTCGAAATCGCCGTCACCGAGAAATGGCCGGGGCAGGCGGAGCCCTGGCCGCTTGGCCCGGGTCAGCCCTGCAATGTGCTGCTCGATGAGGAGCCGGTCATCACCGGCCATATCGACAGCTATGAGCCGTCCTTCGACAGGGCGGCGCACGGCGTGCGCATTGCCGGGCGCTCGAAGACGGCGGACCTTGTGGACTGCGGGGCGCTGGTGAAGGGCGGGCAATACCGGAATTACGGCATCGACGCCATTGCCCGGGCGCTCTGTCAGCCTTTCGGCATCGAGGTTGTGATGGAGTCGGCGGCCGGGAAGCGTTTTGCCGATGTGCAGATCCAGCCGGGGGAGACCTGCTTTGAGCTCATCGAAAGGCTGTGCCGGCTGCGGGCGCTTCTGGCGAGCGATGATGCGCGGGGACGTCTCGTCCTTACCCGCGCTCGCGCAGGCAGCCGTCCGCGAACGGAGCCGCTCGAGCAGGGCGTCAACATCCTCGCCGCATCGGCCGCTCTCAGCCATGCCGCCCGCTTCTCCGACTACCACGTCAGAGGGCAGCAGGCTGGGACGGACAATCTCTTTGGGGCGGCAGCGTCTCAGCCGGCCGCGCATGTCAAGGACGCGGCGGTAAAACGCTACAGGCCGCGCCTCGTGCTGGCCGAAGCGCAAGGCGGCGGCGCGAGTTTCAAGAAGCGCGCCGAGTGGGAGCGCGCGGCGGCGGCGGGCAAGGGCACGGCAGTGACCGTGTCGCTCGCGGGCTGGCGGCAAAGCACCGGCGCGCTCTGGGAGCCGGGCCATGTGGCACCGGTGCGCGCGCCCTGGCTCGGGCTTGACCGGGATCTGGTCATCCTCACCGTCGAGCAGCGGCTCGGCAATGACGGCGCTTACACAAACCTGCGCCTGGTGCCGGAAGAAGCGCTCTTGCCGGAGCCACCGGACGGCGATCCTGCCACGGCAGGCGACGGCACGGCGGGCCGGGGCGGGCTTTACAATGTGGTTCCTTTGCCGGGAGGCAGCAGCTGATGGACCTTCGCCAGCCTCTGCGCGAGCTGCAGCGCCGCGTCATGAATGCGCTTGCCCGCGCCGTGATCGAGCAGGTGAATGACGGGACAAAGATGCAGGTGCTGCAGCTGAGCCTCATGGCCGATGAAGTGAAGGGCGGCGTCGAGCGTTATCAGGAATACGGCTTCACCTCCGTGCCGCTGGAAGGGGCGGAGGCGCTCGCCGCCTTCATCGGCGGCAACCGCGATCACGGCATCGTCATCTGCGTGGCCGACCGGCGCGTCCGTCTCAAGGGGCTCGCGGCGGGGGAGGTCGCGCTCTATGACGATCAAGGGCAGAAGATCGTGCTGCACCGCGATCACACCCGCGTCACGGCGGGCAAGGTTGTGGTGGACTCACCCGACATCCGCCTTGGCGGCGAAGGCGGGCAGAAGGTCGCGCGCGTGGGTGACTTGGTGGAAGTCGGCAGCGGCTCCAGCGCCGGGCAATGGCCCATTGTCAGCGGCTCGGACAAGGTGAGAGCGGAGTAAGTCATGGCCGATATCCGCACGGCGTGGGACGCCGCACGCATTGCCGGAGACTGGCTGCTCGCGTCGCCGGGGCTCGATACCGACAAGGATCTCGAAACCGCCGTCATTATCTCGCTCTTCACCGATGCGCGGGCAAAGCCGGATGATCCGCTTGAAGAAGGCGAGGATCCGCGCGGCTGGTGGGGCGATACGGAGGCGCAAGCGCTGCATGGCGCAGGGCCTATCGGCTCCCGCCTCTGGCTGCTGCGCCGGGAAAAGCAGACGGAAGAAGTGCGTCAGCGCGCCATCACCTATGCGCGCGAAGCGCTGGCCTGGCTGCGGGAAAGTGGCGCGGCGCGGCGCATCGATGTCGAAGCGTCATGGGCGGCGCCGGGTTTTCTCCTGCTGGAGATCGCCATCCTGAAGCCCGATGGCCGCAGGCAAGAGCTTGCCTATGAATGGGCCTGGGATCAGGTCCAGCCTTTCTGACAGTGAGGAACATAAATGCCGTACACGCGCCCGACGCTTTCGGAGCAGCGCCAGCTTGCGCGCGCGGACTTTCAGCTGCACCTCGCCGAGGCAGATGCGCTGCTGCGCCAATCCAATGTGCGCGTGCTGGCAGATGTGCAGGCCGGGCTTATCCACGGGTTGCTCGATTACCTTGCCTGGATTGTCGAGCAGATCCTGCCGGACACGGCGCAGGGCGTTTACCTGCTGCGCTGGGCCTCGATCTTCTTTATCGAGCGCAAGGCAGCTGCCAAGGCAAGCGGTGCGGCCGTGTTCACTGGCATCGATGGATCCGTGATCGATGCCGGTACGCCGCTTCAGGCGGCGGACGGTACGGCGTTCATCACATCCGAGGCCGGGGCAATTGCAGGCGGCAGCGCGGAAATCACAATAGAAGCGGCGCTTGAAGGCGCGGCAGGCAATCTCGATGCCGGCGTCAAGCTGCAGCTTTCCGAAGCGGTTGCGGGCGTTGATGCCGAGGCCGAAGTTGCTGCGGGCGGAACGGTGGGCGGGGCGGACGAAGAACCGCTGATAGAACTGCGCGAGCGCTTTCTTGCGCGCCTGCGCGAACCGCCTCAAGGCGGCGCAGCGCATGATTATGTCGCCTGGGCGCGCGAGGTGGCGGGCGTCACACGGGCCTGGGTCTATAAGGGAGAGATGGGTGCCGGCACGGTGACGGTGCGCTTCATGATGGATGACGTGCGGGCGGCGCAGAATGGCATCCCGCAAGGGGATGGCGCGCCCGATTACTCGGGCGACCTCGCGCTGGTGTTTGATCACATTGAAGAGGCGCGGCCGGTCCCCGCAGATCTCTATGTCGCCGCGCCCGTTGCGGTACCGCTTAACATCACGATTGGCGACCTCAATCCGGACACGCCCGCCGTGCGCGCTGCAATCGAAGCGGAAGTGAAAGACCTGCTGCGCCGCGATGCGGTGCCAGGCGGGACGATTTATCTCTCGCGTCTGATCGAAGCGATCTCCGTGGCGGCGGGCGAAAGCAGTCACACATTGACCGCGCCTGCGGCGAATGTGGCGCATGGGACGGGCGAAATCGCGGTGCCGGGAGCGTTCACCTATGTCTGAAGAACAGTCAGCGCTGTGCGGCGTAACGGCGGTGGATTACCTCCAGCAGGCACAGGCACTCTTGCCGCAAGGCCGCGCCTGGCCGCGTGATCCGGACGCCGTGCTTAGCCAGGTTCTCGCCGCGATCTCTGAAAGCCTCGCGCGCAGCCATGAGGAAGCGTGCCGCATCCTGAATGTGGAGAGCTTTCCCTGTTTTTCGGAAGAGCTGGGAACGTGTATTCGGGCTGCCGGATGAATGCGCTTACCCGGCCTCGGGCATAGCGGAGCGTCAGCTTCTGCTCTGCGCAAAGATTGCGGACAAGGGCGGTCAGTCCCGCGCGTATTTCACGGCACTGGCCGAAGCGATGGGCTATCCGGTTGAGATATTCGAGCGTCGACCCTTCATGTGCGGCATCTCCGCCTGTGGAGGAACGCATGAGATCGGCACCTCGGACCTGCGCTTCTATTGGGTTGTGACCGTGCTTGAGCCGCGGGTGACGTGGTTCGAGTGCGGCGTGTCTGAGCTCGGCATCACGCCCTTCGCCTCCATCCGCCGCGCCGAAGATCTCGAATGCCGGCTTGAAAAGATCGGGCCCGGCCATGCCTATGTAACCGTCGGCTATCAGGGAGTTTAGAAATGGAATACATTCCGCCGCTTAATGGCGATGAGCAGGATCCCGACCGGCCCTATGTGGATGCCGACCCTGCTCAGGGAATTGAGGGGTCCCGGCCACCCGCGGGAGCTATTGAATACCCGCAACGCGAGATTATTGCAGCAATTCTCGCGGCGGGTCTGGAACCGAGCAATGGAAGCTTGGAGCAGCTCGCGGCGGCAATCATTATATTGGGCGGTCAAGGTGATATGCAGGAAGGGAGGATCCGTGGCCGTGCCATGGGGGCTGGTGCCGGAATGCAATCAACAAGGCTGGCGACACTTTTTTCGGTCGGTTGGATTGGGGGTCAAACACACCGCAAAGCCCTGCAAAGGTCCGCGTCCGTCATTCTGGAAGCTGCATCGAATTTGGTCACAGCAATACGGCTGGGTATGGGTCCGTCCTCGGCGCGCAAGATTCAAATGGTCACCCTGTCATTGTATTTTGCGGCGAGGTCGAGGATACCGGCAATGCCTATCGCACGCGCGGGATCCGCGCGTCAATCATCAAGGGGGATTTGGCTGGCGGGTTCCAGTTCGGGAACGTGCCAAATGTGAATGCTGGGGGCCAAACCTTCGACGAAAAAGGAGCGCTCGACGCGAACGGCAACTTTTCTATAGATGGCGGTATCAGCGCGGGCGGGAGCATTTCCTCTTCCGGGAGCATTTCTGGCGGCGGATCACTCTCCGTGGGCACCGGCGCAACGGTCGCTGGCAGGCCTGCATTCTTTGCCCGCGCGTCGGTGACGTTTGACGGGACGAACGGATCCATACTCAAGGGGAATAATGTCTCGTCGATCACACTGTATGGCACCGGAGATTATGGGGTGAATCTGTCGGTGGCCCAAGCGGATGCAAACTATACCATTGCAGGCATCGCCCAGCGGGCGGCGACCAACAACGGCATCTTCCTGAGCGCACCGTTCGGGAGCTCGAATTCACATTCGAGCTCGGTCGTCCGTGTTGTTACAGTGAACAATTCCGCCGTGCTCGAAAACGCAAAATATGTGCACGTTGCAATATTCGCATAGGAGATAGTGATGGACCTCGTGATCATCTACAAGCAGGACAATGGTATTCCGGCCGTTGTGATTCCCACGCCTGAGGCGTTGTCGGCGCGCGGGATCCAGGAAATTGCTGAAAAGGATGTCCCGGCCGGAAAGCCCTTTGGCATCATTTCCAAGGCAGACCTGCCGCTCGATACGCCACAGGAATTCTGGGAAGTGGATGAGGCCGACCTCACTGATGGAGTCGGCAGTGAAAGCAATGAATTTCCCGCCGCGACGGAGGAAGATCAATGAGCATCATCGGCGTGCGGGTTGCGCAGAGCTATCTTTATGACCGTTTGGCGGCGCGGCGCTTTCGCGCCGAAACAGGCGGGGTGACATGCAATGGATGTTCAATCCATACGGACCGGGAAAGCCAGGCCATGATTTCCGGTGCGGCGCTTGCCGCGCAGCAGGACCCCGGCATGGCCGTGAAGTGGAAATGCGCCGATGGCACGTTCATAGATATCGATGCCGCCGGGATTATTTCCATGGCGTCCGATGTTGCCGCTCATATTCAGGCTTGCTTTGCCGAAGAAGCGCGCATCGCCGCTTTGATCGCGGCCGGCATACTGACCAGCGAGGCAGAGATCGAGGCTGAGTGGAGCTACACGGGATAATGGTCTATATTGGTGTGGTTCATTGCAGTGATTGCCGGGGGGCAAGGTGACCGCAACGTCTTGGATAGGAATTATCATCCTTACTGCCATGCTTCTTATCGCGGCGGGGTTTTATTTTGGCGGCGGCGAGGGAAGCGCGGGGCATCGGATTTCCGTCGACCCCGTGGATGTGAGTGCCTCGGTCAAAATCACCAATCACGGCGCCGCGGATGAAACCAGGACGCAACTTCTGGACTTCATTTGGCCGCAGGGGAAGCTGCCTGGAGAGATGACTATCCGCGACATGAAGCATCCATCTCTGGCCGCTTATCCTGCGCAGATGTGGACCGTCACAATGCCGCATGGTGTTGTATCGAGGAGCTTTTTCTTTGATTCTGGCGGCAGTGATTGCCTTTTCCTCTGGCATGATGGGCATTACCGGCGGCCCGTGACAGAGGCCCCCGCGGCGCTGGAGTTGTCAGCGCGAATGCTGCGTGACGGTTGCGATGTTCTTTTGCTTTCAATGCCGCTGTATGGCGTGAATGCGGATCCGGTTTTATCGGATCACGACGAACTGGCGCAGTTTGAATCGCCAACATTTTCGCCGATTGCATATTTCATGGAGCCTGCTGCCCAGGCGCTTGATGAAGCGCTGGCGCGTAAACCTTATAGCCGGGTAGGAATGGGTGGCTTAAGCGGGGGCGGCTGGTCCACAGTCTTGTTTGCGGCGCTCGATCAGCGCATCACGCATATGTATTCGGTCGCCGGATCAATGCCGTTCGAGGTTGACATAGACCCGGATGTTGCCGGTCTTATTACAAGTTCGGCGCGTGGAGATTATGAGCAAAGTTACGCACCGCTGTATGACATTGCAGGTTATTTGGACCTTTATCTTTTGGGCGCACAAAACCGCAGCGCCAAGCATATCTATATAAGCGCTGATCAGTGCTGCTTCCCGCCCGAGCTGATGGCTGCTTTTGCGCCGGAGCTCGAAACTTATGCGGCGGATGTTGTGGGGGGATACCTTTCCTTTTTGAGGGATTCCGCCGCGACGCAGCATGAGCTGTCCGGCTGGGCGATAGATGTCATCACCAATGATTTTTTTGACGGACCATCCTCATAGGCCAATTCCGTTGAGTTCAATCAATCCCCAAGCCCGCTCCGGCGGGTTTCCTGTTTCGCAGACGGAAGAAGTGCGTCAGAGCGGGATGATATGGAACGGATGTTCTATCCCGACCAACCGCGAAAGCCAGATCATGGCGTCCGGCACGCCGCATCGTCGAACAGGCCGCGATCCTCATCGCGGCTTTTTTATTGCTGCTCTTTTTCAGCGCGGGGTGAAGCATGGATCTTGGGGGCGTGCTCAAGGAGCTGTGGGCGTGGGTGGCGGGCTTTGGCGCGTCCGCGCTTGCGGCCGCAATGGGCGGGCGGCTCGCCTGGCACACGCGCCTGGCGCAGAAGGGGGAGCGCAAGTTCTTTTCCAAGGAACTCGCCTATGAGCTGCCGCTCGTCTTCTTCGGCTTTTATGTCGGCGCGGCAGCGGCAAAGGAGATGGGCTTCGAGGGGCAAAGCGCCCTCGGCGTCGTCGCCGTGATCTCCTATCTCGGCCCCGGCTTTGTGCAATGGGCGGCCGTGAAGGCTGTCGAATGGTTCGGCCGCGGCATGAAGCCGTAAGGCAATGGCTTGCGCACGCCGTGCGCAGGCCCAAGGGGCGGGAAGCCCTGATTTCATTGGAGCTATGAATGAGCGACCTGACCCTGACCGGGCCGGATGGCCGGACCTATTTTAGTCATGACGAACTTGCCTGCGATCATTGCGGTCAGGGCAAGCTCGCGCCGGGCTTCGGCGAGCAACTGCTGCGCCTGCGCATCGCATTCGGCAGGCCGATGCTGCCAACCAGCGCGTGCCGCTGCGAGGTCCATAACAAGGCAGAGCGCGGGCATGGCCGTAGCCTACACGTTTTCGACAAGCCGGCGCACAAGACGGGCGGTACCTGCGCCATCGACGTTGCCATGATCGACGGCGTCTATGCGCACCAGCTGCTTTCCGTGGCAACGCAGCTCGGCTGGTCGGTCGGCATCAACTTCGACCGCTCCTTCATCCACCTCGACCGCCGCATCGATTATGGCGTCCAGGCGGATCCGTCGATCTTCTCTTACTGAGGGCTCTGGCATGGACTGGAAAAAGATCGGTGACTTCCTGATCGGCAACGGCCTCCCGCTGCTTGGCGGCGCGGTCGGCGGGCCGGTGGGTGCCGGCGTCGGCAAGGTGATCGCCTCGGCCATCGGCGCCGGCAGCGGTGAGCCGGACGAGGTGATGGAGATCCTGACCGCGGATCCGAACGCCGTGCTCGAGCTGAAGAAGATCGAGGCGGAGAACGCGCACGAATTCCGCAAGATCGCGCTGGAAGGCGAGATCGCCAATCTCGGCGAGATCAACAAGACCATGCGTGAGGAGATCAAGTCGGAAGACCCCTTCGTCCGCCGTGCGCGGCCGGCCCTTGTCTGGGCCATCGGCATCTCTGTCATTCTGGAAGTGCTGGCTGCCGTGGCCGTCGTCTTTGTCGCGCCGGCCCAGCTCGCCAATCTCGGCACACTCTATGGCGCCATTGCCATCCCGCAGTCTATCGCGGCCGGCGTCTGCGGCGTCTATATGAAGAAGCGCAGCGATGACAAGCTTGTCGCTGCGGGCGGCGCGCCGAGGCCGGGGTTGATGCAAGGAATCGTATCGGCGATCCGAAGGTAGATCGTGATCAAACTATAGAGGCAGCCCTGCGAACCATGCTGCGGCAGTTGGAATCGCAAGGATGATATAGTTAATTGCTTGATCCAGGAGGTGGTCAATCGCTTTGTCGATCGTTTTCTCTTTCAACTTACGCAGAGCTATTCCCAGGGTATGAAAGAGTGCTTCCAGTCTGGTTCGTGGCGCCTGCGCAAGGAGCTTGCCTGCCTCAAGTTCGGCAAGTCGCTGGCTTTTTTCATCTGGATCATCGTAATTATTCAATCCGCGGAGGGCCTCGGTAAGCCTGTCGATGGACGAAATGAGGTCGGCATAGCCTTGGCTGTTGTGATCTAGAGAAACGTACTGGTCAGAAGCCGGGATTACCCTCGCATTTCTCAGGATGTGCCTGCGAAGGTCATCGCTGAATGGCTCAAAAAACTTATAATTCAGATCTTCAATATTCCGGTCGAGGCTTCGGTCAGCGGAAAAGAAGGTGTGGGCAAACTGCCAGCCATTGTCCTCTTCTTCCGCCATCCATCGGCACAGATTAATCTGGACGCTCAGGCGATCCTGATTGTCGTCCGGGAATTTAATTTGCCCGAGCCCCATACCGTTTTGCTGAATCAGGCCGGACTTTCGCCACTCATCAAAATCGATACGCCCGGCTAGCCGTTTGGTGATTGGCGCCAAGGTTTCATCCGTTTCCAGATGCCGAAGCCAGCGTTTCAGATTCCCGGCAAACATTCTGTGGTCAGAAGAGGCGACGTGTCGTGTGAGGGCGTCATAGTCTTCAATCGCAATATCGAGTGCTTCGGCCATACCTGAATTGTTCCTTTTCTCCGCATTCGCGGGGGCTGGGATGCGCCAACATCCCGAACCGCGCGCCGGTGACGCGCCCGGATAAACCGGCCCGCTGCCTCATGAGGCGGGCTTAAGATCATGATTTTAGTGTATGGAGTCAATCAGGTGTCCGGGCTGCCGCAAGCTGCTCGCGCGCCTCACCCGCCGTGCTCTTCGCGCGGGGGCGAGGCTTGAGATGAAATGCCCGCGTTGCCGGGCGACCCTAATCCAGACAGCCACGAGCTGCGAACTCGAACGCCCGCGAGCGTCTTCCGAAGGAGATGCTCGTGGAAAAAGTGTCCATAGGCCCCGCCACACTTTATAGGGGTGATTGTCTTGAGGTGATGGAGGGCCTGGCCAAAGGCGCGGCCTCCATGATCTGGACAGATCCCCCCTACGGAAACCGCAATAATGACGGGGACCTGAATGCTTCGCTCGCCGCCAAGGCGGGCAGGCAGGCGGCGGCCATTGCCAATGACGATGCGGCCTCGATGCGCCGCGTCATCGAAGGCATGCTTGCGCACGCCGTGCGCATCCTCCCTGAAGAGGCCTCGGCCATCTGCCTCTGCACGGCTGGCGGCGGCGGGCCGAACGGACCGCTCTTTGCCTGGGTGGCAGACCGTATGCACAGCGACGGCCTTGCCTTCTTTCACTGCGTGATCTGGGACAAGGTCAATCCCGGCCTCGGCTGGCGCTACCGGCGCCAGCACGAGATGGTGATGGTCGCCCACAAGAAGGGCGGCCGTCTTCTCTGGCGGGATCCGAAGCGCGCCATCGGCAATGTCATTTCCTTGAGCGCTCCCAAGACCCGCGTCCATCCCAATGAAAAGCCGCTCTCGCTGGTGCGGACCTTCCTCGATCTTCATGCGCTGGCAGGATCCGTGATCCTCGATCCCTTCATGGGGAGCGGCACCACAGGCGTGGCGGCACTGCAGCTGGGGCTTGGCTTTATCGGTATCGAGCTCGATGCCGGGCATTTCGATGTTGCCTGCTCGCGCATCGAGGAGGCCATGAGCCAATGCGACATGTTCCGCGCCAATGAAAAAACCCGGCCGTCCCAGACCGGGTTTGACTTTCCCCCCCAATGAAGAAGGGCCGGATTGAACATTAGGGAATAAAGGATTAGCCCCGGTCAGTAGGCCGGGGCTTTTTTACTTTCCGGGGCATGCTATGTTTTTTCCCAGTCAGTAGACGGAGTGACTCATGGCACAATTGACTCCCGAATATCGAAAAGTCTTGATGGCGGTTGCTGCATTGGAGGCTGGCAGGTCGGTTTCTATCAATAGGGGTGATGCCGAAGAGTGTGAGGATCTTGGGTTGCTTGAAGTGACCGGGCGGCAGGGATATGTTTTGACCGATCGCGGACGTAGAGCGCTAAAGGAAGGTCAGGATTCAAATTGATCTTACTGACAACCGATCTGATAAGCGCATTGCGAAAGCAGGTAGCCAAAGAAGCAGGGGTGAATGTCATTCTCACTCAGAGAGAGAATGATCTGCTTAATGCAAGTAAGCTCGTTCGAATTCACCCTAGCAGCTATAAGTATGTCCTTACGAAACTGGGGCGGTTCATTAATGAAGCAAGCCCAAAACAGTTAGACCCGTAACGAAGCAGTGTCATTGCGGGTGTGAAATTTCCGCTGCCAGCTCCGGCCCCTGATTCCGCACGTTCCCCACTTCTTTCCCGACCGGCCAGGCTGTCATGAGCTGTGACGGAAACGGCGCCGTCAGCTTCAGCGCTTCGTCTGCCGGCGCCGTGAGCCAGGTCATGTAGCTTTCGCGCGGCACGATCACCGGCATGCGGTTATGGATCTTCTCCATCAGCGGGTTGGGGCTCGTCGTCAATATGGTGAAGGTGTAGCCGTCGAATGGCTCCTCTTTCCATGTGCCCCGCC
>ERZ1673962.1437-NODE-1437-length-11293-cov-4.324346_pt1 | contig 11293 bp, 8 predicted proteins | sample MGYA00580188_ERZ1673962 | MGnify/ENA primary metagenome ERZ1673962 (study PRJEB41334, sample SAMN05608104) | rock metagenome | biome: terrestrial subsurface; feature: shale formation; material: shale | place: USA: Pennsylvania ... | reverse complement strand
CCATGGTAAAAGTCCGGAATCACATCGGATAAGGGAAGACGATCTGCAGAAGCAGGCTGCCTGCGGTGACGACGGCGGCTACGATGGCGAGTGTGCCGAACAGATGGGCCGTTGCCTTGTGGCTGCGCATGCCGAGGGGCAGAAGAAGGCCGAAGGCGGCTCCCCCGAGTGCGCCGCCGAGGTGACCGGCATTATCCGCACCCATCAGCAGGCCGAAAATAAAGGCGATGGCCGCCCATTGAAACATGAAGTTCCGCACCCCGTGGGCGTGGTTTCCCAGGCGGTGAAAATAGGTTACGGCGAACCCGATGAGCCCGAACAGAGAACCGGATGCCCCCACCACCGGTACCGCCGGATGCCACCACAGTCCGAGCAGGGTGGCGGTCAGGGCGGTCAGGGTATACAAGGTGAAAAAGCGCGCCGATCCGATCTGATCCTCGATGAGGGGACCGATCTGGTAAAGTACCACCATGTTGAATCCCAGATGGATCAGGCCGCCATGGGAGTAGGCGTAGGTCAGGCAGCGCCACCACTGGTGGAATATCAGAACCTCGGGATTCCAGCGCTGGGCGCCGAAGTACATCAGCAATCCGGTGGGAGGATTGAGAATGACGCGGGGACCGAGACCGGCAATCAGCGCGCGCAGAATCATCCAGGCGAACCATAGCAGATTGACGCCGATGATGAGACGCGAGATACATACCGGGCTGTAAGGCAGGCGCGGATCCGAAACATAGCGCGACAGGGTGCGCTTCCAGCGTTGCAGGCGCCAATGCCAGTGGAGACGGGCAAAAGAGTGGGTGAAGTTGTCGGCAGTGTCCAAATCGAGGGTTCCTTTCTGTGTCGTCTGCCGATACTATGGCAGAAAATGATCTGCGGTTCAATATCCGCTGTTTTTTATGGGGCAGTCGGAAGCTTGTCTGTACGCTGTTGTTGAACGATGAAACCCAATCACATGACGGTCGTTGTCGCATTGGAAAGGAGATGTATCGATGAGCATGGTATCCATAAATCCTGCTACCGGTGAGCAGTCAGGGGTTTTCGAGGAATACGATGCCGCCGGGGTTGCGGAAATCATTGAACGGGTGCATCAGGCCTGGCTGGGCTGGAAAGAGGCGTCGTTCGAGCAACGCGGCGAACGACTTATGGCGGTGGCACAGCGGTTGCGCACGCGCTCCGAAGAACTGGCGAGGATCATGGCGCTGGAGATGGGCAAGCCGATCACCGAAGCAAGGGGCGAAATCGAAAAATGTGCCTGGGTATGCGAGTATTATGCACAGCAGGGGCCGGTCATGCTGGCCCAACAACCTATGGACAGCGACGCCTCCCGTTCGTATGTGGCTTATCGTCCGCTGGGCGTGGTGCTGGCCGTAATGCCCTGGAATTTTCCCTTCTGGCAGGTGTTTCGTTTCGCGGCTCCGGCTTTGATGGCCGGAAATGCGGCCTTGCTGAAACATTCGTCCAACGTGCCGCGCTGCGCCATGGTCATCGAGGAGCTTTTTGTCGAAGCGGGCTTTCCATCCGATGTGTTCCGGACCTTGCTGATCGGATCCGGCGGTGTGGACAGCGTCATCGAGCATCCCCGCGTATGCGCCGTTACCTTGACCGGCAGTGAACCGGCCGGCCGCAAGGTGGCGGCCAAGGCTGGACAGATGCTCAAAAAAACGGTTCTGGAGTTGGGGGGAAGCGATCCCTTTATCGTCACGCCCGGCGCCGATCTGAAACAGGCGGCCGAGGTCGGAGCCCGGGCCCGCTGCCTGAATTCGGGGCAGAGCTGCATCGCCGCCAAACGCTTCATTGTGTTCGAACAGGTTTATGACCGGTTTCTCGAGCTGTTCAAGGAGTTCATGATGCAACTGGTGGTCGGCGATCCGCTGGACGATGCCACCCAGGTCGGTCCCCAGGCCCGCGGGGATTTACGCGAGGAACTGCATCAGCAGGTGCAGACATCGGTAAACGCCGGGGCCCGACTGGTGTTGGGAGGGCAGGTGGTGGAGGGAAAAGGCTTTTTCTACCCTCCGACCATTCTGGCCGACGTCGGCCCGGGGATGCCGGCTTATGATGAGGAATTGTTCGGTCCGGTGGCGTCTGTCATTCGGGTGGCCGATGCCGAACAGGCGGCGGCGGTGGCCAACGATACGCCTTTCGGTCTCGGAGGTTCGGTGTGGGATCGTGATGCAAAGCGGGGCGAAGCCCTGGCGGTGCGCATCGCAGCGGGAGCCGTTTTCGTCAACGGCATGGTCAAGAGCGATCCGCGCCTGCCTTTCGGGGGCGTCAAGGCCTCGGGCTATGGACGGGAACTGTCCCACTACGGGATTCTGGAATTCGTGAACATTCAGACGGTATGGATTGCCTGATCCTGTCCGTAAAAATGCGGTACACTTGTAGCATCAACGGCATATTCCCACGACGGGGGTAAGAGGAAGTTGTCGGTGGAACTTGAAGAGGTTCGGTGAACTTTACCCCCCCCTTTCAAGGAAAGGTTATTTGGCTTTGGCAATTTGGCGAAAATGGATTTTGCTGGGGATGATGATGCTTTTCTCCGTCGGTTTGTCGGCTGGGGGGCAAGGTCATGCAGCCGTTCAGACGGAATCCGTTTCCATAGGAAGCCAGTTGCAGCAGATGTTCGAATCCTTTGATGGTACCGGGATGGCGGCCTCCGCCGTTCTGCAGGTGGAGGCCGCCCGGCTGTCGCTGCACAAGGCAGTGGTTCCCTTTTACCGGCAACGTGCTTATCGCCCCGCCTGGTTCCGGGACGGGCGGATCTCCCGCGAGGCGCGGCAATGGATCGAGCACCTGCAGGGAATTGCGGCCGAGGGGCTGCGTCCCGCGGATTACCATGTCGAGACTCTCGTGACCTGTCTGGAGTCGATCCGTCTTTTGCAGTCTTACGGTGCCGAATGCGAGTCGATTGGTCTGGCGCTGGTCGATCTTCTGCTGACGGATGCCTTTCTGAAATATACTTCCCACCTGTTTGCCGGGCGGATCGCTGCGCATCGGGCCGTCCCTGTGGTGAGGCACTCCAATTCCGGCCGCCTCGATGCTCTTGGCGTATTGCGCAAGGCCATGCGAAGCAGAGATGTAAGGGCGGTCCTGGAAGAGCTGCTTCCTTATGGGGAGGAGTATAGACGTTTGACGGTCTATCTGGCTTATTACCGCAGACTGGCATATGCCGGAGGCTGGCCGGTGTTGCCTGACGGACCCGCCGTCCGGTATGGAGATCGTGATGCCCGAGTTCCGCACCTGCGGCGTTTCCTGGTGCTCGTCGGTGATCTGGCACAGGTTCATGCGTCACCGAGTCGCCTGATGGATGGGGCGGTCGTCAAGGCCCTGAAACGTTTTCAGGCCAGACACGGTTTGCGCCCCGACGGGATCCTGGGCGAGGATACCCTTGAACAGATCAATGTTCCCGTTGCCCGACGCGTTGAACAGCTCAATCTCAATCTCGAGCGAGAGCGCCAGCCGGATCAGGATCAGGATGCAAACGTCCGCTACCTGCAGGTCGATATCACCGATTTCACCCTGAAAGTGGTCGACGGCGGGCGCGAGATCATGCGTATGCCGGTGGTGGTGGGAACCTCCTTCCGTCGTACGCCGGTTTTTTCGGCCCTGATGTCCTATCTCGTTTTCGCTCCTTACTGGACCGTACCTCCCACCATCCTTGAAGAGGACAAGCTCCCCTTGCTCAGGAAGGATCCTTCCTACCTTGAATCGCATCATTACGAAATCGTGGCCTGGGGAAAGGATCCGGATCGCATTATCGATGCCGCAACGATCGATTGGAAGAAAATGACGGCGAAGAATTTCCCCGGAATGTTAAGGCAGAAACCGGGACCGTGGAATCCCCTGGGCAAGGTGAAATTCATGTTTCCCAATGCCTACCATGTCTATCTGCACGATACCCCCGCACAGTACCTGTTCGATAAACAACGACGTACCTTCAGTTCCGGCTGTATTCGCATCGCAAGGCCGTTGGAGCTTGCTTTGTACCTTCTGAAGGGGCAGGAAGGGTGGACCGAGGAGCGCATCCAAAAAGAAATGGAGGGCAGCAAGCCTTATACCGTGGGGCTCAAACGGCCCATTCCCGTGCATATTGTTTATCGCACGGCCTGGGTCGATGCGCAGGGTCGGCTGCAGTTTCGCAAAGATGTCTACCAGCGGGACCCGGAATTGCGGGCAGAGTTGCAGCAGGGGCCTGGAATTTCGAGATCGGTCTCCGGGATGCCCCCCAGGGCTGCTCCGGATGTGTTTGAGGATGATGCAGAGATCGGGGTAATCGGGGTCAGATGAGATCCTTGAGCCAGTGAAAAGCGATGAATGTGCCGGCTGTCGACCCGAGATTGGAAAACAGAAAGACCAGCAGGACCCGGGTAAGGCGATTGTTCCACCAACCGCGCATTGTGGCCAGGTCGTCGCTTACGGTTTCCAGGTCTCGCACGGTGGGTGCGGCTACGCAGGCCTGAACCAGTCCGGTAACGAAACCGGCTCCGATGGTGGGATTGAGAGAGGTGAAAGGCGCAGCTACGAAAGCGGTTGCCACCGTCAGCGGGTGTCCCAGGGCTATGATACTTCCGGCGGCGGACAGCACCCCGTTGGCCAGAAACCAGGCCGTTGCCGCATCGGCCAGACGGGCCCGGTCACCCAGAAAGAATCCGGCTACGAACAAAGACAGGACCACGGCCGGAATCACCCAGGGGATCAGTTTCGATAACCGGGATTTTTCCGGAATGTGGTCGATGTCTCGGATTTCGCTTTCTTTTATGGAACAGAACAGGTTTTTTCGAATCCCCGGGAGATGAGCGGCGCCGACCACTGCCACGATTTTTCGACCGGGGGTTTGAGTGATGTTATAAGCCATGAAGCGATCGCGTTCATCAACCAGGATAGTCTTCATGTCCGGCAGATTGTCTCCCATCTCCTCCAGCAGGGCAGAAAGGGTATCCTGTTGGCGCAATTGCGCAAGCTGTTCCTCATCCAACCGCGTATTGTCGAACATACCCGCCAGCAATGCCGAAAACAGCCGGAGCTTTTTCCAGAAACCGGTTTTTCGCCATGCTCTTAACAGGGTTGTGCGGATGCTGCGGTCTATGAGTCTCAGGTGAAGTTGACGTTTTTCAGCCTCCTCGGCAGCTGCGGCAAGCTCCTCGCCTGGTTTCACTCCCGTTCCCAGCCCCATGCGTTTCTGAAAAGACGACAGTGCAAGGTTGGCCAGCAAAAAGGCACCCTGCCCGCGACGCAACACCTGAACCAGATTGAGGGAGCGCCAGCGGTGAGGGTCTTTGATGGCCTGGTAGCGCTGTTCATCCAGTTCGACACAGACGGCCTCCGGCTGTTCCGCTTCGATGACCTTGCGCACCATGTCGACGGAGTCGCGTGAAATATGGGCCGTGCCTATCAGGATGATCTGCTTATCGTCGCGATGCAGGTGTACGACGTCGCTGGGGAAGGTATCATCGTGAAGCGGACTGCTGGGGGAAACGTGGCTGGTGGACATGATTTGTCGGTTCCTGTGACAGAGATGGGGTGTTGGAGCATCGTCCATGAAAAAGCCTTACAAGGTCTGAAGGGGGCGGACCGGAAAATCGCTATGGATGAAACAGAGTTTCATTTTCGATCAGGGAAGGGTGTCGGGCCCCCACATTCTCCCAAGGTTTATGGCAAATGCCTCAAAAAAACAGAAAGCGCCCGGTTAAGTCCGAGGCGCTTTCGTCAGAAAGCTCTCCACTGCTGCCGTGGGTTATAAGGCCTCCAAGCGAGTCCTTACCAAGTGGGGATCACAGGCTGCATATCAGGCGTCCCAATCCAGGTTGGGCTGGCTCACAACACAACCTTCGTCACCCCGATTTCTAAATTATTCCGCTGGGGCAAATAAAACCTCACCTGCAGAGCAGAGAGCCTTTCTGCAAATTCACTATAGACAAATCGTCCCTGGGTGACAAGGGGTTATTTTTCTCTTTTTTTCTTCATTTTACCTTCAGCCATGGGTAATCTTTTGAGGCTTCACCCCATAGGCCGCAGTTTGCCGGGTTTGATACTGTTCGGATTTGTGTTTTTTCTAAAACGGCGTTTTTTAATTCGGTCTTCCGGTCGTGCCAATGGGATAATTGGAGTGTCTTTGCTGTCTGCATAAAGATTGAGTTAATATAATGATATAGGGTTTTTGGGCATGCCGTCCGGGTATTATCGAGGGTAACGTGCCACAATATCGTGGACATTCAGGACCCCCTTGAGGGGCAGTTTACGCATAAAAATGATTCTGCAATGGCTTCTGATGCCTTCAATGGCGGAGAACTATCTCATCGTTTACGCTTGGCATAATGGTTGCGTATCTCATGAAATTTATGTGCGGCGCCTATGATCGATCCGCGCCAATTTCCCATTTTTCGTCGGATTCTTTATGAAAATTCGCACCAAAATTATCGGAATGGGATTGCTGCTTGTTCTGATGACGGCTTTTTCCATTGTGGGAGTTTCCATCGACCAGGTCCATGTCCTCGATCGCTCTATTTCCGAGGAGCTGGAACGTTTTATTCATAATGAAACACGCAAGGTGGTTGAGAACGTTTACCTTATGTGTCGTGCGGTTCAGCAGCAGCAGGACGAAGCCCTGGAACGTAACCTCGGTGTCGCCAAGAGTCTGCTCGAAGGCCAGGGGGGCGTGGCTTTCGGTACACGGAACATCCATTGGCGGGTTGTAAATCAGGCGGATCACGGTTCCCGGGATGTAACGCTTCCGGAAGTTCTTGTCGGCGGTCGATGGATCGGAAAGAATCCCGAAATGGGTGTTGCTTCACCGGTTGTGGACCAGGCTCGTGATCTTCTAGGTATGACCTGTACTCTGTTTCAGCGAATGAACAAATCCGGGGATATGCTGCGGGTGGCCACGAATGTGCAAAAAGAAGACGGCACGCGGGCTATCGGCACCTATATCCCGCATAAAAATCCGGATGGCAGCCCGAACCGGGTAGTGGAGGCGCTTCTGCAGGGGAAAGCTTTTTCCGGGAGTTCCTTTGTTGTCAACGACTGGTATGTAACACGATACGAACCCTTGTTCGACCGCAGCGGTAAAGAGGTTATCGGTGCCCTGTATGTCGGTTATCTGCAGCGAAGCCTGTCCAGCCTGCGCAGCGGCATTCTCGATATTGTCGTCGGTAAGACCGGATACGTTTTTGTTCTCGGCGGCAAAGGAAGCCAGCGCGGCAAGATGCTCATCAGTCCTCAAAGTCATCTGGATGGCATAAACATGCTTACCGAGGCCGACCGACAGGGGCAACTCGTGGGACGACGCCTGCTGCAAACGGCTTCTCAGGTGGCGGGGGATCGCAGGCAGGGAACGATACCCGTTCGGTTCGAACGTTACCTATGGCGCAACAGCCCGGATGAAGAATACCGGGAAAAAATGGTCGCCATTACCTATTTCGAACCCTGGGATTGGATTATTGTCGCGGGAGCCAACCTGGAAGATTACGGGGATATACAGCAGCATTTCGTCCGATCTCTGTCACGAGCGATTTTCCTCATATCTGTGGTAGCGTTGAGTATCGTTCTGTTTTCTCTTGTGGTCGGTTATTATGTGGCCGGAGGTATCGTACGTCCCCTGGAAAAGGCGATTGCCTTGTTTGATCGCATCGGCAAGGGACGTCTTGACAGGCGGCTTGACATTCGTCGGAAAGATGAGATCGGACAATTGGCCAGTGCCTTCGATTGCATGATCGACAATCTCAAGGCGGTTACGGCCTCCCGCAACGAGCTTAACCGGGAAATTATCGAGCGTACCCGCATGGAATCAAAACTGCGGGCGACATCGGCACAGCACAAGGAATTGATTTCCATCGTCAACAACAGTCCCGCAGTGGCCTTTCGCTGGAGTCCGGCAGGCCAATGGAAAGTGGAATTCGTATCCAATAATGTCAATCAGTTCGGGTACGAACCGTCGGATTTTACATCGGGAAATGTCAACCTGTTATCCATTATCCATCCCGATGATGCTGACCGAGCGATTGCGGAGGCGGCAACCCGGATGGAGAAGAACGAAGAGGATGGTTTTTCCCTCGAGTTCCGGCTGATTCGACGCAACGGCGACATATGTTGGGTTGATGCCCGTATCTGGGCGGTACGAAACGAGAGACAGGAAGTGGCGTATGTGCAGGGTGTCCTGCTTGATGTCAGCGATCGTAAAAAAGCGCAAGAGCGGGTGCGTCAACTGGCATTTTACGATGGCTTGACAGGCTTGCCGAATCGGGCCCTGTGCATAAACCGCCTCGAACAGAGTCTTGCTCAAGCCGATCGGGATGCAAAATCGGTGGGGATCATGTACCTCGACCTCGACCGGTTCAAGACCATTAACGATACCTACGGGCACGCCGCCGGCGACAAGGTGCTGCAGGCTTCGGCCCAGCGCCTCAACTCCTGCACCCGACGCAACGATACGGTGGCCAGGTTGGGTGGGGATGAAATGGTCGTTCTGTTGCCGGGGGTTGATCACGAGGACCAGATTACCGCAGTGGCCAGAAAAATTCTCAAGGTCATGGCGGTGCCGTTCCAGGTTCAGTCCTATGAGCTGGAGGTAACTCCCAGTATCGGCATCGTGGTTTTCCCCCAGCATGGCAGAGAAATGGGAGAGCTGCTCAAACGGGCGGATATCGCCATGTATGCGGCCAAGAACATGGGACGCAATCGTTACGTCTATTTTACCGGAGATATGGAGCAAGGCAGCAGGGTCGTCGACGTCAGGGTTCAGGCCGATCCTGTAAAACCCCTGGAAGGTTTTGCCGCTGGTGAGCCGAGGGGAGCGTGGAGCGAGAGGTAAGAGGAAGGCGAAGAAGCAGGGTCGACAATGGCAGGGAGAACAACCCAAAGGAGCCTTCGGTATAAAATCAGTCCATGCGTTTGTTTACGCGGTAGACGAAAGCCAGTATCTCCGCGACAGCCTGGTACAGTTCGGTGGGGATTTCCCGACCGACGGGGACTTTGTCCAGCAGTTCCACGAGGTCGGGATCTTTGACCACTTCGACCCCGGCTTCGTCCGCCAACGCGAGGATTTTGTCCGCGACGGCGCCTTTGCCGCCGGCAACGACAATCGGGGCGCCCCCGCTTTCCTTTTTATACGATAGTGCTACCGCTTTATTTTTTTTGGGTTTATCCGTCATGCTTTCGAAGCCGTTCAAATGCGTGTATTGACGAGGCCCTGGAGTTCCTTGCCAAGATATTCCATCAGCATTTCATCGGGGCGGATTTTGCCTGCAGTGAAAAGTATTTCACGCAGGGGCGTAAAATGCAGCATCTGTTTCAATTCCTTCACGAAGGCGGATAATTCCCTGAGGGCCTCCGGCTTTTCACAGGTGAATTTGATAAGGAAATCCTCCTCTTCCCAAAGCATGTCAACGCGCATGTCGCCCAGCTTTTCCAGACTTAGATAAAGACTCAGTTTGGTGGGGGCGGGGCTCCCATCTTCCTTATCGGAAGGCTGCTCGGCGAAAAGGAAACCATGCTCGAGAAACGGAAGCGGCAATGGCAGCAGCGTGATTCCTTCAAACAAGAGTTGAAGATTGTATTGTCTGGCCAGGTTCAGCCCCTGCAGTATTTCGTCCGCTCTTTCGGGGAGGAGGGCTTTTAATGTCTGTTCGAGCTTGGTCGGCGTTTCATCAGATTTGCGTCCGGCCATCCCGAAACATCCCAAAAGATCGGCCAACGCCGTAATGTTGACTCCCTTCCCCGGGTTTTCCAGGCTGTTCATGAAAGTGTCCAAGAGATTACGAATGGTTACGAGCGGCGCCTGGGAGGTGTCTCGGGTTTTAATCCGACGCATCAGATCGGGCAGCTTCCAGGCGGCGCCAAGCAGTTGCAAAAGTTCCTCTTGCCGGTTTCCGGGATTAAGGCCCAGAGCTTGCAATTGCATTTCACCGGAGGTTGTCGTGACGTGTACGCGCAGTTGCTGACCGGCGCGCAGAGCAAGACGGGAGTGCGCCATCACCTGACGACCGTCCATTTCCAGGGTGACTTCGTCGTCGTTTATTCCGATTACCGTTGCCTCTAAAACCTGACCCGGTTTCCAGGTCGGTTGTTCGTTGTTCGTTTGCGGTCTGGCATTTCCTGTTTCGGAGACCGGTTGCACGGTAAAGGTTGCGTCGCTTATTTTCATAAACGTCTCGTCGACCATCGGGCCCCTTTTCTTTATCCTTTTTATGAAAATATTTTCTATAAACCGGAAAAAAACCTAAAGATAGTCGTTTTTTGTGTCGATAAATAATGCAACGAATCGATTATCTGACGGGAGAGAAAGCATGTCTTATACTGCGCTCATTTTAGGCGACACCGCGGCAACCCGCGGAAACGTAGCCGAGTGTCTGGATAAAACCGGTTTGGTCCAACGCAAGCTTTACTGCAAGGACGCACGCCGGGCAATTCGTTGGCTTACCGAATACGATATAGATATTGTGTGCTGTGACTGGCGATGGGATGTCAGTGAGGAAATAGCCGATCTGATGGGGGTTTTGCGTCGTCGGGCCGAATGGCATGATCTTCCCGTGCTCCTTTTCAGCACCGTCGATGATCGCGAACTCTGGATGGCGGGGATGGAATTGGGCGTCAGCGAGGTTTTGCCCCAGGCGTTGAGCATGAAAGAACAGCGCGTCAAGATTCGCTGGCACCTGAAAAATCGCGAGCGCATCCAGGCTTTGCATCAGGCGCAGAGTCAGCTGGCGCGCATCGCCCTGTCCGACAGCCTGACAGGCCTGTTCAACAGGGCCTATTTCGATGCGACCATCAGTCAGGAAATCGCGCGTTGTTCCCGACGCGGTTTGCCTCTGACCTTGCTCATGGTCGACCTGGATCATTTCAAGAAAATCAACGATACGCATGGCCACCTTGCCGGAGACCGGGCTTTGGAAGCGGTTGCCCAGGTCCTGACTTCCCAGAGCAGAACCAGCGATACCGTTTGCCGATTCGGCGGAGAGGAATTCGCCATTATTCTGCCTGAAACGACAAATTGTAATGCTGCCATAGTGGCGGAGCGAATACGAAAAAAGATCGCCCAGTTGGATCTGGGATTCCCAGTGACGGCCAGTGTCGGTATCGGTTCCGCCAAGGTTACGAAATCCTTGCTGCCGGACCACATCATTGCCGAAGCGGATGGAGCCCTTTACGAAGCCAAGCGCAAAGGACGCAACAGGGTTGAATCCTCGGTTCTCAACACGGGGGTGGTTTCCGACCTGCATTTGTTTCGAAAATTCAGAGCGGCCGTAGCGACGGCGTGACGTCAAAGGCCCGAGGCCCGGTGCTGAGAGCTGAGTGC
>ERZ1673962.1435-NODE-1435-length-11325-cov-117.326619_pt1 | contig 11325 bp, 8 predicted proteins | sample MGYA00580188_ERZ1673962 | MGnify/ENA primary metagenome ERZ1673962 (study PRJEB41334, sample SAMN05608104) | rock metagenome | biome: terrestrial subsurface; feature: shale formation; material: shale | place: USA: Pennsylvania ... | reverse complement strand
CGGCGAAGTACACGCAGCCGTAGCCGGTGGCTTCCGGGCGGATCAGGCTGCCGCCATAGGCCAGGCCCTTGCCGGTCAGGACGGAGGTGAACTGGTTGGACAGGCGCTTGTACTGGCCGAAGAGGAAGCCGATCTCGCGGCCGCCGACGCCGATGTCACCGGCCGGCACGTCGAGATCCGCGCCGATGTGGCGGTACAGCTCGGTCATGAACGACTGGCAGAAGCGCATCACTTCGTTGTCACTCTTGCCCTTGGGGTTGAAGTCCGAGCCACCCTTGCCGCCGCCCATGGGCAGCGAAGTCAGGGAGTTCTTGAAGACCTGTTCGAAGGCGAGGAACTTGAGGACGCCGATGTTCACCGACGGATGGAAGCGCAGGCCACCTTTGTATGGGCCGATGGCGCTGTTCATCTGGATGCGGAAGCCGCGATTGACCTGCACACGGCCCTGATCGTCGACCCAGGGCACGCGGAAGATGATCGAGCGCTCCGGCTCGACCATGCGTTCGATGATGCCGGCCTGCATGTAATGCGGATGGGCTTCGAGGAAGGGCCAGAGGCTGCGAACCACTTCTTCCACCGCCTGGTGGAACTCGGGTTGGTGGGGGTCGCGTTGCTTCAACCGCGCGAGAAAGGCATCAACGGTTTCGATCATCAGGTAGGCCCTCGGCGACCGCGTGTCGGCAGTCATTAATAATTTTGGCCGGCGACTGTAGCAAACCTGATTTGCACCGCGGAAGTGCGACATGAGTCTGGCATGCCGCCAAATGGTGCGTTCGATAGGCTGTGGCGCTGAAGGTCTCGGCTCCGCGCGTGGCGTCTAGTTTCTATGTTTCCCGATGCTTCAGACTTCACAAGACGGAGGCGTTGCTCGATTTGCACGGAATTGGAGCGCTGGGTGCGTCATTCTTGTGCCTGGTCGGGTGACGGCTAGTCGGCCAGCTCACAGCGATTGCGACCACTGCGCTTGGCCCTCAGCAGCGCGATGTCGGCGCGGTTGATGGTGCTCGAGTAGGTTTCGTCGGCGCGCAGTTCGGCGATACCCATGCTGGCGGTCACCCCGAGCAGGTCATCGTTTACCCGCACGCCGAGCGCGGCAATGCTGTCGCCAAGGCGGCGCATCACCGTGCAGGCCATCTCGGCGCTGCTTTCCGGCATCAGGATGAGGAATTCCTCGCCGCCCCAGCGACCACAGAGGTCGTGTTCGCGAATCTCCGATTCCATGACGCGCACCACTTCGATGAGCACGCGGTCGCCGACTTCGTGGCCATACTCGTCGTTGATGACCTTGAAGCGGTCGATGTCCAGCATGACCACGGCCAGCGGGCGGCCGTAGCGTTTGGCGCGCTCGCTTTCCTCGCGCAGGCGCTCGGTCAGCAGGCGGCGGTTGGCGATGCCTGTCAGGGTGTCCAGGGTCGAGGCTTCGCGCAGCGAGGCATTCAGGTCCTGCATCATCATCTGGTAGCGATCGGAGATGCGTGCGACCTTTTCCAGCTGGCGCAACTGCTTGTCGAAGCGCGCCGAAAGGCTCAGTTCGCGCTCGCGGGCGATGCTCTGGTAGCCGTCCGATACGCGGGCGATGCGTTCGATTCGGCCAAGCAGGTCATGGTGCGCTCCCCACAGCTGGCTCAGGGCTTCCTTCAGCGGGTGCCCCTCGAACTGCGGATCGGCGAGGAGATTGATGACCTCTTGCTCTAGCGGCGATGGCCCACGCATATCGACCTTCTGTCAGTCGTGACTCTGGATGGAAAAGGGGAAGGTGCAGTCTTCCTTGAACTCTTCGGCCAACTCCACGACGCGCTCGTTGCGGATGTCGTAGTACCAGTTGACCGCGACCTGCCGGCCTTCCTGATAGGCGGCTTCGAGCAGGTCGAAGATGTCCATCATCGCCTTGATGCTGCTGGTGTTCAGGTACAGCAGGCGCAGTTCGAGGCTGAGCGGATGTGCGGATGTGCGGCTTCGCCGAGGAAGCGCTCGATCCATTCGTAGACCTGGTGGAACAGCTCGTAGGAGTTTTCCGGGTACGAGTCGCCCTGCATCGAGACGATGCCTTTGTCCCAGTCGGACTGGATGGCGGGAGTGGACTGGCTACCGGGGATTGAAAAATCGTTCATGGGGATGCTCTTGAGTTTCAGATGACGGCGCTCAGGCTGATGAAGGAAAGCTCGTCGGAGACCGGCTGCAACGAGGCCTTGAGCGGCTCGCTGGACTTGCGGGCAATATCAATCAGGCCGAGTCCGGCGCCGGTTGCCACGTGTTCGTCACGCGGCCTGCGCAATTGTTCCTTGTACAGGGCCTTGAGGCCGGCCTTGTCCTTTTTTGCCAGTTCGGCGACGGCGGTAAGCAGTTGCTGGCCGTCGGCGGTTTCGATCAGGTTGCCGGCCGAAACCACGTAGCGGCCCTGGTCATCGCGTGCGACCACGACCGTGGCGCCGGCCTGCTGATCGGACCAGTTCTTTTCGCGGGTGTAGTGGCGAATGTTCTGCGTCATCTCGATGTACACGGCGAACACGTCCATGGCCGAGGACGGGTGCGCCTGCTCTTCGCTCATGTAATTGCGCAGGGCATTGCCGATCTCTTCGATCAGGCTGCGGGAGATGGGGCCGTTAAAGCACAGCATGATCTGTTGCTGGTTGTAGCATTCGCGCATCGCGAACATGTCAATGGGGGCCATGGCCAACTCCCTGTCTCAATCGAAGCGGAAACATAACATCGTGATGTCATCGCGCTGTGGGAATTCACCCTGATAGCGCGCCAGTGCGAGGCTGAAGGCTTCGCCCTGTTCGGCCAGGGGAAGCCGTGCATGCTCGCGGATCATGCTGGCGAAGCGGCTGTTGCCAAAGCCGAACCCGTCGTCGCCGCCGGCCTGGTCGAGGAAACCGTCGGTGGTCATGTAGAAGGTCCGCCCCGGTTGCAGGTCGACGCTGGTGTTGCGGTAGTCGCCGATGCGTTTGTCGCCGATGGCGCGCCGCGCTGCCTTGATCTCGTGCACCTCTTCGCCATCACAGTAGTACAACGCAATCTTCGCGCCGGAATAATGCACCTTGCGCTGGCGCAAATCGACATAGGCGAGGCCGATATCCATGTTGGTCGCCAGGGCATGGGAGTCCTGCTCTTCGCGCAGCATGTTGCGCACGATCGCATCGGTACGCGCGAGCGCGGCGGCGGGGTCGTCCAGGCCGGTCGTGCCGAGCGCCTGATCGATGGCGGCGTGGGCCAGCATCGTCATCAACGCGCCGGGCACGCCGTGACCCGCGCAGTCGACGATTCCGAACAGGCAGCCATGTTCGTCGGCGCGATATACATAGAAGTCGCCGCCGACGACATCACGTGGCCGCCAGAGCACCGCATGGCGATCACCCATGGCGGTGACCAGCTGCCGGTTGGGCAGGATCGAGCGCTGGATAAGGCTGGCGTAGTCGATCGAGTCGTCGATCTTCTTGTGCGCGGCGGCCATCTCCAGGTTGGCCTGTTCCAGGTCGCGGGTGCGCTCACGCACGCGATTCTCCAGCTCGCTGGTGTGGCTGCGAACCTGCTGCGCCATGGCACCGAAGGCTGCGCTGAGTTCGCCGATCTCGTCCTGCCGGTGCAGGGGCAGGGGGGCATCGTACTGTCCCGCCGCCAGGGCCTGGGCGCTGCGTCTCAGCTGGCGCAGCGGTTTGAGCACACGCTTCTCGACCAGCCAGGCACCACCACCGATCAGCAGCAGGAACAGCACCAGAAACAGGGCGATTGCCGGCAGCAGCGGACGCACCTCGACGACCTGTGCGGTGCCCAGGTCCACGGCGCTGGCGACGAACCACTGCAGCTCGGGAATCCAGCTCAGCGCCAGCAAGCGGGGCGCGCCATCCAGGGTGACGCGCAACGTCGCCACCGTGCCGGGGTTCTCGCGGCTTTCCGCCATGGCCTGACGCACTGCCGAGGCCGCGCCGAGGTCGTCGAGCTGGCCGAGGATGCTCGTCGACAAGGAGCGTCCACGCGCGGTTTCGGCGTTGAGCGTAACCAGATTCTGATTCGGATGAACGAGGATGGAGCCGTAGGCATCGAGCACCATCGACTCGACGCCGACCTTGTTCGCCTCGATGAAGTCATCCAGAAATGCCTGCAGGCTGATGCCGGAACCGACCAGGCCCAGGCGTCGATCGCCGTCACGCACCTGTACGTTGAACCACACCTTGAGCTCACCGGTGACCACCGAGCGGTCGACGTTGATGGCGTAGGGGGTGTCGGCCTGCAGCGTCTGGAAGAACCACTCGTCGCGAGGGCCGTCAGGGGCCATCACATAGCGTGGTGCATCGCTGGGTGACTGGTCGGGTCCGTTCGAGTAGTAGCCGTTGCTGCTCGCCGAGGCGGCGAAGTAGGCGTGGTCGCCGAAGGCCTGCTGGTAGCCGGCCGCTTCCTGGAAAAAGATCTTGCGCTTGGCCGGGTCCTGCTCGTCGTTCAACCAGGCCAGCGTCAGTTGCGAAGCCGCCAGCCGTTGAGCCAGTGCCAGTTCGCGTGAAACCGGTGCGAACAGGCGTTCGCGGTTGAGTTGGACCACATTGCGCGCATAGGCCTCGCCGAAGCGGCTCTGCACGCCGAGTAACGCCTCTCGGCCAATGAAACCGGCAAAGACGAAAGCAAGCAGGCAACTGAGCAACAATGCCAGCAGTGATTTGCCGCGCAGTCCAAGTGCCGCCATGCGAATTGTCCTTTGTCGGTCGCGGGGGTCGGCATGGTGCGATTGCCGCGCCTGCCGGAGGGATCAGTAATTCACGCAGGCGGCATTGTGCCACTATTTGTGGGTGCTTTCTCTAGACACGACAACGGAGCCTGTCCGGCTCCGTTGTTGTTATCTACCGCTTACTGCGCCAGCTTCTTGTACTTGACGCGGTGCGGCTGGGAGGCCGCGTCACCGAGGCGCTTCTTGCGATCGGCTTCATACTCGGTGTAGTTGCCTTCGAAGAACACGACACCGCCATCGTCCTCGTAGGAGAGGATGTGGGTGGCGACGCGGTCGAGGAACCAGCGGTCGTGGGAGATCACGATGGCCGAGCCGGGGAAGTCCAGCAGTGCCTCTTCCAGCGAGCGCAGGGTTTCCACGTCGAGGTCGTTGGACGGTTCGTCGAGCAGCAGCACGTTGGCGCCCTGCTTGAGGGTCAGCGCCAGGTGCAGACGACCGCGCTCACCGCCGGAGAGATCCTTGACGAACTTCTGCTGGTCGGCGCCCTTGAAGTTGAAGCGGCCAACGTAACCGCGCGATGGCACCTCGTAGTTGCCGATGCGAATCTGGTCCAAGCCATCGGAGACCGCTTCCCATACGGTCTTGCCACCGTCCAGGTCGTCGCGGCTCTGGTCCACGCAGGCCAACTGCACGGTATCGCCGATTTCGATGCTGCCGGAATCCGGGGTTTCCTTGCCCATCAGCATGCGGAACAGGGTCGACTTACCGGCACCGTTGCCACCGATCACGCCAACGATGGCGCCTTTCGGCACGCTGAAGGAGAGGTCGTCGATCAGTACGCGGTCGCCATAGCCCTTGGTGACGTTCTTGAATTCGATGACCTTGTCGCCCAGGCGCGGGCCGGCCGGGATGTAGATCTCGTTGGTCTCTGCGCGTTTCTGGAATTCCTGCGACTGCATTTCCTCGAAGCGCTGCAGGCGAGCCTTGGATTTGGACTGGCGGGCCTTGGCGCCTTTACGTACCCATTCCAGTTCTTCCTTCATGGCCTTTTCATGGGCCGACTGCTGCTTGGATTCCTGCGCCAGACGCGCCGATTTTGCTTCCAGCCAGCCGGAATAGTTGCCTTCGTACGGGATGCCCGCGCCGCGGTCGAGTTCGAGGATCCAGCCGGCGACGTTGTCGAGGAAGTAACGATCGTGGGTGATCGCCACCACGGTGCCCGGGAAGTCATGGAGGAAGCGCTCCAGCCAGGCCACCGAGTCGGCGTCCAGGTGGTTGGTCGGTTCGTCCAGCAGCAGCATGTCCGGGGCCGACAGCAGCAGGCGGCAGAGGGCGACGCGGCGCTTCTCGCCGCCGGACAGATGCGCGACCTTGGCATCCCAGGCCGGCAGACGCAGTGCATCTGCGGCGACCTCCAGCTGGCGCTCCAGGTTATGGCCGTCGGATGCCTGCAGGATCGCTTCGAGCTTGGCCTGCTCGGCAGCCAGCGCATCGAAGTCGGCGTCCGGCTCGGCGTAGGCAGCGTAGACGGCATCCAGGCGGGCCTGGGCGTCCTTGATCACACCAACCGCCTCCTCGACGATTTCGCGCACGGTCTTTTCCGGGTCGAGCTGCGGTTCCTGCGGCAGGTAGCCGACATTGATTCCCGGCATGGCGCGGGCCTCGCCGTCGAACTCGGTGTCGACGCCGGCCATGATGCGCAGCAGGGTGGATTTACCGGCGCCGTTCAGGCCGAGCACGCCAATCTTGGCGCCGGGGAAGAACGACAGGGATATGTTCTTGAGGATCTCACGCTTCGGCGGAACGACCTTGCTCAGCCGGTGCATGGTGTAGACGTAAGAGCCTGTTTTGCCTGCTTTGTCACTTTTGGACATGGTTTGATTCGCCTTTAATCCCGTTTTTTCAGTGCTTTATGGTAGCGGCAAGCGCTTAAATTTTGGAAAGCAAAACGTTAGATTTTGCGTTGACCTTAACTTGTTCCTGACTATACTTAGAAAAGTTATTTTTTATGAGGGAACAATATGGGTCTCCAGGTCATAGAGCAGGTGGTGAATGGTGCTCGTAGAAAGCTGCTGGTGCAAGACTACGTCCCGGTTTACTACCCCAACCTCTACATGACCATGGAGCACTCGGGCAGAGCACTGGAAACAACAAAGAAGTACCTTGAGCATTTAGTTGTGCTTGAGCAGTTTCTAGCTTTTTCCTCTATTGATCTGATTTCTCGCATCGAGCAGCGCCCTGCCAGCCAATACCTGACAGACACTGAACTTTCTAGGTTTGTGTCGGACGCGGGGTTCAGCAAGGAAACCCTGGCCATGAAGTACGCGGGGATGCGTTTGCATCCGACTGCCTACAAATCCGTTGGCAAAGTCCATGCGCGGCAGCGAATCGAGGCGGTACGCGATTATCTGGCCTTCCTCTATGACAAGTTGGGTGATCACTCAACACGATATGAGGCGGTTGACGATCTGAAGAAGCGCCTCAACCGCAAGATCAGCGCAGCCAGCCCTTCGTGGAAAAAAACGCGAACGGACGAAATGAAAGGACTTACCAGCCATGAGCGAACTCGATTGCTGGAAATCATGCATCCGGATAGCGCAGAGAACCCCTTTTCAGATGAAGCCATCAGGCTGCGTAACTACATCATTTTGCTGTTGGGTCTCGACATGGGGCTGCGACGCTCCGAGATGCTGCTGATCAAGACCAGCGATATTCACTGGCACAGTCGTCAACTAGCGGTGGTCAACCTGGAGGATGAGAGCCTCGATCCACGAACCATGGCCCCGCAATTCAAAACCCACGAGCGCATGCTGGTGATGACCGATGACCTGTATGACGCAATCACTGAGTACGAATCGAAATATCGCCACAGAAAGCCCCGTAGCGGCGCATCGCAAGCGAGAAGCCATCCGTTTTTGCTGGTGGCGCACAAGCGCAATGAGGGCGGACCTCTGACCATCAAAGCAGTGGATGGCGTTCTGCCCAGGGTTCGAGAAATAGCGCCGGAACTGGCTCATGTGCACCCGCATATTCTCAGGCATGACGCGGTCTACACCATGCTGGAAAGCATGCGTGAGGAGCTGGCAGCGCTCACGCCGGAGGATCGCACCACGCAAGTTCAAAAGACCCTCACATGGATGTTCGGCTGGAGTCCCGAATCGAACATGCCGGGCCTCTACGGCGCGAAGTTCTGGAAGGAAGAGGCAGACAAAGCGATACAGAAACGGGCAGAGCGATTTAAGGCCAATCGTCAGAAGGCCGGCACGACACCAAGAGGTTCAGCGTGAACATCGCCGTCGAAGCACTTCAGGCCCCCACGAAGGAAAGCCACGATGCATGGCTGAGCACGCCTCGACTGGCGAAATGTGGGGAGGTGTTCACACCCGCCGAACCGATGTGGAAACCGGATAAATCGGCCAGTCTCTCAGTCAACTGGCAAGCGGCCATTGCCTGCGTCTCACCGGATTGGCAGCCCTGGTTGCACGCCGCTCTAGCCTACCGCATGGCCGATCAGGCAGCGGGCTCGGTTGCTCAGTTCGCCAGCGTGTTGTCGCGGGCTGCTCAGGCCAGGCTTGACCCGCTCAACGAGGATCACCTGATCGCTCTGCGGGAGCGCTTTAACAGGTCCGAGTTCAGCGTGCTAGCCGCTTTCATGGCCTTTTGGCGCGACTGCGAATCCCTCGAACAACGTCCGCCGCGAACCCTGATCGAGGCCTACCAGGCACTGACCAGGAAAAAGCGTTCCAGCAAGGATGTGGTTCTCAGCCTGGACCCCGAAGAAGGCCCGTTCACCCAGTTGGAGCAGGACGCGCTGCACCAATGGATACATGAGCAGTTCTGTCACGGTCAGCTAGATCCCGAGCAGTACCTGTATCTGCGCCTGTTGATGATTTACGGGCAGCGTGGCGCTCAGGTACGCATGATGGTTTTTAGTGATTTCACGAAGACCGATCAGGGCTGCAAGGTCAGGTTTCATTGGGCAAAACAAAAAGACGGCGAGGCGGGTTGGCGAACAAAGTCCGAAGCCTTCAGCCTGGATGAGGATCTCTACAACACCGTGCAAGCCTACAAGGCCATGGTTCTGGCGCAACTTTGGCAAACCTATCCAGACGGTGCCGACTGGAATGCAGCCATTGAGAATGTGCCGCTCTTTCGTCGGAAGCTGGATGATGAGAGAGAATTTTCGGAGCGGTTTAATCCCCCTGTTTTGCTCGATGACCCCCTGCAAAAAGCCCTCGAAGAGTCGCCGCAGCTGGATTTTCATGTGGGAGCAGCCACGGTTGGGGGATGGCTTGAGCGCATCGAGCGGATGGAGGGCTTTCCGATTTCGCCTCGTACCCATCAGCCGCTGAAAGTGACGCGGGGGCACCGGTTCAGGCACACCCTCGGCACGGACCTGTCCAATGCCGGGCTGGATGAGTGGACGATGGCCAGCGCATTGATGCACAAGAATACTCAGACAGTGCGAAAGTACCGCCAGGTGTCGCCGGAGCTGCTGGCCTTGATCGACGCGAAGCTGAGCGACCATCTGGCCTTGGTTGTGAATGCGTTCACCGGGATCATCGTCACGGATCGCGCCTCAGCGAAAAACGGGGGCCGAGCGGATCGACAAATCGAGGATCTGGCAGTGTGCGGTGCCACTGCCGCCTGCCATCTCGATGCGCCCTTTACCTGTTACGCATGCGGAAAATTCCAACCCCTGCTGAACGCCAATCACCGTGCGGTCCTTGAGCGATTGGAACGTCGGCGGGCGCAAACCATTGCCACGGATAAAACGACCGGCGTGCTCTGGGATCGGGCCATTCTGGCGTGCCGCACGGTGATTCTGGATTGTGAGGCCATGCGCCAATCAGGGAGGAAAGGCGAATGACCGAAGCCTTTAATTCTGAACCGACGAACAACATTGTCGATTTTAAGCCCAGAACCCACCTGGCTGCGGAAGCTCAGCTCGCGGCGTTTATCCAATGGGCAAAACAGACCCTGCCCAAAGGCATTCCCAATCGCGTGCACGCGAGTATTCGCTGGGAGGACGGCAGTTGGCACGCGCATGGCGTCCAAAGCTGTAGCTTCGCGGCGCTGGGATCGACCAAGGCAGCCCCAAAGGCGATGCAGGCACCATTCACGGAGTTTGCCAAGGCCATCATGGTGTACCGGCGGGTGTATTTGCAGAAAAAGACGATAGATGGCTGGCTGAATGCCCTGAAGGCGCTGGAAGCCGCCCTGTTCGAGTTGACCGGCACGCGGGATGTGACGCGGGTGTCCGCCGCTGTCTGTAATAGAGCGTGCGAGCACCTGAGTCGTCACTGGGCAAAAGGCGACAACGCATATCATTACGGGCTGGAACTTGAGGCCCTCATCACCCTGATGCGGGCCAAAAAACTGCTCAAGACCGATTTCCGGTGGACCTCTCCGCTGGCGAGGAAGCCGCGTGGCACGCTCAAACAGCAAAAAGCGGATCGGGAACAGAAACTGCCCAGTCCCGAAGCGATCAAAGCGCTCGGGGAAATGTTCAATAACGCATTGATCCGCCCGCTCGATATCGTTGTGACATCCGCCTGTGCGCTGTTGCTGAGCGCCCCGAGTCGCGTGGGTGAATTGGCGGATGTTGAATTGGATTGCCTAGTGTTCAAGGAGGATGCCCAGGGCAATCGGCGCCTGTTCCTCCGCTGGTACGCGGAAAAGATAAACCAGGTCACGCTGAAGCCCGTCGTTAAGCCGGAGATGGAGCCGGTCGTCAAGCGGGTCATCACCTTACTGCAACCGATCACCGATGATGCGCGGGCTTACGCCACCTGGTTGGAAGAGCATCCCGATGAGTTTCCGCCCCATGAAGGGCGGCCACCCAAGGGGCCTGATGAGCCGCTCACCTACGCCGAAGCCTGTGCCGCGCTGAAACTCTCCGCTCCTGAGAACGCCTGGCGATCCACATTCAACGACAATTTCCTCAAACCCCTGGAAAAGCAAAAGGCGCTCAGCCCCGCCGCCCGAGCCCTCTTGGCCGAAATCCGTGGCGGGTGGGATACCAGTTCAGGGAAGCGCATAACTGTTAAGGGCCAGCGAGGAGTCCAGGGTGTTGAGTTTGACGACCGGTGCGTGATCACGCTGCGCAAGCTCAATGTGCTGTTGCGGGAGAAGTATCTCCCGAAGGATTTTCCTTACACCACGCCGTACACGGAGGGCAAGGCGCGGGTGAAGTACCGTGATGCCTTGTTCACCATGCGCACCGGAGCCTTGGCTGCAGGCTCCGGTGGCGCCGCTGTGACACACGGGTTTGGCGTAGAAATCGCGGCGAACCCTATACGAATGTCTGTGCAATTAGGCAGTTCGAACGACCCGGCAAGGAAAAGTCTGTTCGAGCGCCATGGCTACCCCGGCGTCAAGGTCAACACGCACGCGTTTCGGCACGAATTGAACACGCGGATGCATCAGGCCGGTCTGTCACGGCTGCTGATTGACGCCTTCTCCGGCCGCACGACCATGGGATCGGTCTACAACCACGAGACCATCGAGGAACGCACCCAAGGGGTTGCGGCGTACCACCCCAAGACCAAGCACAGCAACGCGGCTCAGCGTCTGGAGAAGGTCAAAACCAATCAGCCGCTGAGCCTGATTGAGGTGAGGGAACTGCGCGAGGGTGAGCAGGACCGCATTATCCATCAAACCCA
>ERZ1673962.1433-NODE-1433-length-11341-cov-8.573277_pt1 | contig 11341 bp, 15 predicted proteins | sample MGYA00580188_ERZ1673962 | MGnify/ENA primary metagenome ERZ1673962 (study PRJEB41334, sample SAMN05608104) | rock metagenome | biome: terrestrial subsurface; feature: shale formation; material: shale | place: USA: Pennsylvania ... | reverse complement strand
TCGACTAGCATCGAATGCGCCCCACTATTGCGCGTTGGCAGCGAGATGCAGATCGAACGGTGGCGCTGCGACATCCAACAGGTAGATGGCTTCGCCGCGTCGAAATCCGAACTCAAGGAGTTCGCCACTATGGATGACATGGTGGAAAGGAACTCAACCGAGTTGATCGACGAAATATCTCCGGAGAAGTTGGCGAAGAATCTAGCTTGGCCTGAAATTCGAATCATCGGCCACGTCGATCACGATTATTTCGCCACTTGGGCTTGGGACGGACGTGTCTTTCTGATGAACTCCGGCGGTTCGCATCACTTCGCGGCCGCCAAATACATCGCGGCGCGGCTTGAACAGCCGGTTGAGCTGACCGGAACCTATAAAATCTATGGGTTAAGTGAGCAGGCAATAACAGAGCTCAGACGCGAATATGGCATATTCGTGTTGTCGCACGAGCCAGATGCCTGGTTGGGGTTTATGGGGGCTATGGCTCGCTTCAAGGCAACGTACTATTGGAAGACGTTGCCTCGCCCACATAACCACCAGCGTTGCGCAATTTTCCTGCCGCTCAAGGAGAAGCGCTCTGCACTGATTGCAAAAATCCTCAAGGAAAACAATTTTCAAGACCTAGGCGCTTACTTGGCTGGCCTAGCCGCCCGATCACAAACACTCATCAACAAAGTCAGTCCTCCTTCATGAGGGTAGAGGCGAGAAAGAACATGCGCATAGTCAGCGGCAGCTTCTCCCAGTCCCGTGCAATCCGGCGCTTCCAGACGTCGCCGTCTGCCTCAGACAAAGGTAGTGCTGAGAGCCTTTCAAGCCTTCTTCGATAACTCATGGGCTTATCGTTGTCCTATGGGTTAACAACTTGGCCGCCCTTCAGAAATGAGGACCACCATTGCTGATATTCGTCCGCTTCGAACGTATGGTTCACAGTCGAACCATCGGCCAACTTTAGACGAAACTCTCTTTGGCCATAAAGCATACCTTCGTTGTCTACTTCCTCAGCCTCTAGGACCGCCAAATATTGATAGCGGCGAGAGTGGGGTAGGTGTTTTTTCCACAGCATATAGGTCTCCTCAGACTCAAGTTATTGCCCGCGTGGCGCTAGTCCACGTCAGAGCGCAGGCAAAGGTCTATCCGATGTCTCTAATGCTCGTCCTGACTCTCACAAAGTTTTAGGTTGGGGTTATCCAGCATCTCAGTTGTGAATACGTCGCCTGGTTTTTTTAGCATATAACCCTTCAGTGTTTTCGTTTTCCGAGGCCCAAAGACTTCGCACGTCCAGATGTTATGTCCGTTGTTCTTCTTAACGTGAAGCTTCAGCTTTTCGAACGACTTTTGGACCTGCAGCCAGGGCTGTCCTTCGCCAGCCTTCGCGGAGAAGAGCGTCGGATGCTCTTGGGCATACCTTCTGAATATTTCAGGAGTCACCAGAAAAGCCGTGCCGTTAACAGTGTGAACCTTGGCTTTTGCATCATTGATAATGATCTTGTGGGTGCCCACACCGACCTTCAGCCAGTGCATGAACTGGTGCCCCAGCGTGCCACCGGCCGGCCCGGCAATTGTTGTCGCCGGGGCAGTTACAGGCTGATCCTCCGGCTCCGCAGGTTGGACCTCGGATCTACCCGGCATAGCCGGGGCAAGAACCGAGGTCATCGGTGCTTCACGCATATCCATCAGGTCCAGAAGGTAGTCCGTATCATCCATCTCAGTGGCATGCGCGCCATGGTCATCGGCTGCTGCAGGTTTCGTTACTGGCGGCTCTACCGCAACTACATCCCCTTGCTGAACGTTGCAGCTGGGCTTTTCGGCCAGATCCTCAGCCGCATGGGCGAGGGGTGCTAGGTTCGGACTTTCTGATTCGGCAGGTTCTTCATTTAGAACTTGAACCGATCCACCGAAGGGTTCTGGACGATCCTCTCCAGCTGACCATATGAGTGAAGGCGAAACCCTCAAGAATGTGAATGTGTTCTTCCACCCCGTAGGGCTTAGGATTTCGGCATCCCAGATGGCCTTCCCAGCGGGATTCGCCACTATCAGGCCGTTATCCTGAAAGACATTGAAGAGCGTTGAGTTGCGGTCCGGAACACCCTCAATCCCCTGGCTGAGAAGGTGAGCACGCAGCCGATCCGAAACGGTCTTGCTAACCAGCCAGATCGCATCGGCCGTGATCCAGCCATCGGAAGCCTCTGGTTGATTCAACTTGAGCTCGTTCTTCATCAGGTAGCGCAGCCCATCGAGAAGCTGACGCTGGAGCGTGTTACGCGGTGCTGCCACAGCTCTGTCTGGATTGCCGCCAAGCTCATGGGCGACCGACGCCTGGTCAGACCTTACAACGATGTCCCCAAGAACCCCGGAGTGTTCAAACTGGCCAGCGAGGACGTACAGCAAAGCACCCCAGAGCTCTGGATACTGCGACAACCAGTTCATCACCTCGGAAGGAATCACCTGCGTATACAACAGTCCTGCAGCAGCCCCATGCAGTTTGTACTGGCGGCCTTTCACATACTGGAATCGGTAGTCCTCCTTCATCGGGCCGTCCCATGCACGCCAGATATCACCGCTGCGGAGCTGTACTTTGACATCGACTGCTACCTTGCCTATGTCGTGCAGGAGCGCTGCGAACACAACCGCCGCGGACCAAGCCTCGGACTGGGCCGACTGAACTTCTGGTGTGCTGCCGACCGGCAAGACGAAGGACTGACGCAGTTTTAGGGCATACGCGATGATTTCCAGGCCATGGTCGATCATGCCGCCCAAGTAGGCATGATGATGATTTTCGGATGCTGGTAACTGCTGGACTATTTCCGCGTACCGCTTGATAGGGGCGAGGTAGAGTTTGTTGAATTGATCCCGGTTCACCGACGTGCGGTGCCAGATGTTTTCGAGCAACAACTGCCGACGCGGCGTGGCAAGCAGCTCGTCCGCAGACATGTACGGAACGAAACCATCAGCGTTTCTTTGCGCATTGTCAGCCGGCGCCGCGCGAATGAATGGGATCCACGCCAACATTCGGCTACGCATATCTGCACTCCAGCAGATATCGCTGTCCAGGCTGATACTTCATACACGGCACTGCCGAAGGCACGCTGCCGCCCCTTTGCACTTTGCCCTTTGGCCTTTTCACGAGTTATCTGTCCTCTGAGGCGATTACCAGGGGGGTCGTTGTAACCCTTTCAGGGTAGGGCTTTTACCTTTGAAGCCCTATTCCATTAACCCCTTACCCTTTCCGCTGTTCCAACCTTTTACCTTTTCGCACAGTCGATCAACGGAAAAGATGATCTGGCCGACCACCCTATTTATGAGCACCTAAAAACGGCCCATACGAAAAAGCCCGCGTCGTGCGGGCTTCTCCGATGGGATGTTCAGTGCTGCTTAGCCGATTCGGGCGCCATCCTTGTAGAGACCGAACCCCTCATTGCCTTCAAACAGCTCTGCTTCCGAGTAACTTGGCTGTGACACCAGATCCCCGACCGTCTCACCGGCCCTGATCTTGGAGATCACTCCAATTGCACACAGAACGAGCAAGGTTGGAACAAACAGGAAGTAGAGCAGCGTCGCAACAACTGCTGCTCGAAGGACGACTCGAATCGTGAACGCGATCGATCTTGGCAGGAGACCTAGGAGCTGTCCCTCGGCAGAGACATACCCCTGATAGGCGCGACCAACAAACCCACCGATTCGCATCGCCGCTGACTGCTGTTTACCGGCCATAACTGCAACCTCACGTCAAGCTTTTTCCTCTGTTAGTTTCAGAGTAGCGCTCTTGGCACACACTAGCAATTAAATAACGATAAAATACGTTATCGTTAGTTTTTACGACGCCCAGAGCCGACGGTATTGCGCTATGCCATGTCGTGATAGCCAATGGGGAGGGGAACCCATCAAGAGGACGTTCCCCATGTTCGACGACAACACTTGCCCGCTGTGTGGCCTTCCCTATCAGGCTGTGAAATGGATCGAGGATCTATCCGGAATCGGTGACGACTTCACTGACCTGATGATCTTCCAGGACGACGATGAGCTGTGCGCCTGCATGGCCGAGAACGAGAATGAATGATCTGATCGCGAAACCAGCCGGTGTCCTGCAGGTCGCAAGTGAGCGCCGCCTCACGGCAGCCGAGTTCCAGGGCTTGGCCGAAGTGCCAGCCGCGGCCGAGTGGTTTGCGAACCTGGACAACCCGCGCACGCGCCGTGCCTACCAGGGCGATATTGAGGACTTCAACAGTTTCATTGGTATCAGCAGCCCGGACCAGTTCCGAGCTGTAACCCGGGCGCATGTCCTCGCCTGGCGCCGTCAGCTCGAACAGCGCGGCCTGGCCGGGGCGACGATCCGGCGCAAGCTGGCGGCGCTGGCCAGCCTGTTCGATCACCTGCTTGAATGCAATGCCGTCACCGGCGGGAACCCGGTGCATGGGGTGAAGCGTCCGAAGATCGAAAGTAACGAAGGCAAAACACCGGCGCTAGGCGATTTCCAGGCGAAGGCACTGCTCGATGCACCTGATCCGTCGACAATCAAGGGCATGCGCGATCGGGCGATTCTCGCGGTGTTGCTGTATCACGGCCTTCGTCGCGAGGAAGCAGCACGACTTACCGTCCCTGATCTGCAGGAACGTCGGGGCATCAAGCATTTATGTGTTCACGGTAAAGGCGGCAAGCTGCGGTACCTACCTTTACACCCGGTTGCAGCCGAGCGGATCTATGCCTACCTCGAGGCGTCAGGTCATCACCTGGAGCAGGAGAAAGCGCCCTTGTTTATGCCGCTACGCGGTCGCAGCACCGGCTCCGGCGTGTCGGCCAATGGCATTTACACATTGGTGGGGGAGTATGCCCGGGCGGCCGGAATCGAAGTGGCGGGGCTCGGAGTGCATGGGCTGCGAGCCACGGCCGCGACCAACGCGCTTGAACACGAGGCCGACATCGCCAAGGTTCAACAATGGCTGGGGCACGCCAATATCAGCACGACGCGCATCTACGATCGCCGTCAGATGAGGCCTGAGGACTCGCCTACATTCCGAGTCAAATACTGATCACCATGCTGATCACCATGCTGATCACCACGCCGATAATCCATTGGCACAGAGGCGAGCATGTCACGGCCACCATGCTGGTGGTGCGGCTTTTGTGCAGGCATAAAAAAACCGCCTGAGAGGGCGGTTTTTCCCAAGCGTTACGTTGAGAGGCGTAACGCTTGCACATCCGTTACACCAGATGCGTCTATTCACGTGGGCTCATCCTAGATCATGGTGCAACTCCGATCAACCCCTTAACCGCCATGGTGGTGGTCACCAGGTGTACGGAAGCGAGTCCATCCATCACCACCACCACCATGACCACCATGCCGATTGACCCTGCAAAAAAAGCAATTTGCCATAATTCGAAAACGGGTATCATCAGTGTCGCTCACTACGAGCTTAGACCCCGGATGGGGGAGCCAGAAGTCGACAGGATTCTTCGCCCCCTCAAGCTCAGCCTGAGAAACTGGGCCCGGACATAGAGGGGATCACAACCTGGTCGCCTCACCGGATGCGTCTATTCACGTAGCGAATCCAAAGGCAGTCTTTGTCCGGTACGGGCTGCCGGAGGTTTGGCCTCAGCTACAAGGGGCCAAGTATGAAGCTTTTGCGACGTACTATGAGCGGTCTGCTGAAGGTGTGGAGGCTGTATAGCCTGTACGACCTGATGCGTGACAGCTTTGACGATTTCTTCATGTAAGAATCGTTTTAGCACAGCAACAGGCCCGCCTCGGCCCCGGTCGAGGCGGGTTTTTTTTGGGGGGAAACCCAGGGTTAACCTTTAGCGCCTTTCATCAGCATGCCACCCCCTTTGCCACCAGCATCCTTCACGCCGCTTGTCCCCATCTGAAGCCCTTGCAGTGCGCCCCCAGCGGCGAAGCCGGCCCAGCTCAAGGCGCCGATCCAGAACAGGGGCAGGAAAATGAAGACCGCGGCCATTACATAGTTCAGCACCATGTCCCCCGTCGCGTTGTTCAACCCCATCAGGGGGTTGAGCGTGGAGTGCGGGGCGCCGCTGCCGTACATCGTGTCGATGATCGTCGAATCCAGCCATCTAGCCAGCTGAAGCCAGAATTCAACGAAGAAGATCCCGAAGTAAATCATCGATACGGTAGTAAGGGTCTTCAGGCTGTACGTCCCCATGACCAGGACAAACGGAATGCAGACGACCATGGCCAGCTTGATGAACGAAAGCACCATCGGTAGAGCCTGGCGGACTTTATCCATCGCTGGAAAGTAGGCCAACGCTCCTGCAGCTGCGCCGATGTCGCTGGCCACCCGCGCTGTTGCGTTAGGCAATGTGTGTCCGACCTGCCCACCGTAATCAGCGTAGACCTGGCCCAAAGTCATCGATTGCTGGGCGGGCGCGACTACAGCCCGAATAAGCGAGTCGTTGATCTCTTCCTGGCTTCGGTCGGCAAGCCAGTTGCTAAAGCGCTCAAGGAGGGTCGGCTCGATCTCGCCGAGCAAACGGCTACGAAGCCCGATGTTCTCATCAGCCCACCATTCTCTGCAGGTCGGGTAGCCGCCACCACTGCCGACACGAGCAAGGCCCTCGTCTCGTGACTCACTATAAGGCCAGTCAGCTCTGGGCTTGGTGGAATTGAATGTACCGTAGTAGTCCCCACTCTCCAGAAATGTTTTAGACCCCGGCCACGAGACATCATAGAGCTGCTCCTCAGAGAGCTCCGGGCGATCCTGAAACATCTTCGCACGCGATGGCGCATAGCAGTCTCGAGTGAAGTCAGCGACTTCTTGCGCAAGAAGGGGATCCTTGACGCGCGTGGTATCGACCTCCATACGCATCTGCCGCAAGTCGAAGCCGCATGGTATGGCGGCAATGCTGGAACTGGTCACAGCACGGGACACAGCGTGCATCATGAACCACCACACCGGGACCTTAGCGCTCTGCCCATTGAGAGTAGAGAATGACGCGCCATAGGCGGTGTCTTCAGGGTTCTTCGTCGCTTCGCCTGTGGGTACGAATGCCTGACATTGTTTGCTTCGCTCGGTATTGAACTCGATCGTGGAGAAGTCGACGGTGACGAGTGGCAGGACTGCAAAGATCAGAACCACAACGGCAACCCAGATCCGCGTCTCGATCCTGTACGCGGACAGCATGCCCTTGTTGCCCTCATCGGCACCTTCGGCACGAGCGCGGAGCCACTCCTGCACGACAATAACGAAGAAGGGGACAGCGAAAAGCCCCGTGTCCGCAAGCGTCCCCCATATGCCATTGCTGACGATCCAAGACACAAGCGTTAGAAAGTACTCAAGGTAATCCGTCGTGTAGAGAGTCATTGGTTCGTACCTAGATGAAGCCGGCTTTAACCAGCTCGAACAAAACTACCGTTAGGCCAACCGCGATCTCTACTCGGCGCAACCGCTTACGTGCCTCTGCGGATGAGTCGCGCTCAATAAGCTTGCGTTTGAACCAAAGCCAACACCAAACCATTGCTGCATAGACAAGGCAGCGCCAAACAAACAGGAGAGGCGCAGCTTCCTCGAGCATCCGCTGCCACTCGCCTACGCCGCCGACCACGGACACGCCCCAAGACATGGCGACCAGGCTGACGACAAACAGGGCCATGATCGAGGCGACACCTAACCAAAGGCCTCTAGAGCGCAGAATTTTCATGATGGCCATCTATGTCGCCTCCCTATCGATCGATCTGCTGCAGACGATCAGGCACGGGGTCACCTTGGAACACGCCACGAGAGTTCTCACGCTTCTCCAGGTTGCGGTCGATGATCGTCTTCGCTGCGTTTCCACTGAGCGAACGCCGCAGGTCTAACTCAGTTTTGAGGTTATCCAGATCCTGCTGCAGGCTGCGGTTCTGCTTATCAACCGCCGCTAGCGCGAGGTCATTGGAGGCTACATTTGGTTCGCGGGTACCGGCGAACAAAATACGAACCAGCAAGAGAGCTTTCTCAACAACGCTTGACAGCGCGATCTCGGAAGCCAGCCGGCGCGTCAGCAAATCCTGGTCCTCTTCCTGGCGTAAAGCCTCAATCAGACGTCGGGTGACAGGGACGGAAGCAGTGCTTGCTTCCTTCAGGTTTTCCAATGTTGTTCCCGTGTTTCCTGAGACCAGATTCTCCAGCGCCGTCAGCTTTCGCTCGTACTCTTCTTGAATCAGCGGGGTAAGCCCTACCCCGGGAATGGTCGATGTCTTGGTGCAGCCCTCGCAGGTCTGTTGCTCTTCTTCACCAAGTACCCGAACGGCAAATGCCGCTGCAGCCTCAGGACTCTCCCAGGCATCACAAACTAGCCCGTCGTTACAATCCTCTTCACTGATCGAGGAGGTTTCCATGACAGCTCTTTCGTTGAGGAGGTTGTATCCGGCTTTGGCGATGTCACTGACTATCCGGATCGGCTCCTGGCCATCACCTCCCGCGTTCTGGCCACCGACCCAAGGAACACCGTAACGGCCGCGACTCTCCTCTGCCTCGGTCACGGAAGAAACCGCGTCCTGATCAGAGGAAAGAATGGCTTCTCTCATCGCTTGCCCTTCCGCGATCTGGCCCCAGCCCATTTGCTGACCGGCTGCGTCGGCCATCCGCTCGGCCATTGCCCGACACGTCATTTTGCTGCGATCGAAGTCAACCCGAGCCTGGAGAATGCCGTTGGTGAGGAGGTTATAGAGCGCGGGGTTTGCGCGCTGAATGATAAGAGCCGGTAGCGATGCGACTGCGCTGGTAGCGTTCTGAATGACGCTACTCATGATGTTCTGGAAACCCTGTGTAGCACCGTTCAACTGGTTCTGAAGGGTAGTGCTTAGACTCATGTTTCCGCAGACCAAGCTGCTATTCCAGCCGACGCCTACACCGAGACTACGCATGCTGCCCGCTCGCCCCATCCCGACCGCGCTACCACCACCGACGCTATACAGCACATCATCAGCTATCACATTGCCTGAGGCTTCGTACCCATACTCGGCCGCGGATACTGGTTTTGTTCCCATCGTCAGAATTGCGACCGCCAGCGAAGCAACCAGCAGAGAGGAGCGAAGGGGAGGGGTGCCGGCACCTTTCATCGATAACCTCACTGTTCCAAAGTCCGTTGTCGGAGATTCAATATCGTCATTCGGATTCGCCAGAATCACTGTCTGACCCAGTTCCACCAGAGCCCGACTGGGCAAAATCGACGCTGCCGAGAAAGATCTGCCCTTTACGCTCACAGCAGCTATATGGCCGCCAGAGAGCCCATGCATAACCACCATCTACGGCCTGTTCGCGCTTCATGTCGTGAGGAAAGACTGCACAGGTATCCCTCAATGTCGGTACGAGCTCCTGCCACTTGTGGTTGGTAATGTCGCCTTCCACGATCGGCTCGGGAGGCCAATACCCATCTTTCTCGTCTGCAGTGATTGGTAGGTACACATGCGGTTGCCAGGTGCGGGTGACGATATCGCCTGCACGCTGAGCCATGACTGCTGATGCCTTGTGATCGTCAACCTGGTGAAGGAAACCTTCGCGCGGATAGACGTTGCCCCACGTGTTGCCTTCGAATATCCCGCCAACTTCCCGCACACCTGGTGTGAGAGCTTGGGGATAGGCCATCTCGGGAATGCCGAATCGCCATGCAGTGGTATCCAGAACACTCAAGAAATAGGGAACGTAGGGGATTGTTGCGCTATCGCAGATGTACCCAGTTGACTGCGCGAACTCGTTGAGCAGAGTGCCGGGGTGACCGATGACATCGACGTTTTTGAAGATGCTCATCTCATTTTCGCGCTTATGGTTGGTCGTGCTGTTGCCGCCGTCCTGTGCCGTCCCGGTCGGACCACTGTACGAGGCAACCTCAGTCCATGGGTTTTGACCGGTTACTGAGTAGCTGGACACGACCGTTTCAGGAATGAAGTGCCGCACCTTGACCGACGTTTCGACGTCACAGCCGAAGTTGGTGCATCGCAACCAAAAGCAAATGCCGACCACTTGATATTCGATGCAATCCTCGCTCAGCGCAGACTGCACGAGGGTGGATGTTTCAATCGCCAGGACCGGTGAGGAAATCACCAGGGCGCCGATCATCACGGAACGGCGAATCCTGTTCAGCTTCAGGAGGGCCATAGCTAGTTCGCCCCCTTTTGATAAGCGTCGATTAGCTCCGTGGCTGCAGCTACATCCGCCAGCCCGTAGACGACAAAGGAACGGTCAACGACCACAGCGGGTATTTTCTGGACCCTCAGGCCTCTGGCGTCTGCAACGTCCTGGTAGGCCCGCCTAAGCTCTGCCGTTATTCGGCGTCCTTCTTCGCTGGACAGCCTCTTCTTGGCTGAAATAGTCGCTAGCTGCGGGTTCGTCGGCAGGCCCGCGGACAGGGCTTTCGTGAGTTGCTCCGCTCGGTCTAGTTCAATAACCCTGGCATCGCCGGCATTGGTGACAGGATGGTGGCTGTCCGTAACGACAATCGTCTCGGCTAGGCACGAGCCGGCCAGTAGGCAAAGTACGGGTCCAACGCTGGCTGGAAGCGATCGGGCGATTCGGAAAGGGTCCACTGGACTGCACCTCGCGGTTCATTTGAGGACAGTCAAACGCAATCCCGTTAGCCTTTCCGCAAACAATGCGAATCTCGCGAATCACTATTTTCTTGGGGGGCGTTGCGATGAGAAAAGGGGCCTGCGGCCCCTTCGATCAGTGCCGGTTTACCGGCAAACCGGCAAATTGGCAGTACATGCCGGCAGGCGGATTTCGGGGAGGTCCAGAGTGGCTCTGATTTGAAGTAGCTCCTCTGAGGCGTCATCCGGTTGAGGGTGTCGAGCGAGCCACTCCTTGAGGTTCTCGACAAGAGAGGCGCTTATTTCACGACGATCGACAGCAAAACTTCGTACAACCTGTAACGAGTCAATCAGCGCGGGAGCCCCGACTTGCAGCGATTGCAAAGCTGCAGCCGGATGCTCACGAAGCAGATCAGTCAAAGTGTCGATCAGCTCCTGGGTTACAGTGTCCATAGCTCGACTACTCATACTGTCCCCCCGCATTGTCCCGCTTGATGATCTCAAGGCCGCGCGCTTTATCTATGCGTTCCGCCATGAGGATCGCCGCATCTACTTCCTCGCAACCATGTTCGTTCATGATCCGATAACGCTCGTTCTTTTCGTCCGGCTCCGTCATTGCGAGAGCCAGGTACAGGCTCGGCGGCACGGTACGGAATAACAGCTCCATGGACTTGCTGAGAACAACACCTTCGGCATATTTGTGCTTCTCCTTGCGGGCCGAGAGCATCAAGGCTTTCTGCGATTCGTTCAGCTCACGGAAACGTGCGATCTTGCCGACCTCATCTGGCGGCATGCTCAGGCAGATCCACCACTCGATCATGTTCAACATCG
>ERZ1673962.1432-NODE-1432-length-11342-cov-11.938956_pt1 | contig 11342 bp, 10 predicted proteins | sample MGYA00580188_ERZ1673962 | MGnify/ENA primary metagenome ERZ1673962 (study PRJEB41334, sample SAMN05608104) | rock metagenome | biome: terrestrial subsurface; feature: shale formation; material: shale | place: USA: Pennsylvania ... | reverse complement strand
GGCTGCGTATGTATAACCTGGCCCGCCAGCTGCTTTTCAAGTTTACGCCTGAGACGTCCCATGAACTGTCGCTTGATCTTATCGGCGCGGGCGGCCGTCTAGGCCTTAACGCCATGCTGAACAAGGCACCGGCTAGCTTGCCGGTGCGGGTGATGGGATTGGATTTCCCTAACCCGGTGGGACTGGCGGCCGGACTGGATAAGAACGGCGAGGCGATTTGCGGGATGTCGCAGCTCGGATTCGGGTTTGTCGAAGTGGGTACTGTGACGCCGAGGCCGCAACCTGGTAATCCAAAGCCGCGTATTTTTCGGCTGCCCGAAGCCGAAGCCATCATAAACCGTATGGGTTTCAATAATCACGGCGTCGATGCCTTGCTGGAGCGGGTCGATGCGGCTCGTTTCAAGGGCATCCTGGGTATCAACATCGGCAAGAATTTCGACACGCCGGTCGAGCGCGCTCAGGATGATTACCTGTTGTGCCTGGACAAGGTCTATCACCAGGCGAGTTACGTCACTGTGAACGTCAGTTCGCCCAATACACCGGGGCTGCGCAGCCTGCAGTTCGGTGACTCGCTCAAGCAGCTGCTTGGCGCGCTAGGCCAGCGCCGCGAAGACCTCGAAGTGCTTCATGGCAAGCGTGTGCCGCTGGCCATCAAGATCGCGCCGGATATGACCGACGAGGAAACCAGGCTGGTTGCCGAAGCGGTATTCCAGGCCGGAATGGACGCAGTCATCGCGACCAACACGACGCTGGGTCGTGATGGTGTGGCGGGGCTTGCCCATGCCGATGAGGCGGGCGGGCTTTCCGGTGCTCCGGTGCGAGAAAAGAGCACCCACACCGTTCGGGTGTTGGCCGAAACCCTGGCGGGCCGCTTGCCTATCATTGCTGTTGGTGGAATCACGCAAGGGCGCCATGCTGCAGAAAAAATCGAGGCCGGAGCGAGTCTAGTCCAGCTCTACACGGGTTTTATATACAAGGGGCCAGCGCTGATTCGCGAAGCTGTAGACGCCATCGCTGCACTGCAATCTCGGAAGGAAACGAATCGTTAAGCTGTTCTCGGTGGGGCTCCCGATGGGAGCCCCGGGCTTCAAGCCCGCCGCCCGGATGGGGCGTGCCAGTCGAAGTCGGTGTGATTGTGTCAGCCGACCGCGTGAAGTTCGTTCAATCGGTGGATACCGGCCGCGCCGGTCAGACCGTCCCAATTGTCGCCGCGACCCTCCCGCCAGCCGTTAATCCAGGCTTGGCGTACTTCGGGATGAGAAAAAGGACAGAGATCGCGAGATTTACCGTGTATGCCATGCTGATAACCGCGTAGAAATGCTCGTTCCATCGGATCACGCTTGAGTCTTCTCATTGGGTATTGCCCTCAGTGGTTGACTGGTGTTTCCGTTGTCCTCATGGCGAGGTTGGCAGATAGACTGCCAGTGAAGCCCGCTGCCGGCGTGGCGGGTTCTTCCAGCATCGTTGCGATGCCGGACTGAGTCGAGTTCTAACCCAATGACTGCAAAGCGGGAATGATCGTTTTGTAATAAGTAGGTCACCAAACCGTAGCACCGCCTATAAGGCAGGCCGGGAGCGCTCCCGGCGCTGCCACTGTTGTACCGCAGCGTCAGCTTCGCGACGAAAAGACAGTCGGAAACCGCGCGATATATCGAATCGAGATTCGGAAGTCTGCCCAACCGAATCGAACAATTGACTGGACATGCTATGACTGATCGCCACGAACTTATCCTCACGTGCCCCAAAGGTCTTGAAGGCCTGCTGCTCGAAGAAGCCAAAGAGCTCGGGCTCGAGGAGACGCGTGAGCAAACCGCGGCAATTCGCGGCTATGCCAGCATGGAGGTTGCCTATCGGTTGTGCCTCTGGTCTCGGCTGGCCAACCGAGTACTGCTGGTGATCGAGCGCTTCGCCACGGTCAACGCCGAAACGCTCTATGAAGGTGTGCACCAGGTCGACTGGTCGGAGCATCTCGCGGCGACCGGTAGCCTGGCGGTCGAATTCAGCGGTCATGGATCTGGTATCGACAATACTCATTTCGGCGCGCTCAAGGTCAAGGATGCCATCGTCGATCGACTCCGTACGGCGACCGGCGAACGACCCAGTGTCGATAAGTTGAATCCGGACCTGCGTGTCCATCTTCGTTTGGATCGTGGGCAGGCGGTGCTATCTCTGGATCTGTCCGGACACAGCCTGCATCAGCGCGGCTACCGTCTTCAGCAGGGCGCGGCGCCGTTGAAGGAGAACCTTGCAGCCGCCGTATTGATTCGTGCGGGCTGGCCTCGCATCGCTGCTGCTGGCGGCGCTCTAACCGACCCGATGTGTGGCGTCGGCACCTTTCTTGTCGAAGGCGCAATGATGGCGGCTGATATTGCGCCTAATCTTCGCCGCGAACGCTGGGGCTTCAGTGCCTGGCTCGGACATGTGCCGGCACTGTGGAACCGTCTGCATGCCGAAGCACAGGCGCGTGCCGAAGCGGGCATGGCCAGGCCGCCATTATGGATCCGTGGCTACGAGGCGGACCCGCGCCTGATCCAACCGGCGAAGAACAATATAGAGCGAGCGGGGCTGGCGAGTTGGATCCGTGTCTATCAGGGTGATGTAGCGACGTTCGAGCCTCGGCCTGACCAGAATCAGAAAGGCCTGGTCATCTGCAATCCTCCGTATGGCGAGCGTTTGGGCGATGAGGCGAGTCTGGTCTATCTCTACCAGAACCTCGGTGAGCGACTGCGACAGGCGTGCCTCGGCTGGGAAGCGGCGGTGTTGACCTCAGCACCGGAGCTGGGCAAGCGCATGGGCATCCGCAGCCACAAGCAATACGCCTTCTGGAACGGTGCGCTGCCTTGCAAATTGTTGTTGATAAAGGTCGAACTGGACCAGTTCGTCACTGGCCAACGGTCGTCCGCTACTGAGCCAAAGAACGAAGACAAACCCGTGCAGGAGTTGGCGCGCCTCAGTGAAGGCGGGCAGATGTTCGCTAACCGGCTGCAGAAAAATTTGAAGCTTCTGGGCAAATGGGCCCGCAAGCAAGGTATCCAGTGCTACCGCCTGTACGATGCCGACATGCCCGAGTATGCCCTGGCGATCGATCTATATGGCGACTGGGTGCATGTGCAGGAATACGCGCCGCCGCGCTCGATTGACCCTGAGAAAGCCCAGGCGCGACTGTACGACGCGTTGGGCGCCATCCCTCAGGCGCTGGGCATTTCCCAGGACCGTGTTGTGGTCAAGCGTCGTGAGCGCCAGAGTGGAACGCGGCAGTACGAGCGTCAGGCCAGTCAGGGAACCTTTCTTGAAGTTACCGAGGGCGATGTCAAGCTATTGGTGAATCTCACCGACTACCTCGATACCGGGTTGTTTCTTGACCATCGGCCGATGCGGCAACGTATCGCGCGCGAGGCGGCTGGCAAGCGTTTCTTGAATCTGTATTGCTACACCGCAACTGCAACCGTTCACGCGGCCAAGGGCGGCGCTCGCAGCACGACCAGTGTTGATCTGTCGAAAACCTATCTGGATTGGGCGCGACGCAATCTGGCACTGAATGGCCTGTCAGATCGACAACGTCTGGAGCAGGCTGACGTTATGGCCTGGCTAGAGGAGGATCGTGGCGAATACGATCTGATCTTTATCGACCCGCCGACGTTCTCCAACTCGAAGCGCATGGAGGGGGTGTTCGATGTCCAGCGCGATCATGTCGCTTTGCTCGACCTGGCGATGGCGAGATTGGCTGCTGGCGGCACGTTGTATTTTTCCAACAACTTCCGCAAGTTCGTGCTCGACGCGGGCGTGGCCGAGCGCTACGCCGTGGAGGAAATTACCAGTGCCACACTGGATGAGGATTTTCGTCGCAACAGCAAGATCCATCGTGCTTGGGAACTGCAGGCACGCTGATTGACGGTGGGGTGGGCGCTACGGCGTTGCGGTCCCAGCGCCGCGCACGAGTGACACCTGCGGCGGTTACCTAGCGTTGCTGCCGTAAGTCCAGCGTCGGCGGTGGCCTCCGACGCCAGCACTTAATTGACTAACGTTGCGCGGTATTCTCGTTGGCCGGACGGTTGTACAGACTCACCAGTACCTGATCCAGCACCGAGGAAGCGCCCCACGGGCGAGGATGGTTGAGTATCGCGACGACGGCCCAGGTATTGCCGTCGTTGTCGCGGCTATAGCCTGCAATTGCACGCACTGTGTTCAACGTTCCGGTCTTGACATGCGCCTTGCCGGCAACCCCTGTATTGCGCAGGCGCTTGCGCATGGTGCCGTCCACTGCGGCCAGCGGCATGGATGATATGAACTCTGCCGCGTATGGGCTTTTCCAAGCGGCTTGTAGCAGGCTGGCCAATTCGCGTGCGCTGACGCGTTCGGCCCGCGACAGGCCGGATCCGTTCTCGATGACCAAGTGCGGCGAAATCAAACCCTTTTTCGCCAGCCACTGCCGGATGACCCGCTGCGCGGCCATGGAATCATCTGCATCCGCTCCGTTACGGAATTCGGCGCCCAAACTCAGGAACAACTGCCTTGCCATGGTGTTGTTACTGTACTTGTTGATGTCGCGAATGATCTCAACCAGATCTGGCGAGTAGGCTCGTGCAATCATTTTTGCATCCTTGGCCACTGGCGCTACTCGATCCCCGCCGAGAATAGTGCCGCCAAGCTCCTTCCAGATCGCCCGTACCGCACCGGCGGCATAGCGCTGGTGGTCGAGTACTGAGAGGTAAGTCTGTCCGCTGCATCCAGCCGGCAGCTTGCCGGTGACGACCACGGTTACCCCATTACCGTTTTCGATCGGGTTGTAGCGGATGTCGGGCCAGCCCGGGCATTTGGCTTTTGGCAATGCCTGAATGCGATTGTCGATCTGAACGGTGGCAATTGGCGGCTCGACCAAGACTTTGACGTTGCCGCCATCGTTGCGGGCGATGAAGCGAAGTGCCTTGAGGTTGACCAAGAGTGCATCTGGTCCGACCAGGAAAGGCTTGTTCTTGTCATTGCCATCGTCGTCGAAGACCGGCAACGTCGGTTGCACGAAATGGCTGCGGTCGAGGATAAGATCGCCCGTAACGGTCTCTACGCCGTTGGCTCGCAGGTCTCGCAGCAACAACCAGAGCTTTTCCATGTTGAGCTTCGGATCACCGCCGCCCTTGAGGTAAAGGTTGCCATTTAGCGTGCCGTTCTCGACCGGTCCGTCAGCATAGAACTCTGTCTTCCACTGGTGGTTAGGACCCAGTAGTTCCAGCGCGGCGTACGTCGTGACCAGCTTCATGGTCGAGGCTGGGTTAACCGAGACGTCCGCATTTACGAACGTCGGTGATCCGGTACCGTTGAGCGGTAGCATGACGACGGATAGCGCGCTGTTCTCGATCTTGTTTGCCTTGAGCGCCTGCGCCACGCGGGGCGGTAAGGTCTGATTGACGGTTTCGGCGAAGGCGGGAAACGCCAGCGGCAGCGCTAGCGCGGCAGCGGCGACACGGGAGAGGAACTGGCTAATCGCGCCGCTCCGATTGGCTGGGGCAGACAGACTCGAGATCAATGACATACAGGTTCCCTACAGCGTTCAGGGAAGAATGGCGGGCCATTATGCCCACGTCCGAGAAGTGACGTGCTTCTCATCCGACAAGCGTAGACGTCTGGCTCCCTTCCCTGCAAATAAAGACTTAGCGAGCTGTCGTCGTTTTGGAAATATTGGTCTAGCAGGCCGGCCCGGCAATCGCACTAGCCGTCCGTTGCTGTTAGAGTGCGCGCCGTTATTATCGTTATGTAAGGACCGAATCAATGGCTACCAATCGCTCGCGTCGTTTGCGCAAAAAACTTTGTGTCGATGAATTCCAGGAATTGGGTTTCGAGGTCAGTCTGACCTACCGTGATGGTCTCGAAGCCAAGGCGGTCGATGCGTTTCTGGAAGCCTTCCTGAACGAAGCCATCGAGGTCAACGGTCTGGGCTATATTGGCGGCGAAGATTACGGTTTCGTCTGCCTGGCCACTCGCGGTTCGGTCAATGAAGAGCAGCGCGGTCAGGTAGAGGCTTGGCTCAAGGGCCGTGAAGAGCTGTCCGAATTCAACGTGAGCCCGTTGATGGACGTTTGGTATCCGGAAAACGAGATCAACGCTAAGGCGTGATCGAATCATCCCTGCCCTGATCGGTTGCGGCTGGATGCCTGGATTTGCGCAACGCAATCCGGGTAGCCAGCCGGCGCAGTAAGTACATGAGTAAGGTAACAACCAGCGCCACGCCCACGCCAATGGCGGCATTGATCAGACGCAGCTGTGGCAAACCCCAATCTTGCGCCAACGTTTCGGCCAGCAGAACGAAGCTCAAGGTTGTCTGCAGAACGAATAACCCATAGTGGTGCGACTGGAATGCCCGGCTGAGCATTACCAACGGCAGCATGATCATGACCATCATGGGTGGATCGGCCAGGCTGTGGCCCATATAGATCAACACCGCCGCTGCACAGAAGATCCCGATGCTGGCTTGCAGGGCGCGAACGAAGCTGCGCTGAAGGTCCATCTGCAGAGTGGTGAACACCGCAAGCGTCAGCCAGTAGCCTCGGGGTAGATCTGCCAGGGTTACGATCAGACCGCCAATCGCTGCTGCCAGGACGTAGCTAATCGCGTGCAGCCGCCACTGGCGAATGGGTGTGCGCCGTGCTCGGCGGCGCAACACTTTCAACAAGCTCAACAGTCGTGGCATATACGGCCACATACGCAAGCCATGCATGCCTCGAAGACCGAAAGCTAGAAGAGTGACCCAAAGGCCGCCCAGGGCAAACAGCGCGGCAATCGCCTGAGGATTGTTGAAATCGCCAACGCCATGCTGGCCCTGGCCCAGACACAAGCAGATGGCCAGACCTATCCCGAGCTTACCGGCCTCGCTGCCGTATCGTTGCAGCCATGCGAGCAACAGGCCGTAGAAGGCAAACAGGCCGAGACTGATCAGGGGGTGTGTCGCTGACCAGAAGCCGAGCCCGGCGCTACCGGCGCCAAGCCCAATCAAGAGCAGCATTCGCAGCATGCCGAGGCGGTGGAGCGGGTTCGCCTTTGCCGCCTGGAATGCACCAACCGTCGCCCACAGGAAGCCGGGATGGCCGCTAAACAGTCCCAGCAGCAAGGGCAGGGCGCAACCCAGACCGGCGACTGCGGCAGCACCCCAGGCGGGGCGCCCAGGCTGCCAGCCGACATACTTCCATAGCGACTTCTTCATCAGGCTCACGTCGGGCTCGAGCGTCCGGTCATTTCGCTGGCCATCTCGGTCGCGTAGCTGTCAGTCATGCCTGCGATGAAGTCGATCATTCGAATAAACGATTGATACAGCGGCCAGTCAGGATCTGGTGCGTTGTTTCCGAGCAGATCCAAGATGCGGCGATTCTTGAACGATAGTGTGCGACCCCCGTGTTGCTCCAGTGCTGCCCCACAGAACGCGTTGAGCAGTATTTCGAGCGTCGTATAGGCGCCAATCTCGTGCAGTGTCTTGCGCTTGTCTTGGAAAATCTTTTCCCGGGCCATGGCCTTGGCCTGCAGGACGCATTGCTTGGCTGGGCCATGCATATGCTCGACCAAATCTCCAGTAAGGTGACCGGTCAGCAACGCCTGCTGTTGTTCGACGAAAGCTTCCGCGGCGGCATTGGTGAGATGCTCAATGGCCTTGCCCCTGAGGATCGCCAGCTTGCGCCGACGTGAGCCTTCGGGGCCCAGCTGCCGGTAGGTCTCAGGCACGTCATCGCCCACCAGATTCAAAAGTAGGGCTTCAACCTCGCCATACTCCAGAAGGTCCATCTCAAGGCCATCTTCGAGATCGATGAGCCCATAGCAAATATCGTCGGCAGCCTCCATCAGATAGACCAGGGGGTGTCGCGCCCAGCGCTGCTCGTCCAGCTTTGGAAGGCCGAGCTTAGCGGCTATCTGCTCCAGTAACGGCAGCTCGCTCTGGTAGCAACCGAACTTGTGTTTCTTGTACCCAAGCGCCTCTGCATGACGCGATGTCCAGGGGTACTTGAGGTAGGTTCCCAGCGTTGCGTAGGTCAGGCGCGTGCCGCCGTCGAACTGATGGTACTCGAGCTGGGTGAGCACCCGGAAGCCTTGGGCGTTGCCCTCGAAATTGAGAAAATCAGCGCGTTCGGCATCGCTCATGTCATCCAGCCAACCGCGTGCGGCAGCCTGTTGAAACCAATGGCGGATGGCATCCTCTCCGGAGTGGCCGAACGGTGGATTGCCGATATCATGAGCCAAACAGGCGGACTGGATCACCATGCCGAGGTCTGCTGGGCTGCACCACTCTGGCATGTCATCGCGAAGCACTTCACCCACGCGCATGCCGAGCGAGCGGCCAACGCAGCTGACCTCCAGCGAATGGGTAAGGCGTGTGTGAATATGGTCGTTGCTTGATACCGGATGCACCTGGGTTTTGCGCCCAAGCCGGCGGAACGCACCGGAAAAGATGATCCTGTCGTGGTCCTTGTGGAACGGACTCCGACCAAGCTCTTCATTGCTACGTACAGATTTTCCGAGCCGCTCACGATTGAGCAGCGTGTGCCAGTCCAAAGAGCAACCTCCTTGATGTCGCCAGTGGGGGAGGCTTGCTCAGCGGATCAGATTCCTCTGTACGCACAACTGAGCAGCCTGATAACCATTCCTGTAGAAGGCTGCCAGCCTACAGGAGTTGCTGGCCGCGAGACCATCAGCATTTAGCTGGGAGGCGTATCACCTGAGTCACGCACAAAGACCATTTCTACGTCTAGTGCCGCAGCCTGCGGATCAGGGGGTAGAGCATTATGCCTACCCTGGCCAGTCTGCCGACCTTGCCCAGTCGACGGCCGAAGAGGGTAAGCCCCACAGTCGCGGCAATCATCAGTGGGCCTTTCCCACTATGGTGCTCCGAGGTCGTGCCACGGCTCGCGACCATTCCCTTGATTCGTTGGAAAGGATGGACTAACGGTTGTGAGTGATACAGGACTTGTTGGCGGTTCATTTCCATGCGCAAGCGAACCAAGTCCTTGCGCATGGCTAGATCGCCGGAGCTGCTGAGTGGAAGGCTCATGGCAGTAAACGCTCCCGGTTGCGGGCCAATTCTTCGACCGTCGCTTGAAAAGGCGAGACGCTTTCTTTGGCGAGACGTATGGCGCGGCTGATACAGACGGCCAGCACGACCGCATAGATAGCGCAGAGAACCAGAATCGCCGCGATAGGGTTGCTGTCCCAAAAGGCGATCACAATTGCCGCTGACAGCCCAACGAGAATCAGCAACCCAAGGATTAAGCTGAGACTGGCCAGAAGAAACAGCTTGAACACCCGCGCCCGCTCTTCCTGAATCTCAATTCCGATGAGCTCCAGATGCCCTTGTACGAGGCCAGCAACCGCGCTGCCCATCTTCTTGATGGACGGCGCAGGGGCGTCTTCAGCGTGTCTGGTTTCCATTGGATCCGTTCCCCACATTATTAGCGGCGGGTAATCAGGCCGAAGAGAAAGCCAACTCCCGCGGCAATACCGATCGATTGCCATGGGTGAGTATGAACATACTCCTCGGTGCACTGGATGGCGGCCTGGCCCTGTTCCTTCAGGGTGCCTTCCTGATCCTTAAGCATCTGGCGGGCCCGACTGAGGTTGGCGTTGATCTTACCGCGAAGCTCTTCAGTCTGGGTGCCGGCAGTATCCTGCGTGTGTTTCAACAGGCGCTCGGTATCGCCTATGAGGGTATGGAATTCTTCGATGAGCGCATTCTGAGCTGCCTGCAGATTGCGACGATGAGCGGACTTATCGATCAGGGACGAGCTGTGGGTTTCGGTTGTTCCGTCAGGGATTGGCGTGTTGTCGCTGGTGCCGAAAGTCGATTCGGTAGACATCTGCAGTTCCTCTTGAGTCTCGCAAGGACGTTAGGTCCGGTGCTTAGGGTTTCGAGCGTGCCGGCGGTGCAAGGTTCCCGTTTCGGTTGAAAGCGCTTGGAGCAGCCATTTATCCGACGTTCACGATGGCTCCGCAGCATGAGAAAAGGCCAGGAAAAAGAAAACCCGCCGAAGCGGGTTTCCCTCTCTACTGCGTTCTCACGCTGCAGCCGCTATTACATCAGCGGGATAGTGTAGCTGACGATCAGGCGGTTCTGATCGATGTCGTCTGCCGTGCCGTTGCTACGGAAGGTGGCGTTACGCCATTTGATATTGAGGTTCTTCAACGCGCCTTCCTGGAAGGTGTAAGCAATGTCAGTGTCACGTTCCCACTCTTTGCCTTCCGATACGCCGGTACGCTCGAAGTTATCACCGGTGATGTAGCGAGTCATGAAAGTCAGACCCGGAATACCGATAGCGGCGAAATTGTAGTCGTAACGCGCTTGCCAAGACCGCTCGTCCTCTTTGGCAAAATCGCCAATCTGGACGAAGTTGACCAAGTACGGGTCGATGTTGCCGCCTACATAAGCAAAACCGGTATCACCAGACATTCTCTGGTACCCCAAACCGAAGCCATGTCCGCTCAGCGAGTAGGTAACCATCGCACCGAAGGCCTTGTTGTCGACGTTAGTATTGCCGTCGTCCGTCGAGCGCTGATAGCGCAGGTCAGTCTTCAATGACTGATCTTTGCCGATAGGCAACACATGAACAAGGTTCAGCGCGTGTTGCTTGTAGAGGTCTTCCAGGTTGCTGTAGTAGTACGAAGTGCTCAGGTCTTTGGTGACCTTGTAAGTACCTCCAAGATAGACGAACTCGTCCGACTCTACACCCTTAGTTCCGGTGATGCCTTTCCCGGAAGTATTGATACCCATGTCTTCGTAATTCGTCGAGTTGCGGTTGTTGATTTGATCAACGTACCCCAAGTCGAGAGTCAGGCCGTCAATTTCGTTGGAAACGACCTGTGCGCCGCGCATGACCGCTGGCAGCAGACGGCTGTCACTGGTGGCAACAGCAGGGTTCTTGAGTTGCAGTGTGCCAACTTTCAGAACACTCTTCGAAACCTTGGCTTTTGCGGTCAAGCCTAGTTCGGAGTACTCATCCGGTGCTCCAGATGCGGTTGCAGGCAGCAGGCCCGTTCCGGTACGGCCGCGGCCTGAGTCAAGTTTTACACCCAGCAGACCGAGCGCATCGACGCCGAAGCCAACAGTACCTTCCGTGTAACCGGACTCAACGCGAAGAATGAATCCCTGTGCCCACTCGTCCTGCTTGGACTGGTCTGCGCCTTCTTGGCGGTAATCGCTGTTCAAGTAAAAGTTGCGCAGTTCCAGGCCCGCTTTAGTATCTTCAACAAAAGCAGCTTGAGCCAGGGTTGGAATAGCCAGTGTTGCTCCCAGAGTGGCAAGGGCCACGCCCCGGGCGATTGGGGTCTTGAGCATTTCTTATTTCTCCTCGTTGGATGATGCTCTGAAGTCGCTC
>ERZ1673962.1427-NODE-1427-length-11375-cov-5.303534_pt1 | contig 11375 bp, 13 predicted proteins | sample MGYA00580188_ERZ1673962 | MGnify/ENA primary metagenome ERZ1673962 (study PRJEB41334, sample SAMN05608104) | rock metagenome | biome: terrestrial subsurface; feature: shale formation; material: shale | place: USA: Pennsylvania ... | reverse complement strand
CGTCATGAACCAGCTACTGCCGCGGGAAGTCGTCGATCAGATCATGCGGGAAGAGCAGCATTTCGCTGCCGCGCCCCAAGCCTTCTTCGAGGCATGGAAGCGTGGTGCCGAGATCGCTGGCCCCGAATGGTTCGGCGACGGCACCCGTGACGGCCTGAATCAGGCCAAAAGCAAGTGGGATCTGCGTCCCAACATGCTGCGGCTCAACGACGCCCTCGGTGTCCTGAGCAGCGGACAACGCATGTTTTTGTCCGCCATGGTCAGCTTCTACAACGCGCGCGAGGGCGGTGCCATGCTCAAACGCTGCCACTTCCACGGGCTGTCGGACTTCGACGGTCTCGACCTGGAGCGCCGCAAGGTCATCGCCGACTTGATGGTGAACTACAGCGGCTGGTGAGCCCGTTTCCGGCACACCCCCGTCTTTTCGTTCCCCACGAGGGACATGCGCCCACACAGCCATGTCCCTCGATTTCCTTTCCGTTGCCCAGCGTAAAGCGGCTGAATCAAAGCCAACGATCAGCGCCGACTGACGCATTTTCCCCTTTCAACCCACCGGGTCCAATTCCCGGTGGCGGGAATTGGCTCCATTATTCAATCTGGAGCGTTCCCATGTCTCAGAATCCCAATCCCTTTGTTCGCGGCTACTGGAATTTGAAAATCGTCCGCACGCTGTCCATCAGCTACGAGGACGGAAGCCCGCCTGTCTGGCGAATTATCCACCCGAGCCAGCAACACCTGTCCGACCAGGAACTGATTTCATCCTCTTGCATCGTCACCAGCGATTTCGCGGTGGTCACGAACGGCTCTGAACCTGTGAGTGCCGAGGTACTGGCCGAATGCGATGCCGATGAAGGCGTTAACGGCGAAGGCGTGGTCGGAGCCGTGGTCTATGCCATTCATGGCGAGGACTTCGACGGTCGCCTGATCCACGTCGGTGACAGCTATTCGGTCGAGGCCGCGCGGGAAGTCGTACAGCGCCTGAGTTTCGAGACCGGCTACTACAGCCGATGCTGGGAGATCAGCAGCGCGCACATCAGCCCGGAAACCGGCCAGTACCTCGCCAATCTGGCGGACCTTGCCACGCCGGAGGCCTTTTTGTTTATCGCCTTTCGGGTTCCGTACAGTCCGGCGATCGGCGTCAAGCTGATCTCCACGCCCTGGACGGACAAGAACCTGGAGCACGCCGAGGGCATCACCGCCGAGCAGCTTCGGCAGGAGCACCGCAGCAAGGGCATGCCAGACGACCTGGCGAACATCCTGGAACTGGCTGGCCAGGCCGATGTGCGCATCCTCATCCTCGACGCTGACGCGCCCGTGTTGCTGGGCCTGCCGCTGGCCGAGTCCTAGCAAACACACCACGCGCCCACCTTCCTCTTTGTCCTCCATGCCAGCCCGTCTCCTTTCTGGGAGCCGGGCTGGTCCAATTCCATAGGAGCACTTTATGTTCCCCGACCTCATCTCGCCCGCACGCGACTTCGAGCATCAGCTTGGAGCCTGCGTCAACGCCATGGGCCAGGACGACGCCATCGGCCAGATCCTGGTATTCGAGCGCTTGAGCGGCATGCTGCACATGCGCCATATCGCCAGCGCCGATCTGGCCGACACCGACATTGATGCCTACGAAATGGTCGTCTTCGACGGTGGCAACACCGGCGGCGACACGTGGAAGCACGTGTTCTTTCCACGTCAGCGCGAACACTACTTCGTGTACCAAGCCTGACCACCCAGCCCCTTTCGAGGGGCCTTTTCTTGTTTCACGATGACTCCAGCACCGCAATTCGTTGGGCTACGCTAAGACTCGATACAGCAGGTTTATCAATCACTTAGGCGAGTTCAACATTGGTGGCAAAGGACTGGGAGAAATTGGCTTTGGCGGCGACGCCAAGCAAGCGCTGCAACAGCGCGCCGACTTCCTCGAAGAACAGGGGTTGGCCCAGCGGCGCGGACAGCGCGTGATCCTCGCCCGGAACCTGCTGGGGACGCTGCGCAATCGGGAGCTGGCGCAGGCCGCAAAGGACATTGCCGCCGAAACCGGCTTGGAGCACCGCCCCACGGCTGACGGGCAGCGCGTGGCCGGCATCTACCGGCGCTCGGTCATGCTCGCCAGCGGGCGCTACGCGATGCTGGATGACGGCATGGGCTTCATGCTTGGTGCCATGGAAGCCGGTGATCGAGAAGAAGCTGGGGCAGCAGATCGCCGCGACGATGCGTGGCGGGGGCGTGTCGTGGGAGATTGGGAGGCAACGTAGCCCTTCCGTTTGACATTTCCTTGTAATTAGCTCTTTTCGGCCTCGGCGAACAGCCACTCCCGAAACGCCACCAATCGCGGAAGGTTGGCGCATTCGGGCCGGTAAACGACGTAATAGGCCACTTCCAATGCAAAACTGATTTCGGGGAATAGCCGCACCAGACGACCCGCCGTCAAGTCATCACGCGCCATGACGCTGCGCGCGAGTGCGATGCCGTGTCCCTCAGCTGCCGCTTGCAGCACCGCCGCCGAGTTGTTGATCCTCATGCCGCGTGCGGTAGTCACGCCGGAAGCGCCCACCTTATCCAGCCAGACGTCCCAGGTCGGGAAGCCCGCATGTCCGTCCATCGACAGGTCATGGATCAGGGGTTCGCGAACCAGATCACGTGGCTTTCGCAGGCGCCTGTGCTGGCCCGACAGTTCGGGGGAGCACACAGGAAAAACTTCTTCATCCATAAGCTTGTCGGCCTTCAAGCCAGGCCAGCTTCCCGTGCCGTAGCGCACGCCAATGTCGATTCGCTGGGCCACGAAGTCCACCGACTTGTGGTTGGTATCCAGGCGCACATCAGTGTCCGGGCAGGCGGTCTGGAACCGGTCGATACGTGGCAACAGCCATTTGGCGGCAAACGCAGGGCTGACCGTCACGGTGAGTACCCCGCTGGTTGAACCCTCCTGCAACCGTTCCATTCCTAGCGTTAATCGGTGGAAGCCGGCACGAATGTCCGGTAGTGCGTGTTCGGCTGTCTCGGTTGGAACCAATCGTGCCTTCCCGCTGTTGCCCCGCACGAACAGTGGCGTACCCAGCCAGTCCTCCAGCGTGCGCACAAGCTGACCGACGGCTGCCGGCGTCACGTTCAGTTCGGCTGCTGCTGCGGAAAAGCTCTGGTGGCGGGCGCTGGCCTCAAATGCCCGCAGGGCGTTCAGGTGGATAGGCGATTTCATTTCGATAAAGTTTTTCTTTCAATAAGGAGAAGTTTATCTCAGTTGTCCAGGCAGGAAAATCAAGGAAAAATCTAGTTTAAATCGGTGCGATCCGAGACGTCGATGGCGGCGTCATGGCCGGACGTCAGATTGAACGGCCCGCAGCCTGCAATGAGTCGACCACCATTCCTATTGGAGAACTTCATGGCGAAGAAAGCTACGTTGGCCACAACGGCAACCATCGCGCTGCTCTCAAGTTTCGCGATAATGATTCTGTTACATACCTACGGTTCCGGACATGCATTCATGATGCAGTCAGCGTTTAACGCGACGTACCCGATATCAGGCATGTGGAATGGCATGGGGTGGATGATGGCGTTTGGCCCCCTTGCGATGATTCTGTTTTTTGGCGGCGTCGTGACCCTGGCCGTCCTGTTTGTGCGGTTCTTGACCGGGCGGGCCTGACGGCACGATGCTTGGCCAGGTAACGACGCGTGCGGGCTGTGCCGACAAAACCGATGATGAGCATTCTCAACTCTGGAGGCGGTAGCCTATGACATTCACACGTCGTTCATTTTTAACTGGAGCCGTGCTGGCGGGAGGGTCGCTGTGGGCGGCCTCATCCCTTTGGCGGCCATCCTTTGCCGCCGAGGCGAGGCAACTACGAATTCCCGAATTAATCGATGCCCGTGATCAGGGCCAGTCGATAGCACTTACTGCACAGGTTGGAAAAATCTCCTTTTTCCCTGGGCGAGAAAGTGTGACGCTAGGGTATAACAGCAACTATCTTGGCCCCACGCTGCGTGTCCACCGTGGCGACGAGGTTGAGATGGCAGTCACAAATGCTCTGCGCGAGGACACGACGGTTCATTGGCACGGTCTGCTCATTCCGGGAGAGCTTGATGGCGGCCCCCATCAGACCATCCGTCCGGGGTCCACGTGGCGGCCTGTACTCCCAATTCGCCAGCCTGCGGCGACGCTCTGGTATCACTCGCATGCCCATGGCCATACAGGAGAACAAGTCTATGCCGGGCTGGCTGGCCTTTTGATCGTTAGCGATGACGATGAGCGCGCACTTGGATTGCCGTCGGAGTATGGGGTCGATGACCTGCCCTTGATCTTGCAGGATCGGCAATTCGAGAGCGGCACCCTAGTATTGCCTCAAGGAATGATGTCGGCCATGCACGGGCGTCGAGGCGACACCCTGATGGTCAATGGGACCGTCAATCCGGTGGCCCGTGTTCCACGCGGACTGGTTCGCCTGCGCTTGGTGAATGGCTCCAATGCCAGAGAGTACGATCTCGCGTTCGCGGATGATCGCCCCTTTCACTGGATTGCGTCTGAAGGCGGCTTGCTCGAAAAGCCGGCCGAGCTTCGCTCCCTGCGACTTGCACCGGGAGAGCGTGCGGAAATCCTGGCTGATTTTTCGGATGGCCGGCCAGCCACACTCGAAACCGGGCCGGATGGCAATCTCTCAATGATGATGGGAATGATGAGGGGGCAGGCAAACCTGCTTGGCGGGAATAGGCGCGAGGCGGTCATCCAGTTTGAACCCCAGGGAAAGGCTGTGCTTGGTTCCAATGTGCCGGAAAGACTGCTTGCTCATGAGCGTCTGGACGTTTCGAAGGCGGTAAGGCGGCGGCGGTTTGTCATGAACATGGGCATGGGAAACATGATGCGCGGCGGGATGGGGATGCTCAGCATCAATGGCCGCGCTTTCGACATGGGGAGGGTTGACGAACAGATCCGCCTTGGCGACACGGAAATTTGGGAAGTCTCCGGAGAGATGATGGCGCATCCGTTCCATATCCACGGTGTCCATTTCGAAGTGTTAAGTCGTAACGGTTCAGCCCCCGGCATTCGTGACCAGGGGCTTAGGGATACGGTCGTCGCCCAGGAGCCGGTCGAGCTTCTGGTGAAGTTCACCCAGACGGCGGTGGCATCACCCTTCATGTACCACTGCCATATCCTGGAGCATGAGGATAACGGGATGATGGGGCAATTTGTTGTCAGTTGATGCCTGTGGACTCTCGCTTATCCCAGTATCGGCGTGGTCCACACGTTTTTTAGTCAAGATTCTGTCGATTGTCAGATGAGGAAATTTCAGATGAGCAATCAATTCAAGGGCAAGAAGCTACTGGTCGTCGGCGGCACCAGCGGCATGGGCATGCAAACTGCTCGGATGGTGCTGGCCCAGGGCGGCAGTGCGGTGATCGTGGGCAAGAGCCCGGAGAAGACCGATGCAGCGCGCAAGGAGCTGTCGACCTTGGGGGCCGTCGCGGCGCTGACGGCCGATCTGTCCAGCGACGAAGGACTGGCCGCGCTGCTCCAGGCCCTCGACGAGCAGCATTCGGACATCGACCTGCTGGTCAACGCCGCCGGCTTGTTCATTCCCAAGCCCTTCCTGGAGCACTCCGACGCCGACTATGAGCAATACATGAGGCTGAACAAGGCCTTCTTTTTCATCACGCAGAAAATCGCCGCCAACCTGGTCGCCAAGGGAAAGCCCGGCGCCATCGTCAACATCGGCTCAATGTGGGCCAAGCAGGCCATCGCCGCCACCCCGTCTTCCGCCTACTCGATGGCCAAGGCCGGCCTGCACTCGCTGACCCAGCATCTGGCGATGGAGCTGGCCTCCAAGCACATCCGCGTCAATGCTGTCTCTCCGGCAGTGGTGGAAACCCCGATCTACGAAGGCTTCATCCCGAAGGCCGAAGTGCATAGCGCGCTGCAAGGTTTTAACAGCTTTCACCCGATTGGTCGCGTGGGCACCCCGCAGGACGTCGCCGAAGTTGTCACCTTCCTGCTGTCGGACAAGGCGGGCTGGGTCACGGGTGCGATCTGGGACGTGGACGGCGGCGTGATGGCCGGTCGAAACTGATGCCGAAGGCGCTGGCGCCCTGAGCAGCTTCGTGCGCTGAAGATATTCACATTGAACTCATTTTGAAGGAACTCATGATGGACAAGATGACATTTGCAGTAAGTGCCACATGCGAAGGGACGGTAACGACCGCAACCACTAGTGAACACAAACTTATGATCGATGCTGACGCTCAGATGGGCGGCAAGGGAATGGGGCCCAACCCAATGGAAACCGTGTTGTCGGCACTGGCTGCTTGCGAAAATATCACTGCCCACGTTATTGCCCAGGAAATGGAATTTGATCTGCGAGGCATTGATTTCGAAATTGCGGCGGAACTGGATCCGCGGGGGATTATGGGCGATCCGAATATTCGCACCTACTTTGAAAAAGTGGAAGTAAAGGCCGTATTGAAGACGACGGAGTCTGATGATCGAATCCAGGCGCTGAAGCAAGCCGTCGAACGGCGTTGCCCGGCGTATGGCATGCTCAAGGCAGCGAATGTTGAAATGATTGATCACTGGGCCAAGACTTAAACAAAGGAGAAACGCAAATGGCTTATCTGCAAATCACCCTCAAGATCGCCGACGCCAACCGAGCCGCCGCTGCCGGTATCTACCAGAAGTACAAGGCGCCGTTCCTCAACACCATCGCCGGTGCGAAGTCCAAGGAACTGCTGGTGCGTGATGAAGACGTGCAGGTGCTGCACGGTTTCGATACCAAGGAAAACGCCGAAGCCTATCTGCAAAGCGAGCTGTTCACTGCCGATGTGGTTGGCGGTCTCAAGCCGCTGCTCGATGCTGCGCCCGACGTTCGCATCTACCAAGTCGCCTGATCGGCTGACGACACATGCCGGGCGCACGCGTTGCGCCCGGCATTCATTTTTTAATGCGAATTCTGGATAGCTTCCCTCATGCGCCTCAACGCTGATTTCTCGCTTCGCGCTGAGGTCACCCCTGATGACTATCGCTGGGTGGCTTCGCCCCAGGCAGGGGTCGAGCGTGTGATGCTCGATCGCATCGGCGCCGAGAAGGCCCGTGCCACCAGCCTGGTGCGCTATGCGCCGGAGTCCTGTTTCCCGCGCCATCCGCATCCCGGTGGCGAGGAGGTCCTGGTGCTGTCGGGCACGTTCTCCGAGGACGATCAGGACTACCCCGCAGGCTGGTACATGCGCAACCCGCCCGGTTCCAGCCATGCGCCGGCCAGCCGCGAAGGCGCGCTCATCTTCGTCAAGCTGTGGCAGATGCTGCCCGGCGAGCAGCCCAGCGTGCGCATCGATACCAACGATCCGGCCAACTGGCAGCAACAGAACGGCCGCGCAGTGTGCCCGCTGTTCTCGGGCGAGGCCGAGCAGGCCTTCCTGCTACGCCTGGCGGCGGACGAGAGGGTGTTCTTTGGTCAGGTGGACGGTGCCGAACTGCTGGTACTCGCGGGCACCCTGAATGAAGCGGGCAAAACCTATCCGCGCGGAAGCTGGTTGCGTTTGCCTGCGGGCGTAGCGTCACAGCTTCGTGCTGGCGCGCAGGGCGTCACGGTCTATCTCAAAACCGGCCACCTGCTGGACGTGGTGGGAGCGTGAACATGCAGCACGCACGCATTGCCATCGTCGGCGCGGGGTTGAGCGGCCTGTATGCCGCCTGCTTGTTGCAGCGCCAAGGCATAGAGGATTTCGTCATTCTAGAAGCGCGTGATGTACTGGGCGGCCGTATTGCCTCCTTCGACGCTGGCACCTCATCGCTCGACCGTTTCGATCTGGGGCCGACCTGGTTCTGGCCGGACTATCAGCGCGAGCTGGATCAACTAATTCACGAACTCGGCCTGGAGCGCTTTGCGCAGCATGAGGCTGGGGATATGGTGGTCGAGCGCACGGCAGGCGCAGCACCCCAGCGCATGCGTGGCTACGCCAATGTGCCGACCTCGATGCGCCTGCTGGGGGGCATGGGCGCGCTGATCGACGCCTTACGCGGACAACTGTCGCCCAAACGCATCGTCACCGGGCAGAGCGTGCGCCGTCTGCGCCGCGTGGCACAGGGCATCGAGCTGGACAGCGAAGAAGCCAGCGGCCGCGCCACCACTTGGCATGCTCAGCACGTCCTACTGGCTTTGCCGCCGCGCCTGGTCACGCATGGCATGACGTTCTTGCCCTCCTTGCCTGAAAAGCTCGCGACCCAATGGCAGGAGACTGCGACCTGGATGGCACCGCACGCCAAATACATCGCGGTCTACGAGCAGCCGTTCTGGCGCGAGCAAGGCCTGTCCGGCGAGGCCCGCAGTATGATCGGCCCGCTGGGCGAAATCCACGATGCTTCCATGCCGGGTGGCCGTGCCGCGCTGTTCGGCTTCTTCGGCCTGCCGGTATCGGTGCGTCAGCAGGTGCCCGAAGACGTGCTGCGCCAGCATTGCCGAGCGCAGTTCGCACGCCTGTTCGGGCCGCAGGCGGCCACGCCGATCGTCGATGCGGTCAAGGACTGGGCGCTCGATCCGTTCACCGCCGTGGCCGATGACCAGCACAGCGGCGGCCAGCACCCCCATACGCCTGTCGCCACCGTCGCCTTCGGCCCTTGGCAAGACGTGCTGATCGCTATCGCCAGCGAGTGGTCGCCGCAGTTTCCAGGCTACGTTGCGGGTGCCATCGAGGCGGCACGCCTGGGCGTACAAGCGTTGCCTGCGCCCGAGGCGGGCTTGGCCTGTTCAACACCTACTTGAAACAAAGAGCGGATACGCATGATTTTGATGTGGCCATCGACCGGCGCCATACAAACTTGCGTTGATCCGTCACCCGCATTTCCCAGGAGATCAGAAGATGCCAGCCACTTATCGCGCCATGCAGGTCACAACGCCCGGCTCCCTGGAGATGGTCGAGCGTCCCATTCCCGAACCGGGCGCAGGCGAAGTGCTGATCGCTGTCGAGGCCTGCGGCATTTGCGGCGCGGATGCGTCCGACATCGAGGGCGCAGACCCGGCGCTACAGCCACCCCGCGTACCGGGTCATGAGGTGGTCGGTCGCATTGTCGAGTTGGGCGCAGGCGTGCCCGCCCGCTGGACGATTGGCCAGCGGGTTGGCGTAGGTCGGCTGGGCGGTCATTGCAACGAGTGTGAGCAGTGCCGTCAGGGGCTGTTCCAACTGTGCCGCAATCAGCCCTTCGTCGGCGCGTCCTGCGACGGCGGTTATGCCGAAAGGATGATCGCGCGCCATACCGGGCTGGTGTCCATTCCCGACGAGCTGAACGCGGAAGACGCCGCTCCTATCCTGTGCGCGGGCCTGGCGACCTTCAGTGCACTCAAGAAATGCGGCGCGCAAGCCGGTGACTTGATTGCCATTCTCGGCATCGGCGGCCTGGGCCACATGGCGCTGCAGTACGCCCGTTGCATGGGCTTCAAGGTCGTTGCCATCGGGCGGGGGCAGGACATTGCCGAAGAGGCACTGGCGCTGGGCGCTCACATCTACATCGACACCCATCAAGAAGACGCCGCCAGCGCGCTCAAGCGCCTGGGCGGGGCGATGGCGATCATTACCATGATCAGTGATCCGGCAGTGATCACGGCGTCCCTGGCCGGGCTGGCGCCGCAAGGCCGCCTGGTGGTGCTTGGAGCAGGTAAAGATCCGCTGCCGGTGTCGGCAGGCTTCCTGGTCAGTGGCGAGCGCAGCGTGCTGGGCTCGATCACCGGCTCACCTTACGAAAACGAGAAAACGCTGAATTTCAGTGTGCTGACGGGAGCCAGACCGTTGATCGAGACCTTGCCGTTGGAGCGTGCCAATGAGGCGTACCAACGCATGCACTCAGGCGAGGTGAAGTTTCGCATGGTGCTGACGATGAACAGCCAGCACTGAGAGCCGCATCCACCTCAATGGCTATCCCAATAGCTCCAGCCCTATAAAAACAGAGCCCTCCCTTGCCCAATACTCAAACGGCATCACTGCCACAAACTCCAGCCTCCCTGTCGGAACGCGATCAGCGCGGCAACATCGTTCGCCTCACGTTGGCGCAAGCGCTGGCCGGAGCGAACTCTGTGGTGGTCTACGCCACGGGTGCAATCATCGGCCACATGCTGGCCCCGAATAAGACGCTGGCTACGTTGCCCATTTCCATCTTTGTGGTGGGCATGGCCGCCTGCATCCTGCCAGCAGGTGCCATTGCCCGGCGCCACGGTCGGCGTGCTGCATTCCTGGCGGGTACTGTGTGCGGCGTACTGACTGGGTTGCTGGCAGCCGTCGCGGTGATGTTGGGTTCGTTCTGGCTGTTCTGCCTGGCGACTTTCTTCGGCGGTGCCTATGCCGCCGTGGTGCTGTCTTTCCGTTTTGCGGCGGCTGATGGTGTCGATCCAGCCAAGCGCGCCCGCGCCCTGTCCTTCGTCATGGGCGGTGGCGTACTGGCCGGTGTCGTCGGGCCGCAATTGGTGACGCACACCATGTACCTGTGGCCGGCGCATATGTTCGCCGCCACCTTTGTGGCTCAGGCCATCGTGGCTGCGCTGTCGGCCCTGGTGTTGCTGGGTGTGCGCCTGCCGATGCCCAGCGCGGCGGAAGTAGCGGGAGGCAGGCCGTTAGGTCTGATTGCACGCCAGCCGCTGTTCATCACCGCCGTGATTTGCGGCGCGGTGTCCTACATGTTGATGAACTTCCTCATGACTGCCGCACCGCTGGCAATGCAAATGTGCGGACATTCACAGGAGAGTTCCAATCTGGGCCTGCAATGGCATGTGATTGCCATGTACGCACCGAGCTTCTTCACCGGCCACTTGATCACGCGCTTCGGCGCTGGGCGCGTCGTGATCGTTGGTCTGCTGCTGACGGGCCTGTCTGCTACGGTGGGGTTGATGGGCATTGATGTCGCCCACTTCTGGCTGACCCTGATCCTGCTCGGCGTGGGCTGGAACTTCGGCTTCATCGGCGCTTCCGCCCTGGTGCTCGAATGCCATCGACCGGAAGAAAAGACCCGCGTGCAGTCGCTCAATGACTTCATCGTCTTCGGCACGATGGCAGTCGGCTCGTTCGCCTCGGGCGGGCTGCTGGCAGCCTATGACTGGAACACGGTGCTATGGGTGTCGTTCGTGCCGCTGGGGCTGGCCGTGGTGGCATTGGCGCTGGCTCGTCCGAAGAAGCCATCCGCGGATACGGTGAGCAACCCATAACGGAGGAATGGATAGAGGCTGACGGTAGTTGGCCTCGCTAACCGTGTGGCTGCACCGTCCTATAGCGAAAGACCGGCTGCACGCCATTCCAGCACGCCACCAGCCAGTGGCCTAGCCTGTACCCCGTGGGCCTGCAGGAAGGTGGTCGCAGCCAGCGAAGACGCCATCGTCGTCAAGCTCAAGCCCAGCGAGTTTGCGGTGCTCGATCCCAAC
>ERZ1673962.1426-NODE-1426-length-11376-cov-35.968112_pt1 | contig 11376 bp, 10 predicted proteins | sample MGYA00580188_ERZ1673962 | MGnify/ENA primary metagenome ERZ1673962 (study PRJEB41334, sample SAMN05608104) | rock metagenome | biome: terrestrial subsurface; feature: shale formation; material: shale | place: USA: Pennsylvania ... | reverse complement strand
CTCGGTTTTTACTTAGCCCACTAGGTTACAAACCTCGCGCCGCGATTAAACCGCCACTAGCTTGAACAAATTTTAATCCGCAAAGGCCAACAAACCCTTAGGCTCCTTTTTTGTTTATTGGGCGCTATATTGTAACAATTTATCTCAGCGCAGTTGACCTGACTCATACTTAATGAGTAATCTGCTGGTTCAATAATAAAAGGGATTCTATAATGCGTTTAAAACCACTTGTTGCCACGTTGGTAGCAACCTGTTCACTGGCACTTTCTTCTGCGGCTCATGCCGATGAAGGCATGTGGCAACCTCATCAACTACCAGAGCTTGAGTCAATTTTAAAAGCCAAAGGGCTTGAAATTAGCGTTGATTCAATTTCAAAATTAACCGAATTTCCAATGAATGCGGTTATTAGCTTAGGCGGATGTACAGCCTCGTTTGTTTCGCCAAAGGGCTTAGTTGTTACTAACCATCACTGTATTTATGGCTCAGTGCAATATAATTCAACGCCTGAAAACAACATACTTGAAAACGGCTTTTTAGCAAAAACACCGGCTGAAGATTTACCTGCTGCGCCAGGTTCACGTGTGTACGTCACAGAAACAGTGACCAACGTGACTGATAAAGTAATTAGCGGCACTGACGAGCTAAGTGCAAAAGCACGCTACGATGCGTTAGAAAAAAATCAAAAGGCACTCGTTGCACAGTGTGAAGCTGATGCTAGCTACCGTTGTAATGTATATTCGTTTCATGGTGGTTTAGAGTTTTACCTTATTAAATCGCTGGAAATTAAAGATGTACGTTTAGCGTATGCACCTGCTATGGGCGTAGGTAAATACGGTGGCGATATCGATAACTGGATGTGGCCGCGTCACACAGGCGATTTTGGTTTTTACCGCGCCTATGTAGGTAAAGACGGCAAACCAGCAGAGTACAGCGAAGACAACGTACCGTACGTGCCTGAATCTTACTTAAGTGTTAGTGCTAAAGGCGTGCAAGAGGGTGATTTTGTTATGGTAACTGGCTATCCAGGACGAACCAATCGTTACCGTATTGCGGCAGAGGTCGACTATGTTTTTAACGACAGTTACCCTAAAGCGCGCATGCACAATACTAAATACGTGTCACTGATTGAAGAAAACTCAGAAGATGGCAGCAAAGCCCGTATTGCTTACGAAAGCACCATAGCCGGTTACAACAACTACATTAAAAACTATGGTTCGATGATCGAAAGCTTTAAAAAAGGCACCATGTTTGAGCGTAAAAAGCAGTTTGAACAAGAACTTACAAGCTGGATAAACAGCGATAGCGAACGTAAACAGCGCTACGGTAACGTACTTAATGAGTTATCAGCACTTGTTGCACAATCGCAAGAGCACAGTGAGCGCGACCGTATGGTAGGCTATGTTCACCGTTCACAAATGATCAGCACGGCACGTCGTTTATACCGCTTAGCGGTTGAAAAACAAAAGCCAAATAGTGAGCGAGAATCAGGTTATCAAGAACGCGATTTACCGCGTATTAAATCTTCTCTTGAGCGTATGTCACGCCGCTTTGATGCCAATGTAGATAAAGCTATATTACTGCACTTTTTAGAGCAATATGCAGCATTACCTAAAGCAGAGCGTTTTAGTGAAATTGATAAAGCCTTTGCTTTAGAAAACGGCTTTGATAAAGCAAAACAAAGTGCATTGCTAGATGAAATGTATGCCAAATCAAGACTAGATAATGAAATTGTACGTAATTCATTATTTGAACAAACACTAAGTCAGCTTAACCAAAGCCAAGACCCGTTCATGCAATATGCAAAAGCCATATTCACAGTAATGAAAGCTGAGGAAGATAAGTCAAAAGCCCTTGCAGGTAAGTTACAAGCTGCTCGCCCAGAGTTAATGAGTGCAATTATTGCCTTTAACAAAGCGCAAAACAAACCGGTTTACGCCGATGCAAACAGCACATTACGTGTAACTTACGGCACGGTAGGCGGTTATTCTCCGCAAGATGGATTAGTGGCTACGCCGTTTACTTCACTTGAAGGCTTATTGGCTAAAAATACCGATGTTGACCCTTTCAATGCGCCTAAAAAGCTGCAAGAGCAAATTAAAGCGAAACTTTATGGTGATTACACTGGTGGCATGAATACTGTTCCAGTTAACTTTTTATCAAATGTAGACACGACAGGCGGTAACTCAGGTTCGCCAACGCTTAACGGCAATGCCGAGCTGGTGGGTTTACTGTTTGACGGTGTGTACGAAAGCATTATTGGTGATTGGGATTATAACACTGAACTAAACCGCTCAATTCATGTAGATTCTCGCTACATGCTGTGGGTAATGGATAAAGTAGATAACGCCCAAAACTTATTAGACGAAATGAAAATCGTAAAATAAGTAGCAGTTAAAATAACAAAAGGCGCTTACCTTAATTGGAAGCGCCTTTTTTGTTTAAACATTTTTGGCGATTAATCTAACTTAAGCTACGGGCTACGGGCTACGGGCTACGAGGTTCGGGTTGCGGGGGGAGCTAATTTGTTTTTAGCAGTAAGTATCTTTAGTAGCAGCGATTTTATATCGCGTCAGAGTTAAGCCTAAATAAGTATTTACCACCGGGTACGCTGATGACATAATCATTTTAGTAAAAACGACAAGCGAAGGACTCATAATCCAACGGGAAATTACTGCGTTTATCACTCAGCGATTAAAACTCAAAGTGAATGAATCGAAAAGTCGAGTCGGTCCCGTATCAGGCTCGAAATTTCTCGGGTTTACCTTCCGTTACGCTCAAGTGCAGATCCACGAACAGGCGCTAAAGAAATTTAAAGCAAATGTAAGAAAACTCACTAACCGCAACTGGGGGATCTCAATGACCCTACAAATTCATAAACTCACGCAGTATTTACGCGGCTGGAGATACTACTACCTAATAGCCAACGCTTATCAACTAACAGTGGATTTAGATCACTGGATCCGTCGCAGGATAAGAATGTGCTACTGGCGACAATGGCGTAAACCACGCACTAAAGTACGCAGTTTAATGAAATTGGGTGTTAGCGAGCGACTCGCCATAGCCTGTGGTATCACCAGTAAAGGCCCTTGTAGAAGCTCAAAAACAAAAGGAATTAACATTGCGCTAGGTAATGACTATTTAGCATCACAAGGTTTAGTGTCATTGAAAGATATTTGGATCAATATTCATTACGGGAGATGAACCGCCCATTGCGGACCCGCATGATGGGTGGTGTGGGGGCTGGAGGTTAGAGACCTCCGGCTACCCGATTAGCTGCTTGTAAAGTTATAGTTTCCACGTATCTAAAGGATCAAAGACAAATTGAACAGATACCTTCTCGAGGACCTGCTGCTTAGAGTAACCTTTTATTCTTTCGATTTCGAAGCTATTTGTATACTCACAAAAGAAGCAGTATCCATAAAACTCCCAACCGGAAGATAAAGAGTTCAATATAATATTTTCTTCTACGCCAACAGGAGTGTTGATATTTACAATTAAAGGCTTTTCCTTGGATTTCACCAATACGGTCACTGAACTCTCGAAATCTGGGTCAAACTTCTTATCAAAGACAACATCTACCGTTACTAGGGATGAATTATTATCATTGAATATATTTTTGTGGTGATCCTCTACTTCTTTCATTCGGTTTGTTAGGATGTCAGAGAAGTCTTGGATAACTTTATTTTGATAAATGTTTTTATATGCACTTCTCGCTGAATCTCTATTGTCCAATGCACTATTTGACGTAACATACTCAAATTTTTCGAACAACCCCTCGTCCACCTTAAGAAAGTTAGTAATATAAAATACGAGATCGTTCGGCTCTTTCTCTCCTAGATATATCTTATGCTTTGCTCTACCGCCCTTGCCAACCAAGAAATTCTGTTTAAAGTGACGTAAATTAGTACGCTCCTTTCTCTCGTTTTTGTAGCTCCAATCTAAACATGCGAAGAATCTACTTAAACATCTATCCTTTACCTTCTTATAGTAATATTCTGTTTCACTCCAACTGGCTTCAAAAGTAGCTATGCTCGGGACTTCGGAATCATTATCTATAGCAAAATACAAATCGTAACCAGTAACATCTACACTGTAGCCGCCACTTGATACAGTTTCACGCTTTGGTTTTGATTTGTGAACATATTCACCATTAACATAGTAGCTTTGATCTTCACTCGAATAATATGTATTCGAGACAACTGGCACGTATCGTTCACCTTTGCTGGTTTTCTTGATATCTCCAATTAATTTAAATCCCTTGTTTTTGGCAACACTATCAAAAGCCGTTTTTGTCCTTGACTCTAGCTCTTCCCTAGATAGAAACTGTGGGAATATTTTGGAATACATGCGAAGTTTTTCAATGTTTGCTACGCTATAATCCATACTTTCAAAGTAACTATTAAGATCCGCAACAAATGATTTCCTATATTTTTCCTTTTCAATATTAATTTCTGTGCGCTCTATGAGATCACTTAAAGGTACAACTGCCAACTTTGAACCAAACTCAACAATTAGTGAATTACTCCTTTCATCGTAGATGTATTCTGCTGAACTTCCGGTATTGTAGGTATACTTATTTTCAGCGCTATCTATCACATGTATAGATTTATTTTCGTATTTGATAGTGTAATTTTCTGAATAAATTACAGACCCACTTTTTTTATTATTTATGAACGAAGACCGAAACGAGTAATAATCTTTTGCTATCTTTTTGTAGCTCTTATTGACGACTTTTCTGCCTACATATCTGTTTGACTTTAAATCTATCTCGTATAAGTACCTGTCTCTGCCGTGATTAAAAGAGTCATTTCTAGCATTATAAATAAATAGTTTATCATTTTTTATATACGCAGCGCTTGCCGAGCCGGGATGATTTTTCTTATGAATTTCAGCTGTAAGTGAATTCCCATCAAGTTTTCTAATTTCAATAGGCTCCTTATATACATCAATATATGTATCGTTATATATAAGTGGTGTTTGAGAAATATTGGTATCATAACCGTGCCTTAGATTAAGCTTGGTGCCTTTTTCAATATCTATAAAATCCCAACTTCGCCCTTTACCCTCAACTATTAAATATCGACCATTAATGACATTCAAAATTTCATATGATTCAGCATTTAGTTGTCTTGCCACAGAGCCAAGCTCGTATTTTATTGGCTCCACAATGCTCTTAATCTTTCGCCAATTATTATCTTCTAGCAGAGTGCTTAATGATGTCTGGTATAGCTCTAACTCGGAGCTATATGGTGCTTTCATTTCTGCTGACTTAACCGCATATGTAATCAATGGAAAAATCATTAATAAAACAAATGTCATTATTTTCACTAGTTACTCCTTTCTACGTTACTTATATTTTTTCACTGAACAGTGACCATCAAGCTTACATTTTAGTATTTATGCGACACGCTGTTTGTGTTGCATAATCGCTTGTTGGACTGAGCTGCTACCTGCTCGGTGTGTCAGCGTTGGTGTTGTTTATGCTATGGGAATTTGATTTTTGGAGGCTCTCACTTTCCTAGCTGATTTAATCAGCTTAGCTAGTGTTATGTAAGCTTTCCCTGCATTGCTCAGCGCTTATTATGTATTCATTACACCTAAATTTGCCTTAATAAGCAATTATATTTTTTACACGTACAGAGGCCGCTAGCCTGAGCAGTTAAGCAGGTTAACTAATTGATTTTAAGCAGCTACCTAGCTGCTAACTCGTTCGCTTTACTTTGGTCCTTGTTTCATATAACTGGAATACGCCAATTAACCGCAAGATACCTGCCTTACAATGCTGGCAAGGCCAATGCGGTATCAGTGTTACGTTTTCTGTCTTTAGCTTCTCCACTTTACCTCTGTGTGATTCTTGTGACCTTATTAATGCTAACTTTCGCTTGCGACACGCATTAGCTAAAAAGCCATAGTGGCGAATGCGCATAAACCCTTTGGGCAATACATGTTGTAAGTAGCGCCGTAAAATTTCATCACAACTCAGTCCATCGATATCTTGCACTTTAATGCGTAGCAGTTCATTAATACGTAAGCCACACCCGTAACACACCACTATTAACGTTTTTAGTCGCATATCATCCGTGCAGCTCTCTATCAGCCGTCGCATGTCATCGCGCGATAAATACGTGGGTGCGCGAAGTTTTACTTTTGGCAGTACAATATCTAAGTTAAGTGGGCGGTGTAAAATATTCTTAAACAAGAACCAAATACTGTTTATCTGTATTTTTTGGCTTGCTCTAGAAAGTTTACGAATCGCAGGCTCGTTAAAAAAGGCGTTAAGTTCCTCATCAGTAATCGAGTCGAGCGGTTTATTAAAATAATGACTGAGTTTTAGTAAATGTTCACAGTAGCTTTTACATGTACTTTGCGAATAACCACGATAGGTTATTTCAGTTTTGACTTGTTCAATGAGTGTATTCATGACTTACCTCCAAGTTATGGGATAACCCCAAGGTAAGTGTGGCTCAAATGATAAGAATAGGATCTCCGCGTAGCGGCTTAGTTCAACAATTTAATAGTGCGCTCATCGCGCATATTTCTGCCGACTTAACGCTCATTTATCTCTTTATATATTTTTAACAAATTACCTAACATATTACTATCACTAAGTTTTTTTGTATTTAATAATTACTTAGAGGAGTAATATGCGCGCTTGGCTCATTTTCTTGAATATATGAGCAAACGGTAGTTTGAACACTTAGTTAAATACAGCATTAAATCAAATCCCTTCAACATTCTTTAGTATATTTCATGTGCACTTTGTAACCATTAAATGCTACGTTAGATGTAACTATATTGAAGGAATAAATTATGAAACTTGAGTCTTTAGCGTTGCACCATGGTTATGAATCTGAAGCCACGACTAAGTCGGCGGCGGTGCCGATTTATAACACCTCTTCGTACACCTTTGATAATACGCAGCATGGCGCTGATTTATTTGATTTAAAAGTGCCTGGTAATATTTATACCCGCATAATGAACCCAACCAATGCGGTGCTTGAGCAGCGTATTGCCGCGATGGAAGGCGGTATTGGTGCGCTGGCTGTGGCCTCGGGTATGGCGGCGATTACCTATGCGATTCAATGTTTATGTGAAGTGGGCACTAATATTGTAAGCACCAGCCAAGTGTATGGTGGTACTTATAACTTATTTGCCCACAGCTTGCCGCGCCAAGGTATAGAGGCGCGAATGATTAAAGCCGATGATTTTGACGGTTTTGAAAACGCCATTGATGAAAACACTCGTGCAGTTTTTTGCGAATCAATTGGTAACCCTGCTGGGAATATAGTTGATATTGCTCGCCTTGCGAAAATTGCCCACAGCAAAGGGGTGCCTTTAATTGTAGATAACACCGTGGCTACGCCGTATCTGTGTCGTCCATTTGAGTTAGGTGCCGATATTGTGGTGCACTCACTCACTAAATACATTAACGGCCATGGAACCGCGATTGGCGGCATGATTGTTGATTCGGGCAAGTTTGACTGGAAAGCCAATGCAACCCGTTTTGCGATGATGAATGAGCCTGATCCGTCGTACCATAATGTAGTGTATACCGATGCGTTTGCTGAAGCGGCGTTTATAGGTCGTTGCCGTGTTGTCCCACTTAGAAATACCGGTGCGGCGCTTGCGCCTAAAAACGCCTCTGATATTTTAATTGGCCTTGAAACGTTAGGGCTAAGAATGGATCGCCACTGCGAAAACGCGCAAAAAATTGCTGAATACCTAGAGAGCCACCCTAAGGTGCAGTGGGTTAATTACGCGGGATTAAAATCAAGCCCATATAACGAAATGAGCCAAAAAATTACTAATGGTAAGGCGTCAGGTATTTTAAGTTTTGGTATTGCCGGTGGCCTTGAAGCCGGTACGCGCTTTATTGATGCCCTTAATATGATTTTACGTTTGGTAAATATCGGCGATGCTAAATCGCTGGCGTGTCATCCTGCATCTACCACTCACCGCCAATTAAATGATGAAGAACTGGCCAATGCGGGCGTTAGCCGCGATTTAATTCGTTTATCGGTGGGTATTGAAAACATTGACGACATTATTGCCGATATAAGCCAAGCGCTTGATAAGGCCTAAATTGTACAGTAAATACCTCAAACTTTTTTGAGGTATTTATTTTTGTAATCAAAAAGGAGTGTCGATACATGAAATTTTTAATTTTTCTCGGTTCGGTTAGAAAAAGTAGCCCACCTAAGCCTGCTCGTTTAGGGCAAAGGGTAGCAAAAGCATGTGAGCGTTGTTTGCTTGAGCATTACTCTGAGCATGAAATAGAGCTTATTGATCCGCTCGATTATGATTTAGACCCTGTGTTTAAACCGCACTTTGCCTATACGCAGGCTGAGGTACCTAAACAACTTGATGATTTAGCAGCAAAAATTAAAGCCAGCGATGGCTTTGTTATGGTGAGCCCTGAATATAATCATTCGATGAGTCCGGCACTTGCTAATTTGCTAAACCATTTTGGTAGTTCTTTATTTGGCTATAAACCCAGCGCAATTGTTACCTATTCTGCAGGGCAGTGGGGCGGCGTGCGCGCTGCTGTTGGCATGCGCAGCTTTTTAAGTGAACTGGGCTGTTTGCCAGTATCAGCAATGATCCATGTACCAAAAGCGCAGGATGTGTTTATTGAAAGTGGTGACGCAAATAATGCGGCAGAGCAAACATCATGGGATAGCTATTTTTCGCGCACCTTTAATCAATTAATTTGGTGGGCAGAAGGTGCTAGCAAACAACGTGAAGCGTTAGACCCTAAGCAATTAAGTAAAGACTTTAAACGTGACCCATCACAACGTAATGCGCCTTAATGGTTATAAATTTAAGCTAGTCTTTTTTGGCGTCTTCACGAGGGGAGGCCAATATTTCTTGCTTTTGCTCATCGGTTAAAATAATCCAGTCGAATATTTCGTCACTTGTGCGCCCGCACCCAGTACAGTAGCCATTCATTCTATAACATTCACCGATACAGTCTGTTTTTAAATGAGTGGATTGTTTACAGGGTGTTTGGCGCATACATTCTCTCGTAATTATTTAGTGGCGACGGGCTTTCCTACTTCTAACGAGGTAGACCAGGTTTTAATTTTTGATAAGGTTTTGCTGGTATAAACAGAAATAACCGGCGATTTATCATCAAGTACAAAGGTGGTGCGCAGAGAGGTTTCCGACTCTTTTTGTGTTTCTAACCAGTTGCTATTTTTTGTTAAACATTGGCGAGTGAGCTCAACGGCTTGTTTATGCATGTCAACGGCTTGTTGTTGGTCTTTGTAGTTTTCTTGACAGCGATAGGTCACGGTTTGATTGTTAAAGCTGGTTACTTGGCAGTTATTGCCAAATACGTTGTACTTTGCGCTCCACACATCTAAATAAGGTGTTTTTACTTTGGTGTCTTTTAACGCTTCAAAGCGATTGTCATAGGCGGCAATCAGCCCATCCATTTTTTCGCAGGGAGTTAGGTTATCTAGTTTAGCTTTTTGCTCAGTGGTTAAACTGCTACAGCCAGATAAAATTAGGCCAGTTAATACCAGCGATATATAGGTTTTCATAATGCGCTATCCTTTTGTAATAGCTATTCCTTGAACATTAGGGTCTATTGACCTTTCAAGGTTGAATTTGCAGCAGTCTGTTTGGTATTTAGGCAAGGCAGAGCCTATGTAGTGTGGTTATTCCCCATAAATAGGTGATAACGCAGCATCAATGCCAAACAGGCGCTGCCCTTCGGGTTCTGCCTAGGGGCGATTTACTCTTTGTTGCTCGGTTTTTACTTAGCCCACTAGGTTACAAACCTCGCGCCGCGATTAAACCGCCCCTAGTTTGAACAAATTTTAATCCGCAAAGGTCAACAGACCCTAGTTAAAGAATACCCAAGGGAGGGAGTAAATGCTATTCGCAAGGTGTAATTTAAAGTGAATTTATGGTTTTAACATACTGAGTGCGCCACAAAATGGCGCACACAGTAACAGGCGGTTTTACTTATGACGCCCTTGTAGGCAAGCAACTGCATCGGTGAGCTCTAAGCCTTGACGCTGTAGTAACACAATTAAGTGATACAACAAGTCAGCCGATTCGTTAGTAAGCTCATTGTTGTCGTGTTTCATTGCCGCAAGCGCCACTTCAACGCCTTCTTCACCTACTTTTTGGCAGCTGCGGCTTAAGTCTTCAGCAAATAAAGACGCGGTGTAGCTTTTAGCTGGATCGTCGTTTTTACGTGCAACAATCACATCTTCAAGTTGCGCTAAAAAGCTTAAGCTTGGTTTTGCAGCATCGCCAAAACAGCTTTGCGTGCCTAAATGGCACGTTGGCCCTTCTGGGTTTGCCAATACTAAAATTGAATCGTAGTCGCAATCTGTATGCACAGAGACCACGTTTAAGTAGTTTTCTGATGACTCGCCTTTTGTCCATAAACGCGATTTAGAACGCGAATAAAAAGTCACCTTATTACTTTCAAGCGTAACAGCAAGCGCTTCGCTATTCATAAAACCTTGCATTAAAATAACGCCAGAGCGTGCATCTTGAACAATGGCAGGGATCATCTCGCTTTTAGCGAAATCAACTTGAGTTAGGTTTTCTTGCGTTACTAGCATAATCTGGCTGCCACTTGGTTATCTATTAAAAATTGTTTTAGTTCGCCAATGTTAATCACGTTTTTATGAAAAACACTGGCTGCGAGTGCACCATCTACTTTGCTTTGTTTAAATACATCAACAAAATCTTGCATTGTGCCTGCGCCCCCTGAGGCGATTAAAGGAATGTCGCATAGCTCGCGTATTTTGCTCAGCTGCTCATTGTCGTAACCATTACGAACGCCATCTTGGTTCATACAGTTTAAAACAATTTCGCCAGCGCCTAAGTCTTGCACCCGCTGAACCCACTCTTGGGTTTTATAACGAGTACGGCTTGAGGCATTAGGATCGCCTGTAAGCTGATACACTAAGTATTCACCGGTCGTTTCATCAAAAAAGCTATCAATACCGACAACCACACACTGTTTGCCAAATTCATCGTGTAACTCTTTTATAAGCTCAGGACGGGCAATGGCAGGGCTATTAATACTGATTTTGTCAGCGCCGCGTTCAAGCACGCGCGCTGCATCGGCTACCGACTTAATGCCACCCGCTACACAAAATGGAATATCGATATGGCGGGCAATATTTTCTACCCAATTTACATCGAGTAATCGTTTTTCAACGCTTGCACTGATCTCGTAAAATACCAGTTCGTCGGCACCGGCTTCACTGTACGCTTTAGCAAGTGTTAAAACATCGCCGACTACCTCATGGCCCTTAAATTTAACGCCTTTAACGACTTGGCCGTCTTTTACGTCTAAACAAGGAATTATGCGTTTTGATAACATGCGCTTACCTCGTTTTTAAAATT
>ERZ1673962.1422-NODE-1422-length-11380-cov-8.552671_pt1 | contig 11380 bp, 11 predicted proteins | sample MGYA00580188_ERZ1673962 | MGnify/ENA primary metagenome ERZ1673962 (study PRJEB41334, sample SAMN05608104) | rock metagenome | biome: terrestrial subsurface; feature: shale formation; material: shale | place: USA: Pennsylvania ... | reverse complement strand
ACCAGTGGCCAAGTGATTAACAGTCACCTACTCTACCGCTGAGCTAATCCGGAATGCATGTTCCTTTAATGGGCTGGAATTATAGTAAAAATTTACTCTTTTGTCAAGTAATATCAAATAAAATTATAAAATTTTATGAAATTTTAATCCACTACTGTCTATTATTGAAATTACTTGCTCTTTTAACAATTTTTTTAAGATGATTTTTGAAGATTCATCAAACATATTTTCAATATCTTCACTTGTCAATGGTCTTCTTTTTAGCATTGAGATTATTTCATTTTCATTAAATTTTTGAATCTGATTTGGTCTATTTTTATATGCGATATTTACATTTATTCCTTTAAAAGTATTTGCGACATTTTCTAAAACTTCAAAACTCACAGGTTTTACTTTATAAGCAGGTGGTCTATCAATTGTACCAATATCAACTCTTTTTGGATCGATTTTTTTTATAGCTTCATAAAGTAAATCTATCTCTTCTTTTTTATCATTTAAATCTTTAACAAAAAGTATTTCTAAAACAAAATTATTTTTAAATTTATTTGAGAACTCTATCATTGAAGGAATTATTTTTTCAATCTCAATATTATTATGAACCCTATCAAGTTTTTTAAAACATTTTTCACTTACACAATCAAGTGATAATTTAACAGTATCAAGCTTTAATAATGCATCAAAAATATCTTGTTTATAAATAGTACTTCCATTTGACAAAATCAATGTTTTAGCATCTTTTTTTATCTTATTTAATTCATCTATTAATTCATCAAGAAATGGATATAAAGTAGGTTCTCCATTTGCTGTTAAGGTTATAACATCAATTTTAGGATGTTTCTCAAAACTTTTTTTAACTTCGTTTATAACTTCACTAACACTTGGATAATCACTCATAGAATCCATTGTTTTTGCAGGTTCTAATTCACAATATAAACAATCAAAATTACACTGTTTTGTGCTAGGTGATAAATCAATTCCTAAAGAGATTCCAAATCTTCTTGATGGAATTGGACCAAATATAATAGAGTTTGAATATGACATTTTATTCCTTTAAATAAAAAAAGAGAAGCTTAAAAAAGCCTCTCTTTTATAATAATCGCTACAAACTAAAAAAGTAAAGCAGTTTACTTTTTCTTAACGTTTTAAGCCTTTTTTGAAACTCTGTGACACTCACTTACAAAGTGTTTTGCATTCTCTACAGGTACATCTGGTAAAATACCATGACCTAAATTAAAGATATGTCTTTTTCCACCCATAACTTCTTGAATTTTTTCAACACAAGCTGTTGTTTTCTCTTTTGAGTATAATCTACAAGGCTCCATATTACCTTGAAGAACATATTTATCACCAAGCTTCTCTTTTGCTAATGCCATTGGAGTTGACCAATCAACACCAAATACATCAAAGTTTCCATAAATATCATCTAAGTATTGACCAATACCTTTAGGGAACATAATAACAGGAATGTGTGGATATTTCTCTTTTAAATACTCCGCAATTTCAACCATATATTTCCATGAAAATTCAAAATATGCTTGTTTTTCCAAGGCTGCTGCCCATGAATCAAAAATCTGAACAACATCTGCACCTGCAAGTATTTGTTTTTCCATATAATACTTAACTACTTGCGTAACTTTTGCAAGAAGTTTATGCATAAGTTCAGGATTAGTATAAATTAGTTTTTTACATAAGTTATATGTTTTAGTTCCTTTTCCCTCAATCATATAAGTAGCAAGAGTCCAAGGAGCACCTGTAAATCCAATAAGTGCTTTATCTTCTGGAAGTTCTTCTTTTAATAATTTCAATGTATCATAAACATATGTTAATTTATTTGCTGCTTCTTCACCACCTAATAAAGCATCAATATCTGCTTCATCTTTTAAAGGTTTATGAAATACAGGTCCCTCACCTTTAATAAACTCTAAATCCATTCCCATTTCATGTGGAATAACTAGAATATCACTAAATAAAATTGCTGCATCAACTCCTACAATATCAAGAGGTTGAATAGTAACTTCACATGCCTTTTTAGGATCATGACAAAGATTTAAAAAACTTCCAGCTTCTGCTCTTACTTTCATATACTCAGGTAAGTATCTTCCGGCTTGTCTCATCATCCATACAGGAGTATAAGGAGTTTCCTTACCAAAACAAGCATCTACAAAAATTTTTGACATTTATATAACCTTTTATTTATTTTTTTCCTATCTTCCCTAAGAAATACAATCCTACAGCTAAGGCTGTAACTGCTAACGCAAAATATAACATCTCTAAAGCAGAAGTATAATTAGTATGTAACACTCTTTGAAAAAAGTTTACAACTAAAACCATAATTATAACTTTTGCAATTTTGTCTTTTAACTGATCTAGTGATGTTATTGATAATATTTTAGAGTCTTCTTTTGCTGATTCAATATGATCAATAGGAGATATAAATAGCTCATATATACCAAAAGAAAAAATCAACATAACAACAGCAATTAAATATAAATCAACAGCACCAATAATACCACTTACTATATCTTCATGAAAATTTTCTGGATGTGCATTTGTTATTATAGTATCAAATGTATATTTAGTAACATTCCAAATATCTAAACTTGCAACTACAAATAAAACTATAGCTCCAAGTAGTCCAAATATAACAGACAAGATTACTAAAAATCTTGTTTGCCACATAGCTTTTTCAAAAAGCTTCTCTATCATTAGATATCATTCTCCATTTCAATCCATTTTAATGCTATTCTAACTGAGTTAGTTGCTGCTCCAACTCTTACTTGATCTGCAACATTAAAGTAATGAATAATATTATTTGCATAAGCATCTTTTCTTATTCTTCCTACAAATGTTGTATCAGTATCTGTTGAAATAATTGGCATTGGATATTGATTATTTTCTAAATCATCAATAACATCTACATTATCAAAATTACCTAAAACCTCTTTAACTTTATCAATATCAACTTCAACATCATCATCAAATGTAACAGTAATAGACTCACTATGACTTCTTAATACAGGAACTCTTACACAAGTAGCTGCAATTTGCATTTGTTTATGTAAAATCTTTTGAGTCTCATTAATCATTTTCATCTCTTCTTTTGTAAATCCATTTGATTGAGCTACGTCAATTTGTGGAATTACATTAAGTGCTATTTGATGAGCAAAAGCCTCTTTTTTAGTTTCATCTAATTTAAAAGCAAAAAATGCTTGCATCTGTTTTACAAGCTCTTCCATACCAGCTTTTCCTGCACCACTTACAGCTTGGTAAGTTGATACATCTACTCTTTTAATTCCATATAATTCATCAAGTGGTTTTAAAGATAATACCATTTGAATAGTTGAACAGTTTGGATTTGCAATAATTCCTGTTTCTTTCCATTTTGAAATATCATCTGGATTAACTTCAGGTACAACTAATGGAATATTTGGCTCCATTCTAAAGTGACTTGTATTATCAATAACAACAGCACCTGCTTCAACTGCAAATTTCGCAAATTTTGCAGAGATACTACCACCTGCACTAAAAAATGCAATTTCAACATCATTTTCTTCAAATACAGTTTCAGTAAGTTCTAAAACTGTATATTCTTTATTTTTGTATTCAACTGTAGAACCAGCACTTTTAGCACTTGCTAATGGAATTATATTGTTAACTGGAAAATCATATGCATCCATTACTCTTAAAAGCTCTTCTCCAACAGCACCAGTTGCTCCTACAACAGCAACATTAAATTTTCTCATTTTTCTTCCTCTTCATTTATTGTATATAGATTTAATCTAATTAACTATTTTGATCTTTTGAATCATCATTATCAACTAAATTCGTATCTTCAATAATACCTGCTAAATCAGTTGCAGATTCAATATCAAGTTCATCGTCTTCTTCTTTAGGGCACTTAGCAATTGAAACTACTTTATCCCCTTTATCAACGTTAACAATAATTACACCAGAAGTATTTCTTCCAGCTTTTCTAATAGTATTCATATCTACTCTAATCATCTTACCAATAGATGTTAAAGCCATTAAATCTTGTGTTTCATCAACTAAAACTGAACCAATAACATTTCCAGTTTTTTGATGTAACTTCATAGAAATAACACCTGAACCAGCTCTATTTGTAAGTCTATATTCATCTACTGTTGTTCTTTTTCCTATACCTTTTTCAGATACAGTTAATAGCTCTTGTTCTTCACTTATAATTACATCAGCATCAACAACAAAGTCAGAATCAAGTTTAAACTTAATACCTCTTACACCTCTTGTGCTTCTTCCTTGTTCTCTTGTTTTATCTATTTCAAATCTAATACATTGACCTAAACTTGTAAATATCATAAAGTATTGTGACCCTGGAATAGTAATTTTAGCAGTTACTACCTCATCAGCATCATCAAGAACAATTGCTCTTACACCATTGCTTCTTATATTACTAAATTCAGCTAAAGATGTTCTTTTTACAATACCATTTCTTGTAAAGAATGCCAATGATTTACTCTCATCAAAATCAGTAGTTGGAATAATAGCCATAATCTTCTCATCAGCTCTTAAGTTGATTAAGTTAACAACTGCTTTTCCTTTTGCAGTTCTACTTCCTTCTGGAATTTTATATACTTTCAACCAGTATAACTGACCCATATTTGTAATAAACATCAATGTATCATGTGTATTTGTTACAAAGAATCTTTCAATAAAGTCATCATCATGTGTAGTAACTGCAACTTTACCTTTACCACCTCTTCTTTGTTTTTCATATGATTTAATTGGAACTCTTTTTACATATCCATTGTGAGTAATAGTAACAACCATTGGCTCATTTGGAATTAGATCTTCTATATCAATCTCATCATATGAGTCTTCAATTTCAGTTCTTCTTTCATCTGAATATTTATCTTTTATCTCTTGAATTTCTTCTTTAATAATTTCATTTAATTTTTCTTCTGATTTTAGTATTGCTTCAAGTTCAGCAATTAATCTTAATAGCTCTTGATATTCAGCTTCAAGTTTATCTCTTTGAAGACCTGTTAATCTTCCAAGTCTCATATCTAAAATAGCTTGTGATTGAATAAGTGATAACTCAAATCTATCTTGAAGTTTCTCTTTTGCATCTGCATCATTTGATGATGATCTAATAATTTTTACAACTTCATCAATATTATCAACTGCAATTTTTAGACCCTCTAAAATGTGAGCTCTTGCTTTTGCTTTTTCTAAATCAAAAATAGTTCTTCTAATAATAACTGTTTTTCTATGTGATAAGAATAGTCTTAACAATTCAGGAAGATTAAATACCTTTGGCTCTTTATTATGAACTGCAAGTAAAATAATCCCAAAAGTAGTCTCCATTGGAGTTGATTTATAAAGATTATTTAATACAATTTCACTCATTGCATCTTTTTTAAGCTCAATTACAACTCTAATACCTTCTCTATCAGATTCATCTCTAACTTCTGAAATACCTTCGATATTTTTATCTTTTGCTAAAATAGCAATTTGTTCAATTAATCTTGATTTATTTACTTGGTAAGGAAGTTCATCAAGTACAATAACCTCTTTTTTACCTTTAGTTTCAATATGATGTTTAGCTCTTATTTTAACTCTTCCTCGACCTGTTTTATACGCATCAATAATTCCACGTCTTCCAAAAATAGTACCACCTGTTGGAAAATCTGGACCATGAATAAACTGCATTAAATCCTCAGCAGTTGCTTCTTGATTGTCAATTGTATAAAGTACAGCATCAAGTAACTCTTTTAGGTTATGAGGTGGGATTTTTGTTGCCATACCAACAGCAATACCTTCACTACCATTTAATAGTAAGGTAGGAACCCTTGTAGGTAATACAGCAGGCTCTTTTAAAGTATCATCATAATTTTGAACAAAATTAACAGTATCTTTATCAAGGTCTTTTAAAATCTCTTCTGAAATTTTAGTCATTCTTGCTTCTGTATATCTCATAGCAGCTGCATTATCACCATCAACTGAACCAAAGTTACCTTGTCCATCAACAAGTGGTGCTCTCATTGAGAAGTTTTGTGCTAATCTTACCAATGCATCATAAACTGAACTATCACCATGGGGGTGATACTTACCAATAACATCTCCTACAATCCTTGCAGATTTTTTATAAGGAGATCTAGCAGTCATGTTTAAATCATGCATTGCATACAAAATTCTTCTATGTACTGGCTTTAATCCATCTTTAGCATCAGGAAGTGCCCGTCCAATAATTACACTCATTGAGTAATCTAAGTAAGAAGCTTTTACACTATCTTCTATATTAATATCTATTATATCTTGATCTTCGAAAAGGTTTTCCATAAAAAAACGCCTTTATTTTTTATATTTGTTATTATTTTAGCTAAATGGGGCTTAGTATTAGTTAATATAGTGATTTAAGCAAAAAATAAAAAAGAGATTAATTTTTTTAATCTCTTTTTACTTAAATTTTTATTTATTATGAGTTTTTATATTCCATAATAAGATTAAAAACTTGATCTTTTAATTTTAGTTTTTCTTTTTTCTTTTTATCAATTTCTAGTTGGTCACCAAAATTTTTTTCTAACTCAATTATCTCTTCATCTAACTCATTGTGCTTTTCAAAAAGCTTATTAAAATGAGCATTTTCTTGTTTTAATTTTGTAATTACATCTCTGTGTTCGTGAAACATATTTAATCCTTTTAGTTGAGTTAATATAATTATAACAATTAAATTCTTAGAATAGATTATGTAGCTTGTATATTTATTATAAAATAGTTTTTTATGTAAAGTGTGTAATTAAGAAGCTAAATTGCTTCTTAAGTTCTATAATCAGCATTTATTTCAACATATTTGTAACCTAAATCACAACCATATGCAGTAAAGCTCTCTTCTCCTAATCCAATATCACAAACAATCTTAAATTTATCATTTTGAAGTACTTTAAAGGCTTCTTGTTCAATTTCATCATTAAATATAAGTTCACCCTTATTATATACAATTACATTATTATATGAAATAACAAGTTTTTCTTCATCACACGCAATCTTACTTGCACCTATAGTAGAAGCAATTCTTCCAAAGTTTGGATCTTCACCAAATAGTGCTGTTTTTACTAAAAGAGAGTTTGATAAGGCTTTTGCTGCTTTTTGTGCATCTTCAGAAGTTGCTGCATTTTTAACTTCAAAAGCAACAGCTTTTTTAGCACCCTCACCATCTGCTACCATTAGCATAGCCATATCATGCATTACTAATCTTAAAACTTCAAAGAATGCTTCTTTATTATATGTATTAGATTTTTTATTTGTTAAAAGTAAAACCGTATCATTTGTAGAAGTATCACCATCAACTGAAATAGCATTAAAAGTAGTTTCACTATTTACTTTAAGCGCTTCTTTCATATCCTCTTTAGGAACATTGGCATCTGTACAAATAAAACAAAGCATAGTTGCTAAATTTGGATTTATCATCCCAGCACCTTTTGCAACTGCACCAATTTTAAAACTACTTCCATCTTCAAGCTTAACTTCATACATACAAGTTTTTGAATAAGCATCAGTTGTCATAATAGCTTTTGATAAGTTTTGTGCATTTTTTGTTTTTAAATCAAAAGAGTTTGCACCATCTACTATTTTTTGAACAGGTAAAGGATTTCCAATTACACCAGTACTACTCATAATAGGATTTGTAAATTTATGATTTAATGATGAAAAAATTGAATTAATATCTTCAATTCCTTTTTTTCCTGTCATTGCATTTGCATTTTTAGAATTAATTAATACAAAATTTGTTTGAAAATCTTTTTTATACATCAAGTAATGTTTAAGCGGAGCTGCTTGAAATCTGTTTTCTGTAAAAACAGCTTCAACATCACATAATGAATCACTATATATAAAACCTAAATCAAGTGCATTATTTGCTTTAAGCCCTGCACTTATTCCATTACAATAAAATCCATCTATTTGATCAATCAAACCTTTAATAGGCAAAATAGTAAACATTTTATATATCCTTTGGTTTTTGAGAATATGAAAGTATTCTTTTTGATTTTGAAATACCTTTTTGGCTACCTACAAGTAAAAGCTTGCAATTTGCTCTAATAACTGTAGTACCTTTTGGCATTTGAATAAATTTCCCAGTTGCTTCTGTAATACCAATAATTGAAACTTTCATTCTATCTCTTAAATGTAGATCTTGTATTTGTTTATCAACAGCCCAAGACTCTTCTCCTACAAATGCTTCTTCCATATCAATAGGAGTATCTTTTTTGTATAAAAACTCTTCAAGTACATTTTCCATATCAGGTCTAATTGCCATTGCACTTACTCTTTTTGCCATAAGTGATGGAGGAGCAACAACTTTATCTGCACCAAGTTTTTTAAGTCTTACTTTATCATTTTGTGTTTCTGCATTTGAAATAATTAAAAAAGGACTTCTACCAAGCTCTTTTTCATATAATCTAACTGAAGCAATAAGTGTAATATTATCAGATATATTTTTTGACAATGAAATAGCACCTTTAGCTGAACTTAAATGAGATTTGAAAAAAGCAACCTCTTTATAAGGTTCTTCATTTACTATATAAGGATAACCATACTCTTTTGCAATCTCTTCTATATCATCTCTTGGGTCAACTACCACAAAGGGAACATGATTTTCTCTAAATTGTCTTGCTAGTTGTGCAGTATATTCATTATGATAAAATATAACAAAATGTCTTCTAAGCCTTGCAATTTTATATAACATTTTTCTTTCCTTAAGAAGTTTAAAAAGTGAACCATTTGATATAGTATTGATTAAAATACCCACAGAAAATGTAAGTACTGCAAACCCTGATAACATCAAAGTTACTGTAAAAATTATACCTTGATTACTGAAATTTGCTTCATTTAAAGCACCAAATCCAGTTGTAGTAAAAGTATATGCAGATTGAAAGATTGCTTTCATAATAGGATAATCTTCAATATATACATATCCTAATGCACCAGTCATTAAAATAATCTGAATAAGTATTAATGGTAACCTAAATGGTTTTAATTGTGAGTATATAAGCGGGTTTAAGTCATATTCAGGTTTATTAGACCTAATTTCCCAGCCCAGTGCTTTTTTAATTCTTTTTAAGAAGCTCATGAAAGCACTTTTCTAAGCGCCTTCTTATGAGTGTTTTTTAAGAGTTCTTAACTCTTTAGCAGAAATTCTGATTTTTTTAGTAGTACCATCTTCTAGTGTTACTCTTACAGTTCTTAAATTTGGTAAAAATCTTCTTCTAGTTCTATTTTTAGCGTGACTTACGTTGTTCCCAACCATAACGCCTTTTCCTGAGATTAAACATCTTCTTGCCATATTGATTTCCTTATTAATTTTAGTGAAAAATATTCGCGTATTGTATCTTAATATTCTTAACATTTAGTTAAAACAGTGTCTTGTTTATACACTTTGTAAAATTAATTCTAATTTTTGTAAATTTTTCTCTATTGTAAACTCTTGTGCAGTAATTCTATTTTGCTTTTTTATATGTTTTAAATCTTCTTTTCTTCCTAAAAGTGCATCAATTTTAAAGGCAGTACTTCCATCACTTGGCATCATCATAGTAGCAAATACATCTACAATCTCACTAGAAGCACAACCTGATGGAACAAAAACTGCACATTTAAAAAACATTGCTTTTAAAATATTTTTAGCAAAAGCTTTTGTATGCGTTGGCAAAACAAAAATATCTGCTACTAAAAATAGTCTATTTAAATCATTGTAATCTGTAAAAAATAGAATTTTATCATCTACATTTTGTTTTGATAATTGAAATCTCAATCCTGAAATCTCTTTTTTATCCCCTGCAATTATTGCTTTAAAGTTTTTAAAATTTAAGTTATTTACTATATTAATAAACTCTTTTGAACCAGAGTTTTTAAAGTTTTGTGCAGTAAAAAAAACAAACTTTGTTTTTACATCTAAATTAAACTCTTCACAAAACTCTTTTTTTACTTCTTTTGGTTTTTTATACTCAGCATCAATACTTGGATAGATAATTTCAACTTTATTTTCATCTATTTGCTGTTTTTTCACTAATTCACTTTTTTGTTTCTTAGAGTTTACAATAATCTTTTTTGCATTTTCAATTTTTTCAATATCTTCTTTATTAATACTTCCAGTATGAAAATATATATCTGCAAACTCTTTTTTTGCAAAAGTTAATTTATCTAAAAAGGTTCTTTTCTTTAACTTTTGTATATTCTCTTTTTCCAAAAGTCTATTTATAATTTTCGTTTTTACTTTAAAATCTATTGTTATGTTTTTCATATAATTTTTCCAAGTTTAATATTAATACATAATTTTAACCAAATTAATTAAAATAGCTATAAAATAACATTTAATTACTTTAAAATATTCTTATGATAAAATATGTTTAACTAAATAAAAGGACATTAAACATAATGAAACAAGTGATTGCAGATGAGTTTCAAGCTCACCTTGAAACAATAAATAATACAATTAAAACTATGCAAGACAAATTAGAAACTGCATCACAAATTGCAGTTGAAACTTTAAAAAATGGAAATAAAATCCTTCTTTGTGGTAATGGAGGAAGCGCAGCTGATGCACAACATATTGCAGCTGAACTTACAGGAAGATATAAAACTGAAAGAAAAGGACTTCCAGGAATTGCCCTTACAACAGATACAAGTGCTTTAACTGCCATTGGAAATGATTATGGATATGATAGGGTTTTTGATAGACAAGTTGAAGCTTTAGCTTCAAAAGGAGACTTGATTATTGGAATTAGTACAAGTGGCAATAGTAAAAATGTAATAAATGCATTAAACCTAGCCAAAGAGCTTGGTTGTAAAACTATCGGACTAACAGGAAAAGATGGAGGAGTTATGAATGAAATTTGTGATGTAAATTTAGTAGTTCCATCAAATGACACTCCAAGAATTCAAGAAATGCATATTCTTTTTGGACATACAATTTGCCAAATTATTGATAATGAACTTAGCTAATTATTTGTAAATCACCTCTAAAACATCATTTGCTGTAATAAGTTTCATACAGTTGTGATGTTTTAAAGGACAAACTCTTTTCATACATGGAGCACACTCTAAATTTTTTCTTATAATATTTTCACTTGGATTATTCCATTGATTTGTTTCTTTAAATCTTGTTGGCCCAAAAATAGCTGCTGTTTTTACTTTATATGCAGCTGCTACATGCATAGGCCCAGAATCATTTGTAATAAAAATATCAAGACCTGCTATCTTTTCTATAAGTTCAGGAATTGTAGTTTTTCCTGCTAAGTTTTGATAATTTGAAACTTTATTTGCTATAAGTTCATCTTCTATATCTTTTGCAATATCAGTTTCACTTGGACCTCCAAAGATTACAATATCATGGGTTTTTGACATGGCA
>ERZ1673962.1421-NODE-1421-length-11383-cov-3.106020_pt1 | contig 11383 bp, 10 predicted proteins | sample MGYA00580188_ERZ1673962 | MGnify/ENA primary metagenome ERZ1673962 (study PRJEB41334, sample SAMN05608104) | rock metagenome | biome: terrestrial subsurface; feature: shale formation; material: shale | place: USA: Pennsylvania ... | reverse complement strand
TGCGATCAAACCAAAGGTGGATGTTGATCACCGGCACGCCATTGAGGCCATCGAGCTTCTTGAAGTAGGGAATTTCCTTCCAGGGCTCAGGCACCAACAGTTTGAAGGGATCCACCGGCATGGCACTCACGTAGGCATCGGCCGTGAGGGTGCGGGGCTCCTGGCCCTTGATGCCCCCGATCTGGAATGCCTTAACCGTGCCATCGGCATGGAGCTCGATCTGGCGCAGGGGGGCATTGAGATGCACCTCGCCGCCATGGGCCTCGATGTAGTCAACGATCGGCTGGCAGAGCCGCTGGGGTGGGTTGCCATCGAGGAAGGCCATCTTCGAGCCATCGCTCTCCTGCAGGAAGCGGTTGAGGGCGGTGAGCACCACGGTGCTGGAGATCTCATCGGGATCGATGAAATTCAGCGCCTTGGCCATGGCGATGAACACCTCATCGTTCACCCGCTCCGGGATGTTGTGGATGCGCAGCCATTCCGTCCAGGAGTACCTGTCGCACTCCTCCACGTACTGCTGACCCCTCAGGATCGCCGGCACCAGGCCGATGCCAAAGGCGATCTTCTCGGGCCAGGTGAGCAGGTCGTTGTTGCCCAGGATCGCCGCCAAGCCGTTGAAGGGAGCCGGGATGTCGGGAAACTCGAAGCGGCTGTAGGTGCCTGTGGTTTCCTTTTGGTTGAAGATCATCGAGTGGCTCTTCCACTGCAGCCGGTCTTCGATGTCCAGCTCCTTGAGGAGCTGGCGCATGTTGCGGTACGCGCCAAAAAAGATGTGCAGACCGGTCTCATACCAGTCGCCGTCCGCGTCCTGCCAGGCCGCTACCTTGCCGCCAAGCACGTCACGGGCCTCGACCACCACTGGGGTGTGGCCGGCGTCACAGAGGTATTTGGCGCACGACAGACCGGCGAGCCCTGCTCCGGCGATGACGACACGCATATCTGCTCTTGAATCCAGGGGCAACCCTAAAGGGGGCCCTGGGCCGCTGCGGCCCAGAAGCTTTCTAGAGTTACGTAACCGGGTGCCCGTAATCGCTTTCCCATGGCCGACCCCCACACCACAGAGCTTGAAAGAACTGAGCTTGAAAGAGCAGAGCCGGGCAGCCCAGAGCAGCTGGGCAGCGCGACCTTACTGAAATCCACCACCCGCCACGTGCGGCTGTTCACCGCCCACGTGGACAAGGGCAACCTGGTGGCCGATCCCAGCCAACTCACCATGGATCTGGATCCGGACAACGAATTCCTCTGGGACGGGCCGGTGCTGGCCAAGGTTCAAGACCAGTTCCGCGAGTTGGTTTCGGCCCATGCCGGGGCCGAGCTCAGCGAATACAACCTGCGCCACATCGGCTCCGAGCTCGAAGGGCTGATCCGCCAACTCCTCCAGGCCGGAGAACTGCGTTACAACCCCGACGCCAGGGTGCTCAATTACTCCATGGGCCTGCCCCGCAGCAGCGAAAACCTGTGAGCCGCTCCCGCTACAACGCCGATCGCTACCGCAAAGACCCCTACGCCGACGGTCCCTATGAGAGGGGCGGGGGCGACAGGGGACGGGGCAGGCACGACCCCGGGCCCGACCCTGGTGGGGGAGGGTCCGGTGGCGGCAACGCACCGTTCAAGTTCAACGTGGCCACCATGGCCATCCTGGCCGGGGTGCTGGTGGTGGGCATCGGCATCGGCACAGGCCTCTCCAGCACCACCCAGGGCGACCAGGGCAACATCGCCAGCTCCCAGCAGCTCGACATGGCCGTGCCCGATCCGGAGTTCTGTCGCCAGTGGGGCGCCAGCGCCTTCGTGATGGATATTGAGCTCTACACGACCATGAACCCCAGCTCGAGTTTTGTGACCCAGCCGGCGCTCAAGCCCGGCTGCGTGATCCGCAGGGAGAACTGGAGCGTGCTGCAGAAAGAAGGAGCCGTCACATCCGAGCAGATGCGCCAGTGCAAGCAGCGGATGAACACCTTCGCCTACATCGGCTCGGTGAAGGACAAGCCGATCGTGCGCTGTGTCTACCAGACAGACATCAGCGAAAACAAGTTCCTCACCAAGGGCGTAGCCGACAGCACCGTGGGCATCACCCCGGAATCCGACCAGTTCTGAGCGACCAGCCTCAGGCCGGGTTCTCCTGCTGGAGGGGCCGGCGCAGGGGGCTGTCGGGACTGGCGAACACCGGCAGCACCTCCTTGCGGAAGGCGTCGGCGGCCCGGGAGCAGTAGCGGGCCGGATGGCTGATCAGCTTGAGCTGGCGACGCACCAGCAGGTCGGCCACCTGGGGGCGGTGCAGGCTGCCCGCCGAGAGCTCCCGCTCGATCGACACCACCGGCAGGAAGGCGGCACCCAGGCCGCTCTGCACGGCGTTCTTGATCGCCTCAAACGAGTTGAGCTCCATCTCGATCTTGAGACGGGCCACATCCAGGCCGGAGCGGGCCAGCAGCTGGTCCACCATCTTGCGGGTGGTGGACTGAGCATCGAGGCAGACAAAGCCAAGCCGGTAGAGGTCGTCCTTGGTGAGTTCCGGCAGGCGAGCCAGGGGGTGCTTCACCGGCAGCACCAGGGCCAGCTCATCGCTGGCATAGGGCACCACCTGCAGCAGCTCACAGAGCTCACTGGGCAATTCGCCGCCAATGATCGCCAGATCCACCTGGCCGTTAGCCACGCTCCAGCCGGTGCGGCGGGTGCTGTGCACCTGCAGCTGCACCGCCACCTCAGGGTATTTCTGGCGAAACAGGCCGATCATGCGCGGCATCAGGTAGGTGCCGGTGGTCTGGCTGGCGCCGACGATCAGGGAGCCGCCACGCAGGTTGTGGAGGTCTTCCAGGGCCCGGCAGGCCTCCTGACACTGGCTGAGGATCCGGTCGCAGTAGCTGAGCAGCAGGTGGCCGGCCTCGGTGAGCTGGGCCTTACGGCCGCCCCGGTCAAACAGGCTGACGCTGAGCTGCTTCTCCAGGTTCTGGATCTGCAGGCTCACTGCCGGCTGGGTGACATAGAGGCTGTCGGCAGCCTTCTTGAAACTGCCCTCCGAGGCGATGGCCCGCAGGATGCGGAGCTGGTCGAGGGTGAAGGGAAGATCTGCCATCGGGTTGCCTGGGTGGACCTGGGCCTGCCGGCTGGCGAGGAAAACTCTAAGGGGGAACTCTGGCGGCGAGAATCTGGAGCTTCACAACTCCCCATCCGGCCCGTGCCCCCCAGCTCTTTACAGCACAGCAGCTGGGTGATGCTGGCCCTGCTGCTCGCCTTTGCGGTGGTGCACAGCGGCGGGGCCTCGCTGCGGGCCTGGGGCGTGGAGCGGATCGGCGAGCGGGCCTGGCGGCTGCTGTTCGCCGCCGTGAGCATCCCCTCAGCTGTGGTTGTGATCGGCTACTTCCTGGCCCACCGCTACGACGGCATCCGGCTCTGGAACCTGCAGGAGGCGCCCTGGATCGTGCCGCTGGTGTGGACCGGCACAGCCATCAGCTTCCTGTTTCTCTATCCGGCCACATACAACCTGCTGGAGATACCGGCGGTGCTCAAGCCCCAGGTGCGCCTCTACGCCACAGGGATCATCCGCATCAGCCGCCACCCCCAGGCCGTGGGCCAGATCCTCTGGTGCGCCACCCACCTGCTCTGGATCGGCAGCAGTTTCATGCTGGTCGCCTGCTTTGGCCTGATCGCCCACCACCTCTTTGCGGTTTGGAACGGCGACCGGCGCCTGGCCAACCGCTTCGGAGCCGCCTTTGAAGAGCTCAAGGCCAGCACCTCGGTGATCCCCTTCAAAGCAGTGCTGGATGGCCGCCAGCAGCTGGTGCTCGGCGAGTTCCTGCGGCCGGCCCAGCTGGGCATTGTCATTACCGTGGCACTGTTCTGGTGGGCGCACCGCTACATCGGCGCCGGGGCCACCGCCTTCAGCCGCTCCAGCCTGGGCCACTGGCTCTCCTGATGGGCGGGCCCGCACAGTTGGCGAAGATCCCTTACGCAGTCTGCCTACACTTGCCGCAGCCAGCCTGGGTCGCATGCCGTCAGCCGCCGAACTCGCCTGGTTGATTCCGGTGCTGCCCCTGGCTGGGGCCTGCATCACCGGGCTGGGACTAATTAGTTTCAACCGCACCGTCAACCGTCTGCGCAAACCAGTGGCCTGGCTGCTGATCAGCTGCGTCGGAGCGGCGGCGGTGCTCAGCTACGCCGTACTGGCCCAGCAACTGGCCGGGGCAGGCCCCACCGAGGTGCTTTTCAACTGGGCCAGCGCCGGCAATTTCAACCTGCAGATGGGCTTCCGCTTGGATGCCCTCGGCGCCGTGATGCTCGCCCTGGTGACCACCATCGCCGTGCTGGTGATGGTTTATTCCGATGGCTACATGGCCCACGACAAGGGCTATGTGCGCTTTTTCACCTATCTGGCCCTGTTCAGCAGCTCGATGTTGGGCCTGGTGATCAGCCCCAACCTGCTTGAGATCTACGTGTTCTGGGAGCTGGTGGGCATGTGCTCCTACCTGCTTGTGGGCTTCTGGTATGACCGCGATGGCGCCGCCAATGCCGCCCAGAAAGCCTTTGTGGTCAACCGGGTTGGCGACTTCGGCCTGCTGCTCGGCATCCTGGGCCTGTTCTGGGCCACTGGCAGCTTCGGCTTCGAGGAGATCGGCAGCCGACTGCAAGAAGCCGTAGCCGGGGGCAGTCTCCCCAATGCGGCAGCCATCCTGCTCTGCCTGCTGGTGTTCATGGGGCCCATGGCCAAATCGGCCCAGTTCCCCTTGCACGTCTGGCTGCCCGATGCCATGGAGGGCCCCACGCCGATCTCGGCCCTGATCCATGCCGCCACCATGGTGGCGGCCGGTGTGTTTCTGGTGGCCCGGCTGCAGCCGGTGTATGAGCCTTTCCCTGCGGTGCAGGCCACGATCGCCGTGGTGGGCACGATCACCCTGGTGCTTGGAGCCTCGATTGCCCTGACCCAGATGGACCTCAAAAAAGGTCTGGCCTACAGCACCGTTTCCCAGCTGGGTTACATGATGCTGGCCATGGGCTGCGGGGCTCCGGTGGCCGGCATGTTCCACCTGGTGACTCACGCCTTCTTCAAGGCCATGCTTTTCCTGGGCTCGGGTTCGGTCATCCACGCCATGGAGGAGGTAGTGGGCCACGAACCCGTGCTGGCCCAGGACATGCGACTGATGGGCGGCCTGCGCAAATACATGCCAATCACCAGCACCACCTTCCTGATCGGCTGCGTGGCAATCGCCGGCATCCCCCCCCTGGCTGGCTTCTGGAGCAAGGACGAAATCCTGGGCGTGGCGTTTGGTTCCTTCCCCCTGCTCTGGGTGGCCGGTTTCATCACCGCCGGCATGACTGCCTTCTACATGTTCCGGCTCTACTTCCTCACCTTTGAAGGGGAGTTCCGCGGTGGCGACAAAGTCCTGCAGGCCCAGCTGCTGGCTGCCGCCGGCAAGCCCCCTGGCGATGGGGACGGCCACGGCCACGCCAGCCATCCCCATGAGTCCGGCTGGCAGATGGCAATGCCGCTCGCCGTACTGCTGTGCCATCGGTGCTGGTGGGCCTGCTAGGTACCCCCTGGAATAGCCGCTTCGGCAACCTGCTCGACCCCCAGGAAGCCGCCGAGGTGGCGGAGCACTTCAGCTGGAGCGAGTTTCTCCCCCTGGCCGGGGCCTCGGTGGCCATCTCGGTGGCCGGCATCAGCGTGGCGGTACTGGCCTATTCCCTCCACAAGCTCGACCTGGCCACCGCCGTGGCGGCCCGCTTCCCAGCGCTCAATGCCTTCCTGGCCAACAAGTGGTACCTCGATGCCATCAATGACAAGCTGTTTGTGCAGGGCAGCCGCAAGCTGGCCAAATCGGTGCTCGAGGTGGATTCCAAGGTGGTCGATGGGGTGGTGAACCTCACGGGCCTGGTGACCCTCGGCAGCGGCGAGGGCCTCAAGTACTTCGAAACGGGTCGGGCCCAGTTCTATGCCCTGATCGTGTTTGGCGGGGTCATCGCCCTGGTGGTGCTGTTCGGCTCCCTGGGCTAAGCGCTCCGGCCGTCACGCCGACCTACGCACCAACCCAGCACCAGCGGCCCCGCCTCCTGATCTGCCGGCGTGAGCGCGTAGCGCGGGCTGGCAGATCAGGAGGCGGGGCCGCTGGAGGCAGAACTCTGTGTGACATCCCCCATCAGCGCAGTGCAGAGCCCGACTGAATTTCTACACTCCGCCTAATGGTGAGGCTTGGTTCGTGCCATTCCCTTGGTTGAGTGCGGCGATCCTTTTCCCGATCGCCGCCGCACTGGTGATTCCTTTCATTCCGGATGCCGGCGACGGCAAGCGGGTGCGCTGGTATGCCCTGGGTGTGACCCTCACCACCTTCCTGCTGACGGTGGGGGGGTACCTCAATGGCTATGACCCGGCTGTTGAGGGCCTGCAGCTGGTTGAGCGGGTTTCCTGGCTGCCCAAGCTGGGCCTGGCCTGGTCCGTGGGGGCCGACGGCCTCTCGATGCCCCTGATCCTGCTGACCAGCTTCATCACCTCCCTGGCGGCCCTGGCGGCCTGGCCGGTGACCTTCAAGCCCAAACTCTTCTATTTCCTGCTGCTGGCCATGGATGGCGGCCAGATCGCCGTGTTCGCGGTGCAGGACATGCTGCTCTTCTTTCTGGCCTGGGAGCTGGAGCTGCTGCCGGTGTATCTGCTGCTGGCGATCTGGGGCGGCAAAAAGCGCCAGTACGCCGCCACCAAGTTCATCCTCTACACGGCAGGCAGCTCCCTGTTCATCTTGGTGGTGGGCCTGGCCATGGCCTTCTACGGCGGTGGCGCCCCCACCTTTGAATACACGGACCTGATGGCCAAGGACTTCTCCACGAAGTTCCAGCTCTTCGCCTATGCCGGCCTGCTGATCGCCTTTGGGGTGAAGTTGCCGATCGTTCCCCTGCACACCTGGCTGCCCGATGCCCACGGAGAGGCGACGGCTCCGGTGCACATGCTGCTGGCCGGCATCTTGCTGAAGATGGGCGGCTACGCCCTGCTGCGCTTCAACGTGCAACTGCTACCGGAAGGCCATGCCCAATTTGCGCCGCTGCTGGTGGTGCTGGGGGTCGTCAACATCATCTACGCGGCGCTCACCTCCTTTGCCCAGCGCAATCTCAAGCGCAAGATCGCCTACAGCTCGATCAGCCACATGGGCTTTGTGCTGATCGGCATTGGCAGTTTCAGTGCCCTCGGCACCAGTGGCGCCATGTTGCAGATGATCAGCCACGGCCTGATCGGCGCCAGCCTGTTCTTCCTGGTGGGCGCCACCTATGACCGCACCCACACCCTCCAGCTCGATGAGATGGGCGGCGTGGGCCAGTCCATGCGGAAAATGTTTGCGCTCTGGACCATCTGCTGCCTGGCTTCCCTGGCGCTGCCGGGCATGAGCGGCTTTGTATCCGAGCTGATGGTGTTCACGGGCTTCGTGACAAGCGAGGCCTATTCACTCAGCTTCCGCATCGTGATGGCGGCTCTGGCGGCGGTGGGGGTGATCCTCACCCCCGTCTACCTGCTTTCGATGCTGCGGGAGATCTTCTTCGGCAAGGAAAACGTCGAGCTGGCCTCCCACACCCACCTGGTGGATGCGGAGCCCCGGGAGATCTACGTTGTGAGCTGCCTGCTCGTGCCGATTGTGGGCATCGGCCTCTACCCACGGATCATGACCGACACCTACCGCTCCTCCATCGAGGCCCTGGTGCAGAGGGAGACCACGGCCCTGGCCCGGGTGATCCAACCGCAGCCCGGCAGCCTGATCCGCCAGCCCCTGCTCACCGCTCCCCTCCTGCCCGTCTGAACAACTCTGATTAGGCTCAACAGCACGTCGACCCCGACCTCAGCCCGCCCAACCCACCATGAAACAGCTGAACTTTCTGCTGATCTTCAGTTTCGGCCTGGCCATGGTGATGTTCACGCTGGAGAACACGGCCCCCACCACCGTTCACTTTCTGCCCGGCTTGAGCGGCACCCTGCCCCTGGCGGCCCTGTTGCTGCTGGTCGGTGGCATCGGAGCCACAGCAGCTTGGGTTTTCGCGGTGTGGACAGGCGTTGTGCGCAAGGTTGAGGCGGTGCGGAGCCAGAGCGAAGCCGCCGCCCAGCAGGTGCGGATTGAGGAACTGGAGAACGACCTCCAGCGTTACCGGGCCACGGTGGATGCCCAGCTGGGCCTGCTGCCTGCCGCAGGCCAGAGCTCGGCCGCTGCTAACTCCGAATCAACGCTGGTGTCCAGCGAGCAACACCGGTAGGTTGTCGATGGAACCAAATCAGGAGCAGGTATTCACCTTTGGCTGAAGGGGGCGCCAGGCTTGCCATCCGTCTGCTCCAAGACGCAGCCGAGCGGGGTGAGCTGGATCCCTGGGATGTGGATGTGATTGCCGTGGTAGACGGCTTCCTCGACCAGTTGCACCAGCGCATTGCCGTGCCCCGCCTGGTGGGCGGCAGCTATGAAAAAGATCTCGCCGAAACCAGCGAGGCCTTCCTGGCGGCCTCTGTGCTGGTGAGTCTCAAGGCCGAAGTGCTCGAAGCGGCCACCTTCGCCTGCGAACCCATTGAGGAACAGGAACTCGGCTTTGACTTCGACGCCGATGGCCAGGGCTGGCTAATCAACCCAGGCATCGAACTGCCCAAGCGGCCGGAACGGCACCTCTGGCGCCGGCCCGTGGCCCCGCCACCCCTACAGCGCCCGGTGACCCTTGGGGAGCTGATCCGCCAGCTGGAGGACATCGCCGAACGGCTCGAACAGGACGATGGCCGCAGCCGCCAGCGCCACCGCCCCAAGCGCTACAGCGAGCGAGCCGCCATCCAGCAGGTGGCCGCCCTGGCCCACCGCGAAAAACTGCCGGAGACCACCGCCGCCCTGAGCCGGTTTCTGCTGAGCTGGGACCCCGCCCATGACTGGGCAGGGTTCAACGATCTGGTGCAAGCCTGGGCCGACGAGGTGAACTGCCGCGGAGCCGGCGCCGAGTTGGATTGCGACCGGGTAGGGGTGTTCTGGGCGCTGCTGTTCCTCTGCCACCAGGGCAAGGTGGAACTGGAGCAGGAGGGCGGCCTCTTCGGCCCCCTGCAGCTGCGTCGCCTGCTTCATAGCGGCGAAACCCGCCAGCTCCCCCTAGTGCCGGCCGACAAGGCGGCGGCGCCCCTATTGGCAGCTTGAGCTTTGCCAATAAAATAGGACGTTAAAGAAGACAAGGTAAACGCCGATGAAGGCGATGATCCTGGCCGCCGGCAAGGGTACTCGGGTGCGTCCCATCACGCACACAATCCCCAAGCCGATGATCCCGATCCTGCAGAAGCCCGTCATGGAGTTTCTGCTGGAGCTGCTAAAGGAGCATGGCTTCACGGAAGTCATGGTGAATGTCTCCCACCTGGCCGAGGAGATCGAGAACTACTTCCGGGATGGCCAGCGTTTTGGCGTCGAGATTGCCTACAGCTTTGAAGGCCGCATTCAAGATGGCCAACTGATCGGCGATGCCCTCGGATCGGCCGGTGGCCTCAAAAAGATTCAAAATTTCCAGAGCTTCTTCGACGAGACCTTCGTGGTGCTCTGCGGTGATGCCCTGATCGATCTCGACCTGACCGAGGCCGTGCGGCGCCACCGGGAGAAGGGTGCCATGGCGAGCCTGATCACCAAACGGGTGCCCAAGGATCAGGTGAGCAGCTACGGCGTAGTGGTCACAGACGCTGACGGCCGGGTGCGCTCCTTCCAGGAGAAGCCGGCGGTGGATGAGGCCGCCAGCAACATGATCAACACCGGCATCTACATCTTCGAGCCAGAGGTGCTCGACTTCGTGCCCAGCGGCCAGCCCTTCGACATCGCCTCAGACCTGTTCCCCAAGCTGGTGACCGCCGGAGCGGCCTTCTACGCCCTGCCGATGGAATTTGAATGGGTGGATATCGGCAAGGTGCCCGACTACTGGCAGGCGATTCGCAGCGTGCTGCAGGGGCAGGTGCGCCAGGTGCAGATCCCAGGCAAGGAGGTAAGACCGGGGGTTTTTGCCGGGCTCAATGTGGCGGCAGATTGGGACAAGATCAATGTGACCGGGCCCATCTATGTGGGCGGCATGAGCCGCATCGACAACGGCACCACGATCATTGGCCCGGCGATGATTGGGCCCAACTGCCACATCTGTGCAGGAGCCACGATCGACAACTCGATCATTTTTGATTACTCCCGCATCGGCCCTGGAGTGAGGTTGGTGGAAAAACTGGTGTTTGGCCGCTACTGCGTCGACCGCAACGGCGACCACTTCGACCTGCAGGAGGCAGCCCTCGACTGGCTGATCACGGACGTGCGCCGTCAGGATGTGATTTCGCCCTCACCCCAGCAGAAAGCCATGGCCGAGCTGCTGGGCACCGACCTGGCCAAGAGCTCCTCAAAGTGAGGCCGTAAGGCCTGCCTGGCACAGGATCTCGGGGATGCGCTCCTCCGCTTTGATCGCCATCAGGTGCACCCCCTGGGCGATCTGCAGGTAGCCAGCCACCTGCTCGGCGGCGATTGCCACCCCTTCGGCCGCCGGGTCGGCTGCGGCCGCCAGCCGATCAATGACAGCCTGGGGAATCTGGGCTCCGGGCACCACCCGGTTGATGAAAGCCGCATTGCGGGCCGACTTGAGCAGAAACACCCCCGCCAGCACCGGCAGCTGCAGGGGGGCGGCGATCTCACCGACGAATCGTTTGAGGGCTTCGCCATCCATCACCATCTGGGTTTGCACAAAACGGGCCCCGGCCTCCTTCTTGCGCACCAGCCGGCTCTTCAGGCCGCTCCAACTGGAAGACTGGGGATCCGCCGCCGCGCCTGCGAACAGGTCTGTGGGCCCGTCAGGCAGCTGGCCCTGCACCGGATCCTGGCCGGCGTTGAACTGCCGCACCAGCTGCAGTAAACGCACGGCCTCGAGCTCATTCACCGGCCGGGCGTCCGGTTGGTCACCAGCCCGCACCGGGTCGCCGGTGAGGCAGAGCAGATTGCGGATCCCCAGGGCCTGGGCGCCGAGCAGCTCGGCCTGCAGGGCAATGCGATTGCGATCCCGACAGGCCAGCTGCAGCACCGGCTCGATGCCAGCATCCAGCAGCAGGCGGCAGACAGCCAGGCTGCTCATCCGCATCACGGCCCGACTGCCATCGGTCACATTGACGGCGTGCACCCAGCCGCGCAGGGATTCGGCGGCGGCCAGCACTCGGGCCGGGTCCCCCCCCCTGGGGGGCATCACCTCCGCAGTCAGAGCTGACGCACCGCTGGCCAGGGCCCTTTGGAGCTGCAAACCGGTCCTTTCGTCTCAACACCCATTATTGGTCTTCACCCTGCCTACACTGAACGGCAGCCTGCGGCCTGGGCGAATGGATTCCGATCGCTCCACTGGAGGCCCCCTGGGTCCGGTGCGCCCAGAGATCTCGGAACGGGAGATCGAGATCATT
>ERZ1673962.1420-NODE-1420-length-11383-cov-4.072475_pt1 | contig 11383 bp, 13 predicted proteins | sample MGYA00580188_ERZ1673962 | MGnify/ENA primary metagenome ERZ1673962 (study PRJEB41334, sample SAMN05608104) | rock metagenome | biome: terrestrial subsurface; feature: shale formation; material: shale | place: USA: Pennsylvania ... | reverse complement strand
GGTGACGCCGAGAGCCCGGGGTTTTTCTAGCGGGAGGGTCGTTTTGCCGGTTGCCATTTTTGCCGTTGCCATTTCCCCCACGGGTTGAATTTTTGGCAACAGAGGGGCGACAATAGACTCAGCCAGAGCGTGGTGCTCCGGCCGTTTTTTGGCCAGCTGGTTCGCACAGAGTGAATCCGGAGGCCACAACCTGTGGAACGATATGCCGCACCTCAGTCAACGCAAAATAGCCGCCCGTCTGGGATGCTCTCATACCTACATCCAGAAGCTCATCGCCAGAGGAACCATATCTGCCGGGGCTCTCAATGAAAAGGGCCGTATCGATCCGGAGGTGGCCCTGTCCGAGATCCTGGCGTCCGTTGACGATTCGATCAGCTGCATAACGGGCGCTGCTGCCGAGTGGCTGACGGAGCTGCGCGAGGGCAAGGTGCCGGCCGCTGTGAAGCAGATCGCCAAGGCGCCGAAGAAAAAGCCCGCCAGAAAAAACACGCCGAAGGGAAAACCTGCCGCGAAACCAGCGACGAAAAAGAAGACTGCACGGAAGCCAACCCTTGACGACGAAACAGATCCAGAGGGCGATCAGGAATCCATCATCGAGGCCAACCGCCGCGACGCAATAGCCAAGGCGAACATGCGGGAGATAAAGGAGGCCAAGGAGAAACGCCTGCTGGTAAACGCTCGCGAGGTGGAGCTTGAGGCATTTACCCGTGCCCGCCAGTTACGCGACGCCATTCTCGCCATCCCCGACCGCATTGCACCGATCATTGCAGCAGAGACCGACGAACACACCGTAAGGCAGACCATCGACACTGAATTGCGCAACGTCCTGCGGGATCTCGCCAAATCAGAGGCCGCCGATGGGTGAGGCATCGCTGAAAATACCGGAGACTGGGCGCACAGCTGCTGACACGTTTGGTCGTGGCTGGTGCGACGGGCTTATGCCAGATCCAGCCATGACGGTCGCCGAATGGGCCGACGAATTCCGGCAACTGCCAAAGGCGAGTAGTGCCGAGTCCGGCCAATGGCGCACAGACCGCACGCCGTACCTGCGCGAGATCATGGAATGCCTTAGCCCGTCGCATCCGTGCAACGAGGTTGCGTTCATGAAGGGCAGTCAGATCGGCGGCAGCGAGGCCGGCCTGAACTGGTTGCTGACCCTGATCGACCTGTTTCCCGCTCCAATTCTTGCCGTGCAGCCATCGATCGACATGGCGAAAAAGTTTGTCAGGCAGCGTTTCTCCTCGTCGGCATTGCTCACGCCACGCATTGCCGAGAAAATATCCGAGAACAAATCCCGCGAGAAATCGAACACGCTGGGGCAGAAGGATTTCCCGGGCGGCACGATAATTTTCGGTGGCGCGAACAGTGCGGCCGGTCTGCGGTCGATGCCTATCCAGTACCTGTTTCTCGATGAGGAGGACAACTATCCAGACGACTGTGACGGCGAGGGCGATCCGGTCGAACTGGCAGAACGCCGGACCGCCACGTTCCCACGTCGGAAGATTTTTTATAACTCGACGCCGCTGGTTAAAGCCACCAGCAGGATATACCAGCACTACCTTGCCGGTGACCAGCGTCGGTTTTTCGTTCCCTGCCCACACTGCGGAGCGTACCAGACCATCGAGTGGAGCCGGATCGATTTTTCTAAAAAGGGCACAGTCAAAAAACCGGTTCTGATTTGCGAGCACTGCGCCGAGCCCATCGAGGAGCGGCACAAAACCGTCATGCTTGCGAACGGCGAGTGGAAAGCGCAGAACCGCGACGGTGCCTATCCGAGTTTTCACCTGTCGTCGCTGTATTCGCCGCTCGGTTGGTACAGTTGGCGCGATATTGTCAAGAAGTTCCGGTCAGCACAGAAGGGCGGCCCCGAGTCGCTCAAGGTTTGGGTGAACACCTGCCTCGGCGAGCCATGGGAGGACCAGGGCGATCAGGTCGAGTGGCACTGGCTGATGAAGCGCCGCGAGAAATACGCCGCAGAGGTGCCGGCAGGTGCGCTGGTGCTGACCGCTGGCATCGACACGCAAGACAACCGGCTGGAGATCGAGGTGGTGGGCTGGGGCGTTGGGCACGAATCATGGAACATCGATTACCAGGTTTTTCGCGGAGATCCTGCGCAGCCTGACGTGTGGCAGATGCTCGATGATTATCTGCTGCGTCCGTTTGTCCACGAGTCCGGCACCGAGGTGTATATCGCCGCCGCCTGCCAGGATACACAGGGGCATTTTACGCAGACCGTGCAGGACTGGTGCAAGCCGAGAGCGATGCGCAGAATCTGGCCAATCAAGGGCGAATCAGGCAGCGGCAAGCCTCTCGTTGGGCGCCCGTCGAAGAACAATGCGGCGCGCGTAGAGCAATTCCCCCTAGGGGTTGATACCGGCAAAGAGCTGATATACGCTAGATTGCAGATAGACGTACCAGGCCCTGGATACTGCCATTTTCCGGAAGGCCGCGACGAGGAATATTTCAGGCAACTGACAGCTGAAAAGCGGGTCACGAAATACCGCCACGGTCGCCCGGTTTTGACATGGGTGGTTAGCCGGCAAGGCGGCGCACGAAACGAGGCCCTTGACGTTAGGAACTACGCACAGGCGGCACTGCGGATCCTGAACCCTGACCTCGATGCGCTGGCAAAACGCGGGCCGCTGGTCTTGGATTACACCAGGGCGAGGAAAAAACGCACGAAGGGCGGGAAGGTGGTTCGGTCACCGTATCTCGACTGATTTTTGCGCCTGGTGGTTCACATCGAGTGAACCGATACGCACACGGAGAGTGAACTGCATGGCATACACGCAGACAGACCTCGACAACGTGAGAGCAGCCATTCTAGCGCTTGCCACAGGCGACCGCGTTACGTCTGTGACGTTCAGCTCTGGAAAATCTGTATCTTACGGTCAAGCGTCGCTGCCGGAGCTACGCGATCTCGAATCAAGCATCGCCAGCTCTGTCGGCACGAAAAAGCGGTTTGTCATGGCCACCACCTCGAAGGGGTTTTAACGGATGGGCGTCGCGATCGTCGCACCGAAAATAAGCGATAAACAACTCGAAACACTGCGTGCCGCCGGCATGACACCGATCATCGCGCCGCGGGCCAGTGCGTTCGAAGGCGCCAGCACGTCGAGGCGCATGCGTGGATGGGGGACCAGTGGCGTCGGCCCGAACTCGGCTATCTCCGGCAGCCTGTCGAATCTGCGCAACAGGTCGCATGAGTTTGTCCGCAATCATCCCTTGGCACAGAACGCCATCGATACGTGGGTGTCGAATCTGGTCGGGACCGGCATTGTGCCTCGCTGGAAAATCAACGGCATGGTTTCGCAGGAACTCAAAGAGAGATTGCAAAAACGCTGGCTGCGCTGGACTGACGAGGCAGACGCAGCGGGCCAGTGCGACTTCTATGGCCTGCAGGCGCTGGCCGCTCGATCCATCGTTGAGGGCGGGTCGGCCCTTATCCGCCGTCGCGACAGAATGACAGCTGATGGCCTGCAGGTCCCTTTGCAGTTGCAGGTCATGGAGCCCGACCACCTTCCTCACAGCCTGACGCAGATGCACACCAACGGCAACGAAATCCAGATGGGCGTCGAGTTCGACTGGATCGGGCGACGTGCCGCCTATCACATCTATCGCCGCCATCCTGGCGATCAGTTTTTTAACGGCGACGCATCGACTGTGCGTGTCCCTGCGCAGAACATGATCCACGCGTTTCGGCAGTTGCGGCCTGGGCAGATTCGTGAAATCCCCTGGTTGTCGACTATCGTAACGTCGCTGTATGAGCTGGACCAGTACAACGACGCCGAGCGTGTTAGAAAAAAAATCGCCGCCATGTTCGGGGCGTTTATCACCTCCGCTGCCGACGACAGCGGCAGCGACATCGGCAGCGACGAAGGCGAGGACGCAGCAGGCAGAGCCCTGGCTGGGCTTGAGCCTGGCATCATCCGATATCTGGACCCCGGCGAGGACGTGCGTTTTGCCGAGCCGGCAGACATCGGCGGGAATACCATCGCCTGGCTGCAGCAACAGTTGCGCGAGTGCGCCGTCGGTGTTGGGCTGACGTATGAGCAACTGACTGGCGACCTGTCAAACGTGAATTACTCCTCTCTGCGGGCAGGGCTCGTCGAGTTTCGGCGCCGCTGTGAGGCCCTTGTTTTCCACGTCATGGTGTTTCAGATCAATCGCCCGATTGTTGGCTGGTGGATGGACGCCTTGGCAAGATCCGGAGCTGAGTCGCTGCCCGGTTATTGGCAGAATCGTGCAGAATATCTCGACATCGAGTGGCAGGGTTGTGGATGGGAGTACGTCAATCCGGTTGACGACCGCATCGCCGAGCAGATGGATATACGGAACGGCCTGGACAGCCGACAGGCGATCATTGCCCGCCGGCGCGGACGTGATGCCGAGGAGGTCGACAAGGAAATCGCAGAGGATAACAAGCGGGCCGACAGCCTTAGGCTGGTGCTCGATAGCGATCCGCGCCAGACGGCACAGTCCGGAGCGTTGCAGAAAGCGGCAGAGGCGGCAGTTATGGGAGGCAAAGAGTGAAACTAATCAGAATCGCAGAGACGATTTTCAACACCCCTCTGATGATCGCCGAGGATAAATGGAACGGCATCTTGCATGTTATCGGTCCACGTTTCGACCTCGATACGTCCTCGCTGCCGAAAGTCGAGGCTCGAGAGGTGTCGGAAACGGAGCGCAGCTGCGCAGGTTATGTCGTGCGTAACGGAATCGGCATTATCGGAATCCATGGGCCGCTCATGCACCGCCTGCTGGCGAGTGATTACCCAAGCGGAGGGCCGACCACCTATGCAGATATCCGGTGCGCGTTCGACACCGCCATGGATGACGATACAGTGCAGCAGATTGTCATGGACATCGACAGCCCTGGTGGTGAGGTGAACGGGGCCTTTGATCTTGCTGATCACATCTATCAGTGCCGTGGCAAAAAGCCGATCACGGCGATGGTAAACGAAAGCTGTTATTCAGCTGCGTACCTGATCGCTTCGGCTGCGAGCAAAATCATTCTCCCGCGGACTGGCGGTGCCGGCTCTATCGGAGTTATAGCGACACACGTTGACCAGAGCGTCTGGAACGAGAAAACAGGCCTTGCCGTGACGCACGTTTTTGCTGGCGCACGAAAGGCCGACATGACTCCGCATCGTCCATTGTCAAGTGAGGCAATGGAGCGACTGCAGGAGATGGTTACAGATACATATAAGCTGTTTGTTGATACCGTGGCACGTAATCGCGGCATGAGCAAGCAGGCTGTAATTGATACCGAGGCCGGTATTTATGCCGGCAAAAAAGCCGTCTTCGTTGGGTTGGCCGACGAAGTTGCGACGGTAGATAAAACCATGGCCAGGTTGGCCAGAACGAGAGGAGGCATGACCATGCCCGGAGCAAAAGCCGAGCAGGCGCAGGCAGCCACCACGGAGGCCAGCACTGCGACCGAAAAAATGTTTACCCAAGCAGACCTTGATGCGGCTGTGACCGATGCTAAGGTCGGCATGATTTCCGAGGCTGACGCCAAGCAGCTGGCAACCAAGGCCGCAGCCGCCGAGCGCACCCGCATCATGGCGATTCACGCCAGCTGCCAGGGTAGCAACGCAGGCAAGATGTTCGTCAATCTGGTCAACGACGGCTGCACTGAGCAGCAGGCAAACACCCGCATCCAGGACGCACTCGCCATGGCCAGCGACGCGCTCGACATCCAGAGTCACCATGGCGGGGGTGGAGGCGCACCGAAGGCCAAGATCGACACCGCGGAAATCTACAGCCGCGTTAAATAACCGTTTTTGCGCCCAGTGGTTCACTTGATATGAACCTGGACGCCACACACCGTGGAGGAAAACAAAATGCCTGAATTGACCGAAGGAATGCACGCTGGTGAATTCATCGCCAGCGAGGCGAACGGGTCGCGCAGCCGCAAGGTCGTGACCATCGATACCGGTGATCTGGTTGCCGGACAGGTGCTTGGCCAGATTACCAAGGGCGCCGCGGCAGGCGCAGCCGTAGCAGGGAATACCGGTGACGGCACCATCACCGAGGCTCCGACCGTTGCTGCTGGGGCGAAACCTGGCGTTTACAACCTGTCCTGTATCGAGCCCGCAGCCGATGCCGGCGAATTTATCGTCGAGGATCCTGACGGTATCAACATCGGTGTGGCCGTTGTCGGTACCGAATTCGCGGCTGGCGGCCTGACGTTCACCATCGCCGATGGCGCGACGGACTTCGCAGCCGGTGACGCGTTTACCATCACCGTTGCCGCTGGTTCCGGCAAATACGTCGCATTCAACCAGGACGCCGTTGACGGGTCCGAAGTGGCCGCAGCCATCCTGTACGACAACACCGACGCCAGCACTGCCGATCAGGAGGCCGTGGCAATCGTCCGTGACGCAGAGGTCAACGGCAACGATCTGACCTGGCCGTCAGACATCGAGGACGCCGAGAAAAACGCAGCCATCGCGCAGCTCGCCGAGCTGGGCGTCATCGTCCGCTAAGGGCGGGGGAGGTAAATAAACATGATTTTGGATATTTTTAGCCAGGACGCATTCGGGGCTGTTGAGCTGACGAATGCAATCAACAAGCTCCCGTTTATTCCCGGGCGCGTTGGGCAGTTGGGTATTTTTGCAAATCGCGGAGTGGCCACCACGGCTGTGTCAATCGAAGAGCGCGAAGGTGTCCTTTATATGGTGCCTACGAGTCAGCGCGGCGCTCCTGGGACGCAGAACAAGACAGGAAAAAGAACCCTGCGCAAACTGGCGATCCCGCATCTGCAAGTCAACGATACAATTCTTGCCGACGAGGTACAAAACGTCAGGTCGTTCGGTTCGGAAAACGAACTCCAGAGCCTGCAGATGGTTGTAAACCAGCGCCTCGAAACAATGGCACAAAGCCTTGACGTCACGATTGAGCACCTTCGTCTTGGCGCTATCAAGGGGCAAATCTTGGATAGCGACGGCAGTACCGTTATTTACAACCTGTTCACCGAGTTTGGTGTGTCGCAAGAGTCCGAGGTCGATTTCGACTTGGACAACGCAAACCCTGCCGCTGGGGCATTGCGGAAAAAGTGCGCCTCGGTTATTCGCAAAATCGCCAACAACCTTGGCGCAGCGCCGCTTACTCGCGTCCATGCGTTGTGTGGCGACAACTTTTTCGACGATCTCGTGGCTCATCCCGAAGTTCGGGAAACCTATCTCAACCAGTCGCAGGCCTCAGAGCTTCGCGAGGGTTATGTCTACGGGACTCTGAATTTTGGAGGCGTCACTTTCGAGAATTATCGTGGTTCCGTTGGCGGCACGTCGTTCATTGACACAGACAAGTGCCACCTGTTCCCCGTTGGCGTCCCTGGGTTGTTTATGAATTTTTTCGGGCCTGCCGATTATGCCGAGCGCGTCAACTCGATCGGGCTTCCGCGCTACGCAAAACAGGCCGCCGACCCCATGTTTAACAAATTTGTTTCTCTTGAAGCCCAGTCGAACCCTCTGCCGATCTGCACCCGTCCCAAGGTGCTGATGCAAGGCAAGCGGACCTAAGCAGTAATTTCGTAACCTAACGGGGCCGGGCAACCCTCGGCCCCATTTTCGGAGTCGCCATGCCGTTTGCCAAAGCAGCAGAAGACATGATCGCAAAGCTCGGCGAGGACTTCACGTATATCACCGAGGGCGGCGACGCGATCACCGTGCGGGGAGTGTATGAGGACCAGTATCAGGAGGTCGATCCTCAGACGCAGGTGGCTGTCATATCACAGCAGCCGATGCTGTTCTGTCGATTGCAGGACCTTCCGGAAACTCGCGGACGTGGCGACAGGATCACAGTCAGGGGCGAGACGTACCGCGTCCGAGAGGAACAGCCCGACGGATACGGAAACACAGACATTTACCTGCACAGGGTTTAATTGATGAGCCAGCACCAGAGAACCATAATCCGCAACGCAGCAAAAGCCATTCTCCTGGCGGCACAGACCGACTGTGGGGAGCGCGTTTTTGCCAGCCGTGCGCGGAAGCTCTGGCCACATGAATTCCCGGCCATGCTGGTCTACACCCTGTCAGAGGACTGTAGCGGACACGACTCGGCGCCACGCGAGGTGAAACGGTCCCTGTCTCTGGTGATCCAGATCGCGATTGAGGGCGACACCGAGCGCGTCCCTGAGAACGAAGGCGAGGCCCTGGCCGATGAACAACTCGACACCATCTGCAAGCAGGTCGAGGGCGCACTGGCCGCAGACGATACGCTGAACGGAACCGTCAGCGATTGCATGTTGATGCGTACCGACATCCAACTGGTTGAGGACGGCAACGACGTAACTCTGGCCGCCATCATGACATGGACCGTCGAATATTACACCTACATGCCGGAATACGTCGAGCTTGACGATTTCGTCACTCAGCATCAGGACTGGGATATCGCAACCGAGGAAACGACTGGCGAGCCCGCAGCGGACGGTGAAGTCGACGCCGACAATACGAACGAGTTACCTCAATAGGAGGAGGCACCATGCCGAAAACCATAACCATAAAACCGGCCACCGGGCTGCGCGTACGGACCCCCGACGGAGGTCTGCTGCCTGAATCCGGTGCCACGGTCGAACGGTCTAGTTACTGGATTCGCAGGCTGGACGATGGCGACGTGACCGAGGTCGCCGAAACCTACGGTCAGGAGGACTAAACCATGTCTATCAGTTTTAACGATATCCCGACGAATCTGCGGGTGCCGTTCTGTTATGTCGAATTCGACAGCTCCAGGGCGCAGCAGAACGCAAACACCATCGCGTATCGCGGCCTGCTGATCGGTCAGAAACTCGCAGCCGGCACAGCCGTTGCGAACACGCCTGTCCGTGTGACCAGTGCGGCCCAGGCAAAAACTCTGTTCGGTGCCGGGTCGCAACTGGCCCTGATGTGCGCCGCCTGGCTGGAAAACAACTCGGTTACCGAGCTGTACGCCGGGCCGCTCGATGATGACGATGCAGCCGTGGCCGCCACCGGAACCGTGACCATCGGTGGTGCACCGACCGCAGCAGGAACGCTGTCGCTGTATATCGCCGGGCAGCGTGTGCGGGTAAGCGTAGCCACGACCGACACGCCGACCACCATCGCCGCTGCACTGGTTACCGCGATCACCGCTGCAACCGACCTGCCGGTCACTGCCGCGAATGTCGATGGCGTTATCACCCTGACCGCGAAAAATAAAGGCGCTGCCGGTAACTACATCGACGTGCGCGTCAACTACTACGATGGGGAGGCACTGCCGACCGGCGTCACCGCGACCATCGTTGCCATGTCTGGAGGCTCGGCAAATCCGGAGCTCGCCGACCTGATCGCGGCCATGGGCGACACCTGGTATCACGTTATCGCCACTGCATACACCGATGCGTCGACGCTGGCCGAGCTTTACACCGAGATGGCAGATCGTGCAGGTCCGCTGCGCCAGATCGACGGTGTTGTGTTCGCTGCTGCTACCGGTACCCACTCAGAGCTCGGCACCCTTGGCGATGCGCACAATGACCCGTACCTGTCGATCATGCACTGCCATGGCAGCCCGACCACACCGTTCGAGTGGGCCGCAGCCGTCGCCAGTGTTGCAGCATATTACGGCAACATTGACCCGGCGCGGCCATTCCAGACTCTGGCCATCGATGGTGTGCTGGCGCCGGCCGATGCCGATCTGTTCACGCTGCAGGAAAACAACCTGCTGCTGTACGACGGAATCAGCACGTTTTCAGTGGACGCAAACGGCGCATGCCGTATCCAGCGCCTGATCACGACCTACAAAACCAACGCAGCCGGCGCCGACGATACCGCGTACCTCGATGTCAACAGCCCGTTGACGCTGATGTACCTGCGGTACGACTTCCGCACCCACATCCTGAATAAGTACCCGCGGCACAAGCTCGCCAACGACGGCACGAGGTACGGGGCAGGGCAGGCGGTTATCACGCCGAAGGTCGGGAAGGCCGAAGCGATCGCCAAATTCCGGCAGTGGGAAGAGCTCGGCCTGGTCGAGGACGTTGATCAGTTCAAGGCCGACTTGATCTGCGAGCGTAACGCCACCGACCCGAACCGGTTGGACTGGATGCTGCCGCCGAACCTGGTTAACCAGTTCCGCGTGGCCGCCGCACAGATCGGGTTTTTGCTCTGATCCGAAAGCGTAACCGTAACGTAACGGGGCGGCCTGTCATGGGCCGCCCATGGAGGACAATATGGCAGGACAGAACAGACGCGGCGGCATCATGTATCTCAAGGTCAACGGGGGGATCATGGATGCCAAGGGAGAGTTTACGTACAACCTCGGCAAGCCGAAGCGCGAGGCGATAATCGGTGCCGACACCGTACACGGTTATAAAGAGACGCCGCAGACGCCGTTTATCGAGGGCGAAATCACCGACCGTGCCGACCTCGACTTGGCGGCGCTGTGCGACACTGTTGACGCGACCATCACCCTGGAGCTGGCGAACGGCAAGGTTATCACCCTGCGGGATGCCTGGTACGCAGGCGAGGGCACCGGCAACACCGAAGAGGGCAACATCGCAGTGCGGTTCGAGGGCTTGAGCGCCGACGAGGTTAATTAATTTCACAGGGGCCGGGCAACCGGCCCTAGTCATACAGGAGATGCACAATGGCCGAACCGATTAAAACGATACCCCTGGAATACCCTGTCGAGCATGGACAGGAGACTATCACGGAGTTGGTGTTTATGCGCCGCCCGAAAGCAAAAGACTTCAAGGGCTTGCCAATGCAACTGGGGTTCGATGAGCTCATGACCATTCTCGGGAGACTGACAGGTCAACCTCCGTCGGTGATCGGCGAGATCGACACGACCGACCTCATGAACGCCGTGGAGGTCGTTACCGATTTTTTGCCCTCTGGCCAGACGACTGGCGTGATTGTTTAGGCGTTCTCGCTGCCGTATATAAATGGCCACCATCGGAACTGTGGGAGCTTGACGCGGAAGACTTTAAATTCTGGATTCCACTGGCAAAACAGGCCATCGAAAACATGAACGTGTAACACAGCGGGGAACACAGCGGGGAACACATGCCATCACTCAGCCCGATAAAATCAGCCATCCAGGTAACGGACAAGTTCTCTGCCGGCCTGCAGAAATTCAACAAGCGCATCGAGGCTGTCACGGCACCGGTGCGCAAGCTGCAGAACCGGCTGCACCGCACGTCTCAAGAGGCAGGCTTGCAGCGCCTCTCGAAATCACTCGGAGCAGTTAAAAACAGGCTCGGTGGAGTAGCTTCTGCGGCAGGTGTTGCATTAAAGCGGATCACCATGTTTGGCGGTGCTGCGGCTGCCAGTATCTACGGCATTGTTAACTCAACGGCTGTGGCTGGTGACAAGATAGCCAAAATCTCAAGCCAGCTAGGCCTGACCACAGACGCTTACCAAGA
>ERZ1673962.1418-NODE-1418-length-11416-cov-4.707596_pt1 | contig 11416 bp, 11 predicted proteins | sample MGYA00580188_ERZ1673962 | MGnify/ENA primary metagenome ERZ1673962 (study PRJEB41334, sample SAMN05608104) | rock metagenome | biome: terrestrial subsurface; feature: shale formation; material: shale | place: USA: Pennsylvania ... | reverse complement strand
GCCAGTCTCAAGCGTCCCTGCAGAGTGGTTTTAACCACTGATTCGCAGTATCTGCGCCAGGGTATCATGAGCTGGCTGGCAGGCTGGAAGCGCAATGGCTGGAAAACGGCATCGAAGCAGCCAGTCAAGAATCAGGATCTCTGGCAGGCATTGGATGAGCAGGTGGTTCGTCACGAGATCGATTGGCACTGGGTCAAGGGGCACAGCGGCCACGCCGAGAATGAGCGCGCCGATCAGCTGGCGAATCGAGGCGTAGAGGAGTACGGCAAGTCGTGAGCGCACGTCAGATTATTCTCGATACCGAAACCACCGGTATTGATCCGGATGCCGGTCACAACATCATCGAGATCGGCTGTGTCGAAATGGTACGGCGCAAGCTGACCGGCAATACCTGGCATGAGTATTTGAAGCCGGATCGCGAGGTGGAAGCTGAAGCCATAGAGGTGCACGGCATCACCAACGAGTTCCTGGTCGACAAGCCCAAATTTGCCGAATTGGGCGCTGCATTCCTCGAGTTTGTTCGTGGTGCGGAGCTGATCATCCACAATGCGGCGTTCGACATCGGCTTCCTGGATGCCGAGCTGGCCCGCAACGGGTTCAGTGAGCGGATGGAACAGATCTGCACCGTCACCGATACCCTGGCGCTGGCGCGCCGGAAATTTCCCGGTCAGCGCAACAGCCTGGATGCGCTTTGCCGTCGCTATGGTATCGACAACTCCCATCGTGAACTGCACGGCGCCTTGCTTGACTCCGAAATTCTGGCAGATGTCTATCTGGCGTTGACCGGTGGCCAGACCAGCCTGCAGTTGGGGCAGTCGGCGCAGGGGGATGACTCCGCGGATGAGCCGATTCGGCGCGTCAGTGCCGAGGGGCTGGCGTTGAACGTGGTGCGTGCATCGGTGGACGAGCTGGCGCAGCATGACGCCTTTCTGGATCTGCTGGACAAGAAAAGCGACGGTGCCGTCTGGCGTCGCCTGAACATGCAGGATCATGCCTGATGACGGAAAAAGCCTCTGCGGAACGTCACTATCTCTGTCATGCCGGTCAGTTGCTCTGGCGGGGCGAGTCACTGGAGTTTTCCCTGACAGAGCTGCAGGCGTTTAGCGACGATATTGAGCAGAGCCTGTCCGTCGATGACGGCTATTGCCTGCAGGTGTTGCGTCGTTGTCCGCCAGGGCTGAGTGTCGATATGAGTCTGCGGCGTGCGCTGGCGCAGGCCGAGGATGAAGCCGAGTATGCTCGGCTGGCGCGGGCCTCTCAGTTGGCGACCTGGTTTGATCAACACCGTTTTTGCGGTCGCTGTGGCACCGAGCTGGTGGCCCATGAACGGGACCTGGCCAGAGCCTGTCCTGCCTGTGAGCTGGTGCAGTATCCGCGCATTTCACCCTGTATCATTGTGCTGGTGCGCCGTGGCAGTCAGTGCTTGCTTGCCCGGTCAGGGCGTTTTCCGCCGGGTCGATTCAGTACGCTGGCAGGTTTTGTGGAAGCAGGCGAAAGCGCCGAAGCGGCCGTGCATCGCGAAATTCGGGAAGAAGTGGGGGTCGAGGTCAAGAATCTGCAGTTCTTCGCCAGTCAGGCCTGGCCGTTTCCGCATCAATTGATGCTGGGCTTCTTTGCCGATTATGCCGGTGGCGAACTGGTGCCCGATGGTGACGAGATCCTTGAGGCGGGCTGGTTCGGACGCGACAACCTGCCGGACCTGCCGCCGCCGTTCAGTATCTCGCGACAGCTGATCGATCGCTTCTTCGCCGAGCAGGAGGGGCTCAGCGACTGAACAGCTTACCCAGCCGGGTGGCTAGCATCACGTTGCCCTCGGCACGTAACTGCCCCTTCAGGTAGGCGCTCATGCCATCCTGTTCGCCGCTGATCACTCTGATCAGGGTGTCTTCGTCCAGATGCAGCACCAGGTTGGGATCATCATGCTCGCCGAAGCGGCTCTGACAGCTGTCCTCTGCAATGCTGATAAAAAACGACTCGGCATCCGTCAGTCGGAATTGAAACACCGCATTCAGCCCCTTGGCCTGATCAGGGTTGAATTTTTCCGGCAGCTTGTTGACGATGCGTTCGAGCGTCAGAGGCGATGTCATGGCGGGTCTTGTCCTGAAAAGCATATGGGCATGATCTCTATCGGGTTTATGGTACAGTAGCGCGAACTCTGAAGCGAATCCCTGTGCCTGAGCGGAGAGATAGATTGACAGCCTTTTTTGTGGAATACGGCCTCTTTTTGGCCAAAGTCATTACCCTGATTGCCGGTGTACTCCTGTTGATCGGCGGAATAGGTGCGCTGGTGGAGCGGCGTCGGGAACATCGAGAGGGTCATATCGAGGTTAAAAGCCTCAATGATCACCTTGAAGACATGAAGACCGATATCGAAGCGTCCGTGGTAGACGAGGCGTTGGCGAAACAGCACGAAAAGGCTCGGCGCAAGCAGGAAAAGGCGGAAGCCAAGGCGCTGAAAAAGACCCTCAAGCAGGGCAAGGAGCCGGAGAAGCCGCGCAAGCGCGTATTCGTGCTCGACTTTGATGGCGATATTCATGCCTCTGCCGTGGAATCGCTGCGTGAAGAGGTCACTGCCGTACTCACCATTGCCGACAAGGATGACGAGGTCGTTGTGCGCCTGGAGAGCCCCGGCGGACTGGTGCATGCCTATGGTCTGGCCAGCTCCCAATTGGAGCGGATTAAAAGCAGGGGTGTTCGCCTGACGATCTGCGTTGACAGGGTCGCGGCCAGCGGTGGCTACATGATGGCCTGTATCGCCGACCACCTGGTTGCAGCGCCTTTTGCCCTGTTGGGCTCTATCGGCGTGGTTGCCCAGTTGCCGAACTTCCATCGTCTGCTGCAGAAACATGACGTGGATTATGAAGTCCTGACTGCCGGTGAATACAAGCGCACGCTGACCGTCTTTGGTGAGAACACCGACAAGGGACGAGAAAAATTCATCGAAGAGCTGGAAGATACTCATGATCTGTTCAAGTCCTTTGTGGCTGAATACCGTCCGCAATTGGATCTGGACAAGGTGGCAACCGGTGAAGTCTGGTTTGGTCGTCGAGCCCTTGACGAGAAACTGATTGATGCCATTGCCACCAGCGATGATTATCTGTTCGAACTCTGTCAGGAGCATGATGTCTTTGCACTGCACTACGAGGTCAAAATGGGCCTGCAGGAACGGCTCGGCCAGTTGGCAGTGAATACGTCCGATAATTTGCTGATGCGCTGGTGGCAGCGAGTGAGCAACAGTCGTCTGCTGTCACGTTAATTCCGGGAAGGTCGGCATGGCAGCCATGCCGAGGCTTAAATGGGGAAAAACTACTACTATGTCCGCGGATAACACGTCCATGTACCCGACCGCTGATACGTCGAGTCGCATCATTCAGGCAGCGGAGAAACTCTTTGCCGAACAGGGTTTCAAGGAAACCACCATGCGCCAGATTACCAGTCTGGCCGATGTGAATCTGGCGGCGGTCAACTACCATTTCGGTTCCAAGAAGGGGTTGATTCAATCGGTGGCGGAACAGTCTCTGACACCGTTGTGTGATGCCATCGAAGAAGGTCTGGCCAGACGAGGGAGCGGTGCACCAGCCCCGGGGTTGACCGAGTTAATGCAGATTCTGGCCGTGGCGCTGGTGCGTGTGCACTATCGCAATGATTATGCGCTGGCGGTACTGATGCGGCTGCTGGATCAGGCCTATCGTCCGTCTCAGCAGGATCTGCAACAGTTTTTGCGTGATCAATATGGCAAGCGTATCGCCGTCTTCCTTCACTATCTGCGTGAAAACAACCGCGCACTCAGCGAGCGAGAGTTTTTCTGGCGCCTGCATTTTTTGATGGGGTCAGTGATTTTTACCCTGTCCAACATGCATGCTCTGGTGGCTCTCGATCAGCCTGAAGCACGGGAAGAGATCGAAGTGGAAGTTATTCTGCAACGGATGATTCCGGTGATCTGTGCCGGCATGCAGGCGCCGGGTCAGGAGCACTGATGTCGCTGCGGATTCGGGTTTCCCTTGCCGGTCAGGAACTGTTGTTGATGGATGGGGGCAAGGTCAGGCGTCAATACCCCGTTTCGACGGCACTGGCCGGTGCGGGCGAAGCCAACGGATCCGGTTGCACCCCACGTGGGCAGCACTATATCAGGGCCTGTATCGGCCGCGATCAGCCCAGCGGTGCCGTGTTCATTGGTCGCCGCCCGACCGGCGAAATCTATACGGCGGAGCTGGGTGAGGCGAATCCCGAGCGCGACTGGATCCTGAGCCGAATACTCTGGCTGTGTGGTCTGGAAAAGGGTTTCAATCGTAGTGGCCAGGTGGATACACAGCGCCGCTACATCTACATTCATGGCACACCCGACACCGAGCCCATGGGTGTGCCGCGTTCTCATGGCTGCATCCGGATGCGCAATGCCGATCTAATCGAGCTGTTTGATCAAGTGCAACCGGGTACGCCCGTTCTGATTGAAGAGTGATCAACTATGACAACAGGCGTTTTGATGCTCGATCTGGAGGGGCTTGCACTCTCTGCCGAGGAAGCCGGCCTTCTGCAGTCCCCTCAGGTAGGCGGCCTGATACTGTTCAGCCGTAACTATGACAACCCCGCACAGCTGCGCAGCCTGATGCAGTCCATTCGAGCCCTGCGCCCGGATCTTCTGGTTGCAGTGGATCAGGAAGGCGGCCGTGTGCAGCGTTTTCGTGACGGCTTTACCCGTCTGCCGCCCATGTCGGTTCTGGGTCGGCGCTGGCTGGACAACCCGCACAGGGCGATCGCTCAGTCCCATGAAATGGGCTGGTTGATGGCAACCGAGCTGCGTGAATACGACATCGACATGAGTTTTGCCCCGGTGCTGGATCTGGACTGGGGGCGCAGCGACGTGATTGGCGACCGTGCTTTTGGCCCGACAGCGGAAGCGGTCACCGAGCTGGCCGGGGGTGTCATGGCCGGCATGCATGAGGCGGGCATGGCGGCAACCGGCAAACATTTCCCCGGTCACGGCTGGGTGGCGGCCGATTCGCATCTGGAACTGCCGGTGGATGAGCGCAGTTTTGACGAGATCGAACAGCAGGACCTGCGACCCTTTGACGCATTGATTCGTCGCGGTCTGGATGGTCTCATGCCCGCTCACGTTGTGTATCGCCAGGCCTGTTCGGCACCGGCCGGCTTTTCGACTTTCTGGCTGCAGCAGATTCTTCGCCAGCGCCTGCACTTCGATGGTGTCATCTTCAGTGATGACCTGAGCATGGAAGGCGCCAGTCTTGCCGGCAGCTATGCCGAGCGCTGTGATCGTGCTCTGGCCGCCGGTTGCGATATGGTACTGGTGTGCAACCATCCCGAAGGTGCGCGGCAGGTGCTGCAGCACCTGCAGAATAAATCGATACCGGCATCCCATCGTCTTGCGCGCATGCGTGCTCGACCGGCTCGGGTGCCTGACCCGGAGCGCCTGCAGCAGAGCCGGGCGCTGGCTGCGGAACTGATTAAGGAGGCCTGATGCTGGAGCAGCTGCTCGAACCCGTACTTAAACCCCTGTTCAATCACTGGCCGTTGTTGGCCGATTATGCCTGGCAGGTTGCCGCCGTGCTGGTGGTGGCGCTGGTTTGGTTGTTGACGGTGGTGTTCAACTGGATCACCGGGTTGCTGATCAAGCACTTGAGCAAGAAGGCGCCGGTGTGGGATGAATTGCTGCTCAAGTCCATCCGCACGCCTCTGCGCCTGCTGATCTGGCTGATCGGTCTGTCGATGCTGCTGGAGATCTTCAGCCGCAATGGCCTTCCGATCAGCACATCTTTGGGCACGGAAGTCCGTCGTTTCGGTGCCATTCTGCTGGTGGTCTGGGGTCTGTTGCGCTTTATCAATTCTGCCGAAACCTACTTCACAACACCGGTCAAGGGACGCAAGCAGGTAGACCGTACCACGGCGGATGCCATCGCCAAGGTGGTGCGCCTGATTGTGGTTATACTGGCAGGTCTGACTCTGTTGCAATCTGCAGGTGTGAGTATTTCCGGTATTCTGGCGTTTGGTGGTATCGGTGGTATTGCCGTCGGTTTCGCCGCCAAGGATCTGCTGGCCAACTTTTTCGGTGGCCTGATGGTGTATATGGACAGACCTTTCCGTGTGGGTGACTGGATTCGCTCACCGGACAAGGAGATTGAAGGCACGGTTGAGCATATTGGCTGGCGTCTGACGCGCATTCGTACCTTCGATCAGCGCCCGCTGTACGTGCCTAATGCAACCTTTGCCAATATCGCCGTGGAAAACCCCTCGCGCATGCGCAATCGCCGCATCTATGAACATGTCGGTGTGCGCTACGATGATGCCGCCAGGGTCAAGCAGATTGTTGATGATGTGCGTACCATGCTGCAGTCCCATCCGGAAATCGATACCCGGCAGACACTGATCGTACATTTGAATCGTTTTGGGCCCTCGTCATTGGATTTCATGGTCTACACCTTCACCAAAACCACGCAATGGGTGAAGTATCACGAGATCAAGGAAGACATCATGCTGAAGATTGCCGAAATCATCTTCAGTCACGGCGCCGAGTTTGCCTTCCCGACACAGACCATTCACCTTGCAGGTCAGGAGATGCCTGAGCCTGAAGCCCTGCCTGCCATGGCCCGGGAGGGTGCTGATGTCGTCGGCGACCACTAGTGCCCAAACCCGCTGGCTCAAGCAGCTGGCGCGTTCGGAAAAAGCCTGGACCTGGACCAGTGTGCTGGCGGGCGTTGGCATAGGGTTGATGCTGATTGTGCAGGCGCATCTGCTGGCAACGTTGATCAGCGATACTCTGTTTGCTGAATCAGCCCGCACTGCCTGGCCCTTGATCGGTGGCTTGGTGGCGGCACTGTTGTTGCGTGTACTTCTGGGCGTGTTGCGCGAGTGGGCGGGCCAGCAAAGTTCCAATCGCGTGCGCAGGCGACTGCGGGCCGAGCTGCTCAGGCGCCTGACTGCGCTGGGTCCTGCCTATGCCGGAGAGCAGCGCAGTGGTGAACTGGGTACAGAACTGCTGGAACAGGTCGAAGCGCTGGACGGTTTTTTTGCCCGTTACCTGCCGCAGATGGCGCTGGCCGCCATGCTGCCGCTGGTGATTCTGGCCTTTGTGTTTCCGGTCAACTGGGCGGCCGGTCTGATTTTCCTGCTGACCGCACCGCTGGTTCCACTGTTCATGGCGCTGGTCGGAACGCGCGCAGCGGAGGCTAATCGACGCAACTTTGCGGCCCTGTCGCAGCTGAGCGCGCACTTTCTCGATGTGGTGCAGGGCATCGTTACCCTCAAACTCTTCGACCGCAGTCGCGGTCAGGCCGCCGTGATTGAGCGTGGCGCAGATGAATTCAGGCAGCGCACCATGCAGGTGTTGCGGCTGGCCTTCCTGTCATCGGCAGTGCTGGAATTTTTTGCCTCTATCTCGATCGCCGTGGTAGCTGTCTATCTGGGGTTCAGTTTCCTCGGGCATCTGGATTTCGGCTACTGGGAATCACCGGTCAACCTTTACCAAGGGCTGTTCATTTTGTTGCTGGCCCCCGAGTTTTATCTGCCGCTGCGGGAGCTGGGTACGCATTATCATGCCAAGCAGGAAGCGGTAGCGGCGGCCGATCGTCTGCGGGTACTGCTGGATGAGGCGCCTGTTGCCATCGAGACTCAGGGGCAGGGTGTCGAGGGCAGGGTGCGAGAGGTCAGCATTGTGGCTGCCGAACTGACATACCCGGGCCAGACAGTGCCGGTATTCACCGACCTGAACCTCACTCTGGAGCCGGGGCGTATGGTGGCGCTGATCGGTCCAAGCGGTGCCGGCAAGTCCAGTTTGCTGCAGGCGCTGCTGGGTTTTCGTCGTTTGGACAAGGGTGAGGTGCGGGTCAACGGGGTGGACATCAATACCCTGGGGCTGGAGTCCTGGCTGAAGCATGTGGCCTGGGTCAGTCAGCATACCAGTCTGTTCCCCGGTAGCCTGCGCGACAACCTGCTGCTGGCCGATCCTGATGCCGATGATCATCATCTCTACGTGGCGCTGGAGCAGGCCAATGCGCTTGAGTTCGTTCAGCGTCTGCCGGAAGGCCTGGACTCCGTTGTCGGTGAACGGGGTGTCGGTCTGTCCGGGGGGCAGATTCAACGCCTGGCCTTGGCGCGCGCCTTTCTCAAGGATGCCCCTGTGCTGCTGCTGGATGAACCCACGGCCAACCTGGATCGGGAAAGCGAGCTCCAGGTGCTGTCTTCGCTGCGCCGACTCTGCGCAGGTCGCATGGTGTTGATGTTGACGCATCGCAGACGTTCCATGCTGGAAGCGGATGAAGTTTGGCAGCTGGATCAGGGGTGCCTGCAACGGATCGACGAGGTGAAGCCATGAAAGCGCTCTGGCCATTCATTCGCATGCTTAAGGTTCACCGCGGCTGGGTCGCGCTGGGTGTTCTGCTCAGTATGGTGACGCTGCTGTCCGCGATCGGTCTGCTGACGCTGTCCGGCTGGTTTATCTCCGCAGCGGCACTGGCCGGTGTCACCGCGCTGACCGCTCAGCAATTCAACTATTACACCCCCGGAGCCGGGGTGCGAGGCTTTGCCATTTTCCGTACGGTGGGGCGCTATTTTGAGCGCATCACAACCCATGAAGCGACCTTTCGTCTGCTGGCGCAGATGCGTGTCTGGTTCTACCGCCACCTGGAGGCACTGGGGGCTGCCCGCCTGCAAGGTTATCGTTCAGCCGATCTGCTCAACCGCCTGGTCGCGGATATCAACGCTCTGGATAACCTCTATTTGCGAGTGCTGGTGCCGACGCTGGTGGCCGTGGCGGTGTCCGTGTTGGTTGTACTCTTTATTGCGCTCTACAGTCCGCTGATTGCCAAGGTAACCGCTGTGGCGCTGTTGCTGGCGGGTGTGGCTTTGCCTTGGCTGGCACAGTTGGCGGGGCGCAACACCGGGCGGGCTCAGGTCAGAGTGCTCAGTCGCTTGCGTACCCGACTGCTGGCACTCATTCAGGGGCAGGCTGACCTGCAGATCTACGGCGGTATAGAGCGGGCCATTGAGCAGACACGTGAGGCCGAAGCCGCGCTGCAGAAAACTCAGCTGCGCATGGCGCTGATCACTGGCTGGACCAGCGCCATGATGACGCTAATTTCCGGCCTGGCTGCCATCGCTGCCCTGATTCTGGGAATTGATTTGGTGCATGCATCGGCACTGGCGCCGGCACAGCTGGCGATGCTGGTGTTCTGTGTGTTGGCGGTATTCGAAGCCGTAGCGCCGTTGCCGCTGGCATTTCAGTACTGGAGTAAAACCACCTCGGCAGCAGCGCGTTTGAATGAAATTACCGCGCAGACTTCGTCGATCCGTTTTCCCGAGCAGGGTGTGCAGCCGAGCAGTCCCGGCGAGATCCTGCTTGATGGGGTCTGTTTCCGCTATCGCGAGGGCGATCCCTGGGCGCTGGAGCAGCTGTCGCTGTCGATTCAGCCGGGTGAGCATGTGCTGATTCTTGGGCATACCGGCAGTGGCAAGAGCAGTCTGATCAACTTGCTGGCGCGTTTCCATGAGCCGCAGTCCGGCACTCTGAGTCTCTCTGGTCGGCCTATAGAGGCCTATGACGAGCAAACCCTGAGAGCGCAGATGAGTGTTCTTTCGCAGCCAGTGCAGCTGTTTGCCGGTACGGTGGCCGACAACCTGCGGTTAGCGAATCAGGATGCCAGTGAACAGCAGATGCGTCAGGTGCTGCAGCAGGTACTCTTGCTGGAGGCTCTCGGAGAGAATCCTTTGGATTATCAGGTAGGTGAATCCGGCAGTCGTCTATCAGGTGGTCAGCGCAAGCGGCTGGGGCTGGCTCGCGCGCTGTTGAAACCTGCCCCGGTGTTGATACTGGATGAGCCCACTGAAGGGCTGGATGCGGCCACTGAAGCGTCGGTTGTGCAATCCATGCTGGCTGGCTGTCATTCACAAACCCTGATTATGATCAGCCATCATCTGCAGATGGCCGAACACTTTGACCGCATAGTGGTGCTGGATCGGGGGCGGGTGATTGAGCAGGGCAGTGCTGCCGAGCTGAGAGCGCTTGCCGAAAGTCGTTTTAATCAGCTCTGCGCCATCTAACAGGCTGTCTAAAGCGCTCAACCTGATCGAAAGACTCGATCAGGTTGAGCGACACCCTGTTGACTTCTTTGACCAGGCCCGTCAGTTCAGTGCGCGGATGCGCAATAAAACCCCAAAGCGTGGGTGATCAATGTAGTGGGTTTCATTGGAGCGCATGCGACGTGACTGATCCATGCGCCAGCTTTGTCGACCATCAGCGGATTCTTCCAGTGGCGTCACCACCCTGATACCCGCATCGTCTGTTGTATTGGGCAACGGCTGTGGCTGGGCTTGTTGCCAGGGAGTCGCTGTCTTCAGCTCAAGCGTTGGTTGGGCATGCAGGAAGCGATTTCGGTAGATCTTCAGCATGCCGTCCAGTTGATACTGATCAAAATCCGCCTTGACGCGAACACCGCGGGCACTGGCTTTGCTGCCGATCGATTGCAGCCAGCCACGGTGGTACAACAGTTTATAGCCGGCGCTGCGTGACAGCGCGGCGGCATCACCCCCAAGCTGAAGGTCGTTCTGGGGCAGCTCTTCGTAATTGGCCAGCGGGTAGCCATCCCAGGGTTGCGGGTAAACGCTGGCGCTCAGGTCCAGCGGTGGCAGCGACGGCCAGTATTCCTGCTCAACTCCATTGGAGTTTTCATGGCTGAATACCAGCAGCTCGACCTTATACAATTCGGCAGCCTGAACAGTGAATGGCAGTGCAGTCAGGACGGTCAGTGCCAGGGAGCGGCGCAACAGGGAAGCCATGAGTCAGCTTTTCTCCTTCAGTGACAGTTGGGTCAGCAGGCGTTCGACCGCTTCAAAGCGAGAGGCGACCTTTTCCATGGGCTGAGTAAAACGCAATATGCTGGCGCCGTCCAGACGGAAGCGCTCCGGCTGGCGTTGAATCAGCGTGATCAGTGTCATGGGGTCAACATTTGGCTCGGCTTCAAACTCGATACGGCCGCTCTTTTCGCCGGCATCCAGTTTGGTGATGCCAAGGGCTTCAGCGCGCAGCTTGATATGCGTCAGTCGCATCAGGTTTTTGGTGGATTCCGGCAGCAGGCCGAAGCGGTCAATCATCTCTACCTGGAGTTCGTCCAGGGCCGCGTCGTTTTCCGCATTGGCGACGCGCTTGTATAGCATCAGTCGATTATGCACATCGGGAATGTAATCGTCCGGGATGAGCGCAGGCAGGTGCAGGTTGATCTCGCTGCCATGATGCAGCGGCTTGTCCAGATCGGGTGTTTTGCCTTGCTGAATCGATTTGATGGCCTGATCCAGCATCTCCATATACAGGCTGAAACCGACGCTCTGCATCTGACCGCTCTGTTCCTCACCGAGTAGCTCGCCGGCACCGCGGATTTCTAGATCGTGTGTCGCCAGGGTAAAGCCGGCC
>ERZ1673962.1416-NODE-1416-length-11424-cov-3.645615_pt1 | contig 11424 bp, 12 predicted proteins | sample MGYA00580188_ERZ1673962 | MGnify/ENA primary metagenome ERZ1673962 (study PRJEB41334, sample SAMN05608104) | rock metagenome | biome: terrestrial subsurface; feature: shale formation; material: shale | place: USA: Pennsylvania ... | reverse complement strand
GAGTATGAGCTCAACGTGGGGGAGATCGTCCAGGTCATGGAGATGGGGCAGTCGCGGATTTCGCGGCACCTCAAGATCTTGTCCGAGTCCGGGCTGGTGGGCGTGCGCCGCGATGGTCTGTGGGCCTTTTATCGGGTCAGCGAGGAAGGGCCGGGCCGTGCGTTTTTGAACGGCGTGCGCGAGCTCATGTCCGGCGAGACAGAGCTCAAGCGGGACCGCAACCGAGCCGAGAAGGTCATCCTGGAACGCACGGCGGCCACTCGCCAGTTCTTTGATGACATAGCGCCCGAGTGGGACCGCATGACCGCCGAGGTTCTGGGCGACCTGGACCTGGGCCGCGAGATCCAGGCCCGGCTGCCCGAGTGCGACTGCGCCGCGGACATAGGCTGCGGCACGGGCGACATGCTCGAAATACTGGCCCGGTCGTCGCGGTCGATCATCGGCGTGGACAACTCGCCCAAGATGCTCGAACTGGCCGAGGAACGGTTCTCCGGCGACGGGCACATGAGCCTGCGCATCGGCGAGATGACCCATCTTCCCCTGCGCGACTGGGAGGCGGACTGTACGGTCATGTCTCTGGTCCTGCACCATCTGGCCATGCCGTTGGACGCCATCCGCGAGGCGGGGCGCGTGCTCAAGATCGGCGGACGGCTGATCATCGCCGAGTTCGACCAGCACGATAACGAGCTCATGCGCTCGGAATACGGCGACCGACGGCTCGGCATCCCCCGCGAGAGCCTGTGCGGCTGGCTGGAGGAAGCACGCTTCGACATCCGTTCGGTTACGGAATTCACGGTCAACATGGGCCTCGTCGTGGTCCTGTACGAGGCTGAAAAACGATAACAATCACTTAATTGGAGGTATTTATGTCCAAGAACGTCATGCCCGTCGATCCCGCCTGCGAAAACAAGGTGGCCGACATCTCCCTGGCCGAATGGGGCCACACTGAAATGCAGCTGTCCGAGCGCGAGATGCCCGGCCTCATGGCCATCATCGAGAAATACGGCGACGATAAGCCGCTCAAGGGCCTGAAAGTCATGGGCTCCCTGCACATGACCATCCAGACCGCGATGCTCATCAAGTGCCTTCACGCGCTGGGCGCGGACATCCGCTGGGCGTCCTGCAACATCTTTTCCACCCAGGACCATGCCGCCGCAGCCATTGCGGACTCCGGCATGGCCAAGGTCTTTGCCTGGAAAGGCGAGACCCTGGAAGACTACTGGTGGTGCACCGAACAGGCCCTGACCTGGCCCGACGGCTCCGGCCCGGACCTGATCGTGGACGACGGCGGCGACGCCACCCTGCTCATCCATCAGGGCGTCAAGGTCGAGGCCGATCCTTCCCTGGCGGGCAAGGAGTATGATGTCCAGGAATTCCAGATTGTCATGAATCGCCTGGCCGCCTCGGTGAAGGCCAATCCGACCAAATGGACCGAGATTGCCAAGAAAATCCGCGGCGTGTCCGAGGAGACCACCACCGGCGTGCACCGTCTCTACGAGATGCAGCGCGCGGGCGAACTGCTCTTCCCGGCCATCAACGTCAACGACTCGGTGACCAAGTCCAAGTTCGACAACCTCTACGGCTGCCGCGAGTCGCTGGTCGACGGCATCAAGCGCGCCACCGACGTCATGATCGCCGGCAAGATCGCCATGGTCTGCGGCTATGGCGACGTGGGCAAGGGCTGCTGCCAGTCGCTGCGCGGTCTGGGCGCGACCGTGTGGGTGTCCGAGATCGACCCGATCTGCGCGCTCCAGGCGGCGATGGAAGGCTATCGCGTCGTGACCATGGAAGACGCCGCGCCCATGGCCGACATCTTCGTCACCGCCACCGGCAACCTCAACGTCATCACCCATGACCACATGGCGGCCATGAAGGATCAGGCCATCGTCTGCAACATCGGTCACTTCGACAACGAGATCGATGTCGCCGGCATCACCAAGTATGAGTGGGAAGAGATCAAGCCGCAGGTCGATCACGTCATCTTCCCCGACGGCAAGCGCATCATCCTGCTGGCTCAGGGCCGCCTGGTGAATCTGGGTTGCGCGACCGGACATCCGAGCTTCGTCATGTCCAACAGCTTCACCAATCAGGTGCTGGCGCAGATCGAGCTGTTCACCAAGACCGAACAGTATCCGGTCGGTGTCTATGTGCTGCCCAAGCATCTCGACGAGGACGTGGCGCGGCTGCATCTCGAAAAGATCGGCGCCAGGCTGACCACGCTCTCCAAGACCCAGGCCGACTACATCGGCGTGGCGGTCGAGGGTCCGTACAAGCCGGATCATTATCGCTACTGATGACGGATCGTCTGTCGTCCTGAATCGCCGGTCGCGCGCCTCGGTGCGCGACCGGCGTTGTCATGTTGGAGCCTGCGTTATGACGACTTCCACGACCCCGAAGCGGGTCTACAGTGTCGAGCTGTTCCCCCCCAAGACCGCCGAGGGGATGGACAAGCTCAAGCAAGAAATCCCGAAGATCAATGCGCTGGGTCCGGCGTATTTCTCCGTGACCTATGGGGCCGGCGGCTCGACCCGCGAGGGCACCTTCGAGACCGTCGCCTGGCTGCGTTCGCAGGGCATCGACACCGCGCCGCATCTGGCCTGCATCGGCTCGACGCGCGATCAGGTGCTTGAGATCCTGGCGCATTATCACGAACAGGGCATCAATCGCCTGGTGGCGCTGCGCGGCGATCTGCCGTCCGGCATGGGTGCGGGCAACAGCGGCGACTTCCGCTATGCCAACGAGCTGGTGAGCTTCGTGCGCGCCGAGTTCGGTGACGCCTTCGTGATCGAGGTCGCGGCCTATCCCGAGTATCACCCACAGTCGGGCAGCCCGGCGCGCGATCTGGAGAACTTCAAGCGCAAGGTGGAGGCGGGCGCCGATGCCGCCATCACCCAGTATTTCTACAACGCCGATGCCTATTTCGGCTTCGTGGAGAGCTGTGAGCGCGCCGGGATCGCCATCCCCATCGTTCCCGGTATCATGCCGATCACCAACTACACCCAGCTCGCACGCTTCTCGGATGCCTGCGGAGCCGAGATCCCGCGCTGGATCCGGCGGCGGCTCGAAGGCTATGGCGACGATGTCGAGAGCATCCGCGCCTTCGGGCACGAGGTGGTGCTCGGCCTCTGTCGTCGGCTGATCGAGGGCGGTGCCCCTGGATTGCACTTCTACACCATGAATCAGTCGGGGCCGGTGACACGCCTGTGGCGTGAATTGGGCCTGTCGGATTGAGAATTTTCAAATCATTCGCGGTCCCGGCTTGCTAACCTCAGACCCGCGAAATCATCCACTCCTCCTTGTTCAAGGCCGCCCACTGAAATTTGGGGCGGCTTTTTCTTTTCTCGCGTAAGGGTCGCCACGGTCGAGACGTGCCGTGCTGCGGATGGAATAATGCGCCGTTTCATCCACCCATCCGGCCACTGGCCCCGAGACCCACCCGATGTCCGACCTCGATCGACTCTACCGACTCGGCCCGATTCAGCTCGCGCCCAGCGTCACACGCTGGCAGGCCGCGACCCTGTTGTTCGGCGCCTTCTTCTCCATCGGCCTGATGACCTTCATCGCCGTCGGGCAGACCTATATCCTCAACGAACATCTCGGCATTCCGACCGGCGAACAGGGCACCATCAGCGGCGATCTGGTGTTCTGGACCGAGATCATCACCCTGGCGCTGTTCATCCCCGCCGGCATCCTGGTCGACCGTGTCGGCCGGCGTCTGATCTTCGCCATCGGCTTTCTGCTGCTGGCCGTGACCTATGTCCTCTATCCGATGGCCGGCTCGGTCGACGAACTCTATCTCTACCGCATCGTCTATGCGTTGGGCGTGGTCACGGTCGCCACCGCGCTCTCGACCGTGATGGCCGACTATCCGGCCGAGCGCTCGCGCGGCAAGCTGGTGGCCACCGTGGGGGTGCTCAGCGGGCTGGGGATCGTCGTCATCAACCAGTTCTTCGGCGGGCTGCCGTCCTCGTCTGGCTGGGACTCCAGAAGGGCACGCCGACACATCACGAGGAGCGCCTGTCGGCGCGCGATCTGTTCGTCAGCGGTTTTGCTCAGGCGCGCAATCCGCGCATCCTGCTCGCCTATCTGGCCGCCTTCATCGCGCGCGGCGATCAGTCGGTCAACGCCACCTTCCTGATTCTGTGGGGCACGACGGCCGGGCTGGCGGCGGGCATGGACTCGGCCGAGGCGATCAAGAACGGCACCCTCATCTTCGTACTGGCGCAGGTCGCGGCTCTGGTGTGGGCGCCGATCATGGGGCCGTTCATGGACCGGATGGACCGGGTGACGGGGCTGGCACTGTCGATGGCGCTGGCGGCGGTCGGCAATCTGGCGGTGATCTGGATGGCCGATCCGACCCTCGGCTCGGCCTGGTTCTTCTGCGTGCTGCTCGGCATCGGCCAGATCAGCGTCTATCTGGCCTCGCAGTCGCTCGTGGGGCAGGAGGCGCCGCGGAACAAGCGCGGCTCGGTGATGGGCGCGTTCAACGTCGCCGGTGCGATCGGCATTCTGATCATCACGGCGATCGGCGGGCGGCTGTTCGATGGGGTCGCGCCCTATGCGCCCTTCGTGCTGGTGGGAGCGATCAATGTGCTGCTGCTGGCGCTCTGCGTGGCCGTGCGGCTGAGTGGACCGGCCAAACCGGCTGCGGCGCTGGAGAAGGTCTGAACCCCAAAACGAACAAGGCGCGGTCTGAGCCGCGCCTTGCGTCACACGGACCGGATCGCGATCAGAGCAGCGGCACCAAGAGCAGTGCCACGATGTTGATGATCTTGATCAGCGGGTTGATGGCCGGGCCGGCGGTGTCCTTGTAGGGATCGCCGACGGTGTCACCCGTGACCGCCGCCTTGTGGGTCTCGGACCCCTTGCCGCCGAAGTGGCCTTCCTCGACATACTTCTTGGCGTTGTCCCAGGCGCCGCCGCCGGTGCACATCGAAATGGCCACGAACAGACCCGTGACGATGGTGCCGATCAGCATACCGCCGAGTGCGCGGATACCGGCGCCGTCGCCCATGAGGATGTTCATGCCGATGGCCACCGCGACCGGAACCAGGATCGGCAGCAGCGAGGGGATAACCATCTCCTTGATGGCGGCCTTGGTCAGCAGATCGACGGCGCGCGAGTAGTCCGGCTTGGCCGTGCCTTCCATGATGCCCTTGATCTCGCGGAACTGACGGCGCACCTCGATGACCACCGAGCTGGCGGCGCGGCCGACGGCCTCCATCGCCATGGCGCCGAACAGATAGGGCACCAGACCGCCGATGAACAGACCGATGATGACGGCCGGATCCGACAGGCTGAAGACCTGCATCTTGCCGGCAACCTCCAGGTTGTGGGTGTAGTCGGCGAAGAGCACCAGCGCCGCCAGACCCGCCGAACCGATGGCATAGCCCTTGGTCACGGCCTTGGTGGTGTTGCCGACCGCATCCAGCGCATCCGTGGTCTTGCGCACGTCCTCGGACAGACCGGACATCTCGGCGATACCGCCGGCGTTGTCGGTGATCGGACCATAGGCGTCGAGCGCCACGATCATGCCGGCCATCGACAGCATGGCGGTCGCGGCGATGGCGATGCCATAGAGTCCGGCCGCCAGATAGGCTGCCCAGATGGCGATACAGACGGCCAGCACCGGCAGGGCGGTGGACTTCATCGAGACGGCCAGACCGGCGATGACGTTGGTGGCGTGCCCGGTCTGCGAGGCTTCGGCCACATACTGGACCGGACGGTACTCGGTGGCGGTGTAGTACTCGGTGATGAACATGAGCGCCGCCGTCAGACCCAGGCCGATGAGCGCGCAGAACAGCATCGAGAAGAAGTGCTCGCCCATCATCAATCCGGTGACGATGGCGAAGAAGACGAACGCCAGACCGCCCGCGACCGCCGTACCGCGATAGAGGGCGTTCATGATCTTGCCGCCTTCGTTGACCTTGACGAAGAAGGCGCCGACGATGGAAGCGATGATGGAAACCGCGCCCAGGGCGAGCGGGTAGAGGACATAGTCCATGTTCACGCCGCCGTCGGCGCCCTTGAACATGAGTCCGCCCAGAACCATGGTGGCGATGATGGTGACCGCATAGGTCTCGAACAGGTCGGCGGCCATGCCGGCGCAGTCGCCGACGTTGTCGCCCACGTTGTCGGCGATGACCGCTGGGTTGCGCGGATCGTCTTCGGGGATGCCGGCCTCGACCTTGCCGACCAGATCGGCGCCCACATCCGCGCCCTTGGTGAAGATGCCGCCGCCGAGTCGGGCGAAGATGGAGATCAGCGAGCCGCCGAAGGCCAGACCGATGAGGGCATGGAGCGCCGTTTCATCGGCGCCCAGATACATAAAGTAACCGGCCACGCCCAGCAGCCCCAGGCCGACCACCAGCATGCCGGTCACGGCGCCGCCGCGGAAGGCAACGGCCAGCGCCGATTCGAGACTGACGGTCGCGGCCTGCGCGGTGCGGACATTGGCGCGCACCGACACATTCATGCCGATATAACCCGCCAGACCCGAGAGGATGGCGCCGACGGCGAAACCGCCCGCCGTGGCCATGCCGAGGAACAGCCAGAGAACGACGAAGAGTCCTGCGCCCACCATGCCGATGGTGGTGTACTGCCGATTGAGATAGGCCCGGGCGCCGGCCTGGATGGCGGCGGCGATCTCCTGCATCCGTTCGGAACCGGCGGATTGGGCCGTGATCCAGGCCACGACCGCGAGGCCGAAGGCGATGGCCAGCCCTCCCGATCCGATGGCGAGCCAAAGAACGAAATCTGTCGACATACGTATCCCCCCGTTTACGGGTTATAGCGTTGGAGTGGGCCGATCAATGGTGGCGGCAATCGCAACGTCTGGAATACGGCTACGGACGAACCGATGTGCCGCCAAAAAACGGCACTGAACTTTAACACAAAGAATTTGTCGTTTTTTGGCCGAGTGGCGTTTTGGGGGGGCTTTATTTTTTTCAATGCTCGGCATTGATTTTTGCGGCTGTTTCCGTCTCGGCCAAAAGACGTGACCGACCCCATTCTTCTGGGCGATGGACGGCAAGCGCCGCCCGCCAAGGGGACAGTCCGCCTGGGCCATCAATCCGGTGCGACTGTGTTCAGATAGGTCTGGAAAGCCGTCGTGGCGATGCCCCGGAAGTCCTCGCCCTCGCGCACGATGAAATAGGCCGCGATCCCCTGCACTTCGGCGAGTGCCGGGCCGCGTTCCTCGCCCAGTACCATGAGCGCGGTGGCCAGTCCATCGACGACCAGGCCGACATCGCCGATCACCGTGACCGATCCGAGCTGGCGGTCGACCGGGGTGCCGGTCATGGGGTCGATCTCGTGCGAGTAGCGCTTGCCGTCCTTCTCGAAGAAGTTGCGATAGTCGCCCGAGGTCGAGAGTGCATGGCCCGAGACCGGAATCACCCGATGCACGGCGCGTCGATCGGGCAGCGGCTGTTCGATGGCGATGCCCCAGGGCTGGCCCTTGGCATTGAGTCCCTTGGCGCGGATGGCCCCGGCGATGGCGACCATGTAGTCGCTGACGCCGCGCGACTCCAGCCAGTCGACGAGCCGGTCGGCGCCATAGCCCTCGCCGAGCGAGGAGAGGTCGATGTAGAGATCGCCCCGCGCCTTGCGCACGGCAGGCGGCGAGTCGCGCAGCTCGAGCTTTTGATAACCGACCCGCTCGCGCGCAGCCTGGATCTCGGCCTCGGAAGGCAGCCGGTCGGGGCGTCGCTCGGGACCGAAGCCCCAGAGGTTGACCAGCGGGCCGATGGTTACGTCATAGGCTCCATTGGTCAGTTCGGCGATGCGTTGGCCCTCGGCGATGACGGTGAGCAGATTCTGAGAGACCGGAATCCAGTCAGTGCTCGGATTGGCGTTCAGGCGCGACAGCTCCGAGGTCGGGTCATAGGTCGAGATCTCCGCGATGACGCCATCGAGCACGCGGAGCAGCTCCGGCTCCAGGGTCTCGGCGCTCAATCCTTCGGGCGGACGGGCGATCTTGACCGAGTAATAGGTGCCCATGGTCGGGCCGGACAGCTCGATCATGGGGTCGGTGCGTTCGGTACAGCCGCTCAGGGCGAGCAGCGCGATGAGCAGCAGCGCGAGGACAGGGCGCCAGTGTGAATCGATCATGGTGAGTGCGTTCTCGGTCAGAATGTCGGCGTCAAAAGTCGTTCTGTGGCCCATCTGTCATTCGCGTGCGCGCCGTTCGCCTTCCGGTGGCGCCACAGTCACCGTCTCGCGCGCAGGCGGCGGGGTGTGCTCCTGACGGAACGTCAGCACCTCCTTGGCGCGCATGGGCGGGCAGGGTAGCGGGCTGAGGGTGATACAGCCCTCGCGGCAGTCCTCGACACAGATGCTGCACAGGATGCAGCGGCTGTGGTCGATGGCCCAGGTCTTGTCCAGCTTGCTGACCTGGATGGCCTGCGTCGGGCACTTGTGGGCGCAGATGGTGCAGAAGTTACAGGTATCGATCCTGAATTCGATATGACCGCGCGTGCGGGCATAGGGCGTGCGGCGCTCGGCCGGATAGAGGCGCGTGGCCGGTTTGGCGAGCGCACTGCGCGTCACCAGGGATGAGATGGGCTGGATCGACCAGGACCAGGACATGCGGATCACCTCTCGTTGCAGCTCACACAGGGGTCGATGGTCAGCACGATGACCGGCACGTCGGCCAGCTCGCAGCCCTTGAGCATGTGGATCAGCGGCGCGATGTTGGCGAAGGTCGGGGTGCGCACCCGGAAGCGGTCCAGGTTCTTCTTGCCGCTGGCGCTGATGTAGTAGCAGACCTCGCCGCGCGGCTGTTCGAGCCGGAACATCGCCTCGCCCTTGGGCCGCTTGCCCTTGACCGAGACCTCGACCTCGCCGGCCGGCATCCGGTCGAGACACTGGGTGATGAGGTCAAACGACTGGTCGACTTCACGCACCCGCACCAGACAGCGTGCATAGCAGTCGCCATCCTGCTCGACGATCGGCTCCCAGTCCAGCTCGCCATAGGCGGCATAGCCGAGTCGGCGTGTGTCGTGCGCTACGCCGCTGGCGCGCAGCACCGGACCCACGGCGCCGAGCGCGTGCGCATCCGCCGCGCTCAGGAGTCCGACCCCGACGGTGCGCTGCCTGACTGTCGGATCGTCGCGGAAGATGGTCGCGATCTCGTCGAAGGCGGCGCGAATCTCGCCGATCCGCCGCCGCACGCCGCGCAAGGTCTCGTCGTCGACATCCTTGCGAATCCCGCCGACCTTGCACACGCCGAAGATGACCCGTCCGCCGGTGGTCTCCTCGATGATGTCGACCATCATTTCGCGGATGCGCCAACTGTGCTGGAACAGGCTCTCGTAGCCGAGCGCGTCGGCAGCCAGACCCAGCCACAGCACATGACTCTGGATGCGCGAGATCTCGGCCCAGACCGTGCGCAGATAGGCCGCGCGCGGCGGGATCTCCACGCCCATCAGTTGCTCGATGCCCTGGCAGTAGCCCTGACCGTGGATGAAGCTACAGATGCCGCAGATGCGCTCGGCGACATTGGCCATTTCGATGAAGTCGTAGCGCTCGGCGAGCAGTTCGAGACCGCGATGCACATAGCCGATCGAGGGCAGGGCGCGCACGACGCGCTCGTCGTCGAGTTCCAGATCCAGATGGATCGGCTCGGGCAGGACCGGATGCTGGGGGCCGAAGGGGACGATGGTGGTGTTGGACATGGCTCAGCTCTCCGGGGCGGACTTGGCCGCCGGCTTCGCGGACTCCTTCTTGATCGTCACCTCGCCCGAGAAGGGGATCTTGGTCTTGGTGCGCAGGAAGTTGCCGCCATAGTCGACCGTCAGTCCCGGAAAACGCAGGCCGAACAGATCCTTCAGTTCGTTCTCGTAGGTGAAAGCGGCGGGGAAGATGGCGCTCAGGCTCGGCAGTTCGGGCAGCGGGTCGCGCGGGAGTTGGACCCGGTAGTGGGTGCAACGGTAGTCCTGCTCATAGCTGATCAGGATCTCGAAGTGATCGGCGCGCGCGGTGCCGGTCATCTGCACCAGCCGGAAACCGTCGCGCTGGTGCTGCTCGGCAGTCGGCACCCATTGATCGAGTGTCAGCTCATTGAATGGTTCGCCCAGGCTCATCGCGCTTCAAGCTCCTGACTGACGATCTTACGTTGACGTTTACGCGCTTTGGCGCGCTGCTCCAGGATGTCGAGCGCCTGGACGATGCCGTCGATGATGCTCTCGGGACGCGCCGCGCAGCCGGGGACATAGACGTCGACCGGAAGCACCTGATCGATGCCGCCATAGACGTTGTAGGCGTCGCGGAAGATGCCGCCGCTCAGGGCGCAGGCGCCGATGGCGACCACCACCTTGGGGTCGGGCATCTGCGCATAGAGGTTCTCGATCACCTTGCGCGATTCCTCGTTGACCGAGCCGGTCACGAGGAAGATATCGGCGTGCTTGGGATTGCCGGTGTTGACGATGCCGAAGCGTTCGACGTCATAGGTCGGCGTCAGACAGGCCAGCAGCTCGATGTCGCAGCCATTGCAGCTCGTGGCCGCGTAATGGAGCACCCAGGGGGATTTTTTCAGGAAGCTCATGGAATTCCGGCTTTTGGGCTGAGTTTATAGAGGCTGGAGGTCGAGCGGACTCTTGGCGTCTTTCTGCGTCACGCTCGGTATCGTGTGAGTGTAGATCATGGTGGTGCGAACATCGCTGTGGCCGAGGAGTTCCTGGATCGTGCGGATATCGTAGTTGGCCTGGAGCAGATGACTGGCATAGCTGTGACGCAGTGTGTGGGCGCTCGCTCGCTTGCAAAGCGCGATCTGGCGCACGGCTTGCTTGATCGCTTTCTGCACATGGGATTCGTGCAGGTGGAAGCGGCGGAACTCGACGGTGTTGGGGACGTCCCGCCACTGCAGGTCGCTGGGCGGTGTCGGTGTCGATGTCGATGTCGATGAGTCGTAGGGGGCCGGTTGGATGCTTTGCACCGTCCTTGGTGGTGTCTCGTCGCCAGCCATGGCTCGCTTCGCGCGGGTGGCCTGGGCTGATTCCGAGGGGCGTCATTGAGTGGGGGCTACGGTGGCTGTTTGAATGATCGGGGGGCTTGGTACGCAGGAAGATGGGCCGTTAGTCAGCCGAGCGGTCGTGGCGGCGTCTGTATTGTGTAATGTCTCTGTAATTGTGTGCGGCTGATCTTCGTTCGTCAACAGTGTCCAATACAGGGCGATGGCCTGCTGGGCTTGCTGTCGCTTCCAGGGTTGTTGTCCCTTGTTCCGGAGCTTGGCGTCGAAGGCGGTGAGGCTTGTGGGATGGGTGGAGTCCTGTTGGTACTTTTGGCAAAAGTCCAGATAGAACCGCAGCCAGCGGCGAAAATATGGCCAATGATTCTCCGCGATGCCGGCGGTGATCAGGGCCGAGTCGAAGCGGGACGCTAGGGCTGGAGGGCATCTCATTACACACATCTTCATAAGTCATG
>ERZ1673962.1415-NODE-1415-length-11429-cov-42.843591_pt1 | contig 11429 bp, 6 predicted proteins | sample MGYA00580188_ERZ1673962 | MGnify/ENA primary metagenome ERZ1673962 (study PRJEB41334, sample SAMN05608104) | rock metagenome | biome: terrestrial subsurface; feature: shale formation; material: shale | place: USA: Pennsylvania ... | reverse complement strand
CTATGACCAATTGGTTAAAAGCCAACTGCTCTACCAACTGAGCTAACGACCCTCCGGCAGCGAAGAGTGGTGGGTCGTATAGGACTTGAACCTATGACCAATTGGTTAAAAGCCAACTGCTCTACCAACTGAGCTAACGACCCGCTCTTTGCAGTGACCATGCCAGACAGGCAAGGTCATCATGATTTGGCTCCTCGAGCTGGACTCGAACCAGCGACCAATAGATTAACAGTCTACTGCTCTACCAACTGAGCTATCGAGGAACTGTCCAAATCATCATCCTTAATGGCGGAGGGACAGGGATTCGAACCCTGGGGGCCTCTCGACCCGTCGGTTTTCAAGACCGGTGCTTTCGACCACTCAGCCATCCCTCCAAAGGATGGGCGCAGATTTTACAGTCCTGCGCCGAGGTGTCAAGCGCGAAGGCCAAATTATTTTGCAAGTTACCGAATTCACTGCCTTTTTACGGCTGTATCGCCCAGATTTTCAAGCCTTCGCGGTGGAGCAAACAGATAGCCCTGCAGTTCATCGCAGGCCTGCTGCCCAAGGAATTCCGCCTGTTCGGCTGTTTCAACCCCTTCCGCCACCACCTTCAACCCCAACGAGTGGGCCAGCAGGATGATGGTTTGCACAATAATCCTGTCATCAGCATCGGTACCAATATCACGTACGAAAGAGCGATCAATCTTGAGGTAGTCAATCGGCAAGCGCTTGAGGTACTCCAGTGATGAGTAACCGGTACCAAAGTCATCAATCGCCACTTCAACACCGAGTGCCTGCACCTCGGAGAGCTGCGCCACAGTGGTGTTGAAGCTTTCCACCAGTGCGCTCTCCGTTACTTCGATACAGAACTGCTCTGGCCCAAGGTGGTACTCTTCCAAAACCTCACGCAGTGCATCCACCCAGCTGCCACTCTGGAACTGGCGTGGCGACAGGTTGATAGCGACCTGAAGGCCTTTCAGCGGCGTTTGTTGCAGGTCTCGCCCAACCTGATGCAACAGCCAGACCGTCATCGACTCCAGCGCTTGGCTGGCTTCGGCAATGGGAATGAACTCGGCCGGCGATACCAGCCCCAACTCATGGCTGTGCCAGCGCATCAATGCCTCGTAGCCGCAGACTGCGCCGCCAGGCAGTACCTTGGGCTGATAGACCAGATACAGCTCGTCACGCTCAAGCGCTTCGTTCAACCCAGTTTTGATGCGCATATTGCGCTGGTTACGAGCATTGATTTGTGGATCGAAGAACGCATAACGCCCTCGACCCTGCTCTTTGGCAAAGTACATGGCTGCATCGGCATGGCCTACCAGAGTGTCCTGATCCTCGCCATCACGCGGATAACTGACGATGCCGATACTGGAGCCGATGCGCACAGCATGCCCTTCGACTTTGAATGGGGTTTTCAGCTGATCGATCAGTTTGTTGGCGACCGCAGCCAGGCTGTCATCCCCTTCCGGCTGCGGCAGCAGTACAGTGAACTCGTCCCCCCCAAGACGGAAGGCACTGTCCGACTCCCGCAGGCAACCCTTGAGCCGCTCGGCCACCTGACACAGCAGTTGGTCTCCCACGGCATGGCCATGGCTATCGTTGACTTCCTTAAACAAGTCCAAGTCGATGAACAATAAACCGAAAGTTTCATCGTAACGCTTGCCCCGGCGAAGTGCTTCTGACACTCGGCGCATGAACTCAGTGCGATTGTAGAGGCCGGTCAGCGTATCGTGGTAGGCAAGATGATGCAGGTTGCGCTCTGCGTTTTTCTCTTCGGTTATGTCCTGAAAAATGCCAAAGTAACCATCCAGCTCACCCTTGCGATTGAGTATGGTGCTGATTGACAGGCGCACTGGATAGACCGTTTTGTCAGCTCTCCGGTTCCACAATTCACCGCTCCATTTGCCATTGCGCTGAATGTCCTGCCACATGCGGGCGTAGAATGCCGCGTCCTGATGCTCGGATTTCTGAACTGATGGAAGCTGCCCCAGCAGCTCCTCGCGACCGTAACCGGTCATATCAAGCAACGACTGGTTCACGTCCACAATGCGGTTTTCAGCATCGGTAATCATGATCCCTTCGGCTGTGTGTTCAAAAATACGCTGGGCGATACGTGCCAGATTCTCGTTGCGCTCCTGTTCGGTCACATCGGTCGCAACGGTGCACAGCGCATAGGACGCGCCATCCTCTCCCACCAGCGGGAACTTGACCATGAACCAGTTGTGCATTTCGCCCTTGACCGGGAAGCTGATCTGAAACTGGAGCGCCCGACCGCTCTGCAGCACCTCCTGATCACGCCGGGTGATCTCGGCGGACCAGGGTTCAGGCACCAGATCGAACACGGTGGTGCCGTTCTCATCCGGCTTGCCGAGGGTTTCAATGAAACGCTCGTTGACCATGCGGTAACAGCCCTTGCGGTCCTTCACATAGACCATGGAGGGGATAAATCGCAGGATGTTTTCCATCTGTCGATTGGTCTGCAGCAACTGTCCCCTGCTCTGCTCCAGCCGTGCGGCCATTTTGTCGATTGCCTGACCGATCTGGCTCAGCTCGTCCCGTCCGCGCAGCCCAGTGCGCTGCCCCAGCTCATCGGCCGCCAGTGCAGATGCGGTATTGGTGATCAGCAACAGGCGGCGGCTGACTGCACGCTCAATCAGCAGCCACGCCAGCACGGCCAATGCGATCACCGTCAGGGAGACCCACAGAAACAGCCGGTCCAGCCGATGCAGCAAAGGCCCCATGAAACGATCAATATCCAGCTCGATCAGGATCACCCCCCAATGATCCTGCAGCGAAGCAGCGGCATCGATATAGAGATAGGGCATCAGACCGTAGAGTGTATTTTCCCCCTGACGCTGGTGCAGGAACACCGGCTGGCGGGTTGCATGAGCCTGACTGATCAGGTCACGGCTGAAGTGCAGGTTGAGGCGGTCGATCGACTGGCCCAGATGTGCAATACGGCTGGAGGCGATCACCTGACCGGCGGGGTCGGTGACCAGCAGGTGTTTGACCTCTCGATGGGCACTGCTGGCGGCAACTTCACGCTTGACCCCTTCCATGTCGTTGCGACCAAGCATGTACTCGGTGGTGCCCTGCAATCGGTTGAGGGTGTAGCGCAGACTGTCCTGCATGTTCTGGTACATCATCTGGCCCAGATAGGGCTTGATCACACCGAAGGCCACCACCAGCATCAGCAATGCCAGCAACACGATACTGATCGGAATAATGCGCCTCAGCGGCAGTTCAGTGATCAGTTTCATGGCTCGGGTAATCCGCATATACCAGTCCGCTCAGATCGGGAATCTGCTGCAGCAGCCCCTGCTCCAGCATCAGTTGTGCCAGCGCCTCGGCCTGCTGCTGCAGCTCGGGCGGCGCGCCCTGCATCAGATCGGCCGTTCGGGCTCGTCCCGGCAGCTCCAGATAGCCAAGACTGTGAAGCACGTCTTCGGCAGAGCCACCCAGGCGCGCCGTCATCTGCTCGGCCGCCTGTTGTGGCGACTGTAGCAAATGGGCCAGCGCCTGATGCCAGGCATCGATCAAATGGTGCACTTGCGACCGATGGGACTGCAGCAGCCCCTCGCGCACCACGAACAGATCGACCACTTCGCCGGGGATCATGGAGGAGTCAAACAGAATCTGTGCACCCTCTGCCAACAGTTGCTGTCGCACCGGCTCAAAAGTGACCACTGCATCAATGTCCCCCCTGAGCCAGGCTTCCCGGTGGGCGTTGACTTCCAGATGGACAATCTCCACCTCGGCCGCACTCATGCCGTGCAGCGCCAGTGCCCGAGACAGCATGTAGGCACCCAACGCGGTGGCTTCAACGCCGATACGCTTGCCGCGCAGTTCCTGCATCCGTTGCACACCCGGGCGAACCAGAATCACGTCCGCCCCGTTGGAAATATCCGCGATCTGGACGATCACCGGCCTCAGTCCCGCTTCGCGCAGGTTGATCACCTCATCCAGCGTCAACGCGGCCGCATCGATGGCACCGTTGCGATACGCCCGCATCACCTCGCTGGCCGACAGGAGTTCAACCAGTGCGACCTTGTCTTCAGACAGATAACCCTGCTCACGGGCCAGATAAAGCGGTTCATAGCCGGGCCAGAGGTTGGTCCCCAGCTTGAGCGGTGATGGCGGAGGTGAAAAACAGCCTGCCAGTACCAATAGAGGGGCCAACAGCAACAGCAGTGATCGCAGGTGTCTCTTAAGCTGCATCCCGGCAACTCTCCATGACTTTGTTTGCCGACAGTTTAACTGAACTTGCATGCCAAGTCCTTGCTTGTAAAGGCGTTAACGGTGGTGATCTTGCCCTTGCTCAAAATGCTGTTGATTACCTGCCCGGCGGGTACCGCAACAGCTCGGCCCCGGGCGTCTGTCCACTAAAGTATTCACAATTTTCAACCGTCTTGTCAGCGGTTGATAACCCGCTGAATTTTGCCCACACATTCTGTGCAAAACCTCAGGGATAAGTTCGGGACAGTATGCAAAAGCAAAACATAACCAATTGTTATTGATGGATTTTTCAAAAGCGTTCAATTCTTGATCGAGATGCGTATGGTTTTCCTCAGGCCTGTTTTGTCAACCCCGAATTCAGGCCTTTTCAGCTTTTATCCGCTGCCAAACGGCACCGCCCGAATTTTTAACCACAGCCTGACAAGCGAACAAAACGGAATGATCAGGCGCTGTGGATAAATACGGCATAAGCTGAGGATAGCGGCTCCAATACATCAAGGGCGCCGCGCCATCCACCAGCTATCGTCCCAGTAGGGATTATCCAGCCGCGAGATCATCACGCCCCGGCTGGTGGACGCGTGGATAAACTCGCCATTGCCGATATAGATGCCGGCATGGCGCTGCTTCCAGCCGGTCTTGAAAAATACCAGATCAGCCGGCTGCAGCTGATGTCGTTTAACCGGGTTGCCGATCCGGGCCTGCTGCTCGGTAGTGCGCGGCAGTCGTGTTCCGTCCAGATCGGCATAGACCCGCTGGATAAAGCCGGAACAGTCCACACCGGAACGGTCCATGCCGCCAAACCGATAGGGTGTACCCGCCCATTGGCTGTAATGATCCAGCAATTGCTGACGCTGCGGGTGTTGCAGATCCACCGGAGCCTGTGAATAACGCGGACCGCTGCTGCAACCGGCCAGCAACAGGGTCATCAATGTGAATAAAACAAATGAACGCGGCATAACACCCTCCTGAACCCTGTGGTTAGTGTTTAACCACTCATCGCAGACCAGGTCAAGCGATTGCACACTTGCATGCAGCCCTGCCACCCGCTTTCTGCTAGTATGCTGGCAACTGATTTCAAGCGAGAAAAAACCCGTGTTTGCTGACCTGATGCTGCATGACCGCCTGCTTATGGCGATCGATAAACTTGGCTTTACCCAACCTACAGCCGTACAGCTGGCGGCACTGCCACCGGCACTGGAGGGCAAGGATCTGATCGTGGGTGCCGAAACCGGCAGCGGCAAAACGCTTGCCTTTGTTATTCCCATGTTGCAGCACTTTCTGGATAACCCATCGCCCAACACCGGCACCCGTGGTTTGATCCTGACCCCCACGCGCGAGCTGGCCGAGCAGGTGTGTCAAAGCGTCAAGGATCTGGCCACCTTTACCCGCGTCACCACCATGACTGTCTGTGGCGGCACCGGCTTCAAGGAGCAGGCCGCCGAGATGCGCAAGAACCCGGAGATTCTGGTTGCTACGCCGGGCCGTCTGATGGAGCACCTGGAGCGCGAAACCCTGGATTTCGGAGATCTGGAATTCCTGATTCTGGACGAAGCCGACCGCATGCTGGACATGGGCTTCCGTGACGAGGTGCTGGCGATCACCGAGATCTGCCGCAAGGATCGCCAGTCGATGGTGTTCTCCGCCACCCTGACCCACCCCGGTGTGCATGACCTGCTGCCGCAGGTGCTGAACGAGCCGGAACAGCTGCTGCTGAACACGCCGCAAAACGCACAGGCCAACATCCAGCAGCAGATCATTCTGGCCGATGACGACAAGCACAAGGAGCGTCTGGTGGAGTGGCTGCTGGCCAACGAAACCTATGACAAGGTGATCATCTTCACCAACACCCGCGTCAAGGCACAGTGGCTGGCCAAGAGTCTGCAGCGCCAGAACCGCCGCTCCGGTGTGCTGCACGGCGAGATGAGTCAGGATGAGCGCAAGCATGTGATGGGGCTGATGCGCAGCGGCAAGATCAATATCCTGGTCGCCACCGATGTGGCCGCCCGAGGCCTCGATATTCAGGGGCTGGATATGGTGATTAACTTCGATATGGCACGCAAGGGTGACGAACACCTGCACCGCGTCGGCCGTACCGGACGCCAGGACAAGCCGGGGTTGGCGATCTGCCTGATCGAGCATACCGAATGGAATTTGATGTCCAGCATCGAGCGGTACCTGCGCATCAAATTCGAGCGCCGCACCCTGAAAGGCGTGGAAGCCAACTACAAGGGGCCGAAAAAGCTGAAAGCCTCGGGCAAGGCTGCCGGTACCAAAAAGAAAAAGAGTGACGGCAAGGACGGCAAGAAGTCAGCCGCCAAAACCGAAGGCAAACAGCGCCTGCGTGACCGCAAGCAGGTGGGCAAGCGCCGCACCTCCGCCGCGCCCAGGCCCCCTGCCGACCTGGCCGATGGCTTTATGCCGTTGAAGAAAAAACGCTCCGACAGCGACAGCTGATCCCGCCTCACACGGCCACTGATGCCGCCCCGCTGCTTCCTGCGGCGGGCGGCTCGCAGCACCGCCTCCACCCCTGACCTTTACCCCGGCGCAGCAGCGTTCCCACCTGGCGAGCCATCGCCTTTTTGTTGTCATAAGCGCAACTTAATTTCGCAATATCGACAACAAAACGCTCCATTTTTGCCAGAATCGGGCCACTGTTTTACAAATTTGCAACAATCAAACTACATACATTCCCGCATTCACTGTTAGAATCCGCCTCCACCAGACTGCATAAATATTAATCACTACCAGAATATGCAGGCTTGTTGACAACAAACAGGAACGACCATGTCTTCAACTTCACGAATTTTGTGTTCGCGTCTGCGTGAGCGCATCATGAGCGCCGAACAGGCCGCTGAACTGATCTCCCCCGGCGCCAACGTCGGCATGAGCGGCTTTACCGGTGCCGGTTATCCCAAGGCTGTCCCCGCGGCGCTGGCTGAACGTATTCGCCGTCACAACGCCGCCGGCGGCAAACCGTTTCGGATCAATGTCTGGACCGGTGCCTCCACCGCTCCCGAGCTGGATGGCGCACTGGCGGAAGTAGACGGCATCGAAATGCGCCTGCCGTTCCAGAGTGACCCGATCTGCCGCGAGCGCATCAACACTGGCACCATGGACTATGTGGATTACCACCTGTCTGAAGTGTCGCAGTACGCCTGGTCGGGCTTTCTCGGCAAGATGGATATCGCCCTGATCGAAGTCGCCGGTATCCGCGAGGATGGCAGCCTGATCCCCTCTTCATCCATCGGCAACAACAAGACCTGGATCGAGCAGGCTGACAAAATCATTCTTGAGGTCAACGACAGGCAGAACGCCAAGCTGGAAGGGATGCACGACATCTATTACGGCACCGCCCTGCCGCCCAACCGCAAGCCGATCATGCTGACCCACCCGGCGGATCGCATCGGTGAAGCCTATCTGCACTGCCCTGTGGATAAAGTGATCGCGGTGGTGGAAACCTCGGCGGCGGATCGCAACTCCCCGTTCAAGGCACCGGATGCCACCTCCAAGCGGATCGCCGAGCACATTCTCGAATTCTTCCAGCGCGAAATTGAAATCGGCCGCCTGCCGAAAGAGCTGCTGCCGATTCAGTCCGGTGTGGGCAACATCCCCAATGCGGTGCTGGAAGGATTGGATGCAGGCCCGTTCAAAAACCTGACCGCCTTCACCGAAGTGATTCAGGACGGCATGCTGAAGATGCTCAAGTCCGGCACTCTGGGTGTTGCCTCGGCCACCGCCTTCTCGCTGAGTCCCGACGGCATCCGCGAGTTCGATGAGAATATCGACCTGTACCGCGACAAGATCATTCTGCGCCAGCAGGACATCTCCAACCATCCGGAGCTGGCCCGTCGGCTGGGCATCATCGCCATGAACGGGCTGATCGAAGCCGATATTTACGGCAATGTGAACTCGACCCATATCATGGGCAGTCGGATGATGAACGGTATCGGCGGTTCGGGGGATTTTGCCCGCAACGGCTACCTGTCGATCTTTGTCTCGCCCTCCACCGCCAAGGACGGAGCGATCTCTTCCATCGTGCCGATGGTGTCCCATGTGGATCACACCGAGCACGACGTGAAGATCATCGTCACCGAACAGGGGCTGGCAGATCTGCGCGGACTGTCACCGCGCCAGCGTGCCCACGCGATCATCAACAACTGTGCACACCCGGATTTCCGCGAACGCCTGCTCGACTATTTCAACCGCGCCTGTGCCAGCGGCCGCGGCATGCATACGCCACACCTGCTGGATGAAGCCCTGAGCTGGCACCAGCGCTACGAAACCGAGGGGCGGATGTAACCCGCGCCTCCATCCCGATGCTCTAAGCGTTTGGCGCCCCTCCTGAGGCGCCTTTTTTGTGCCCCGTATTCCCCCGCCGACCGGACTCCCGTTCCGTGCAGGATCTGTTACCCTGTAGTGAGTCAACCGGGCTGCCGCTGCAGTCCTCGGAGGGTATATGGACAGCTCTCAACTCCTGCTGTTACTGGTGGCACTGGCGCTGGGCATGCTGATCGGGCTGCAGCGCGGCTGGCACGAACGCAACACACCCGCCGGCGGGCGTATTGCCGGCATCCGCACCTTCGGCCTGCTGGCCTTGAGCGGTGCGCTGGCCGGGGTTCTCACGACACCGCTCGGCCCCGGCATCGCCATTGCCATGGGACTGGCGGTGACACTGCTGCTGGGGCTGGCCCACTGGCTCGACTCCAACGATGACCACGACTACGGCATGACCACTGTCGTGGCCGGGATCGTCACCTATCTGACCGGCCTGCTCACCGTGCTGGGGGACCTGAGCCTTGCCGTTGCCGTAGCGGTCATCACCACCATCGTGCTGCACTTCAAGCAGACACTGCACCAGGCGCTGGAGCACCTGAGCGACAGCGAGATGCGCGGCATCCTGCAGCTGGCACTGATTTCGGCCGTACTGCTGCCGGTACTGCCCAATCAGAGCTACGGCCCCTGGGATGCACTCAACCCCTACGAGATCTGGCTAATGGTGGTGCTGATCGCCGGTATCAGTCTGGCAGCCTACTTTGCCATGCGCCTGACCGGGCCTGACAAGGGGGTGATGATCACCAGCATTCTGGGAGGGCTGGCATCCAGCACCGCACTGACCCTGAGCCTGGCTCGCATGAATGCCCGCGTACCCATGCCGCGCCTGCTGGCCTGCGGCATTTTGCTGGCCTCATCCATCATGTATCCGCGCATTCTGCTGGAAGTGGCCGTAGTCAACCGAGAGCTGCTGCCGGCGCTGCTGCCACCGATGCTGGCAATGACCCTGGGCTGCGTGCTTAGTGCCGTCTGGCTCTGGCGCAGGCGGGAGCCCTATGCTTCGGTCGATACCAGCAAGCTTTCAACCCAGCCGTTCCAATTGATTCCGGCGCTGCAGTTTGGCCTGCTGCTCGCCTTTATCCTGCTGATTGCCCACGGTATTCGGGAGCATACCGGTGAGCAGGGGCTGTGGCTGGTTTCGATCGTCGCCGGTCTGACCGATGTCGATGCCATCACCCTGACCCTGGCGCGCATGGCACGGGACAGCATCAGCACCGACACCGCCGTGACCGGCATCACCCTGGCGGCGATCACCAACACTTTGGTAAAGGGTGGTCTGGCCCTCTTTGCCGGACATGCTTCACTGTGCAAACCACTTTGGCCCGGTTTACTGTTGGCAGTCGCGCTGGCACTGCTAACCTTAGGGGTACTTTGAATCCGAATCATGGATGCTGACATGCACGAGACTCTGCTGAAACCCGAACAGTTGCGCCATCGCTGTGACCTTGAAGCGCTGGGCATCACCTCCACCGCCGACATCACCCCGGATTATTCCGCGCTGGGGCAGTCGCGGGCCCTGGATGCGATCCAGTTTGCCATCGGCATGGATCATCCGGGCTACAACATCTTTGTCAGCGGCTCTACCGGTGTCGGCAAGCGCGAGCTGGTATCCCGCATCATCAGCGCCGAAGCCGCCAGTGGCGAAGAACCCCATGATTGTTGCTACATCCACAATTTCGACCGCCACAACCAGCCGTTCAAATTGATGCTGCCCCGCGGCATGGGACAGAGCCTGCACGAGGATCTGCGCAAACTGATTGAAGTTCTGCTGATGCGGATTCCGGCCCAGTTCAAAAGTGATGAGTACCGCAATCAGCTGCAGCAGCTGAACGACGAATTTCAGGCGCGGGAGGAGCAAAACTTCAAGGCACTGGGGCAGAAGGCACGCGAGTCCGGTATCACCCTGATGCGCACCCCCGGCGGCTATACCCTGGGACCGGTACGTGACGGCAAGCTGATGACGCCGGATCAGTTCAACCAACTACCGGAGGAGGAGCGCGCCAAAATCAAGGCGGCGGTAGACGAGCTGAACGAGGAGCTGACCGAGCTGGTACATGAAGTCCCCAAAATGCACCAGGAGCATCAGGCACGCATTCGTGAGCTGGAGCAGGAAACCACCCAGGGCGTTATCGATCCGGCACTGAACAACCTGCGCCAGAAGTACGGCAGCCATACCGAAGTGCTCAACTTCCTCGATACCATCCATCAGGACATGATCGAGAATGTGGACGACTTTTTCCCTTCTGAAGAGGAGGAACGTGCCCCGCTGCACAAGCGCGCCCGCTCCGGCAAATTCCGTCGCTATCAGCTCAATGTACTGGTGGGGCATGAGAAAAACGGCGGTGCCCCCGTGGTGTACGAGGACATTCCCAGCTACCAGAATCTGATCGGCCGGATCGAGTACGAAGCCCACTTCGGCACTCTGAGCACCGACTTTAGTCTGATCCAGCCCGGTGCCTTGCACCGCGCCAATGGCGGCTATCTGGTGGTGGATGCCCAAAAGCTGCTCTCCTTCCCCTTTGCCTGGGAGGGCTTGAAACGTGCCCTGCGCAATCGTGAGATCCGCATCGACCCGCTGGAAAAGATGTACGGCATCAGCGGCACCCGCTCGCTGGAGCCGGAGCCGGTGCCGCTCAATGTGCGCGTGGTGCTGATCGGCGACCGCCGCCTCTACTATCTGCTCAAGCACTATGATCCCGAGTTCACCACCCTGTTCAAGGTCTATGCCGACTTTGCCGAGGGGTTTGATCGTGACCGCGAGAACCTGCAGGGCTATATCGGTCTGATCGCCATGCTGGTTCGGGAAGAGGGACTGACCCACTTTGACCGCAGTGCGCTGGAAGCGGTGATCGAACACAGCTCGCGCCAGATGGACG
>ERZ1673962.1413-NODE-1413-length-11449-cov-5.699228_pt1 | contig 11449 bp, 29 predicted proteins | sample MGYA00580188_ERZ1673962 | MGnify/ENA primary metagenome ERZ1673962 (study PRJEB41334, sample SAMN05608104) | rock metagenome | biome: terrestrial subsurface; feature: shale formation; material: shale | place: USA: Pennsylvania ... | reverse complement strand
TCAAATTCAATTTATACGTATTCAGGCAAGTTACGACAACTTGCAACCAACGTTAGCCACAATACAAAGAAAGCCTCCGAACTGCAACATCGTAATATTGTTTTTCCTTTTCAATTCCAATTGATTTGCGATTTAATTTTAAACAAGCAAGGTTTGTTGTTCCTGATCCCATTGCATTATCTAAAACGGTATCGCCTTCGTTGGTGTATGTTTTTATGAGATACTCCATAAGTTCAATAGGCTTTTCGGTTGGGTGTTCTTTTGCATTTCTGTTAGCATTACTAATTTCAATTATTGATGTTGGATAATATTCATTGTTTTCTACTACACTATTTTCAAACTTCCCGTAATTGCTTGTATGCTTACCTGTTTCAGTTGTTATTCCTTTCTTTCTTACCTTCCCCCTTGTTACCATTTCGGGGTTATAAGTTGGTAGTTTTTTGTAAAAGCAAAGTATCTGTTCGTGCCTTCTCAATGGCATACGTTTAGCATTTAAAAATCCGCTTGAAAGTTTTTTATCCCAAATCAAATCATACTTAAACATTTTTTTATTAGAAGTTATCAATGTGCTTGTAAATGGTTCTGCACCTGTTAAACAAATCATTCCGCTATCTTTGATAATTCTTTCATATTGCTTCCAAAGTTCATCAAAATACTATCCCATTTATTTTGTGTCGTTCCATACGGCAAATCGCAAATAATAGCATCAACGCTTTTGTCATCTATAAAAGGAAAAACATCAAAGCAATCAGCATTAACCAACGTACTGTGGCTAACACGTGCTATATCCCATTTGGGGTTTTGTGGTAAATTCAACATTCGTTCTCGTATTAAAAGTTATTGTAATTTGATATTTCGGTGCTTCGTAATCCCAAACGGTACATAGCACCATACGTTAGCGGTAATGCTATCTAAACAGCATGGTCGCTACAAGTAGGTAAGTTCTCTTCAATTCCGTTGCGCTTAATCATTGAATAGCCAGTAGATTCTACTCCGCAAAAATAACATGGCTGTCGTTTTTTGCGGGAAGCACTACCGCTAACACGCGGTATATTGGATTGCCCCAGCCCGTGTATGCCTTTATCCAGCGCACTTTTATGAAAACATTCATATCCACTTTTTGTGTATATACAAATCATGTTACGATGATACCCCGCATTTTTTAATCCTAAAAACATTCGTTCAACATTGCATGGATGTTGTCTGCCGTTGTGGTACATCAATGGATTTTTAACTATCAACTCTTTGTAGTTTTTGCTTTGTTCCATTTCTAAAAGCATTTCATTTATGTGCTCTGGTCTTTCCATCGCTCTATATTTTATAGGTTATTTACTCGCATTAACTTTTGTGGGTATTTCAACAGGCAACCCAACATACCGCACGCCCGTTAGCGTTCATTGCTAACCCAATCGAAGCAATCCATCCACCCGGAAAAGTAAATGTCATCCTTCCCATCTTTTAACACACGCCTGTAATTGTATCCACCGTCCGATGCTATTTGGTAGCCCTTGTTAACTGCTTCGTCCTTTGTTGGCAACGAACCGCTAACACTTTGTAAATTGCATTTTTTTAACTGCTGTTCTACGTAATTGTCAACCATTTCTTTTATCTCAATGCTTGCCTCTTGTGCCGTTTCATTAGCAGCAATAATTCTTTGAATATCTTTTGCTTTTATCATTTTATGTTGTTTTTAGTGTTTCAAATCCGTTAAAAAACCGACAACTTACAAGTTATCGTTACCCACCCATTTAAAAACCGAAGATTCTCGCTCCAAGTTTTGATGGTAACTTCAACCGCCACCACTCACAAATTTTAGCAGGTATGTAATGCCAATCTTTTCTAAGTGTATAAACTGGTTCGCTATTATATCCGCAACCGTAGAAACGCCCTGCATTAAATGGAAATACAGGCATATTTTTGATCTTTATCCCATAACAATAGAAGCCTTCAACGGTTGCTACCACTCTGTATTTGTTCCACCGCACTATTACCACGTCCCCAGCTTTTAAAGAAAAACGGGTGGTAACAAAGCGTAATATTGCATTGCTGTGTCGGTGCTTCGATTTAACTTTCTGCGTATTTCCCATAATTAAATATTTTTTCCCAACGCTTTATTAATCAGCAAATCAATTTCGGGTGTATTTAATTCATCTGGGTTAACATTGTTTCGTATGTTAATTAGTGCTTCTAATAATTCAGGGGCTGACGAAATTAATCTACCATTTGCAACTTGCTGTTCCATTTCGTTATCCATTATTATGCAAGCACAAATGTTTTCATTTTCTGTTTCAACTACATAATGATCATCATCATATATCAAATTCCATTTACCTTTTGTTCCTTTAAAATCCATCGCTTAAAATATTTAATTATTACTGTCGTTTTCGTATCAAATTTAGGTTCATAAATCGCAACGCAACATACGCAAACCGTTAGCCACAATATTCCTTTCGTTCCTTATGATACTTTCGAGCAAACGTTAATACATCATTCCAAAAGGGTTTATGTTGTTCTTCACTTACACACCATTCCTTTTTAATCATATCAAAAAATTCAAGGGAGTTCATTCCATCGCCAGTCATACTGTGGCTAACATCGGCTATATGTAATGCCTTTCCGCTTTTATCGAATATTTCTAAATCTTCCATCTTTAGTTCCTTTTATTAAGTTTTGTGTAAGTTTTAACATCGGCACTACACATAGCCGTATTCGTTAACACCCATTTATCTCAGATAGGTAATAGTTGTCTCCGCAATCAAAGCACCCATATAAGGCATCTTTTTCTTGTGTTCCTTCGTCTGTGTTTATTTCTGGTATCGTTCCAATAAAGTAAAAATCGTTACATCCGCATTTGCATTCAAAACGGGTGTTAACAATTTGTTTATTGCATTGCTGTTCTGTGGTTTTCGATTCTTTGTTCATTTATGTAAGTGTTTATAAATTTGATAATTACGTTCAACTTTTACGCAACGACAACAAACAAGTTACCGTTAGTGTTCAGTTTGCTTACTATATGGGCTTTTGCCACATTTGAAGCAAGTGTTATTAAACTTCTGGCTATCACATAATTTATTACCACACCATCCGCAAACCGCAACGCTAACAAAGTGTTTATGTAATGCTTGTTCGCGGTTCGTTTCAGCACCGTTCACTTCTGCTCTTTTGGTTGCTTCCATCCATGCGTCTTTTGCAGCTAATCTTTCAAGTGTTTTCCAATTTGGATTTTTATCAGTTAATTCTTCCCACCATTTACTAAACTCTTTGTATTCTTTTTCGTAATTCATATCCGTTCACTATTTAAGTTATTGTAATTATTATTCTCGTGTAAAATACGGTAGGTTATTCACGCACTACACAAACACCAACCGTTAGCGTTCATTGCTTCTTATCATTAAAATAATGTCGTTAACTGTATTTGCTTTTATACTATTTTCGTAAGCTTCTCTGTGTGCAGCACTTTCATAAGCTTTTGCTTCACGTTCGGTAAATATATCAGCTTGTATCTGTATTTGATTAAGCACCGACTCGCTAACATTTTGTAAATTGCATAATTTTACTATGCGTTCTGCTTTATTAATATTATCGCAAGCACATAATTCGACATTTCCTTCCATTATCTGATAAAATGGAAATTCTTCTGTTCCTGAGTTTACTATTTCTAATTTCATTTTGTTATTTTTTTTGTATTTCAAATCCGTAAAATTCCGACAACTTACAATTTACCGTTAGCAATCAGTTTGCGAATCCAGCGAAACTGCAAAATGGTGAGGACACATAGTACTGTCACTCAATACCTCTCTGTTGCATCCTTCAATCTCGCAAACCGCCACTTTGTTGTTGCTAACAATAGGCATATTAAAAACCTTTCTTTTTTCTATAGTATCAGCTTTAGTGGTTTTTCTTTTCCTTTTGTGTTGTGCATTTAATCTATCAGCCAGTCTATTAAACGAAATTGCAGCTTCTTTGCAGGCTCGTTTAAAATTTTCCATAATTTCATCAATTTCATCTTTTCCCATTTTTAGTATAATTTTGTTTTAGTTCTCGTTTGAAATTTCGTTGTGGTTTCCATGTTCAAAGCATACCACAACCGTTAGCAATCAGTTTGCTGCCATTTATTAAATGTTCCAGGGTTACATTCATCGCAAATTTCGGGAACAAAAGGAGCGTGTGGATTATGTTTGCAAGTATGGCAACCAACCGCCACTAGTACCTCGTTATTGCTAACAATGTGTTTATGCAAACCGCTGTTCTCGTGCAAACGTTTCTCCAAAACACCTCGGATGATAATTATTGCAGCTTGTTGATACTCACTTTTAGCTTTGTATTTCAAAATACCTTCTTTAAGTTCTTTGAAAGTTATAGATTCTTTATCTAATATTCTTTCAAGTTGTTCGATTTCATTAACTGTTTTTACCACGCTATTAAAATTTAAAAGTTTATATCTCGAATCTAATTTTATCGGTTATTAATCTGCGGTCAGCACAAACACCAACCGTTAAAAAGAAATACCAATTCTTTCAAGATGTTTAATTAATAGTAATTTAGACTCTTCAGTTTCATTGTTTTCTGGAAAAAGTTTAGAATATTCAAATTCTTTTATATTTTCGCCATCTTTAGTAATTTGTTCAATATTTTCAAAACCGTAAATTTCTATTTCAGAAATATTATCGGAATATACGCTAAAGCTAATAGATAAATTTTCGCATAATATTAACGAACCGTCTTTTAGTTTTATTTCAGCGTAGATATTGCCATGCCAACAATTATCGCCCAAATCAAAACCATGCAATAAAAAAACATCTATATATTCAATGTGGCTGATTAAAACTTCTTTTAATTCCTTGTAAGTAAGTGGTGTAATATTCTTCATCGTGTTATTAATTTAAAACAAAGATATGCAAAAGTTTGTAAATAACAAATATTTGTATTTAATTTGTGTAGAAATTTTAAAATTAAATTATGGAAAAGCGATTGATTAACATTTCAACAGCAAGCGAGATTTTGACTGGAAATACTACCCAGATTAGGCATGATTATAAAAAAGGAAAGTATCTTCCTGCAATTAATGAATTACGGGAATTTGAAAAACAGTGGAGGGGGAAGCATGGGAAAAGATAGGGCGTGTATTAACTGCAAGAAAAACGACAAATGTAAAATGCAGAAATATTTTATAGACAAAAAACAAATATTTTGACCTGTCCAGATTTTCGTGCTAAATAATTCGTTTATTACAATATTTTGCATACATTTACCATGGATTTAAAACTTTATACAATGAAAGGTTAAAACCAGAATTTAAAAAACAGATTAATGATTTTTGGAATGGTTATGATAGCTCGATTGAGCTAATAGAAAAAGAACTATCTTCTTGTTATTATTATAATGACTTGAAGTATGGAACTATTAAGGAAATTTACTGGGCTTGTTTTGGCGTGTTTAAAGATGTCAATGAAGCTGAATTAAATGAAATGTTTACGAAATTAAGAAGACATGATTACAAAGAAAAGATTTGACGCATTAAGCGAATGGAGAGCATTGCCTCCACACAAAAAGCAAGTTCTTTCAAACAAGTACGCTAACGGTCGACATCATTTAATGTTGACTGTAAAAGAAATCGAATACATATATGAAAAGGAAAACGAAGTGCGAATAAAAGCAATTCATGTAATACTATTTATACTCGTATTGCTTTTCGCAATGTTTGGAGAAAGTTTAATTAACCACTTAATAAATTAATTATGGCACTAGCAACAAACGAAGCAAACTGGGCGACAGATGAAAATAAAAATGAACGCCACAAACAGGCTATAAAGTTAGCAGCAGAAAGAGAAAGGTTAGAAAAGAAATGGATTAAAGATGGTAAAAAACAAATACTAATACCTCATCCAACAAGTCCGAAATGTTTTATAGTAAAATTTGTATAATATGAAAACACTTGCAAAATTAAACAAAGCAATAGAGCTTATCAAGTCAAAAAATTTAAAGAAAAAAGGTAAAAATACCTTTAGCAAATATGACTACTATACCCCAGATCAAGTAGCTGAACTTACAACATGGGCTTGTCATGAGGTAAAATTATTCCCTAAGTTTGATTTAATTAGAAATGACTTAGGTATTACTGGGAAACTTTCTGTTTATGACATTGAAAGCGAAGCAGAACCTGTTGTGTTTGAAATGGCATCAGCGATCCCTGAAATAAAGGCTACAAATATAAGCCAACAGTTAGGGGGGGCAATGACTTATACAAAAAGGTATTTGTTAATGAATGCTTTTGATATCGTTGATAATAACCTTGATTTTGACACAACAGAAAATACCAAAAAAACACAAGAATCACACGAACAATTGATTTATGGTCTTGATTTAACGGCAACAAAAAGTCTTATATCTGCAATAAGAAAATCGAACACATTAGCAGATTTGAAAAATTTGTGGGAGAATAATGAAAAGTTGCAAGCAGATAATTTATTCAAAAAAGAGATAAATAAACGCAAAGACATTTTAATTCAAAACGGAATAGACAAATAATTATGGAATCAGCAATTAGTTTATTTAAACAACTACCCGAGACAAAGCAACAGATAAAAGACTATTCAAGATTGATAAAAGAATCAGTATTGAATGGCGAAGTAGAACCATTGCAATTTGCAGCTATTATTAGCGCATTAGAGCAGCTTTTTAAAGGACTTAAATCAGATGTATTAATAAAGGACGTAATTTTGGAAGAAGCCGAAAAATACGGGTCTAAAACGATTGACAAAGAAAACGTAAAATTCCAGATTAAAGAAGTTGGCGTAAAATACGATTTTACAAATTGCGATGACAATGAATATGATTTACTTTGTGATCGAATAGCTGAATTGTCGGCAGCAAAAAAAGAACGCGAAAATTTTCTGAAATCAATAACTCCAGAAATGGAGGTTTACGGAAGTGACGGCACACAATTAAAACCAGCTATAAAAAGTTCTACCACTTCGGTAGCAGTTATATTAAAATAAAAAACAAATAAAATGAGTGAACAATCAGTTGAAGGAAAAGTAATACACGTACTAGAGATTGAATCAGGCATAAGCAATGCAGGAAAAGATTGGAGTAAAAAAGATTTCGTTATTGAAACGGATGACCAGTACCCAAAGAAAATTGCATTTACGTTATTCGGAGACAAGGTTAGTTTAGCTCCAAATATTGGCGAAGATGTTAAAGTTTATTACAACTTGGAAAGCCGAGAGTACAATGGTAAATGGTTCCATAATGTTAATGCTTGGAAAATAGAAAAATTAGGAGATGCACCGAAAGACGAAGCACAAGAAGAACCTTCTCCTGACAATAATGATACGGGGCTTCCATTTTGAGAATGACGGTTGGATATTATTAAACGGTAAACGATGATTTACAATTTAGTAAACGAGATAGAAAGACAACAGGCAAAAGATCGCTTAGATTGGCTTATTTCAAAGAACAAAAGGATTGAGGTAAAAGAGTTAAGAGGTAAAAGAACAACGCCACAAAACGCTTATTTGCACCTGCTGTTGTCTTTCTTTGCATTGGAAGTCGGAGAAACTTTAGAATTTATTAAACAGGATATATTTAAGAAGAAAGTAAATTCTGATTTATTTAAGACTGAGCGAAAAAATCCAAAGTCTGGAAAAATTAGAGAAGATTGGCGAAGTTCAGCAGAATTAAGTACTAAAGAACTGACAGATGCGATTGATAGGTTTAAAAATTGGAGCGTTAAACATACTGGGATTAGATTACCAGAAGCAAACGAACAACAATTTTTAGACTATATTCAAAACGAAATTGACAAAAATAAACAATGGATATAACAAAATGCAAAGGCGATTATTGCCCTATAAGGGATAAGTGTAAAAGATACACTTTAAAGCCTTCAATATCCCAATCATATCTTGTTACTTCTCCGTTTCTGTTTAATGATGGCGGCGGTAGTTGTGATATGTTTTGGGGAGAAGGATCGGACGCACAATTGAAACAAATAAAAGAGATATTGAAATGAAACAAGTAACAATAAAACATGACAGTATTGACGAAGTCAGAATAAATAAAGATAGGCAATTAATAATAGTTGTAAAAACTGGCGAAGAATGTAAAAGGTTAAAGAAGCACCTTTTAAAACAAAGCGGAGACGATAAAATAGATTAATATGGAACTTAAAGAAGCTATAAAAATGTGTGAAGATAATGGGATGATGGTTATTGAAATTGATAAGGCTATCAACCAAGATAGATTATCATTTAATGTTGTATTGAAAATAGCAGCTAGAATAAACAAGGTGGATGCTAATGACATAATTAAACCAATTCGAGGCAATGACAGAATAGTAAATTCAAGGTGGCTTGCAATTCATTACATATATTCTACAACTCCATATACTCACAGCGATATTGCTAAGAAGTTTAATAAAGACAGGGCTACTATAATTCATACGCTAAAAGGAAATTCAAGCCCTTTTCTGAACGGATGGAGACAGAAAAACAAAGAATTATTTTTAATGAAGATAAATGAGCTTCACAGAAGTTTGGGGCTGTCCGAGTTTACATATAAGGAATATAATAAACTATGAAAAAATTAAAAGGAGTTGACGGTAAGTTAGATGAGGCATGGAGCAGATTGGTAAAGCTACGGGCTGGAATGTCATGTGAAGTTTGTGGAAAAACAACAACATTAAATTCGCATCATATCTATTCAAGGTCAAATAGATCAGTAAGATGGAACCCTGATAATGGGATTTGTCTTTGTGTAGCCCATCATACATTCGGAAGTTTTTGTGCCCACAAATCGCCCACAGAATTTACCGAATGGTTATACGATAGAAAAGGAGCCGAATTTATGAACACACTAAAAATAAAGGCTCATATGACAATTAAATATTCAAAGTTTGAAAAGGAATTGCTCTTAAAATCATTAAAGAATGAAATTGCTATTCACGATTAATTATTATCTTTGTGTCACTACACAACCAGAGGGTTTTGTTTTTCATCGTATAGGTTTTAGCCCGGCACTTGTCGGGCTTTTTTGCTAATTAACTTCAATCTAACCCATGTATAAAGTTTATATAGCAAGTCCTTATACTGTAGGAGATCAGGCGTTGAACGTAAGAAAGCAAATGCAAACATCTAATACTTTAATTGGATTAGGTTATGTGCCATTTTCTCCACTTTTAATGCACTTCCAGCACATGCTTTATCCTAGACCATATCAAACGTGGATGTTTCTTGATTTAGAATGGTTGGCAACCTGTGACATTGTGTTAAGATTGCCCGGAACAAGCAAAGGTGCAGACATGGAAGAAAAAAGAGCTAATGAGTTGAATATCCCAGTAGTTTATTCAATTGACGAACTGAACCAGCATTTTGGCATAGAAAAAGAGCCGCTTATGATTGGTTATATTTAATTTATTTTTATATTTGTGATGTCGTTTGACTTGCACAACAGAATGACAAACATAAAGAAATTTTAAATCCGTATTTGGTGGAGGGAGTGCAAGCCCGAAACCATCTACGGATTTTTTTTATTAATTTTTAAATAAAATTATTATGGCGGTACACATTCTATTTAAGGGGACAGAAAGAAGTGAAACAAATAATCACGAGTTGGAATTGTTTGAAAACGGGGAGGGTGAAATATTTATTTCTGTTTATATACCAGACATAATGCAAGAATCTTATATATGTCTTGATAAACAATCTGCAATAAGGCTTTCGAAACACCTTAAAAATCAAATTTCACAAATTACAAATAGTTAGTTATGGCAGAAAATAAACCATCATTTCTGCTGTATCGTGACATAATGCCAATGGTGAAAAAGTTGCCAAATGATAAGGCAGGAGAATTATTTAAGTTGATTTTGTCATATGTAAATGACGAAAATCCAGACTTGGAAAGCATCGATTTTGTATTACAAATTGCATTTGAACCCATAAAACAATCACTAAAAAGGGATTTGAAAAAATACAAAAATATAGTGGAACGCAACAAAATAAACGGATTGAAAGGAGGAAGACCAAAGAAACCCAAAAAACCAACTGGGTTAAATGGAAACCCAAAGAAACCCAAAAAAGCCGATAATGATATTGATAGTGGAATAGATAAAGAAGAATATATACAGGAAAAGCCTGTTTATATCTATAATCAATTTTACGATGAACAATTAAAACTATCAAATAACGATCCGAAATACAAGATGTTTATTGAAATACTTTTTGGTAAAAACCTTCTCGATAGAAAACTAAATACTGTATTGGCGATGAAAGAACAGGTTTCATTTAATCAAATGAAATCAGTAGATAAAATAAAAAATGACTCAGGGAAGCTAATATCTGAATTATTGGTTGACATGGAAACGTGGTTAATGAAAAATACTAAATCTAAAAATACAACAGTCTTAGGTACGCTTAGAACTTTTGCAAAAAATAAGAAATAATGGTTACTATATGAGTAGTAGCCGATTTGAATCACAAACTTACAAATAAACACAAATGTTGAACAAAGTAAATAGCCCTAATAATTGCACTACAACGGCTATTACTTATATAAATTGTTGTAGTGCGTTTTTAAGCGATGGGAAATAACCGACTTAAATTTAGAGCTTGGAATAAAGAAAGCAAAAAAATGATGTTGTGGGCGGACATACAGAGATTTAAGAACCTAAATAAACTTATTAGCCTTGACCATGTAACCGTACAGCAGTTTACTGGATTGTGCGATAAACACGGCATTGAAATATACGAAGGGGATATACTTAGCGACTGGACTGAAACAGACGAAGGTTTAGTTCAAAGTAAGATGCAAGTGTTTTGGGATTCTAAAATAGGGGCTTGGTTGCTTGATAATAGCTATAAGCAAAATAAAAGTAGTGGCGATTTGCTTTCGGATGAACTTGCAGGATTTTCATATGAAATTACTGGCAATGTGTGCGTGGGCTAATGCACTACAACGTTTAGTATAACAAACGTTTAAAACTGACTTAGATTGAAACAAATAAATTAAATAACTGCACGAAACTTAATTAAATGTACTGCATTTCCTACGCTTGTGCCTAACGTATCACGGCTATGTGTAGTGCCGTATAAACATACACTAACTTTTAAATTAAAAATAAAATGAGCAAAGAAACACAAAACAATGAATTAAGCACAGATAAGGCATTACATATAGCCGATGTTGGCGGTAGTATTTTTTTTAATGTTCCGCTAATTGCTTATGAAAAAACAAGGCTAAAATTATCAAAAGAAGAATTTGAAGAATTTAAAACAAAATCTTTCACAAGTGATAGGGCTTTTTTTATTTGGAATAAATTACCAGAAGATACAAGACCTGAATTAGAGTTCTTTATGGAATGGTTTTATGATGATGTTCATTTTTAATATTACCGCCAACGGTGCCGTGCAAACGTAGTTGCCTGATTGTGTAAGAATTTAACTAAAATAAT
>ERZ1673962.1412-NODE-1412-length-11461-cov-23.306330_pt1 | contig 11461 bp, 16 predicted proteins | sample MGYA00580188_ERZ1673962 | MGnify/ENA primary metagenome ERZ1673962 (study PRJEB41334, sample SAMN05608104) | rock metagenome | biome: terrestrial subsurface; feature: shale formation; material: shale | place: USA: Pennsylvania ... | reverse complement strand
CTGCTGCCCGGGCCGGTGTAGTTGCCGCCGTAGTGCTTGGCGAGGAAGGCGGCGACGAGGCCGATCGGAGCGGCGCCGCCGGGCTTCTTGATGAAGCTGTTCGCCGTGACGGTTGCCAGCGGGACTTCGACCGATGAACCGCGGTCATTCGACCGGAACTTGGTGATCACCGGCGCTACCAGCGCGAAGTGCCCGCCTTTTACCTGGGCGCAGATGGTGCGCAGCGGTGCATCGGCCGGCATGTTGCGCTGGGTGCTGCCGTTGGCGTGCTCCGTGATGAAAGGTGCCATGCCCTGAACAACGAAGGGCTGGTTCGATTCGATCACGTAGCGCTGAATGCCCCGTGCGATGCGGCGCAGGGTGTTCTCGGCCAGTGGCTTCTTGCGGGTGAAGATCGACGGGCAGGGCAGTGACCAATCGATGATCTCTGCGGCGGTGCGCCATGGCTTCAAGCGCTTGGCCTTGACCGCTTCGCTCGCCGGGTCGCCGTGAGTGGGCTCGGGCCAGACGATCGGCTGGCCGTCGCAACGGGCGATGAGGAACAGGCGCTTGCGGATGGTCGGGGCGCCGTAGTCGCAGGCGCGCAGCTCGCGCCAATCCACCTGGTAGCCGAGGCGGCGAAGTGCGTTGACGAAGCTGGAGAATGTGCGGCCCTTGTTCTTCGGGCAGGGGCGGCCGTCGGTGGCCAGCGGCCCCCACGTCACGAACTCCTCAACGTTCTCCAGCATGATGACCTTCGGCTTGACCGTGGCGGCGTAGCGGATGGCGACCCAGGCGAGGCCGCGGATCTCCTTCTTCACCGGGGCGCCGCCCTTGGCCTTGCTGAAGTGTTTGCAGTCCGGGCTGAACCAGCACAGATCGACCGGGCGACCGTCGACGACAACGCGTGGGTCGACCTCCCAGACCGATTCGCAGAAGTGCTTGGTGTGCGGGTGGTTGATGTCGTGCATGGCCACGGCTTCGGGGTCGTGGTTGATGGCGATGTCGACGGGGCGGCCAAGGCCCAGCTCGATGCCCGTAGAGGCGCCACCGCCACCGGCGAAGTTGTCGATCACCAGGCCGTTGAAGTTGAACGCGGGTTGCGGGTGGATGCGGAAGATGTTGTCCATGGCCACCTCACAAGCACTGCGGCGCCGGGGCGCCTGTGTGTTCGGCGTCGACGCGCTCCCAAGTGGAGCGAGCGCGGGCGCGGTGGGTGGACTGCATCAGCTCGAGCAGGCGGTTGTGGTAGTGCAGGAATGCCCGGGAGGGGGTCCAGTTCTCCAGCGGTTTGTTGAGCGGCGTGACGCCGGCGAGGCATTCCCATTCGCCGGCGTGTTCCGGCATGAGCTGGGCGCGCTCGGTAGCCAGGGCGATCATGTCCGCCTCGTGCACGCAGGCGGGCAGTTCCGGTTCGAGGTGGAAGTGTTCGCAGATGGCCAGCCAGACCTTGCGCTCGACCTCGTCGTACAGCGAAACCAGCCTCTGCGCTTCATAGAACTCGCGCATGCCGAGCTTGAGCGGGCGCACCATGTCGCCGACGTAAGCCTCGGTGGCGTCGTGGAGCAGGGCGGCGAGCTGGTGTTCGGCCGGGACGATGCTGGCCACCAGCAGGCTGTGCTGCGCGACCGAGTAGTGCCGGCTGGTGTGGCCGTTGAAGCGGCATAGCTGCGACAGGGCGTGGGCGATGTCCAGCGTGCTGACCTGGTCGGCCTTCGGCGCAAGCAGGTCGAAGCGGCGGCCGGAGCGGGTGAGAATCCAAGTCATGGTTGGCCCCCCTGCTCGGTGCCAAGCAGTTCGCTGGCCTGCACAAGTGCGCGACCAGCACGTGCTGCCGGCACTTGCCCGCCGGTTAGCGCGAGCTTGAGACATTCGGTTGCTTCGGCCAGCGCAGAGCGCAGATCGGTGTTGCTCTTGGCTTGCTTGGCGAAGCGAGGGTGCAGGTCGATGCAGTCCGAGTCAGGGTCGAGAATCTGATTCATCTCGAACATGATGACGTGGCACATGCCACTGATGACGCGGCCGTGAAAGTTCGGAGCATCGCGGAGCAGACGGGCAAGGTTGTTGTAGAGCGTGCGCAGGTGCAGATCACTGTCGCTGTCGAAGGCCTCTTCACCATTGGCCAGCAGCTCGCTGAGGCTGTCGCCGGCGTCCGGTTCTGACCAAGGGCCACCAAATCGGGCGTCTATCAATTGCAGAACATGCATCAGCTCTTCTGCTGCAGCGATGTCGTTCTCTGATGGTTTGGCCATTTTCATGCCATCACCTCCACGTCCATCACCGGCAGGGTTTGCCAGTAGCGGTCGAACAGGGCGCGGGCGCTGGTGGAGAGCTTGCGGGCGGTGGTGGCCTGGTCGTGCGAGCCCATGCCTGCGAAGACGTTGGCTGCCAGGCTGAGTTTGTCGGCCATGGCCACGAGCTGGTTGGCGTCGTCTTCGGTGATGACGCGGGTTTGCAGGTTGGCGAGCTTGGCGCGGCAATCGTCCAGCTCAACGGTAGTGGCTTCGAGTGCCTGGGCGGCGTTGAGCCGGCTGATGGTGAGGCTGTGCTTGGCTTCGGCCACCTCGCGGCGGGCCTGCGTGAGTTCATAGCGGTGGGCGTGCAGGCCGCGCTGGTAGCCGATGTCGAAGGCCTCGCGCTTGCCCTTGCGCAGGCCCTCATAGAAGCCGAGGCCGAACACGATGGCCATGCCGGCGACTGCGCCGATGAAGGCGATGATCTGAATGGTGGTGAAGTTCATGTGCTGTGTCCCGTTTGAGCCCGCCGGCTGGTGAGGCCGGCAGGTTGTTGGTGGTGGTTATTTATCGAGGGAGAAGGTGCCGATGGTGAGCGGCACCAGGCCGCCGACTTCCTGCTCGAGCACGTCCTTGAATTCCTGGGCGAAGGCTTCGCGCTGGGCTTCCTCCCCGACCCACCGGAGTTTCAGGAGTGGCTCGTCGCGGCCGGTGATGACGGACAGGCGCAGCTTGATATCTGCCACGTCCAGCCCTTCGAACGGCACGGTGGTAAAGATGAAGGCGGAGGGCAGGGTGTCCTGGCTCTTGGCCTCGATCTCGTCCATGGCCGAGCGGCTGGCGGAGAAGTCGCCGACGTTGCTGTCGCGCTGGCTGGTGGCCTTGATGACCATGCGGCGCACGGCGTTGATGGCCTGCAGCATCTGCAGGGTTGTCTCGCCGTCTTGCGCCTCGAGGTTGGGCAGCCAGTCCTCCAGCCATTCGGCGAGTTCCTTCTGGCTGAGCGCCCGGCCGACTACGCCTTGTAGCGCGGAATAGGCGGCGGTGGGCTTGAGGGTGAGCACGGCTACGTCATCGCCGTGGCCTGCGGCCCCGGGTTCGCCCAGGTTGAAGATGACGGTGGCGCGCATGGCGTCCTGATCGATGAAGCCGCGCGCGGCGGCCGGTGCGTTGTCGTCCATCACGTCATGGCTTTCGGTGTACTTGATGAAGTCCTGCAGGGAGTGGGTAGCCATGGTTCCGCGGAAGCGGTCGCGCATCGGCTGGAGTGCTTCCAGCGGCTGCAGACGAATGCCCTCTGGCAGTACCGCTACGGTAGTGCCGTCCGCAATGGTGATCGGCTTGGCTGCCGCGATGACGGCCTGGGACTCGATGTGTTGGATGGCTTCTTTGCTCAGCGACATGCTGTGTCTTCCTTTTGGTGAGTGGGGCTTGGTGATGCGGCTCAGACTTCGCGGGCTTTAACCGGCGCTTCCTCGCGGGTGAACATCTGGTCGGTCGGGCTCGTCTGGAACAGCTCAAGGCCGTTCTCGGTTACGTACATGGGCGTGTCGAGGGAGGTGTCCTCGCGCTTCTTGCCGCGCTTGGTGGGTTGCACGAAGTCCAGCGTGTGGCTGACGGTGACCTGGTTGCTCTGGCCGATCTGCTTGAGCTTGAACTTGAGCGTTACCTCGCCGGGCTTGCCGTGGTCGACCACGCCGGCGGCGACGTCGGAGAGAGCGCGGCCGACCTGCTGGGCGAATACGCTGGCGTTGAGGGAGTTGATGAACTCGCTGGTGTCTGTGGGTTTCATGGCGTGCTGTGCCTCTTTTGGTTGCCCTTGGTGGGGCGGGTTATGCCGCTTGCGCGGCGGCTGTTTGATCCAGCCAGTTGGCCAGATCGTATAAGTAGATGACCCAGGGGCTGCGGTTGGAGCTGGGGTCGAGCTGCCGGATCTTGAGGTTGAGCTGGCCTTCGCGGACTTTGCGGCGCAGGTGCTTCACCGTGGTGATGTGCGGCAGGTGATCGGCTAGCAGCTGCTCGGCAGTGATGTAGTTGCCGGGGTAGCGGCTGCGCAGGGTGTCGAGCGTGGTTTGCGGTTGTGGCTTCATGGCAGCACCTCCCCGCGCCCCGCCGGGAGGCGTAGGCGGATCAGTTCGGTGATGCCTTCGATGGTCTTGCCGGCCTGCCGGTCGACCACGCTGCCGGTGCCATCTGTGATGACGCAGGCGAACGGTGCGCCCTGCTCCGCGGTGAGCGTGACGTGCGGCAGGTAGCCTGCCGGCAGCACGGCGAACAGCGCGCACCAGAGGCGACCGAGGTCGTCCGCGTGGGGCTGGTTGGCTTGCAGGTGGACGATGGCCTCCGAGCAGGCGCCGCGCAGCACGCTGGCCGGTACCACACTCGGGTGATCCAGATGCAGGCTGGTGAGCTTGAGCGCGCCGATCGCGTGTTGGGTGGCAGAGGTGGTCATGCGGCGGCGTCCTTCTTGGTGACGGTGATGTCGAGCTGCTCCGCCAGCCAGGCGATGCCGGCCTCGGTGGCCATGACGACGCCATAGTGGGTGTAGCTGTTGATGGCCGGGTTCCAGCGGCTGCGGGTGTCGACGAACAGCCGGCCCCGGCCGCGCTCTGTGCTGATCAGCTCGCCGGCGTGGTTGAGCAGGCCCAGCTCACGCATACGGGCGCGCATCTTGCGCGGGCCGATGCCGAGTACGGCGGCGGCCTGGTCGAGGGTGCGGTTCATGCTGGCTGGCCTCAGGCTTTGGGGCTGGTGGCCGACAGAGCGCGGCGAGCTTCTGAGATCGCGAGGTCCATCCAGCCGCCCCGGTTCAACTCAGGAAACAGGCGTTTCTGGCGCTCCCATTCCGCGCAGAGCTTGTGTAACGCTGGTTCTAGGCTGATCTGCTCCGGCTGCTGCTCGGTGTGCGCGGGGCGACTGGGCAGCAGGTGCCGGCAGTCGTTGCACGCATGAATGTGCGGGCTATCGAAGCCCTTGAACATCCCGCTGCCGTGCCAAGGGTGATGGTCTGGAATGACACCGCAAAAATCGCATGGCGGGTACTGCTCATCCTGCGCCGGGGCTGGCTCTGCGTGAGCGTTCAGCTCGTGAGCGGCGGCGTGGAATGCCGCCGTGGCAGCTGCCAAGTCGCTCGGATCAGCGCGCTGCGGAACGGCCTCGGCCGTATCCAGCGTGCCGTTGGCGACGGCCACGATCCAATCGGCCAGGTGCTGGACGTTGGCGCCGTCGTTGCGCTGGAGGGTCATGCTGTGGCGCTGCTCGCGCATGAACAGCACGGCCAGCAGCTGGTCGCCGCTGTCGCTGGTAAAGGGCTCGATGCTGAGTTCGGCGCGCAGCTCGCGGGCGGGCTGGGTGAGCAGCAGGGTTTCGCTGCCGGCCTGGCTGGCGAGCATGCCGAGGGCGGCGGCGCTGCCTTTGGTGAGGGAGAAGGTGCTCATGCTGCACCCCCGAACGGGCCGAAGTCCTCGAAGGCGGGCAGGGTGTGGCGCTTGAGCTGCGGGCGACCGCCAATGAGCACGCACAGCTGGCCGGTGGCGCGCTGGATGCTGGCGATGGTGGTGGGGTTGGTTGCCGCTGCCGGGTGCAGGTAGACCGGGCAGCGGGTGCTGCTGTGCTGTGCTGTGTCCATTGTCGCGATCCCGTGGTGAGTGGGTACGCGACAACGTTAGCAGGCGCTAATCAGTCGTGCAATAGCAAATGCTAATCTGTGGTTGAGTTTGCTAATTCAGGTCAGGTGAGAAGCGTGACGATTTCAAGATACCGCCCACATAATGAACCTTCTCGACCTGGTCCACCGGTAGATAGATCGGCTCGTTACCTGGGTTGACGCTGTCGAAGCGGAACAGGCCGTCACGGCAGTACATGTACTCCTTGATCATGGCCTTGCCGTCGATGGTCTTGACCAGCACTTCATCGCCACTAACGTAGGTGTGGTTCGGCTCAACCAAAACGAACTCGCCATTCTTGATGCGTGGCGCCATGCTCGTCCCTACGACCCGCAGGCCGTACGCGTTGGGGTCTGTGCTGGAAATGAGCAGGCGGCCGTCGCCAGAGCCTGCGGGGTAGTCCATTTCCTCGAAGTATCCGTCGGTTCCTAGCATCGCCTTGCCAACCACTGGAACAGTTCCTTCTGCTACGGCCAGCGCTTCCGGGAAGAGGTCATCCTGCGGCGTAGCCGATTGATAGGCCTTCCGCAGCTCTTGGATCGCCGGTTCGTTGTCTTCATCCACAGCCTGTTCGAAGGTAAGCCGCTGACGTCTGTCCATCTCGGCGGCCTGCTCTTCGTCGAGCTTTTCCCACCTGAAGGTCAATTTTGATGCCTGGTCGTATTCGCTGATCTTGGCGGGCTGAAGGCCTTTTGCACGCATGGTCTGAAGCAGCGTAATTCCCGCACCGACACGAAGAGGTGACTGGCCCAGCGTTCCGGCCATGAGGCCCAGCTTGTGCTCTAACGACATTGCCGCGCGCTCGCCCATGCGGCGGTGGCCGTTGAGCAACTGCGACAGGTATGAGGGGTCGAGTTCGAACGCGTCAGCGAAGTCCTTCAGCTGGTTATCGCCGATGATCTCGCGCAGGTTCTTGATGCGGGTTTCGTAAATATCCATTTCGCGATGATCCCCAGCCGTTAGCGAACTGTAAATTACAGTCTGCTATTGCGGCCTGCGTTAGCAGTTGCTAAAGTCACGTCACGGAGGTAATCCATGACCTTACTCGATTACATAAAAGGCCTAGACAAGGATCAGCTCGAGAAGCTGGCAGCGGCTTGCGACACGTCCACCGGGCAGCTCAAGCAGGTCGCATACGGTCACCGGCGCGCGAGCGCTGCGCTGTCCATTGCCATCGACCGTGAATCCTGTGGCGTGGTGCCTTGCGAGGAAACGAGGCCGGATATGGATTGGGCATACCTGCGAGGTACAGCCCAAGCTGCATAACCCTTTCAACCCCGCCAGGACACAGCACAGTTTCAGTATCGGCGGGGGCCGGTTCCGGGAGTCTCACCAGCAGACCGGAGCCGGCAGGCCAAGGGGCCAGAGCAACAAACCTGACGCCATGGCGGCAGGTGGATGTAGAGGCTGGAATCAAGGCGCCCACTCACCAAAGTAAAGCAGCCTTGACCCAGCGGTCCGGGAGACGGGTACCACCCCTGACTCCCTCAACAGCAACCCCGGTGGACACAGCACGTATACGACCGGGGTTTTTGCTGCTGTGGCCATAGGATAGGGCGTTGCCCTGGCCTATGGCTATGGTAGCCAGCGGGGTTTACTACCAATGCGCGCTACTACGCTTGAACACGGGCCGCTTACCACTCTGGAAGCGGCTATCGATAGGGACGCCCGAGAGGCGATCCGTGGGGGCCACACGGCCGTTTGCGCGATTCTGGAAGAGCCGTATGGCCCATTCCAGAAGCGCCTCTCCTGTTCCTACCCTGACCACCACCTGCATGCGGACGATGTGGAGCGCGTGATTGCGCTCGTGCAGGGCCCGGCCGTGCTGGCGTGGTTCGAGCAGGTGTATGGGGTGGTTAGCTTCCGGCCTACGCCGGTACCGGCCACGCGCGATGCGCTGAAGGCGCTGGGCAAGCTGCTGCAGGCCGAAGGCGAGTTCGTCGGCAGCCTGCATGACGGCGCCGCGGACAACGTATGGGAGGCGCACGAGGTCGAGACACTGCGCGGCCATGCGAACCGGATGATCAGCGAGATTCTCGGCATCGTGGCCGGTGCGGAGCAGGCCATGGGGGAGCAGCGCCATGGATGAGCATCTGATCGAACGTGCTCAGCGTGAGCAGGACGAGCAGCTGCAGCGCATCATCGACAGCCGCGTGCAGTACCAGGGCGAAAGCCTGACCGAGTGCGAAGGATGCGGCGGCGAGATTCCGCAGGCCCGGCGCGACGCGGTGAAGGGTTGCCGGATGTGCTTCGCCTGCCAGGCGTTTGAGGACAAGATGAGTGCGGGGGTGCGCCGTGGTTGATCAGGTAATTGCTGAACACGCGGTGCCGGCAGGGTATGTGCTGATGCCTAAGACGTTGACCGCAGAGAACGGCGCGAAAGCCGCGCTGATCGGTGAGTTCACCATTCGGCATGAGGTGACGTGCTCAGGCTGCGCCTATGACGAAGCCGACGATGATTGTGAGGTATGCGGCGGCGAGATCGAGTACACGGAACGGGTGACAGTGCCCTGGGACGTTATCAAGGACATCTACGCGGCGGCCGTGAAAGCCTGCGGTACCGGCGCCGCGCCGGACGCCCCGCGGCCGCCTGCTGCGACAGAGGACAGTGCGCGGCTTGAGTTCATGCTGGAGAGGCATCGGACTGTTGTTGTGGAGCTGCTCCCGTCGCGCGGGGACTGCGGCAAGTACGCGATCTACGTCGAAGAGGGGTTCATGCGGGACAAGCAGTACCCGAGCGTCGGGTTCACTGTCACTGGTGCCCTGCGTGCGGACGATGAGGCCTTCAAGAAAGCCAAGTTTGACGCTATCGACGCAGCCATTGCAGCGCAGGGGGCCAACTGATGCACGAGTTCCAGATTCTGACTGATGCGCAGGAGGCGCACAGGCTGGCGAGCAAGGCTCTGAGCGAAAAGATGCGGCAGATCTTCAGGGAGGGAGCAACAGAAGTTGTCGTGGATGGTGCGGGGCGGCGTATGCCGGTCGAGGTTCGTTTCATTTGCGGTGGCAGTGAAGCGGGCTATTTGCGTGTTATGCCGATCAACGGCAAGCGCACTCGCAGAAGTATGCGTTCCGTTCACTGGACGCAGATAGAGCGGGAGGCGGACGATGTCTGAGCGCGTACCTCTCACCCTGGCCGATCTCCCCGAGCTGCTGCAGTACATCCCCGCCGGTGACCGCGATACCTGGTTGCAGGTGGGCATGGGCATCAAGGCGGAGTTCGGCAATAACGGGTTCGATGCCTGGGATACCTGGAGTGCCGCCGCTGACAGCTACAGCACGGCGGATGCGAAGACGGTGTGGCGCTCGTTCCGCAAGGCGGGCACGGGCATGGGTACGGTCATCAAGCTGGCGAAGGACGAGGGCTGGCGGCCGCGCCGGGAGCCGATCACTGCCGAGGAGAAACGCAGGCTGAATGCCGAGGCGGAAGCGCGGCGTGCGGTTCGCCAGGCTGAGATCGAAGCGGACGAGGCGAGGGCGCAGGTAATGCGCGAAACCGTGGCCGCTGCCTGCGAGTTGATCTGGACGAAGCACTGCAAGCCGCAAGGCGAGAGCCCCTACCTGGAACGCAAGCGGGTGGGGGCTTTTGGCGTTGGCTACTTCCATTACACGGTTGTGCTGGCCATCGATGACGAGCGGCAGCGCTGCGACGTGTGGGTGGGGAGCGAGACGCGCGAGTTCTTCGCGGCCATGCCCAAGCCCCGGCCGGATTCGCTGTCGTTCCTGATGTTCAAGGCGGGGAGCATTGCCATTCCGCTGCGCGATGCAGCGGGGAAGCTGTGGAGCCTGCAGGCGATCAACGAGCAGGGCACGAAGCTGTTCCCGAAGTACGGGCGCAAGGCGGGTTGCCGGCATGTGCTGGGTGACCTGGCCGGCGCGCCGGTGATCGGCGAGGCCGAAGGCTATGCGACGGCTGCCAGTGTGCACATGGCGAAGGGCTGGCCCGTAGCGATGGCGCTGGACTCCGGCAACATGCCGGCGGTAGCGCGTGACCTGGTGGCGCAATGTCCGGATGCGCTGCTGGTGGTTGCCGGTGACGATGACCCGACGAAACCCGGCAACCCGGGACGCAAGAAGGCGGAAGCGGCGGCGGGTGAGGTGGGCGGCATTGCGGCCTTCCCGACGCAGCCGGCCGAAGGCGAGGCGGGGCAAGATTGGAACGATGTGCATGTGGCCTGGGGGCTGAATGCGGTAGCGCAGCAGCTCGACGCTGCTGTTGCTGCTGGCAAGCCTTCCCCGACCCCATCCGCTGACGAAGCCGCAGCGCCGGCCGGCTCCTCCGACACCGGGGGGCAGGGGGTGGGCTTCACCAGTGAGCAGATCCTGCGGCGGTTTGCGTTGGTGGAAGGCACCACGCAGGTCTGGGACCAGGACAAGAAAGCGGTGATGAAGAAGACCGCGTTCGAGGCGCTGGTGAGCAAGCCGCTGGCGAAGGCCTGGGCGGATGACGTGGCCAAGAAGCTGATCGGTGCGGATACGGTGCGCGAGCTTGAGCAGGCGCGGCGGATGGCTGGCAAGAAGGCCTCGGCGCTGGGGATGACGCCCATCGAGCGGTATGTGTACATCGACGGGACGAAGGATGTATGGGACCGCGAGAAGAAGCGGCGCATTCCGGAAGGCGCGGTGAAGATGGCGCTGGGCGATGCCTATGCGTTGTGGCTGAACAGCGCCGAGCGCCGCACGGTGGACGTGGATCACATCGTGTTCGACCCGACGATGACGAAGGACCCGGCGACGTACATCAACACGTTCGAGGGCCTGCCGCTGGAGCCGGTGCGCGATGACGCGGCGTGCGAGAACCTGCGCTGGCTGATCTCGTTTCTGTGCAACCACGATGGCAAGGCGCTGGACTGGCTGACGAAGTGGCTGGCCTTTCCGTTGCAGCACCCGGGCGCAAAGCTGGACACCGCTGTGCTGATGCATTCGGTGATGGAGGGTTCCGGTAAGAGCCTGTTCTTCGCGGACACGATGGGTGCGCTGTATGGGCAGTACGCGGCGACGGTGGGGCAGACGCAGTTGGAATCGAACTTCAACGCGTGGCAGAGCCGGAAGCTGTGGGCGGTGTTCGAGGAAGTGGTCAGCCGCGACCAGCGTTACAACCAGGTGGGCAAGATCAAGCATCTGATCACGGGCAAGACGGTGCGGATGGAGTCGAAGTTCATCAATGGTTGGGAGGAAGCCAACCATATGAATGCGGTGTTCCTCTCGAACGAGATTCTGCCGTGGCCGATCAGTGACAGTGACCGCCGGCTGCTGGTGATGTGGCCACAGGAGACGTTGCCGCCGGAGCGGCAGCAGGCGATCGGGCGCGAGCTGGCCAATGGTGGTGTTGCGGCGCTGTATGCGTGGCTGCTGGCGGTTGACCTGGGCGACTTCAACGAGCGGACGCGGCCGCCGCATACCGATGCACGGCAGCGCCTGGTGGCGTTGAGCCGGGCCGGCTGGCAGACCTTTCTGCATCAGTGGCGTGCGCAGGAGCTGGGGCGCGGGCTGTGGGGTGGCTGCCTGTCGAGCGACCTCTATTCGCTGTTCCTCGAGTGGTGCCAGCGCAACCGTGAACACGCGATGAGCCAGACGAAGTTC
>ERZ1673962.1411-NODE-1411-length-11462-cov-52.712282_pt1 | contig 11462 bp, 17 predicted proteins | sample MGYA00580188_ERZ1673962 | MGnify/ENA primary metagenome ERZ1673962 (study PRJEB41334, sample SAMN05608104) | rock metagenome | biome: terrestrial subsurface; feature: shale formation; material: shale | place: USA: Pennsylvania ... | reverse complement strand
TCCCTTGCGATGCTTCTTGGTGCCGCCGTGGCAGGTCAGGCGGTAGCTGATGAACGTGGCGAGCTCGCCGATCTCGGCTTTGATGTCGTCGATGATGGCGCCCATGATCGCGTTCACCTCCTCATAGGTGGCGCGCTGGATGGTGCGGGAGTTGTCGACGTGGGTCTTACCGTCAGGCGTCTTGACCAGCCATTGCATCGTCCAGCGCTGCGGCGAGCGTGGCAGCCGACCGCTGACCTGGGCGGTGTCGTTGGGCATTTCGGTGGTGAAGAAGATGGAGTAGGTCATGCTGCCTCATTCCTCTTCAGCCAGCAGAGTGAATGCTGCCGCTGCCACTCGTGGATCCTGTCCATTTCCAATGGCTCTAATTCGGTCCACTTGATGGGCCACGTCATCAACCACTCGCACCAATCCGGGCTTAGTCGGCCGTAGAATCCCCTTGAGGTCGGAGGCGTACTCAAAGCCACGATCACTGGAAGATCCGGCGATACGGTCAAGCGTCGCTTGAAGTACTCCAGGTTCGATGTCCGCTGTTCGCCATCTGAGGCCTTGAGCGTCGGCCATAATCCATACCCTTTCTCGGGTTTGGTGGCCGCCACAGTCGGCAGATCCCAGCACTCCCCATCGAGCATCAAACCCCATCGCGGCCAGGTCACCGAGGACGACGTCGATTCCTCGAACAAGGAGAGCTGCGACGTTCTCCACGAAGACGTAGCGCGGTCCAACTTCGCGAACGATGCGCGACATTTCTTTCCACAGTCCGCTGCGCGCGCCTTCGATGCCTTCTTTCTCGCCACTGTTGCTGATGTCCTGGCAGGGGAAGCCGCCCGAAACCAGGTCAATAAGGCCGCGCCACGGTCTTCCGTCAAAACTGCACACGTCAGACCAAATCGGGAAAGCTGGGAGGGCTCCATCGTTTTGTCGTTGCGCGAGAATCTGTGCAGCGTGGGCATTACGCTCAACGGCGCAGACGGTGCGCCATCCCAAGAGGTGGCCGCCGAGAATTCCTCCACCAGCACCCGCGAAAAGAGCCAGCTCATTCATGGCCCCTCACATGCACTGCGGCGAAGCGGTCGACGGCTTCGTCGTCCGAATGCTGAGGGGCGGTCTGCGCGATGGCTTCGCGCCACGCCTGTAGCGCCGCCTGACTATCGGGGTCATGCTCTGTTGCCAGCCACTGGCGCAGTTCTTCATAGAGTCGTTGGCCGGCGGTATGGATGTGCTGCTCGGTCTGCGCGGCGCGGAGCGCGGCGTTCTCTGCCTCCAGCTCTGCCGTGCGGCTGGCTTCTACAGCCAGCTGGGCGAAGCGTGGGTGCAGGTCAATACAGTCCGACTCAGGGGCGAGAATCTCGTTCTTCGGGTACATGATCACGTGGCACATGCCGCTGATAACGCGCCCGTAGAAGTTCGGAGTGCAGCGCAGCAGGCGTGCCAGGTTGTTGTAGAGGGTCTGCAGGTGGGTGATGTTCTCGCCGTCGAACTCTTTTTCACCGTCCTGCAGCAGCTCGCTGATGCTGTCCCCTGCGTCCGGGTTGGCCCACGGGCCGCCGAAGCGGGCATCAATGAGCTGCAGAATCTGCATCAGCTCTTCGGCTGCCTGAATGTCATCGCCCGATGGTTTTGCCATCTTCATGCTCATGGTCCTCACCTCACGCGCTCATCGCAGCCGATTGGCTGCCCAACGTTGCGTCGACGCGCTCCCAGGTGGAGCGGGGCGCGGCGGTCCAATAGCGCTCGGCGAGGGTGCTCGCGGCGTGGGCGAGGCGGCGGGCGTGGGTGGCCTGGTTGGAGTGCATGGCCTGGTAGGTAGTGGCGGCCAGGTTGAGTTGGCCGGTGATTTCCGCCAGGGCGTGGGCGTCCGCGTCGGTGAGGGCCTGGCGTTCGAGCAGGGCGATCTGGCGGCGGGCTTCGTCCAGCTCGCTGGTGATGGCTTCGAGCGCCTGGGCGGCGTTGAGGCGGCTGAGGGTGTGCTCGTGCACCGCTCGGTCGCGCTGGTGGCGCAGGTTTTCGATCAGTTCCTCGTGGGCTTTGGAGGCCTGTGCCAGGTCGTTGCGCGCGGCGCGGCGGCCTTCGTGGTAGCCGATGCCGAACAGCAGCGCCAGCGAGGCGAGCGAGCCGAGCAGGGCGATGATCTGAATGGTGGTGAAGTTCATGTGCTGTGTCCCCTGTTGTGTCGAGCCCGCCGGGTGGTAAGGCCGGCGGGGTGTGGCGTGGTGGTTATTCGCCCAGGCGGAAGGTGCCGAGCGTGACGATGGCGCTACCGCCAACTTCCTGCTGGATCACGCGCTTGAAGTCCTGGGCGATTTCCTCGTGCTGGGCTTCTTCGCGCACCCAGCGCAGCTTGAGCTGCGGCTTCTCGCCGGTGATGACTGACAGGCGCAGGACGATGGTCTGCGGCAGCAGGCCGTCGTAGGGCTCGGTGACCACGACCAGCTCGGTGGGCAGGCGGTCCTGGCTCTTGGCCTCGATCTCGTCCATCGCCGAGCGAGCGGCGCCGAAGTTGTGCTCGGTGTGGGTGCGCTCGCTGCCGGCCTTGATGGTGATGTTGCGCACCGCGGCGCAGGCGGCGGCGACGGCCAACACCTCTTCGCCGGCGCGCACCTGCAGGCAGTGCGCCCAGTCCTCCATCCACTCGGCCAGTTCGCGCTGGCTGAGCGGCTTGCCGGCGATGGCCAGCACGGCGGAGTAGGCGGCGGTCGGTTTCAGCAGGAGCATGGCGGTGTCGTCGCCGTGGCCGGGCGCGGCCTGGGTGCCCAGGTTGAAGAAAGCGCGGCAGGCCATGCGTTCCTGATCGATGAAGGCAGCGGTGTTCGCCTCGCCGTGGTGGAGCACGTAGCTGGCGAAGTCCGCGATGCTGGCGGTGAGCATTTCGCCGCGGAAGCGGGCGCGCTGCTCGGCGAAGCGCTCGAGGTTGTGCACGGCCATGTCCTTGGGCAGGGCGATGGTCGGCACCTGCTGACGGGGCATCGTGCCCATTGCGGCGATGGCGTTGGCTTCGATGTGCTGAATGGCTTCTTTGCTCAATGGCATGGTGTTGCTTCCTTGTGTGGTAGGTGGGTTTTGCTGGGTCAAACTTCGCGGGCTTTTACTGGCGCGTCTTCGCGGGTGAACAGCTGCGCGGTCGGGTCGGTCTGGAACAGTTCGAGGCCGTTGGCGGTGACGTAAAGCGGCGTGTCGAGTGTGGTGTCCTCACGCTTTTTGCCGCGCTTGGTCGGTTGCACGTAATCGAGCGTATGGGTGACCGCGACCTGCTGGCTCTGGCCGATCTGCTTGAGCTTGAAGGTCAGCGTCACCTGGCCTTGCTTGCTGTACTCGACCACGCCGGCAGCGACGTCGGAGAGGGCGCGGCCGACCTGCTGGGCGAACACCCCGGCATTGAGGCTGTTGATGAACTCGCTGGTATCGGTTGCTTTCATGTGCTGTGTCCTTGCGTTGGTTACGCCACGCGGTGAGTGGCGGGTTGGGTGTTGCTCGGGTCGTGCGCGTCCAGCCAGGCGGCCAGGTCGCGCAGGTAAACCACGGGCGGCGCCTTGCGGGTGACGTCCGTGCGGGTGTAGCGCAGGCCGATGCGGCCCTGGTGGATCAGTTCGATCAGGTAGTCGACGCTGCCGATGTGGGGCAGGTACTCGGCGCGCACTTCGTCCAGCGGCAGGCAGGGCCGGTCGTAGCGGCGCAGCAGTTGCTGGTAGGTGCTGGTCACGCGGTGGCCCCTCCGTTCTCCCCGCGCCCCTCGGCGGTGCGTGCCGCGCTGGGCGCGCCGTGGCGCAGGCGGATGAGCTCGGTGATGCCTTCGATGGTCTTGCCCAGTTGGCGATCGACGAGGTTGCCCGTGGCGTCGGTGATGACGCAGGCGAACGGCGTGGCCGGCTCGCGGGTGAGCGTGACGTGGGGCAGGAAGCCGCGCGGCAGCACCGCGAACAGTGCGCACCAGAGCCGGCCGAGGTCGTCAGCGTGCGGCTCGTTGAGCTGCAGGCGGGCAATGGCCTCGGTGCAGGTGTCGCGCAGCACCCGGGCCGGGATCACGCTCGGGTGGTCCAGGTGCAGACGGGTGAGCTTGAGCGCGCCGATCGCGTGTTGGGTGGCAGAGGTGGTCATGCGGCGGCGTCCTTCTTGGTGACGGTGATGTCGAGCTGCTCCGCCAGCCAGGCGATGCCGGCCTCGGTGGCCATGACGACGCCATAGTGGGTGTAGCTGTTGATGGCCGGGTTCCAGCGGCTGCGGGTGTCGACGAACAGCCGGCCCCGGCCGCGCTCGCTGCTGATCAGCTCGCCGGCGTGGTTGAGCAGGCCCAGCTCACGCATGCGGGCGCGCAGCTTGCGCGGGCCGATGCCGAGCACGGCAGCGGCCTGGTCGAGGGTGCGGTTCATGGTGGCGGGCCTCAGGCGGTGGGGCTGGTGGCCCGGGCGGCGCGGAGCATGGCGTGCCACTGGCTATCCGGGCTCTCGCCATAGCCGTCCTCGTAGCGCTCGGTCGCCGCGTGGAACGCTTCGCGCATGGCCTGCGTCGGCTCCATCGGCACCAATTGCCATCCATCTGGGGCGGTCTGCGCGATGGGGTCGGTGTAAAGTGGGCGAGATCGCGCATGTTCGTTTGGCACGCCGCTGAAGTAGTGGCCAAGCTCCGGATCTTCGGGCCAGTCGATCAGCCACGCTACCGGCTGCTGCTCGGTCTGCGCGATGGGGGCGGCGCGAACTAAGCGATCCGCCATGCCGACTAATCGTTCACCCATGACCAGTGCTGTAGCGCGCGCATCTTTGAGTGTGTAGTCACGGTGCGGAGCCATTAGGGTCGTGCTAACCGCCTTAGTCTTTGTATGCGCTATCTCCAGCAGCTTGCCGCCTATCTCGTAAAGGTCGGCGACCAGCGCTGGATTTGACGGCTGCTGCTCGGTCTGCGCGATGGGGGCGGCAACGTGTGTCTCGGCCAGAATCCGATAGCGGCCGCTGCATTTAGGGCAGGCTGCTCCCATCGCGTTCTCTTTGCCGCAGTCAGGGCACTGATCCTCGACCGGGCTTGGCCCGCTCCAGTCACACATCGCGCACGTCGCGTCTGTCTGGTGAGCGTCGTTAATGCCGACATGACCGCAGTCCGTGCACTCGCGGCACTCAACGTATGCAGGCTGCTGCCCGGTCTGCGCGGGGCGGTCTACTTCAACGACGCGCGTGTCGAGCTCAGGGCTGGCCTCGCAGAAGCGGAACCACGAATGACTGCAAGCCATCCAGTCGCCTTCCCCGATCTCGCGCCACTGGAACTGGTATACCGGCTCCGTCTCATCCGGCGCCGGGGCTGGCTCTGCTGCCTCGGCCAGCTCTTCTCGCTGAATGTCGTTCCAGGCGTCGGCGGCGGCTGCAGCGGTGGCAGCCCCTTCCAGCGATTGGCAGTCCCGGTGGCGGCATTTCACCCCGTGGAGGCAATGCAGGGCCGGCGCCGGGGCCAGGTATCTATAAGCGATTGCCACGCCTTCGCACCGGCAGCAGGGCAGCAGCACGGGTTGGCGCTGGGGAATCGCCTGCGCAGTATCCAGCGTGCCGTTGGCGACGGCCTCGACCCAGTCAGCCAGGTGCTGGACGTTCGCGCCGTCGTTGCGCTGGAGGGTCATGCTGTGGCGCTGCTCGCGCATGAACAGCACGGCCAGCAGCTGGTCGCCGCTGTCGCTGGTAAAGGGCTCGATGCTGAGTTCGGCGCGCAGCTCGCGGGCGGGCTGGGTGAGCAGCAGGGTTTCGCTGCCGGCCTGGCTGGCGAGCATGCCGAGGGCGGCGGCGCTGCCTTTGGTGAGGGAGAAGGTGCTCATGCTGCACCCCCGAACGGGCCGAAGTCCTCGAAGGCGGGCAGGGTGTGGCGCTTGAGCTGCGGGCGACCGCCAATGAGCACGCACAGCTGGCCGGTGGCGCGCTGGATGCTGGCGATGGTGGTGGGGTTGGTTGCCGCTGCCGGGTGCAGGTAGACCGGGCAGCGGGTGCTGCTGTGCTGTGCTGTGTCCATTGTCGCGATCCCGTGGTAAGTGGGTACGCGACAACATTAGCGGCTGCTAATTCATTTCGCAATAGCGAATGCTAATTTACCCGCCGGGAATGAAGCGGGCCGCTGTGAAGGCGATCACCGCCATAGCCAATGCTGTTCCGATAAACCATTTGGTTTGTGAATTGAAGCCTTCGGCAAGAGCAGTTTTGACTTCGGCCATGTCGGACTTCGTTGCCATGGTCCGCTCGATGTGATCGATCTTCGTTTCTACACGAGCGAGTCTCTCCCGGATATCGGGTATGGCTTTTTCTACGGCCTCTAGGCGCTTTTCCAAGTCATCCCCTCCTGTGGGTGGACCGCCACGATTGTCGTTACCGGTGCCATTCCCATTGCCGCGGTTGGTCCAGTTGAGTTCCACCACGTCACCCATGTTTAGCTTCCTTGCTAAGGAATTCTGCAATTTTGTACATACTGATCATCGCGAAATGACCGCATTGCGGGCAAGTGATGGCTGCACATTTCGTCCAGGCCTCGAGCGCTCCAGGCATTTCGACCTTGAACTCAATGAGCTCGGCGTCCTCTTCCGCTTGCCCGGTCTCTGGGTCTAGCTTTACGTGAAACTCCCATGCGCCCGAATGCTCGCAGTATGGACATTTGCTGGTCCGGCCAACGTGCTTGAGGAATCTCATCAGGTCGCTGGCTCGTAAGCTCCCTGGTACCTCTTCCATGATATGCCGGGTGGTCATATATAGGCCTCTGGGTTACGCAAATTGTTCAGAGCTCGACGATCTTTCGCCGCGCCCTAGCACATACCATCCACTCTTCGTTGAGTTTGATGAACTTGTCAGGCCAGTCGGGATTGGTGGCCTGCAGGAAGTACTCGTTGCCATCCCGGCACAGCCTCTTGATCGTGACGGATTGGTCGCTGATGCGTTTGGCGAGCACGATGTTGCCGGGTGCCCACTGCATATCGGGATCGAACACGACCTTCTCACCTGGTGCCAACAGCGGGAACATGCTGAAGCCATTGACGACGAGTACAAACGCGCGCGGCCCAGCGGGGCCGCCGGCTTCGACCCATTCATCAGCGTGGCCTGGCTGGAAATTATCAACGGCTTCGCAAAATTCTCCGGCCTGAACTTCTCCGATCACAGGCAGCATCCTTTGCTGGTTGTACCGACCCAGTGCATCGGATACCGCGGCGCTGCTGGCCATTTCCAATTGAGCGCCGACAGAAAACGCAGCGCTGCCTGGGTCAGGGGTTTCGCCGGCACCAGGTGCGGTCAAGGTGCCCGGTAGCAGGGTCAGCTTCTTTTCTAAGTTCGCAGCGGCGCGCTCGCCCATATTCCTGTGGCCGTTGAGTATCTGCGACAGGTATGAGGCGTCGAGGTCGTGCCGGTCTGCGAACTCTTTCAGTGTCGAGTCGCCGATCAAGGCTTTAAGTGCGGCTATGCGGGACTGGTAAATATCCATCTCCTTATGGTCTGCCGTCGTTAGCAAACTGTGAATTACGGTTTGCTATTGCGTATTCCATTAGCGATTGCTAATGTGCTTCTCCAATGGAGGAACACATGAATCTTCTCGATTTCATCAAGCCGCTGGACAAGAACGCCTTGCAGGCCTTGGCCACCCGTTGCGACACAACGCCGGGCCAGCTCAAGCAGGTGGCTTACGGCAACCGCCGTGCGAACGCGGCGTTGGCGATTGCGCTGGACCGTGAAACCAGCGGGGCCGTCACCTGTGAGGAAACCCGGCCGGATATCGATTGGGCCTACCTGCGCAATTCCCCCGCGTCAGGCGAGACGACTGACGCCGCGCGGCGCCCATTGCGTCGACGCGGTGAGCGGCGGGGCGAGGATCGCCGGCAAAGCGAGCGCAGAAGCGGCGAACGCCGCGCCTAACCAGAATCACAGCCCGCCTTCAGGACACAGCACAGCAGCACACGTATCAGGCGGGAGCCGGCCCGAGAGTCTTACCAACGCCATCGGGCCGGCGCCGGGCAAGCAGCCCAGAAACACAAAAGCCTGTCGCTACGGCGGCAGGCTTGTATAGAGGTCGAGAACTGGGGACCCACTTACCACAGCAAGAACCCCAGCCTCGACGGTCCGGTAACCGGTTACCAGCCGGCTACCTCAACCCGCGACCCGTGGACACAGCAGTCATGAGGGGCGCGTGCTGTAGGTGAACTGTAGGGCAACGGCCCGGCGGTTGGCTACAGCGTTACAGGGGCATTAACGCTATGAGCCGTAAAGACCTTTTGCCGGGCGCCGGCCCGGTGTTGACCACCCGCCAGGCGCTGTACCGCGCCACGCGCGATGCGGTGGGTGGGCAGAACGCGGTGGCGCTGACCATCGGCATCGACCCCGACGAGCTGAGCAAGCGCGTCAACCCTACGGGCAACCGCCCGCTGCACCCTGAGTTCCTTGAAGAGATTGTGGCGACCACGCGCGATCCGCGCCTGCTGGCGGCTTTGGTGCGTCCGGCCGGTGCGGTGGCGTTCGTGCCGCAGCCGGTACCGGCCACGCGCGATGCGCTGAAGGCGTTGGGTGCGCTGCTGCAGGCCGAAGGCGAGTTCGTGGGCAGCCTGCACGACGGCGCCGAGGACAATTGCTGGGAGCGGCACGAGGTGGAGGCGCTGCGCTACCACGCGAACAAGATGATCGGCGAGATCCTGGGGATTGTGGCCGGGGCTGAGCTGGCGATGGAAGCGGAGGCGGTGTGCCATGGATGAGCGCGCATTCGAGATGGCGCAACAGCGCGAGATGGAAGACCGGGAGGCGGCGATTGCCGCCCGTGTGCGTTATGAGGGCGTGAGCCTGAGCGAGTGCGAGGAGTGCGGCGGCGAGATTCCGCAGGCCCGGCGCGACGCGGTTAAGGGCTGCCGGCTGTGCATTGACTGCCAGGCGTTCGAGGACAAGCGGAATGCGGGGGTGCGGCGTGGTTGAAGCCAGCTTGATTCCCGATGTGTTCCGGCCTATGCTGCGACCCGTCACTGCAAATTCAGTGGCCGGGTGTGGAAGCCCGAGTCGGAGACGCGAAAGCGTCATGAAGCATTCAGGCGCTTTTTTTGTGCCTGATATGTCTGTTATGGCGGGCCGCGTGGGGAGCCCTTCGGGGCTGCCGGTTACTCCGACCGGTCTTCCACACCCTGCGCGGTTCGCCACCATTAACCGTGTGGAAGCGGCCGGTGGCGACTCCTCAACTATCGGAGTGCCTACCATGTCCCAGGATCAATCCATCCAGACCCTTCCTAGCGTTCTCGATTTCGCCGGTACCGACCTTCAAATCATCGACCATGCCGGGCGCCCCTGGGTGACTGCCGCCGACCTGGCGCGCGCGCTTGGCTACAAGCATGCCGATCAGGTGAGCAAGATTTTCAACCGCCGCGCGCATGAGTTCTCTGAAGATATGACCGGGACGGTCAAATTGGCGGTCCCGGGGAATCGTATGCCGATCCCAGTTCGCATCTTCTCCCCACGCGGCGCGCACTTGATTGCCATGTTCGCCCGCACCGCCAAGGCCGAAGCGTTCCGGCGCTGGGTGCTGGATGTGTTGGAGGGGTACGACAGGCCAGCCCTTGCCCCTCAAAATGCCGGTTCCGTCGATTCGACCGATCTGCTGGGCCATCTGCGCCTGACGCGCATTCTGTTCACCCTCGATGGCGATGGCCGCCCGCAGGCGCAGGCGGTGCCGGATGACGCCGGGCTGATTCGCCCGGCCGACCTGCATCAGTGGGTTGAAGACCCGACCCTGCTCGAACGTGCCGAGCTTGAGCGCGTGGCGCTGGCGGCGCTGCGCCGGCTGGAGACGGCGGGCGGGCAGCATGCGATTCGCAAGCTGCTGGCGGCGCTGGACCCGAACTATCTGTTGGTGCTGGAAAGCGAGCTGATCCTGAGCCTGTACGGCTCGCCGGCGGTGTACGACAAACTGGCGCGTGGGGGCCGTGATGACTGACCATCAAATCACCCTGGCGGAGTTGCCCGGCCTACTGCGCTTTATCCCGGCTGATAGCCGTGAAGTTTGGGTGCAGGTGGGTATGGGGGTGAAGGATTCGTTCGGCCAGGATGGCTGGGACGCCTGGGACGACTGGAGCCAGTCGGGCGCCGGCTACAAGGCGGCCGATGCGAAGGCGGTGTGGCGCTCGTTCCGCAAGGGCGGCGTGGGCATCGCCTCGGTGGTGAAGCTGGCGAAGGACTACGGCTGGCAGCCGGACAAACGCGAGCTGACTGCCGAGGACAAGCGCCGCTTGAAGGCCGAGGCAGAAGCGCGCCGCGCACTGCGGCAGGCCGAGATCGAGGCGGACGAAGCACGGGCGTCGGTGATGCGCGAAGCCGTGGCCGCTGCCTGCGAGCTGATCTGGACGAAGCATTGCAAGCCGCAAGGCGAAAGCCCCTACCTGGAACGCAAGCAGGTGGGGGGGTTTGGCGTTGGCTACTTCCATTACACGGTTGTGCTTTCCATCGATGACGAGCGGCAGCGCTGCGATGTGTGGGTGGGCAGCGAGACGCGTGAGTTCTTTGCCAACCTGCCGAAGCCGCGGCCGGATTCGATCAGCTTCCTGATGTTCAAGAAAGGCAGCATTGCCATTCCGCTGCGCGATGCGGCAGGGAAGCTGTGGAGCTTGCAGGCGATCAACGAGCAGGGCACGAAGCTGTTCCCGAAGTATGGGCGCAAGGCGGGTTGCCGGCATGTGCTGGGTGACCTGGCCGACGCGGCGGTAATCGGCGAGGCCGAAGGCTATGCGACGGCTGCCAGTGTGCATATGGCGAAGGGCTGGCCGGTGGCGATGGCGCTGGACTCCGGCAACATGCCGGCGGTGGCGCGTGACCTGGCGGCGCAATGCCCGGATGCCCTGCTGGTAGTGGCCGGTGACGATGACCCGACGAAGCCGGGCAACCCGGGCCGCAAGAAGGCGGAAGCGGCGGCGGGTGAGGTGGGTGGCATTGCTGCCTTCCCGGTGCTGCCGGCCGAAGGCGAGGCGGGGCAGGACTGGAACGATGTGCATGTGGCGTGGGGGCTGGAGGTGGTCGCGCAGCAGCTCGATGCGGCTGTTGCGGGTGGCAAGCCTTCCCCGGCCCCATCCACTGACGAAGCCGCTGCGCCGGCCGGCTCCTCCGACAACGGGGGGCAGGGGGCGGGCTTCACGCCCGAGCAGGTGCTGCGGCGGTTTGCGCTGGTTGAGGGCACGACGCAGGTCTGGGACCAGGATAAGAAAGCGGCGATGAAGAAGACCGCCTTCGAGGCGCTGGTGGGCAAGCCGCTGGCGAAGACCTGGCTGGATGACACGAACAAGAAGCTGATCGGCGCCGATGCGGTGCGCGAGATCGAGCAGGCGCGGCGCATGGCGGGCAAGAAGGCCGGTGCGCTGGGCATGCCGCCGACCGAGCGCTATGTGTACATCGACGGGACGAAGGATGTGTGGGACCGCGAGAAGAAGCGGCGCATCCCGGAAGGCGCGGTGAAGATGGCGCTGGGCGATGCCTATGCGTTGTGGCTGAACA
>ERZ1673962.1409-NODE-1409-length-11485-cov-3.217410_pt1 | contig 11485 bp, 11 predicted proteins | sample MGYA00580188_ERZ1673962 | MGnify/ENA primary metagenome ERZ1673962 (study PRJEB41334, sample SAMN05608104) | rock metagenome | biome: terrestrial subsurface; feature: shale formation; material: shale | place: USA: Pennsylvania ... | reverse complement strand
GAACGCCTGATCGATATGGGCTGCGATGAAGCGCAGGGCTATTATTTCGGCCGCCCCATGCCGGCGGAAGATTTCAGCGCCTATGTGATGCAGGCGCCGGAAAATTTGAAAAAGCTGATGCCGGCCCGTTCCGATGCCGCCGAACGCCTGCGTAAGATCCTTCAGGAAGGTGTGGCCTAAGGGTCAGGCCTGCGCCCAATCGCCGAGCACACGGACCGTACCGTCTAGGCGGGTCAGATGCACGCCGATATGCCGCCCGCCCGCGCGCTGAACGACGCGGACGATCTGCTCCTCGCTCATCAGTGAGAAAGCCGTGGAGAGCCCGTCCGCGGACGCGGCGTCCGGCGCTTTGACGCTGAGCGAGGCATAGCGCGCGCTGCTTTGCCCGGTTGCCGGATCGAGCAGGTGGTGGCGTTTGCCGTCTCTGTCGAAAGAGGCGCTGTAAGGGGCGGAGGTGGCGAGCGCGCGGGTGCGAAGGGGCGTGCTATCGGCGATGCGGTAGGGGGCTGCCGGATCGGCAAGGCCAATCTGCCAGTCACGGCCATCGTCTTTCGGGCCCGTGGGGCGGAACTCGCCCAGATTGACGAGCACGTGGCGTGCGCCTTCTTGGGCAAGCCGCTCGGCCACCTTGTCGGTGATATAGCCCTGGGCGATGCCGTTCAGCGTCAGTTTCATGGCCCCAGGCAGCGCGATGCTGGCGCCTTTTATCTTCACGCGCGCAAAGCCGGTGTGCTTTGCTGCCTCGGCGAGCCGTTCGGCAGCGGGGTCTTCTTCGGCGCCCGCGCCGTAATGGCGGGCGAGCACATCCCAATAGGTCTGGACGGAGGGGTCGAAGGCGCCGCCGGTTACCTCGTGGATATGGCGGGCCTTATCCAGCAGCTCAACCAGTTCAGGCGGGGCGCTTTCCAGCTTGCCCTTGCGGTTCAACCGCTGAAGGGCGGAGCTTTCCTTGTAGAGGCTGAAGATTTCCTCGAGCCGGGCGATCTCGCTAAGCGCCAGCGCCTGCAGCCGCGCGGCTTCTGCGGCGCCCATGCCCACGAATGTCATGGCGGCATCCGCGCCCATCACCGGCCCTTCCCAGCGCAGAGGGGCGGCTCTGGCCGTGCCGATGCTCAGGCCCGCGAGCGGACCGGCCGCTGCGCCCGCAATGATGAGGGAGAGCACGCGCCGCCGGGAAAGGGCTGAATTCCGGGAGTTTTCCATTTTGTGCAGGGCTGAAAGACGCCTTCCTAGGGCAAATTATGTGCTGCCTGACTACCACATCGCGAAAAGGAATGCGAAGCATTTTCAAGAATCTAATTGCATTTGAGAGTCGATCTTATTATCAGGTGCGCCTATCGCTGCAGCACCAAAGTGATCCGGCCCTGTCTTTCGGCAGGGCCGGGGCCTTTGCGGCGAGGAGAACAGGAATGACTGCCGGGCCGGGGATGGGCCGGGCACAAGGCATCGAGGGCTAATCAATGAACGTTATGAAGAGCTACCTCGCCGGGGCGACCGCCCTTGCGGGGATTATGGCAGTTTCGCCGGCATTCGCGCAGGATATGCCGAGCCGCGAAGAGCTGTGGAAAATGATCCAGCAGCAGCAGGCGCAGATCGAAGCGCTGCAGCAGAAGATCGACGTGACCGAGAAGAAGGTCCAGGAAACGGACAAGAAAGTGGAAGCGACGGGCAGCGAAGTCGAGCGCATCGCCTCTTCCGGCGGCGGTTCGGGCGGCGATGGCTGGTGGCAGAAGACCAGCGTCGGCGGCTACGGCGAAGTGCATTACAATGGCGGCGACACGGATGAAGTGGATATTCACCGTTTCGTGCTGTTCATCAATCATGAATTCAACGACAAGGTCCGCTTCTTCTCCGAGCTTGAAGTTGAGCATGGCGTGGCCGGTGAAGGCCAGAACGGTGAAGTGGAAGTCGAGCAGGCTTTCGTTGAAATCGACGTGGCCGAGCATCATTCGGTGACGGCGGGTCTGCAGCTCGTGCCGGTCGGCATTCTCAACATCACCCATGAGCCGCCGACTTTCTACGGCGTCGAGCGTAACAATGTGGAAGTCAACATCATCCCTACGACCTGGTGGGAAGCGGGTATCGGCGCGCATGGCGAGCTGGGCTCGGGCTTTGCCTACAGCGCCTTCGTTCACTCCGGTCTGCGCGTGCCGACCACGGGCGCCAACGCCTTCCGCATCCGCAATGGCCGCCAGAAGGTTTCCGAAGCCAAGGCGAAGGACGGCGCGGTGACGACGCAGCTGACATATTCGGGCATTCCGGGCGTGCAGTTCGGCGTCACAGGTCAGTATCAGTCGGACCTGACGCAGGGCGAGGGCGAAAAGACCTCCGCCACGCTTTTTGAGGCGCATGTCGATTCGAGTTTCGCTTTCGGTCCGGGCTCCATCGGCTTCCGGGCGCTGGCCGCGCGCTGGGACCTCGACAGCAATGCCGCAGAGGCCATCGGCCGGGACGAGCAGTATGGCTGGTATATCGAGCCTTCCTACCGCTTCCCGGTCTGGTACGGCGATCTCGGCTTCTTTGCCCGCTACAGCGAATGGGACAATTCGGCAGGCGGCGGCGCCGATTCCGAATTCAGCCAGACGCAGATCGGCGCCAATTACTGGCCGGTCGAAGATGTCGTCTTCAAACTGGACTATCAGTTCGACGATGCCCCTGCGGGCGGCACGGAAGACGACCGCCTGAACGTGGGCGTCGGCTTCCAGTTCTAAGGCGGCTGCACACGGTGATTGGGGAGGCGGGGCGATCCCGCCTCCCTTTTGCGTTAGGGCGGGTCCGTAGAGTTTGTCTTTCCCTTGCGGAGCAGCTAGGAAACGGTGATGAGCGTGATGCACCTTTTTTTCAGAATGGCTTTCCTGCGCCTTTGGGCGGCAGCCATGCTGTGCGCCGCTTTTTCCGGGGGGGCATGGGCAGAAGATGTGTTTCTGGAGCCCGATGCCTTTCTGGCGGAGGTTTTCGGCGGGGCGGAGGCCGTGCCGGAGCCGGATAAGCTCTGGCTGACCGATGAGGTGCGCGCCGGTGCCAAAGCCATTCTCGACCGTGAGATGCAGGGCCTGAGGCTGAGTTACTGGCAGGATGGGCCGCGCACGGTCTGGATATTGGAAGAGATCGGCAAGACCCGCCCCATCACCACGGGCATTGCGGTGAAGGACGGCGCGATCGAGCGGGTGCAGATATTGATTTACCGCGAAAGCCATGGCTGGGAAGTGCGCTATCCCTTTTTCACCGATCAGTTCAAAGGGCTGCGTCTCGATGACGAGGCAGAGCTGACGGGCCGGGTGGACGGTATTTCCGGGGCAACGCTTTCGGTCCGCGCGATCCGCAAATTGGCGCGCCTTGCCCTTTGGCTTGATGCGCAGGTGCAGGCGGAGGGCTCGGGTGGATAAAATTTCCTGGCGCCGCGCGCTTTACGTTTGGCACCGGCGGATCGGCATCACGACGGCCTTCTTCGTGCTCTTTCTTTCCGTAACGGGACTGCTGCTGCATCACGGCGAGCGGCTGGGTTTCGATAAGGCGCAAATTTCCGCATCCTGGCTGCTTTCCTGGTACGGCATCGAGGCGCCGCAGCCGGGACCGGGGTTCAAGGCTGGCGGGCTCTGGCTTGCCGGGCTTGGAGAAGATGCGGTGGCGGCGGGCACGCATCTTCATGTGAATGCGGGCGGCTCTTTGAAAGGGGCGGTGGAACTTGGCGGCGATATCGTTGCGGTGACGGAGAGCCGCGCGTTGCTTTTGACGGGAGACGGGCAATTGCTGGAAAGCCTTGCCCTGCCGGCACCGCCCGGTAAAGAGATTTTGAAGGCAGGGCAAGCGGCTGCGCGCCTTGCGGTTGAAACGCCGGACGGGGCCTATGCTACGTCGCTGGCGCTGCCCCGCTGGCAGCCTCTCGAAGGAGAGGTGCGCTGGGCCGAGCCGCAATCTTTGCCGGGGGATGTTGCAGAGCGCTTTGCCGGACTTTACCGGGGCGAAGGCTTGCCCCTTTCCCGCATCCTGCTCGACATGCATACGGGCCGCTTCTTTGCCGATGCCGGTCCCTTCGTCATGGACCTCGCGGCGATCGGCCTGATCGCTCTTTCTTTGACCGGCATTGTGCTCTGGTGGCGGCTGCGCCACTTCTGATCCGCCTTGGCGCCGCCAGCATTTAGCGCTTGCAGCGGGCGGGCCTGTCTGGTTCCATTCCTTATCAAAAATAGACCGGGGTCTAGAAAAAGATCCTGCTTGAGGGAGGAAGAGCATGCGTGCGGCAATTTTCCGGGACGGCGGCCTCGTCGTCGACACGATGGATGTGCCCGAGCCCGGCGATGGGCAGGTATTGGTGAAAACGCTGGCCTGCGGGATTTGCGGCTCGGACCTGCATGCGCTGCATCACGCCCAGCATATGGTGGATGTGGCCGAGCGGACGGGCTCGAAAAGTTTCAAGATGGATCTGAAGCGGGACATCGTCTTCGGCCACGAGTTCTGCGCCGAAATTCTCGATCACGGGCCGGGCACGCAAAAGACGCTGAAGGCGGGCACGCGGGTCTGTTCCATGCCGCTGGCGCTGAATGCAACGGGCATCGAACCTGTCGGTTATTCGAACAATCTGCCGGGCGGCTATGCGGAAAATATGGTGCTCAATGAGATGCTGCTGCTCGAAGTGCCGAACGGGCTGCCGACGGAACAGGCGGCGCTGACCGAGCCCATGGCGGTGGGCTGGCATGCGGTGCAGAAGGCCAATCTGACGAAGGAAGACGTGCCGCTCGTCATCGGCTGCGGGCCGGTCGGCCTTGCCGTCATCGCCGGTTTGAAGATCGCCGGGGCGGGCCCCATCATCGCGGCGGATTTCTCGCCCAAGCGGCGCAAATTCGCGGAAATGATGGGCGCCGATATCGTGCTCGATCCCGCCGAGACCTCGCCTTACAAGCGCTGGACGGAAGAGGCGGCGCCGGAGGGGTACGATCCCGACAGCATGATGACGCTGCTCGGCCTTGGCCCGCAATTGCGCCCTGGCGTGATTTTCGAATGCGTGGGCGTGCCCGGTATCATTCAGCAAATGCTGGAAGGCGCGCCCAAAGCCGCGCGCATCATCGTTGTGGGCGTGTGCATGGAGAAAGATCACATCGAGCCGATCTTCGCCATCAACAAGGAACTCAATCTGCAATTCGTGCTGGGCTATACGCCGGATGAGTTTGCGCAAAGCCTGCATCATCTGGCCGAAGGCAAGATCGAGGGGGAGGCGCTGGTGACGGGCAAAGTCGGTGTCGAGGGCGTCGAGCAGGCCTTCAAGGATCTGGCGAGCCCGGATGTGCATGCGAAAATTCTGGTCGAGCCCTGGCGCTAATCTGGACTGGCGGCGGCAAATAAAGAAGGCGCGGGGATAACCGCCGCGCCTTCTTCGCCCCGCCCTTTAAAGGGCCCCGCCCCTTAAGGCTTTGCTAGATACTTAGCCGGCCCGGATCTGGGCAACGAAGCTTTGGACTTCACTTTCCAGCACTTCGATCTGGTTGTGCAAATCGTTCACCGAGGCGCCGACTTCTTGCGCGGCCGCGCCGGTTTCCTCGGCCGAGCGGCGCACATCCGCCATGGTCTGGGAAACGGCCTGCGTGCTTTGCGAGGCGCTTTGCGTCGAGCGGGTGATTTCCTGCGTCGCATGCGCCTGCTGTTCCACGGCGGCGGAGACGGAGGAACTCACCTCGTTCATGACGCTGATGCGCTCGCGGATCGTGGAAATCGACTGCACCGTCTCGTCGGTCGCCGACTGGATCGATTTGATCTGGCCGGTGATTTCCTCGGTGGCTTTCGCCGTCTGCGTGGCAAGGTCTTTGACTTCAGCCGCCACGACGGCAAAGCCTTTGCCGGCCTCGCCCGCGCGGGCCGCCTCGATCGTGGCATTGAGGGCGAGCAGGTTCGTCTGTTCGGCAATGTCGTTGATGAGGCCGATGATCTCGCCGATCTTGTTGGCGGTATTGGCAAGCGCCTGAACACGCCCGTCCGTGTCGTCCACTTCTTTGGCGGCGGCGGACGCGATGGAGGCGGTTTCGGCCACACGCTGCGAAATCTCACGGATCGAGCTCGACATTTCTTCCGCCGAGGCGGCGATCACTTCCACATTGTGCGAGGCTTCGGCGGCGTTGCCCGTTACCGTTTCGACTTGCGAGCGGGCTTCGGCCGTGCGCGCGCTCATGCGTTCACCCGCGCCGCGCATTTTCTGCGCGTGCTCGGCCACGAGAGACACGACACCGCCGACTTTCTTCTCGAACATTTCGGCAAGGGAGCTGCGCTCGTCATGACGCGCGCGCGAGGCGCGTTCATCGGCTTCGGCGCGTTCCTTCGCCATTTTTTCGGTTTCTTCCAGCGCGTCGTGGGCTTTGGCAAGCGCGCCGTCCGCTTCTTCGAAGGCGGCGACAAGCTGGTGGCAATAATAGATCAGCGCCGCCGATTCCAGCACCACGACGCCGGCATGAATGACGAGGCGGACATAAGCCGCATCCCCCGGCCAAAGCGCGGCGGGCAGAAAGAGATTGAGCATCAGGTGATGCACGGCGACGGTGGCAGCGGCAGCCAGAATGGCGCGCCAGTCGACCAGGGGCACCAGAATGGCAAGCCCGGCCATGAAATAAAGATGCATGTCGAGCTGATAGGGATGCCCCATCAACTGATAGACGCAAAGACTGATCATCGCCATGAAGGAGACGGCAGCGGTCTGGCGCGTGACCGTACTGTCCGGCTGCGTGCGCCAGAGAAAAGTCGTTGCGCCGGCCAGCGCCGCTGCCGCGGCTGCCGAGGCGATGAACGGCGTGCCGTTCACCGCGCCCAAAAGCGCGATGAAGGGCACATGCGCCCAAAGAAACGGCACGAATAATTTCAAGGCTTTTTGGCGAAGGCGCGCGGTATTCGTCATAGGACAGCTCCGGGGGTTGCGAGCAGCGCAGAAGGCTGCGTTGGTGCGGCCGACCGTGAAGAAGAAAAACAAGTGCCCGAATTGCGGGCGGAAAATGCGAACCAAAGCGGTGCCTGGGCAAGGCGCTGGCTCACGTCACCGGGCTCTGCAAAACGGGCAATGACAATATTGCTCATCCGGCCCGGGGCGAGCACGCCGCCGCCGGCCTCGGTAACGAAAGCGGCAGCTTCGGCAAAGCCGGTGCCTGGCGCGAAGAAAAGACCGAAAGTGTCCGCGTCACGCGCCGGGGCAGCGTGGAGCACGGACAGCAATCCGGCAGAAGCTGCGATCAGCAGCGCGGGCAGCCAGGCCATGTTTTCCCTCGTCCGGTGCGCCATCGCGTCCATCCTGGACCCTTTGGTGAAATTACAAGTTTTCCGGGTATCCGGTTGATCACTAACTTATGAGGGAAACGATTAAAATTTCCTGAGAACGGGCTGCGGCGCTTTGGTCAAAAGAAAACCCGGCACAAGGCCGGGCTTTCAAAAGGGGGCAGGCGGAGAATAAGGGGATATTTTATCCTGTCTTGATCTGGGTAAGGAAGTTCTGCACCTCGTCCTCCAGGAAAACAACCTCCTTGTCGAGGCTGAGCACCGCCGAGCCCACGGCTTTGGCGGCCTCGCCCGTGGTTTCTGCGGATTGGCGCACCTGCTGCATCGTGCCCGAGACATGCTGGGTGCTGGCTGCCGCGCTTTTGGTGCCGCGGGTGATCTCTTCGGTAGCGAGGCTTTGCTCTTCCACGGCGGCGGAAACGGAGACGGAGATTTCGTTGATGACGCCGATCCGCTCGCGGATATTGGCGATGGACTGCACCGTGTCGTCGGTCGCCCCTTGAATGGACTTGATCTGGGCGGTGATTTCCTCCGTTGCCTTGGCGGTTTGGGTTGCCAGATCCTTGACCTCGGAGGCGACGACGGCAAAGCCGCGCCCGGCATCGCCCGCCCGCGCCGCCTCGATCGTGGCGTTGAGGGCGAGCAGGTTCGATGTCGTTAATGAGGTCGATGATCTCGCCGATCTTGTTGGCGGTGTGCGAGAGGGTTTGCACCCGGCTGTCCGTCATATCGACTTCCTTGGCGGCAGCGGTGGCAAGCGTGGCGGTTTCGGCCACGCGCTCGGCGCTTTCGCGGATGGCGCTGGCCATCTGCTCGGCGGAGCCTGCAATCGTTTCGACATTGCCGGAGGCTTCGCCGGCGGCATCCGTCGCGCTTTCCACCTGCTCGAGCGAGGCTGCCGCATTCTCGTCCATGTTCCGGGCAACATCGCGCATGGCGGCGACGTGCTGGGAAACGGTTTTCACGACTTGCCCGACTTTTTTCTCGAACGCTTCGGCAAGAGCCCGGTTGGCGTTTTCCTTGGCCTGCCTGTTGCGCTCCTCGGCGGCGCGCCGTTCTTCATTCGCCTGGCGCTGAGCGTCGCTGAGCTCGGCACGGGCTCTGTCGAGCGCGCCTTCGGCCTCACGGAAGGCGGCAACGAGCTGCTCGCAGCAATAGTAAAGAACGGCCGTTTCCAGCACCACGACGCCTGCGTGAATGGCAAGGCGGATATAGGCCGTGTCCCCGGGCCAAAGAGCAAAAGGCAGGGCGGCGTTCAAAATGATGTGGTGAGCGAGAACGGTAGCAGCGGCGGCCAGCATGGCGCGCCCGTCCAGCAGCATGACCAGCATGGCAAGGCCGACCATGAAATAAAGATGCACGTCCGGCTGATAGCTGTGCCCGGCAAGTTCGTAGATATAAAGACAGATCATCATCATGAAGGTGATGGCGCCGCTCTGCCGGGTGAGCGTGCTTTCCGGCATCAGCCGCCAAAGCGCGGTGGTGAGCCCCGTCAGAACGACCGCCAATGCTGTAGCACCCATATAATCCCGGTCGTTGATCGTACCCAAGATCGGAATGACGGGGATGTGCAGCCAGAGATAAGCGACAAGCCAGGTCATGGCCCGGCGTTGCATGTTGACGGTATTCATCTAAAGGCTCCTTTGGGCAAAGGCAGGCAAGGAAGGCACGGCGCGTTCGCTCGGGGTGAAACAGGTGCCGGTTCCGCGCGGGGTGAAGGAAAACCACAAGGGGGCGCTGTCCGGCAGCATGCCGCGGCCGGGCGCCAGGCGGGCAATGACGATGTTACCGGAAACGCCGGGGCTGAGAACGTCGCCGCCCGCGTGACGTGATAAGCGGCTTCCGCGAAGCTCGTGCCCGGCGCGAAGACAAGGCCGACCGTGTCTTCGCCCGGTTGCGGCTGGATATGCAAAAGCCCGAGCGCGCCGATGGCGGCGGCGATCAGGGCAGCAGGCATGAGCAAACTCAGTTTGTCTTTCATGACAGGTTCCATCCTGGGCCCGGCAGGGGAATTGATGCCGGAAGTTCAGAGTGAAACTTATAATTCCGGGTATTAACGGGCGTTGATGGGCCTCTCACAAGGGTGTGAGGGATTGCGCGGCGAAAACCGGATGGCGGTTGCGCCATTGGCCGTTGTTATCTGGCTGGCGCTGTCTAACCGGCGCTCTCTAACCGGCGCTCTCTAACCGGCGGGGCAGGCAATGCCCGACAAGTGTCCCTTGCGTCCGCGCACCTGGCGCTCTTCTTGAAAGCGGCGGCAGCGGCGCCCTTCCTCGTCGGTGAACTCTTCGGTGACCCAGAGCGCGCCGCGCGCTTTTTCCCCCGGCGCCTGCCAGATGACGCGGGTGCCCACCGGTGCCTCCATCAGCTCGCGCATAGCATTGCGGTAGGGCGTTTTCATCGAGCCTTGAATGGCGGGGCCTTCCGAGCCGCTCAGCGAATAGCCGACCAGCGCGCCGGCAATCACCGCCGCTTTCGTGCCGCCGCCCGAGCCGATCGTCGAGCCGAGAAGAATACCAGCCGCAGGTCCGACGATGCCCGTCCCGCCATCATCGATGCCGCTATCGATGAGCGGCTTCGTTTCGGGCCGCGTGACATCGGGGGCAGGCGCCGGATTTCCCGCGCAGGCGGCGAGCAAAAGCGGCAGGCAGGCTGCGGCGGCGAATGTGCGGAATGGTTTGCGCATGATCGATCCCCGGTTCGGCGCGCGCTTTAAAGGTAAGGCGAAAAGAGCCGCGCGATATTGTCTCTTACCTTGAGCGCGACGGAGCGCTCTTGCAAGGCGCTTATGGTGAGCGGGCGGGCCTTGGCAATGCGGGTGTCGATCTGCCGGTCGACGTCTTCGGCCAGACTGCGCCCGAAGGCTTCCAGATTGAATTCGAAATTGAGGCGGAGCGAGCGCGCATCCCAGTTCGCCGACCCGAGAAAACTCCAGATGCCGTCGATCATGGTGAGCTTGGTGTGGTCGAAAGGGCCTTGCGTCTCGTAGATGCGGCAGCCGGTTTCGAGCAATTCCTCGAATTGCGGCATCATCGCCCACTTCATATAGAAGAGATTGTTGTTCGCGGGCAGCACGATATCGACTTTCACCCCGCGCATGGCCGCGACGGACAAGGTGGCGCGCAAGGTGGAATCGGGCAGGAAATACGGCGTGACGATGCGGATGCTTTCCTGTGCCTGGGCAATGGCGCCGAGCAGCATCCAGCGCAAGGGATTGCGCGCAAGATCGGGTCCGGAGGGCAGGCCGCGCACGATGAGATCGCCTTTACGCTCGAGCGGCGGGAACCAGAGCGGGCCGGTCAGGATCTCGCCGGTCACGAAATGCCATTCATGGGCAAAAGTGCGCATGAGCTGGCTCACCACCGGCCCTTCCACCTTGAAATGACGGTCGAGAATGGGATGGGCGGGATTGGCTGCGGTCAGATTGCCTTCGGCGATATTCATCGAGCCGGTAAAGCCGTCTGTCCCGTCGACCACCAGGATCTTCTGGTGATTGCGCATGTTCAGATAGGGCATCTGCCAGGGCAGGAAGGAGTGCAGGAAGCGCTCGCAGGGAATGCCCGCCTCGCGCAGATAGTAAACCGCCGAGGGGAAGGAATAATGCGAGCCGACCCCGTCGATGAGGACGCGGACTTTGACGCCGCGCGCTTTGGCCGCCCGCAGCGCTTCGATGAAGTCTTTGCCTGCTCTGTCATGATTGAAAATATAGGTGGAAAGGGCGATGGAGTGCCGTGCGCGGGCGATCGCCTCCAGCATGGCGGGATAGGCTTCATCGCCATTGATGAGCAAGGTGAGGTGATTGCCGGGGCTATAGGGCATTTGCGAGACGGCGCGGCCCAGCTCCATCAGCCGTTCAAGCTGGCGCACCCCGTGATCGGTGCCGGCCATAAGAGAAAGCTCGGCCCCCGTCGGCCCGCTCAGCTCGCCCGTGACATGGCCGCCGGCGCGTAAGGTTTCGGCGCGGCGCTGGATGCGGTTGATGCCGAAAAGAAAATAGATCACCCAGCCCAGAAGCGGCACGAGCAGGATGAGGCCGATCCAGCCCGTGGCGGCGCGCGCATCGCGCTTGGTGAGAAGCGCATGGCCTGCCGCCCCGAGCTGTGCGCTGAGGCTCACAAGACCGATCAGGAGAGGCCAGAGTTCCGTTGTCAGGCCGGCCTCCCTTGTTTTGCGGCGGCAGTCAAGATGCCCGGATCAGAAGCGTACGGAAGCGCCCACATGCAGCGCGCGGTCCTCG
>ERZ1673962.1407-NODE-1407-length-11498-cov-42.317399_pt1 | contig 11498 bp, 11 predicted proteins | sample MGYA00580188_ERZ1673962 | MGnify/ENA primary metagenome ERZ1673962 (study PRJEB41334, sample SAMN05608104) | rock metagenome | biome: terrestrial subsurface; feature: shale formation; material: shale | place: USA: Pennsylvania ... | reverse complement strand
CCCATCTGCCTTCTAGTGTTGCCTTAGCGATACGCACTTGGAGTCGCTTCACATCCTCCTCGATCTGGTGCCAGTTCGCCCGGAGCCAAACCTTGTCGGTGAGCGAAGGTGCACCAGTATCAGACCTGAACGTTTTCACGCTGATTATCGATACCGTCATCTGCTTTCCTTCGTTAAACGATTATTCAAGTTATCTCGCCATGAAAGACCTCGTGGAAGTTAGCTCACTTTCGCGCCGGATGATATTTCAACCCGTATTCCCTCGATTACAGAGAGACCTTCGCTTTTTCCACATTCCTTTACCCGCAACACCGACAGTGTTCCTCGCGGTTCACCTGCCGATTACGGCAGCGCTACGGGCTTACCCTGTTCCACCTGTATTTCAGAGCGGGTCGGACCTCTCAATTTCGCCGGCGGCATCGTGTTCACGACGAGCTATCGGTCAGAGCTCGTGCCTATCCGCACACCTTTTGGTTCAAGCCTGTCAGCATCTTTGGCTTGTCTGGCATGACGACGTTTATAAGAGATTCACGTTTGTTGGCCGTAGCCGCTCGTCCCTAGCGCCTTCCCACCTCGATGCTGGCAGATTATGTCTTGCCTCACGGTTTGACATACCGACTGAATCGGTGGCTACGTTGTCCCCGAAGCTTCGCACAGTGCCGTTACCAGCTCCGCACGTTCGGGTAGGGAACGGTTGGTGAAACAACCGGTTTCATCAGGAGTTTCCCCCTGCAAAACAGAAATACAGGCGACTTTCAGGTCGCACAGCCAAAGTGCCACTGATTGCCTTTTTTGGTTTGATGCATCTCAGGATCACGCTCGCCCGTTTTATTCTTGGTGGAACTGGGGGCTTCAATGATAGTGGCATCGATTAATGAGCCCGCTTTCAGCAAAACGCCGGCTTCCGATAGCCACTGGTTCACCTCATCAAAAACCTGCCGAGCCAGCCCGTGGCGTTCCAAAAGATGGCGGAAGTTCAGGATGGTGGTGTGATCGGGGATGACTTTATCCAGTGACAATCGGGCAAACAGACGCATGGAAGCAATCTCATACAGCGCATCTTCCATGGCGGGGTCACTGAGGTTATACCACTGCTGCATACAGTGAATGCGAAGCATGGTAGACAAAGGGTACGGCCGACGGCCATTACCGGCTTTGGGATAGTGAGGCTCGATAACGGCTTCGAGACGTGCCCATGGAATCAGCTTGTCCATTCGACCCAGGAATTTTTCCTTGCGGGTCTGACGGCGCTTGTTGCTGAACTCGCTGTCCGCGAATGTAAGTTGCTGATCCATCGGTGCGTCCTCAATCGTGAGCAGCGGGTATTATCCCATGCGGCGGACTTATTCGCAGCTTCCTTAGGCAGGACGTCGAAATGGTGCATAAATGCAGGTGTTACTCTCAAGCCAGTTCAGAGTACGCCTATTATTGAGCCAGTGACAGTTTTATTTAACTTATTTCAATTAAAGGCTGCAACCTTATATTTAACTGCAGCCTTTTCAATCGCTTAACGTTATTTAGGCCGGCACACCTGATCGCCATAGTAGTTGTTGCTGTAATTGCAGTCAGGGCATGCCTGTTCGGTCACGGGTACAGCGGCAACCGCAGCCGGGCGTGATGAATACTCAAAGGATGAAACGATGTAGCGGGCAACGTCAGTCATGTCGAGTGCTCCTTGGGTGTCAGATGCAACCAGATTACCCCCTGACGATTGTTTGTTGAAATTTATTGTTTTTAGAATATCAATTGCCTATAGCTATATAAGTAAATCCTGTCCAGCCACACCGTCTGATCGAAATTCACACAGTGGATAAAACAGATAACAGGATACTCCACAGGCACGCACATCACTGTCCACAGCATTCCAAACTTCTGGTCAGAAACTCCGTCAGGGTTGACATCCATATTGTGCATCAAAACGATCACCCCCTGATCAGTTTTACAGATCCCGTACTGCAAGGGCTTAAGGGCGATGTTTGGACCCGTTGTGCCGAGGTTTTCCACAGAACTGTTCAGGGGTTCTGGGGATGGTTTTCACAGAATTAATTTTTCTTCGACTGAGGCGGTGGGGAGAACTGAAAAGATATGCACAGCAATGGATGGTTTGGTGGGTGTGCATAACTGGTGCTTTGGGAAGACATAGTGCGTATCGACAAGACATACTGGTAACATGATTTTCTGAGACTCGGATGGAGCCCTGCTATGCCAAGGAAAGACTGGACACCAGAACAGGTAAAACTGGCTTTTCATCTCTACTGCCAACTCCCCTACGGACGTCTGCACCGCAGCAACCCAGAGATCATCGCTCTGGCCAACCTGATGGGCCGCTCGGCGAACTCGGTCGCCATGAAACTGTGCAACCTCGCCAGTCTCGATCCGGCGATCACCGCATCAGGCCGCAAAGGTCTGTCAGGTGCCTCAAAACTGGACCGAGCCATCTGGGACGAATTTCATGCCGATTGGGAGGGACTGGTATTGGAAAGCAGCCGAATAAAAGCCGAGCTGGAACAGACCTCAGGCGATACAACGGAAACTGAATCCGCCAGTGAGGAACTGATAGACGACTTTACAGGCGAAACCCGCAGTCAAATCGTGCAGCAACGCATCAAGCAGTCGTTTTTCCGCCGCGCTGTGCTGTCGAGTTATCACCACCGCTGCTGCATCACCGGCCTCTCGGAACCACGCCTACTGATCGCCAGCCATATCGTCCCTTGGAGTCAAGACAAAACCAACCGACTCAACCCCAGCAATGGGCTTTGCCTATCTGCGCTATATGATCGGGCCTTTGATCAGGGATTGATGACGTTTGATGAGGATTGGCGGGTTGTGCTGTCGGCCCAACTCAAACAGCCAGAGCCTGCCATGCAGCGCTTTTTCCAGGCGGTCGAGGGGCAAAAGATTGTGATGCCTGAGCGGTTTAGTCCTGATCCCGGATTGATGCAGCAGCATAGGGATCAGATTTTTGTGGGAGGGAGACTGATCTGATGGACATGGGGTTTGTTCTGCTTTGCGCACATAGCGGACGTTGGTGATGATCAGCCAGTCGTTCCGCGCACCACAGCACCTGTGGGCAAGCTACTTTGAATTTCTGTGATTACATACAGTGTATTGAGGGTCATGTGCCTTGAGTGCTTGTTTTGTTACTTTGCTGTGCTCATTTGTGACTGGCAACAGGCAGGAAAATCGTTCAATATCAGGAAACTATGGACTGGCCGTTGCGGGATAACGCGCACGGCAAAACTGCAAAACGCGCATGCTCGTTTTCACCGGAAGAGAATGACTGTGATATCTCGATTTATCTCTTCTCTTCAAGTGGTTAGGACAGCTCTCCCAGTCTTTGGCTGGGAGCAAAAACGCGCATGCGCAGTATTAAAATGTTATGTTGCAACTCAAGTAAGGAGTACACATGGGAATTGGCTCTACTTTAATGGTTGAGCTTGCAGAGCAAGAATACCAAGAGAATAAAGAGGAATGGATTAGAAGTCATCTGACCGATCCTGACGCTGGCGAATACTCTCAAGAGTGGCTGAGGCTTTCAGCTCAATACGACGAAGAAGCTGCTTCTGATAACTACGATTCATATGAATTCGAAGATTGGGATGTTGCAGGTAAATCTAGGCTTGAAATATTCGATGAAACAATTGAAGCTTCCTCAGAGCTCCTAGAGGTTGAATTTTCGAAACTTGCAGCACGCAATGTTTTAGTAATGCTTCATGGGCATATAGTTGCGGCCATTGAAGCATATTTGGCTTCCACATTCATAGATAGAGCACTTTCTTCAGATTATTATTTAAGGCGGCTTGTTGAAAACGACCCTGAATTTGCCAAGAGAAAATTCACTCTGAAAGAAATATTTACGAAACAGGAAGAACTAAGAAATGATGCAAGCCAATATCTTAGATGTGTCATATTTCACAACATAGATAAAGTGAATTTGTTATATAAATCCGTTTTGGATGTTGATATTGGGGATGTTAAATGGCTATATCAGGCTGTATCTCTGAGGCATCATTGTGTTCATCGGGCTGGCTATGACAAAGATGGAAATGAAGTTGATTTAACTATTCAAAACATAAGGGATCTGATTTCTAGTTGCAGTGATTTAGTTCATGAAATTGAATCATCAGTCATGTCGCTTCCAGAGGACGGCGATTTTTTCTGGAAAACATAACAAAGCCAAGCAGCATCGCCAGAAAAGCTGGCTGGACCTCGCTAAACTCGGCCGCTGTTGGCGGCGTTACGAAGATTAGGGACAGAGTATGCAGAAACCGACGATATTCATAAGTCATTCTTCTTTAGACAAGGAGCTGATTGGGCAAATCAAAGATTTGGTCAGCGATCGTACCTCAGGTACCGTTGATCTTTTTCAATCAAGCGACGGCGAAAGCATTCCCTTTGGCAATAATTGGATTCACCAAGTCGAAGAAAATCTTAATAAATCCAAGATAATGCTTGTTTTCGTCTCGCCAAGATCGGCAGTGTCTAGCTGGATTTATTTTGAGGCTGGCTTCGCTTATTCGAAGGGGGTCAAAGTTATTCCTATCGGGATAGATGGCGTCGATATAGGGAGCTTAAAGCCACCATTAAACTTACTTCAAGGGTTCAACATCACAAGTGCTGAGGGCCTAAACAATATTATTGCCGTTTTGAATCGAGAGTTCGATTGCAGTTATCCTGAATCGTTCTCTGAAGAGGATTTTGAGCGGTTGTTGGCCTTTAGCTTTGGCCGCCAGGAAGTAAAAGATGAAGTGCTTAATATAATAGACCACGTGAAAATCGTATTTCCGCAGAAGATGAAGCTTGACGGGAAAGATATATATATCGTCGATGATTCCCTCGGCAAGGTTGAGCAAGTTTTGGTCGAAAGCGATATCGATTTCAGGGTCGCGGATAAAAATACAATACATACACATGGTGCAATCATCAGCTATAAAGAGGGTGATGGAGTTGGTTCTGGTGTATCCTTCGTGTTAGATCCTTATTGCCTTAAGTTAAACGAAAAGTTGGTTAACAACCTCATTTCTATTCTTTACCCGGCGCAAGCAGTCGATAAGCATTGGGTCAATGTATTCTTCGAAGCCGATGCGTCAGTATTAACACAAGACTTCAAAGTGTCCTCCAAGCTACATATTTGTGGATTCTCAATGTCTGATTTGAATGGCAGAATGCACAAATATCAATCTATTGACTTTGCCTTAGATCCGCCCCCAGAAAGAGGCCGAAATTTTGGTTATGACCGAGAGAATCTTCGGGTTGTTTACAATGCGGGACATTTTGACGCAAAACTGTTATTTTCATTAGTAGAAGAATTGGTTAGAGCAGGCATTGTAGTACCGGCTAGGAATTCGTAACAATAGGCTGCACAGCGACCGATTTTCCGCCGCTTCGCGGCTCCAAACCGGCGCGTGAGCCGGGCGTTAATGGTCGCGTACATTTATTAGAAGTTACTCAAGGTCTGCAATGGGCCAACATCGGGATTCCTGGCAAATGAATCAGGGTCTGCTCGTCGGGGTAGCCCGTTCATATCCATTATGATGAGCCCATCCTGAGCCCGATACGCCGACCATCCGATAGTGTCCACCTATTTTTAAGTGGACACTTTTGATTCATTAGACCGACGGTGTGTGGTTGATGTCGTGCTTTTGGTCTGCGCAGAGCCTGCCCAGACAGCCAAAGCGCCATAGTGCACCATACCATGAGGATCGCCAGGTCAGGAGGCCCGCCACCAGTACGGCGGCAAGCTGAATAAGTCCTATCCAGACTATGATGGCGATGGATAATTGCCAAGTTGTGGTACAGACCCAAAGGGCCGCCAAGAGGTGCAGGCAGGCTACCGCTTGGAACAGGTACCGGCGTCGGCCGGGTTTTTGACACCGGCCGTACACCGCTTGGTAATGACCGTCGATGGCCATCGCAAACTGAACAAACCCCAGAAAAGTCAGGATAAAGGCGAGTATTATCATACCGTACTTCCTCTGGTTGCTATTGGTGCTCTGGAGTTGTTGTGGTGGTTACCGCCTTCGCCGTTTTTGATGCGTTTGAGTGTATGCTGTCGTACCCAGAAGGCAGACATGAGTAATCCAAAACCGGTTATAAGCGCGATCAGATCGAAGCCGATTCTTGGCCAGTCATGAGCTACCAGTCCAGCCCAGAGTCCTACGGGTGAGGTGAGTCCATCCAGGATGGGTATACAGATAAACAGAGTGGCCGCCAAGCTCAGCTGAATAAACCAGCCGTGCTGTTTACGTGCCAAATATGCATGAAGCAGAGTCAACAGCCAGGTCAGGAAGAACACGCGTATTTCCCAAAGATCACGAGACTCCATATCTGCTGGCAGCAAGCGATTTGCCCAAAAATAGCTGCCGATGGCGACCATCAAACCGGCAATGGCAGTAAGATTAAGCATGCTGACCAGTTCATACCCCACTGACCCCGCCTGCTTTCGAGTACGCTTGACCACCCATAAAACGGCACCGGTTGCGACCATGGCACTGCCGAGTATGCCTGCGATGAAAAACAGCATACGGGTGATCACATCGGCAAAACGAGCTTCGTGCGTAACCTTCAATACAATGAACACGGCGGTCGCCAAAGAGCTCGCCATCGACTGCACGGCTGTATCACCCGGGCTCGCATCATTTTGCCGGTTGCCATTCAGGTCATAGTGCAGCTGGCGCCCGGTGCGTCCGCCGAACAGGCTGTCACGTGTGGCGCTGGTCACCTGAATGCGGGCATTGGCTGTCATCGGGTGTTGTATGTTGAGACTCGCAACAGGCCCGCCAAACAGCTGCTCGGCATCGGCGAGAATGCCGGCCAAATCCGGCTTCACTGCTGCTGGCCTTGTGTGCGTTGAAGTGTTGATGTGCTCAAGCTGGCTAGGCGCAACCGTGGTTGGGCGTCCTCCGTTCTGAGTGCCCGGGTTGCTGTTCCAGAACAGCAGCGTCGATGACAGGAGCACCAGTCCCGAGAACGTGATCATGATGTGGAAGGGAAGAGCCAGTACACTGCCGATGACATGCCCGTCGATCCAGGACACAGTCCGTTTGCGGGGGCGGAAGGTGAAAAAGTCACTGAAGATCTTGCGGTGCATGATGACACCACTGATGATAGCGACCAGCATCAGCATACTGGCTACACCGACGATAGTTCGCCCCACATCCCGTGGCATGGCGTAGAGTTCAAAGTGAAAATCATAAAGGAAATTGCCGCCGGCGGTTTCACGCAGCGCCAGCACTTCACCGTTTGATGCATTGATGAGTGCGCGAGGTCCCCGTCGACGCTCCTCGGCTTCACCTTCGGCGACCCAAGATACCCCTGTTTTGGGGTTCCGCTCTGATGGCAAGCTGACGCTCCAGCTTTTCCCCCAGGGTGCCAGCAGTGTTAATCGATCCCATGCACTATCGGCTGCAGTCACGGTATCAACCTTGTTGGCAATGTGGCCTTCGGGCTGCATCCAGTGAGTGATTTCAGTGCGATAAAATGAAAGTGTGCCGGTGACGAAGACGGCAAACAGCAGCCAAATCAGGATCAGACTGCTCCAGGTGTGTAGCCAGGTCATGGATTGGCGAAAAGGCCCTTTCATGCGGTTGCTCCTCCCTGAATGGCAAACCAACCTGCCCAAAGCACTGCATTGCCGGCAGCAATGGCGAAAGCAGTTTTCAGATGGCTGCGGAAGCCGAATGCGGCCAGAATCAGCAACAGGTAGATTAGAAAAAAGCTGATATTGACCAGAAATCGATGGTCACGAGGTTCCAGGTTGGCAAAATACGCCAGCCACAGGCTGATAACAGCGGCCAGAGCATAACCACCCACTGCGGCACTCACCACGCGCGTGGTAAGCAGTAGTTGTTCCTTCAATATTGCGTACTCCGTAATCGCCTTCAGCTTGGTGAGTGTGGACTGATGGACGATATTTCAGTTGGACGGTGCTGAGTGATATTCTGTGAGGACTTGTTCCAGCCAGCGGTTAATTCTGTTGTCTGTCTGCTCCGGTTGAGTGTCTTCATCTAGGGCCAGTCCGTAGAAGGCTTTGCCATCCGGTGTCAGTGCGCGTGAGGCTTCGAAGGTATAGCCTTCAGTGGGCCAGAGTCCGACAAAGCGAGCGCCGGCAGTTGCCAGGCGTTCATGCAACCAACCTACGGCATCAAGGAAAAACTCACCGTAGCCAAGCTGGTCGCCAAGGCCATAGAGGGCCAGGGTTTTTTCCTGTACCGGGAAGGCCGCAATTTCCTCGTCCAGCTCCTCCCAGTCCTGCTGAATACCACCGAAATCCCAGGTCGGTATGCCCATGATGATGAGGTCGTAATCTGCGATCAGATCAGTGGTCACCTCATTGATGTTAATCACCTCAGGTGTCAGCCCGTGGACTTCGAGTGTAGATGACATACGATAGGCCACATCTTCGGTATTGCCGGTGTCCGTGCCAAAAATAATGGCTGTAAAAGGGAGTGCGCTCATGTCCAGACTCCATAAAGCGGGATTTTGGGGATAGGTATATAAGGGTGCCTGCAGCGGGAGCCCGAAGGGGTAGACTCATGGCTGCAGGCGGTTGAATCCGTGTGGGATTCCACACTTAGAAATCGACAGTTAATCCCATGTTGAGACGACGACCATCCAGGACGACCCCGTAGTCATCGTTGGTGACCTCCTTGTCGAGCAGGTTGTATACACCTGCCTTCACACGGGCAGAGGGTGTCAGTTGATACACCAGGCCGGCATCGACAAAACCATAGCCAGGCGTGCCATCGGACATGCTGGTGCGGCCCATGTAATCGGTGGTTTTGCCACGGTAGTTACCTTGCATCCACAGGTTCAACTGCTCAGACTGCTGCCAATCCAGACTGGCGTTGAACATGTGCTTGGGTATTTTGTTCAGAGGCTCGCCTTTGAACTCACCGGTTTTCTGCTCCGAGTCGGTGTAGGTGTAGCTGGTACTGAGTCCCAGTGTAGGTGTTAGCTCATAATCCAGTGTCACCTCAATGCCGTGCATCTCTGCTTCATCAATGTTTTTGCGAGTACTGAGGAAGTTATAGTTGTTGCCCTCGTAGGCACAAACCCAGGTTGATGGATCGTTGCGGTCCCCGTTGGGAGATGTACAGAAGCGGTCCTCAGCAATTTTGTCTTTGTAATTGGTGTGAAACAGCATCAGACTGGTGTTGAGCCCTGTTGTCATACTGTCAAATACAAATCCCATTTCGTAGCTGACACTTTTTTCAGGCTCAAGATCTGGGTTGCCGATAATCAGGGCGCGGGGATGAGGCGCTGGTGAGCCACCGCCGCCGGTACCCCGCCCAAACCCTGCCGTTGCTTCAGCCAGTCCAGGTTGTTTGTAGCCAGTGGAAATACCGCCTTTCAACGCCCACTCCGGTGTTAGGCGGTAATTGGCGTAGATGCGGGGTGAAAGGTGGCCACCAAAAAGTTCGTCATCGTTGTAGCGCAAACCGGTTGTCAGATTGAGTTTATCAGTGAGCGACCAGTCTACCTCAGTAAAAACGGCCGCAATCCAGCGATCAACGTTCCTTACGGCGCCTGGAACATTGGATGTGAGCAGGCCATTGGTCTCGTCAGTAAAATCCTCGATTTTGTACTGGCCACCAAAGGTGAGTGTATGGGCCCCCATGAAATACGTTGCTTGGGAGTTAAGAGTGGTTACTTCTTCCTTTTTTTCCCGGTCTTGAACCAGTTCAGAAATATCCTGTTGCAGGAAGGTGCTCAGGAAGAGATTGCCATAGCGGCTATCATGAGAAAGCACGTACACATCCTTGTCATAAGTACGTGTTGACCCAGTTTCCGTGCCAGCGACGCTTTTGCCAGGTGTTGTGGTGCTTTCCAGACGTGAAGAATCATAGCTAAAGGCAAATTCGTTCTGCTCATTCGGCGTCAGGAACAACTTGATACCACCTTGCTTGCGCGATGTATCCGGCTTACTTGCCGCCCCGTCGCCACCACCAGCAAAATCACTTTCATCCAAACCCAGCCAACTGCCATTCACCTGAGCGCTGAGAATACCTGGCAGAAGTGCACCAGCAGCGTACAAGTTGACCTGCTGCTCATCGTTGCTGAGGTCATTCATAGACTTGGTGTACTCTGTACTCAGTGTGCCTGACCACTGCTCACCGCCGCGACGCGTAATGATATTAATTACGCCACCCATGGCTTCAGAGCCATAGAGGGATGACATGGGACCGCGAATTACTTCAATTCTATCGATCATGGAAATAGGCGGCAGTGCGATTTGTTTGCCACCATCAGAGCCGTTGGTATTCACCGCACGGCCGGCTGAAATCGGTTTCCCATCAATCAGGTAAAGTGTGTAGCTGTCGTCCATCCCACGGATACTGATGTCCTGCATGTTGCCGCCGCCTGTCACATAGAGGCCTGGGATGTTCTTTACAGCATCCACAATGCTGTTATACGACTTCTTTTCCAGTTCTTCCCGGGAAATCACGGAAATACTTGCAGGCGCATCCATGATGTTCTGCTCGAAGCCAGCCGCAGTAACAACAACCTTTTCTTGGTCGACGGGCTCAGCTGCCTGTGTTGAAACACTGATGGCTGCAGCTACCGCAACAGTCAGTAAATGTGGAGGGAAGCGATACATACTCTTTCCTTAATACAATATTGAGAATGGTTATCGATACGGGTGAATACTACAGTTACTGATAATTATTTGCATATGTTAATGAATATATTTACATAACTTTATACTTCGTTCTGGAACTCATGAGTGCTCATGTTTCTTAGGAGGTAGATGGTGTTTCATTGTATGAGACTGTGTTGCTGGGGAACGACCTGCCGTCAGGGTCAGCCCTGAAACAAGGCCCAAACATTCCAGTTGCGATAAGGTGAGCCAGCAGCTTGCTATGTACCCCATGAATCATTCGGTTGCCGTGGTATCCTCTTTGGATTTAGTATCTGTATTCAGACATAAGGAAGTGCCGCCCTGCCCAGCTGCTTTGTGTTTCTCAGTCACTCACATTAGAATATGCAAAACGGCTAATACATAATCCAACGCAACAGTCACGCCGTGACTAATCAACTCGGTTCATTACTTTACCAAGCAGGAGCTTACTGTGCTGTCACAACGCTACACCCGTCTGGTCACCACACTACTGATGTCGATGGTCATGGTTACCCTGATGACGTTTGTGATCACCGCCATCAACACCGGTTTCACCGAAGGCTTCTCGTCACGTTGGGGCATGGCGATTCTGATTGCCTGGCCGATCGCGTTTCCGCTGATTTATGTGCTGCCCAAGCGCATGCAGATGCTGGCCGGTCGGATTTGCAGCCTGCCTCATTAAATCAGTGTACTGAGTTTGCCCCTCGAGCCTGCACCTTGCAGGCTTTTGTCCCCTTGGCACAGCCTAAGGAAGCTACGAATAAGTCCGATCCAAGGCTCTGAAATGTCGTTATCACCGCCTCAGAGGCGAAAATTCAACACTTTTAACCCTTTTTAACCAGCTGCAATCACCTTTTCAGGCAGTGCAGGCAGATTA
>ERZ1673962.1406-NODE-1406-length-11507-cov-6.120678_pt1 | contig 11507 bp, 12 predicted proteins | sample MGYA00580188_ERZ1673962 | MGnify/ENA primary metagenome ERZ1673962 (study PRJEB41334, sample SAMN05608104) | rock metagenome | biome: terrestrial subsurface; feature: shale formation; material: shale | place: USA: Pennsylvania ... | reverse complement strand
TGAACAAGGGAGTATATAAAAAATATAGACTCATCAATATTTAAAAAAATAGAAGACTTATGAATTAAAAATCTTTTAGACTTAGATGCTCCTGATTTTATAAAAAAAGATTTAAAAGAAACACTTTTGAATACTGATAATAAATTAGAATTATTAATAATTGATTGTGCAAAAAAATATGCATGATTAAATGAATGTAATATTAATTCAAAAATTTATGAGGATATATATGAGGTTCCTTTATCTGAAATAAATAGCTTTTTAGATGAAAATAGAAATAAATTATTCAGTTTAAATATACTTTTAGATAATGATGATTACAAAAAATATTTATCACATATAAGGAGATTAAGTCACTCAATGAGATGGAGCTGACAAACAAGAATATTTCCAATTTCTGTTATGTCACACCTAGTTATAATAACATACATAGCATATGTTATATGAATGATTGAAAATAATAATTGAAATAACTATTCAATTGAAGAATTATTGCTTAGAACTATTTATCATGATATTCCAGAGGCTATAACAGGTGATATAATTACTCCTACAAAAAAGTCAGTAGATTGATTTGTAGAGGTTTTAGAAAAAGTAGAAATAAAAATGATGGATGATTATATGTTTTCTTACGTAGATAATGATTATAGGTCAAATGTTTTTGAATACATGTTAAATCCTTTTGATTGAGAAATTTGAAAAATAGCTAAACATGCAGATATTTATTCTGCTTTATTGGAATCAAAAATTGAAAGAAATTATTGATGAAAAAACTTTTCTCAAATATATAGAAATATAAAAAAAATATTAAATAAAATAGATACATCTAGTATGGATTATATGCTTAAGCATGTAATTGATAACTTTGATGAAAAAATTGATGATATACACTTAAAAAAATAATTAAAATGGATACTTATAATAAATTTTTAAAATATTATGATGAAATAGTTAGGGGTGTTAATTCTCCCTTGGAAGATGAGGTTGAATTTTTGGTTGAAGATTGTATAAAAGAATATAAACCTGACGCTAAAACTATTTTAGAAGCTGCTTGTTGAACTTGAACGGTTGCATTAGAATTAAAAAATAAATGATATAATATATCTTGATTTGATATAAATGATAAAGCTTTAGATATTGCTAAACAAAAATTGTGAGACAAAAATATCTTTAAAGCTGATATGGTTAATTTTGATTTAAATAAAACATATGATGTTGTTTTATGTAATTATAATTCAATATGTCATCTTCTTGATTGGAATGATTGGGTTTCATTTTTCTCAAATGTATATAATCATTTAGATAAAGGATGAATATTTATTTTTGATATAAATACATTGTATGAATTTGAAAATATAACTAAAGAATTCGCTCAATTTTATACATTTTGAGAAGATGTTGTATGTTTAGAAATGTTTAAAAAAACTTGATATTTTGAATGGTTAGTAAAAATATTTAATCATATAGATTGAGATAATTTTAAACTAACAAAAGAGGTTGTTAAAGAAAACTCTTTCTCTATTTCAAAAATAGAAAATGAGTTAAAACTGAAATGATTTGAATTAAAAGAAAAAATAGATTACCATTATTGAGAGGTTTCTGCTGAAAGTGAGAGAGTTTATTTTATTTGTATAAAAAAATAATATGGATGTTTCTTTAATATTAAACCTATTATTATCAATAGGATTATGAGCATTAGTATGAATGGAGAGGTGAATAAGTGATAAAATAAAATCTATAAATAAATCTTCTATTAGTTTTTGAGATATAAGAACATTTGCATTGATTTCTTTGTTGTGAGCTTTAAGTACATGGTTTTGAATAAATTTGTGAATTTTATCTCTTATTTATATAACTTTTTTTATAGTTTCAATTTTTATAGCTATATATTATATCTATACGGTATTTAAAGAAAAACAGTTTTGATTAACTACTGAACTATCAGCGATAATAACTTTTTTTCTATGAATGTTTATTATGATATGATATTCACAAGTTGCAATTATCTTATCAATAGTTTTAACATTTTTATTATCATCTAAGTGATATCTTGATATATTATTACAAAAAATTAGTAAGCAAGAGTTAAACAATACAATAAAATTTGCTGTAATATCTATTGTTATTTTACCTTTATTACCTAATTCAAAATTTTCAATATCAGATATATTATATTATATAGGATATAATAATGAAATAAATAACTCTATATTAAACCTAGATTTTTTAAATCCTTATGGTATTTGGTTTTTTGTTGTTCTGATGTCATGAATATCATATGCTTGATATATAATGAGTAAACTTATTTGAGAAAAATGAAGTATATTAGCTTCTTGAGCAATTGGTGGACTTGTTTCAAGTACAGCAGTAACAGCTGCTATGTCAGAATCAAGTAAAAAAGATATAAAAAATAGATCTATGTATGTAGTTTCGACTTTGCTTGCATCAACAATTATGTTTGTTAGGGTTATACTAATAGTTTTATTTTTTAATATAAATATGGTTTCTACAATAATATATCCAAGTGTTTTTATGCTTATATGAATGCTTGCTTATATGATTTATTTTTATTATAGTTCAAAAAATAAAGAACTTCATGTTGATAATTTAAATTTTGAAGAAAAAAAATATAAAAGTCCATTTAGTATTGCTCCAGCTTTAAAGTTTGCATGATTTGTTCTTTTTATAAAGTTTATTGCTTGAGTTTGATCTTTGTATAAAGATGTATGGGGTGATTATTTTTTCTATGCTCTTTGAATAATATCATGATTAGCAGATGTTGATGCTATAAGTCAAACTATGGCAGTTGATGCTTTTGATGGAAAAGTTTGATTAGAATTAGCAGCTATTACTATAATAATAGCTGTAATATCAAATAATTTAGTTAAATGATCTATTTCATTAAAATTTTGAGAAAGAAAATATTGAATTTCTGTTATGCTTTGATTTGTTATTTCAATGCTTATGTGAATTTTTGGTATGTTTTTCCTAAAATTATTATAAAAAAGCTTGGTTAATTAACCAAGCTTTTTTATAATAATTGTTTTATTTTGATTTAGATTATATATTAGTTATACTTATGTAAAATAATTTTTAAGTTAATTAAATGAAATACGTATTATCTACTATAGCATGAGTTGAAAGTATTGCTAAAAAAGAAATTGAAAGAGTATGATGAAAAATAGAAGAAACAACTGACAGATTGGTTACTTTTTCTTGATGAATAGAATTAATCCCTAGAGTTAATCTATGGTCAAGAGTATGAAACAAAATGTATTTATTACTTGCTGAAAAAGAATGAGTAAAAGATTTTGATAGCTTATTTGATATAGTTAATTCTATTTCTTGGAAGGCTTATTTTAAAAAAGATTTTCCCATAGTTGTTAAGTCAACAAGTATAAGAAGTGAACTTTTTGCTGAAAGAACAATTCAAAGTATTTCAAAAAAAGCAATAATAAAATCTAGAGTTTGAGCTAACTGAACAATAAATGAAGATTCTACATTAGAAAAGATGGAAATTCTTATCTTGTTTATTGATAATAAATTAAGGGTACTTTTAAATACCAGTTGAAAAGCTCTTCATATGAGATGATATAGAGAAAAATCATGAGATGCTCCTATAAAAGAATCTTTGGCCGCAGCTTTGGTTTTATTATCAGGTTGGAAATTCAAAGAACCATTTTATGACTTTTTCTGTTGAAGTGGTACTGTTTGAATAGAAGCTTTAATGATAGCTAAAAATATTGCTCCATGATTAAAAAGAAAATTTGCTTTTGAAAAATTTGGGATTGTTAATAGTGAGATTACTGAAAATGAAAGACATGATGCTAGAAAAAAAGAGTTCAATTGAGAATATACAATTAGATGTAGTGATATAGATCCTGAAATGGTAGAATTGGCTAAACAAAACTCTATAATTGCTTGATTATGATGAGAAATTAATTTTGAAGTAAAAGATTTTAGAGATGTTTTATCAAAAGAATTATATGGTACTTTAGTCTCTAATCCACCTTATGGAGATAGATTAAAAGATGATGATTTAAAATGAATATACAATAATATAGATAAAATATTTAGAGTAAATCCTGCTTTGAATTGATGAATTATATCTAGTTATTTAGAGTTTGATAGTATTATTAATAATCCTAAAACTTATAAAAAAAGAAAATTATATAACTGAGGTGAATTATGTTACTTTTGGAAAAAAAATAATAAATAATATATGAATAAAATATGAAGGCTTATGCCTAATGAATTTTATGAATATTTGAATTCATGAAAATATATTTTAATTGATTTTAGAACTCCTGAAGAAAAAATATATTATTGATATATAGAAAACACTGATTTATTTATTGATGTTTATAGAAAAGATATAGTTGAAAAAATACTTTCCTTAGATAAAAACAAGTCTTATTTAATATATTGTTTTCACTGAAATAGGACACAATGAGTTCTGGATTTTATGGAAAAAAATTGATTTAAAGAAGTTTATGATCTAATTTGATGAATAGAATATCGGGAAAACTATAACCATAAACTTTTAAAAGATTAAAACTTGATTTTATTTAAAAACATATATAATCAATTAGTCAAACTAAAAAAAGGAGTGTGGCAGTGTATAATATTATCACCTTGGACCATAGCACAGCAGGTGTGCCTGAAGATGGCTTTGGTGTCGATGATAATGGTAACTTTTTTGTTGCTATATCAAAAATGGGCTTTATTAAAAATAAAGATTCTTTAATTTTTTTATTTGTTAATGACAAAATTGTTGTTACTTATGCTAAAATTAAAAAATCAAGAACATACAAAGCTGATAAATTTCGTTCTATAAAAAGGCAAGCTAAGGATTCTTATGATATAATGGTTCTTGAAAGAATTGTTGAATATCATTTGATGTTTCTAGGTAGGTCTAAGAGAAGAAAAAATCTTGAAGTTTATCTTTCACGTGTTCATGTGAATAGAATAATTTCAAATATTCTTTCTCGTATTTATAAACATGTTGGAGCTTATTATGACAAAAGCAGTGTAAATTTAAAAAGACATAAGTATCAGGATTTTTATCTGAGGGTAAAAGATGCTGGATTTATGTGAAAAATAAAAGACAAAAAGTTTTTAAACTTTTTGTCTTTTTTATTTAACTATACTCTAGTAGTATTATCTCAGTCATTTTCAACTTCAGCATCTTGTACTCAGTCATCACCTTGGTTTTGTTGAGTTCATGCATTATATTTCATATATATTTTTATATTTTAGTAAAAAGTTTTAAAGAAAATTATTTTTTTTAATATAATTTTAATATATTATAAGTATAATAATAAACTAATTAGATTTTATTGCTTTTTAATTATAATTAATATGGATGATATAAAATTTCATGAATGATCTAATTGATATTATTTTCCTTGAGATGTTATAAAAACATTAGAAAATATTTTATCTCTTTGTGGATGGAATGAAAGTGAAAAACAAATTTTTGTAAAATTATTTAAAGAAGAACAGAAAAATATAAATAATACAAACCTTTATATATTTGAAAAAAAATTAAAAGAAAAAATAAATAAGGAACAAATTAAATTTATTTTTCTTGGTAATACTGTTTTTGGTTCCTTATATGAACTTTTTTATAGTGTAGATATAGTAGAAAAATATCGTAATGATTTTTTAAGTTCTAAGGAAAAGCAGGATTTAAATAAAGAATTTTGATTAAAAGATTAACTATAAAAAAAGTTAGAATTTTTTAAAATTCTAACTTTTTTATTTAACTATACTCTAGTAGTATTATCTCAGTCATTTTCAACTTCAGCATCTTGTACTCAGTCATCACCTTGGTTTTGTTGAGTTCAAGCATTATTTTCATTTCATCCTTGAGAATATAATTTTTGTCCAACTTTCATTAATTCATCAGTAAGTTCTTTTGTAGTATTTTCTAATTCTTCTTTTGAAGCATCAGTATTTTCTAATACTTTTTTAACTTTTTCCATTTTTTCTTCTATTGATTTTTTATCATCGTCTTCAATTTTATCTGCATTATCTTTTATCATTTTATCAGCTTGAGCTACAGTAGAATCAGCATTATTTCTAGCATCAACTAAATCTTTTTTCTTTTTATCTTCTTCTTTTTTAGCTTCAGCTTCTTTTACTAATGCATCAACTTCAGCTTCATCCATACCAGTAGAACCTTGTATTGTAATATGTTGTTCTTTACCAGTACCTTTATCTTTTGCAGTAACTTTTAATACACCATTTGCATCTATATCAAAGCTAACTTCAATTTGAGGAACTCATCTTGGAGCAGGAGCAATACCATCTAATACAAATTTACCTAATGATTTGTTATCAGCAGCCATTTCTCTTTCACCTTGTAATACATGAATTTCTACACTTGGTTGGTTGTCAACAGCTGTAGAGAATGTTTCAGTTTTATTTGCAGGTATAGTAGTATTTCTAGTAATCATTGCAGTTCTAATACCACCCATAGTTTCAATACCTAGAGTTAGAGGAGTAACATCTAGTAATAATACATCAGTTACATCTCAACCTATGATACCAGCTTGTACAGCAGCTCATAGAGCAACAGCTTCATCTGGGTTTACTCCAGAGTTTGGTTTTTTACCAAAAAATGCTTCAACTTTAGAGTATACTAATGGTACTCTAGTAGAACCTCATACTAATAAAATTTGGTCTAATTCGCTAGCTTTTAATCCAGCATCTTCTAATACTTTTCTACATGGTTCTAAACTTTTTTCTACTAAGTCTCAAATTAATTCTTCGAATTTAGTTCTTGAAATAGTCATCATTAAGTTTTTTGGTCCACTTGAATCAACTGTAATATAAGGTAAGTTTATATCATAGCTAGTAGTACTAGATAATTCTTTTTTAGCCTTTTCTGCTTCATCTCTTACTCTTTGTAATGCCATTGGATCATTCCATAAATCAATTCCTTGATCTTTTTTGAATTCTTCAATGATATAATCAGTAATTTTTTTATCAAAATCATCTCAACCTAAATGAGTATCACCATTTGTAGCTAATACTTCAAATGTACCTTCTTCAGATAATTCTAATATTGAAATATCAAAAGTACCTCAACCTAAATCGTAAACTGCAACTTTTTCATTTTTACCTTTACCAGCACCATAAGATAGGGCAGCAGCAGTAGGTTCATTTACTATTCTTTTTACTTCTAATCATGCTATTTTTCAAGCGTTAATAGTTGCTTGTCTTTGGTCGTCATTAAAGTATGCAGGAACAGTAATTACAGCTTCTTTAACCTCAGTACCTAAAAATTTTTCAGCATCTTCTTTTATTTTCATTAATACATGTGCACCAATTTCTTCTGGTCTAACTTCTTTTCCATCAAATTTAATTAATGCTTCACCATTTTTACCTTTTACAACTTCGTAAGGTACATTTTTGATTTCATCAGCTACTTCATCAAATTTTCTACCAATAAATCTTTTTGCAGAAAATATTGTACCAGCTGGATTTGTAATAGCTTGTCTTTTTGCAGGTGTACCTACAATAATGCTTCCGTCTTTGTGTGCTACTATTGAAGGAGTAGTTCTGTTTCATTCAGCATTTTGAATTACTTTAGCTTCTCATCATTCCATAAAAGCAACACATGAATTAGTTGTACCTAAGTCGATTCAAATAATTTTTCACATATATAATAAAATTAAGTTTTAAATTTTGTAATTTTTCAGTAGTCATTTTTATGACTTGATGAAATATTATCATTTTTTTTATATCTGTCAAAACTTTTTTAGCACTTTTTTATATAGAGTGCTAAAAATAAAAAATACAAAATTAAAACAGGGTATAAAACCCTGTTATTTTTGCAATGGTTAAGCTACTTCTTCACATTTATTTTTTTTCTTTTCTTGTGAATAAGTATTTATTTTAGATTGAATTTTAGACTTCAAATCACATTTTTTCTTTTTTAATTCACTCGTATTTGAGTATTGTCCTTTTTCATCAATTTCATTTGAAACTGATTTAAAATCATCTACCATTGCTGCAAAGTCATCATCTTGCTGAGCTACCTCCTCGATAATATCTGCATTTTCTTTTAAGAAATCCGACTTTCTCATTTTATTACTCCTTTTTTTATATTTCCTTACAAAGAATTTTATTCAATGTAAGTTTATTATTTATAATATTTTTTTTGCTTTAGTCAAATTTTGTTTTTTCTGATTTATATGTTATTATAATTAAAAGTTATTTATCTAACTATTTTTTTATGGAAAATTATGATTTAATAGAAAATAAGGCAGAAGAAGATTATAGTAATGAATTTGATAAATATGTTACATATTTAGAAAAAAAGAGAAATGAAATATGAAATATTATTGATAAATAGTTCTTTTGTGATTGACAAAGTATTATATGTGTATAAATTACATATATAATACTTTTTTATTTTGAATAAATATGTTGAAATTATCGACTTTTCCTTTTAATACTCTAAAGACTAGACCTAAAGTAAGTGATAATGTATCTACTTCTATATTATTGCAATGATCATATATAAGACAGGCTATGGCTTGAGCTTATGAATATTTACCAATGTGATATAGGGTTCTTAGAAATATTGAAAATATCGTTAGGGAAGAAATGGATAATGCGGGTTATCATGAAATGATAATGACTATATTAACTCCTAGAGATTTATGGGAAACTACTAATAGATGGGAAATTCCAGAATACTTTAAGGTTCCATGATGGGGAAATACTGAATATAGAATTTCTCCTACTAATGAAGAAAATGTAACTAATATTTTTAAAGAATATATACAATCATATAAAGATTTACCTACTTGTGTTTATCATATTCAAAAAAAATTCAGAAATGAAAAAAGAGCAAAATCTGGACTTTTGAGATGAAGAGAATTTTTAATGAAAGATGCCTATAGCTTTCATTCAAGTATTGAAGATTTTGAAAAATTTTATGAGGATGTAAAAGATGTCTATATGAGGGTTTTTGATAGATTGTGAATTGCAAATGATACTGTTATTGCTGATGCAGATGGTTGAGCTATTAGTGATAAAAATTCTCACGAATTTCAAACTTATGTTGATATAGGTGAGGATACTATTGTTAGTGATTCTTCAGGTTATTGTTATAATTTGGAATTGGCTTCTTGAGTAGCAGATGATAAAAATATTGATGACGAAGAATTAAAGATGGAGTATATAGATAGTGTTCCAGAAATTATTACTATGGAAAAAATGACTTCTTATTTTAATGCTCCTTCTTGGCAAATGCTAAAAACAGTAGTATATAAAACTGATTCATGAAAATATTTTTCTATAGTTATACGTTGAGATCTTGACGTTAATGAAATAAAAGTTAGAAAATTTGTTGCAAACAAATATAATGAATGATTTTCTCAAGCAAATGAGCAAGATTTAGAAAAATTATGAACAGTTAGATGATTTATTACTCCGATAAAAGAATCATGATTAGAAATGGATAATTATTGAGATGAATCATTAAAAACTGCTAAAAATTATTTTGGTTGAGCTAATGCTATAGCTAAATCTACAAAAAATGTAAATTTATCTGATCTAGATATTAAAGAATTTGCTGACTTTAATGAACCAAAAGAATGATTTACTTCTGTAAATGTTCCATGAGAAAAACTAGTTTTTAAAAAAGCTTGTGAAGTTTGAAATATATTTCATTTATGAGTTAAATATTCAGAACCTTTTGGATTATCATTTTTAGATGAAAATAATAAAATAAATAATAGAGTAGAAATGTGATGTTATGGTATAGGAGTATCTAGACTTATGTGAGTTTTAGCTGAATATTTTAAAACAGAAAATGGTATATCTTGGCCTGAAAATATAGCGCCATATAACTATTATATAATTGTAATTTGAGAAGATAATCTAGAAAAAGCCCAAGAAATAGCAAAAAAATTAGAATCTGAATGAAAATCAGTTATTTTAGACGATAGAATGTGAAAAAAAGTATGATTTGGTCAAAAGGCATGAGATTGTGAATTGTTCTGAATTCCTAACAGAATAGTTATATCTCCAAAAACTATTGAGCAATGATGATATGAATTAACAAAAAGAGGTGATGAATCTAAAATTGTTAAGTTTTAAAAAAAAACAAGTAGTTTAACTACTTGTTTTTTAAATTTTGCATTATTCTTTCATAAACAGTTTTTTGAATATCTTTTCAGTTTTTAAATTCCTTTATTATTGTATGTAATAATTCTTTATTTATTTTTAATAATATCAAATCTTCCAAAGCTTTTATAGAGGCAGTTCTATTTTCATCCGTAATCAATGCTATTTCTCAAAATATTTCTCAAGGATTTATTGTGTTTACTTCTTTTGAATCAATCTCTACAGAAGCTTTTCATTTTTGAATTATATATGCTTCATTATTAGAGCTTTCTCATTGATGAATTATATAATCTCATTTTTTTATGTTAATTCTTCTCGAATTATCTATAATTTTATTTATTAATTCTATATCTATTCATTGAAATAAATATATGTCTTTTAATTTTAGATTCATAATTATTTTGTAATAATTTTAAAATATATTATTATATTAGCATATAATTGAAAAAAATAAAAATATAAAATGATAAAGATAATAAGTTTTGTAGATAGTTTTAAACATTATGAAGAAGCTATAAAAGAATTCCAAAAAAGACTATGAAAAAGTGTTGATTTTATCAAGCTAAAGCCTAGTAAAAGAAAAAATACTAATGAAATAATTTTAGAAGAATCAAAAATATTAGCAGCATATTTAGAGAAGGAAAAGGGATATAAAGTTTTATTGTATATTAATTCTGACCAATTGGATACTATAGCTTTTCATAAATTAATAGAAAATAAGCAAATGACTTATTGAGATATTATTTTTATAATATGATGAGCTTATTGAGTTGAGGATAGTTTAATCTTACCTATGGTTGATAAAAAAATATCTTTTTCACCAATGACTTTTCCTCATGCACAAGCTATAATGATGTTATATGAACAAATATATAGAAGTTTTTGTATAAAAAAATGAACTAATTATCATCATTAATATTTGATAAAATATCAAAAACTAATAACATATACAAAAATGTTATTAGTTTTTTTGTCACTATTTTTTCTTTTTATCGTTAATAAATATGGAGGATTTAAAAATAATGGAGAAGTGTATATCTTGAGATTTAAAATATTTTTCAAAGATATATGATAAATATATAGATAAAATCTATAAGTTTGTTTATTTAAAAACATCAAATAAAGAACTATCAGAAGATATTGTTAGTGATGTTTTTATGAGTGCTATTAATAATATTAATAGCTTTAATGTTGATGATAGTAAATCTAGCCTTTCTGCTTGGTTATATCGTATTGCAAATAATAAAGTTATTGATTATTATAGATCAAATAAACAAAACTTAGATATATGTGATTATTTAGATTATTCAATTGATAATGATATAAATAAAGATATTGATAATAAAAATAAATTAAAAGAA
>ERZ1673962.1405-NODE-1405-length-11512-cov-9.470280_pt1 | contig 11512 bp, 10 predicted proteins | sample MGYA00580188_ERZ1673962 | MGnify/ENA primary metagenome ERZ1673962 (study PRJEB41334, sample SAMN05608104) | rock metagenome | biome: terrestrial subsurface; feature: shale formation; material: shale | place: USA: Pennsylvania ... | reverse complement strand
CTACATCGGTGCCAGTTCCCATAGCCACGCCGACATCCGCTGTTGCCAGGGCGGGTGCATCATTCACGCCATCACCGGCCATCACCACAATACGGCCTTCGTCTTTTAGCCGCTGAACAATCTTGCCCTTGTCTTCGGGCAGGACCTCCGCTTCCACTTCATCGATATGAAGCTTGCGGGCAACCGCCTCGGCCGAGGTGCGGTTATCGCCGGTCAGCATGACCACCCGGATGCCGTCTGCCTGCAGAGCGGAAATAGCCTCTTCCGTGGTCTCCTTGACAGGATCGGCGATGGCAAGCAAGCCGCAGATTTTGCCCTCCACTGCCACGAAAATAACCGTGGCGCCGTCCTTTCGGAGCTGGTCGGCCTCCTCTTCAAAGTCCGCCGTATCGACGTTTTCGGATTCCATCAGCAGGCGGTTACCAATCAGTACTTGCTGGCCATCAATCCTGCCCGTTACCCCTTTGCCGTTAGGAGAATCAAAGTCTTCAGCGTCCGGAAGCTTCAGCTCCATCGCCTTGGCTTTGTCGAGTATGGCGTGGGCCAGCGGGTGTTCGCTGCCCTTCTCCAGGCCACCGGCAAACCGCATCAGTTCCTCCTCGCTGGTTCCCTCGGCCGGAACAAGCCTGGTCACCTGGGGCTTGCCTTCGGTCAATGTGCCGGTTTTGTCCACCACCACGGTGTCGACCTTCTCCATGCGCTCCAGAGCTTCGGCATCGCGGATCAGGACACCGCTCTGGGCGCCCCGCCCGACGCCGACCATAATGGACATGGGCGTTGCCAGACCCAGGGCACAGGGGCAGGCAATGATCAGGACACTGACGGCCGCAATCAGGCCAAAGGCCATCGGCGGTGTCGGTCCGAAGAAGGACCAGGCAATAAACGCAATGATGGCGATCACAATCACGGCCGGCACAAAGTAGCTCGCCACCTTGTCTGCCAGCCCCTGTATGGGCGCGCGGCTGCGCTGGGCGCTGGCAACCATCTGCACAATCTGGGACAGCATGGTATCCCGGCCAACCTTGTCGGCCCGCATGATGAAACTGCCCTGCTGGTTGATGCTGCCGCCAATCACCTGGTCACCGGATTTCTTGCTGACCGCCAGGGGCTCCCCCGTCACCATGGATTCGTCCACATTGGAGCTACCTTCAAGTAGCTCGCCGTCCAGGGGCACCTTGTCTCCTGGGCGAACCCGCAGGCGGTCGCCAACCTTGACCTGATCCAGTGACACATCCGATTCGCCGCCATCCTCATCCAGCTTGCGGGCCGTGGCGGGTGCCAGATCAAGCAAGGCTTTGATGGCGCCGGAGGTTTTCTCCCGGGCCCGCAATTCCAGCACCTGCCCCAGCAACACCAACACGACAATGACTGCCGCTGCCTCGAAATACACGGCGACCGAGCCATCTTCCTGGCGAAACGCATCCGGGAAGATCTGGGGTGTCAGTGTTGCAACCAGGCTGTAGATCAACGCCACGCCGGTACCGATGGAAATCAGCGTGAACATGTTCAGGTTACGGCTGACCACCGATTTCCAGCCCCGGACAAAGAACGGCCAGCCACACCAGGCCACCACGGGGGTTGCAAGTACCAGTTGAATCCAGTTGGAGGTCTGTGGCGCCACGATGTGATCGAGCCCGGTCAAGTGGCCGCCCATCTCAAGGATCAGTACCGGCAAGGCCAGCACGAGGCCGACCCAGAACCGGCGTGTCATGTCTTTGAGTTCTTCGGAAGGGCCTTCCTCAAGGCTCACCTCTTCCGGCTCCAAAGCCATGCCACAGATCGGGCAATCTCCCGGCCCCTGCTGCCGAATTTCCGGATGCATGGGGCAGGTATACATGGTGCCCGGGGCTACGGGCGCTTCCGTCTTTGGCTCATCGCCAAGGTATTGTTCCGGTTTTTCGTCGAACTTGGATTGGCAATGCGACGAACAGAAGTACCAGGTTTTACCCTCATGCTGACTTCGATGCTCCGCCGTGTGCGGATCCACCGACATGCCGCACACCGGATCCTTCACCGTATGTTCGCCGGATTCCTTCTGCGCGTTGTCATTGTGATGTTGGTGATGGTGAGCGTGTTGATGTTCAGCCATTGCGATCTCCGGTCTTGTCCGCCGGCCACTCCGAAAATGCAAGGAAATAAAGCAAAGCAAGGTTGATAACTGGTATTAGGATCAACACCCCCAGCCAACCCGGATACCCGGTGCGCTGGCAAATACGCCAGACTGGAATGACGGCGATAATCGCAAGCACCAGCATCCACAGCCAGTGTCCTGCCCACATGGTATTACCGAACATATGACCATCCATCTTGTACACATCCTCGTGGCGTTAACTGTATTCAGTTATGGTGGTGAGCGTGCGAGTGCTCTCCTTTTGGAGGCTCAATTCCAGCTGTTGTCTTCAGGAAAACCTGTTCCGCAATGGCGATTGCTATCATCGTGACAACTGCCACGCCGATAACGAATGGATCGGTGTGTAGCTTGACCCAAACAAAGCCGCCAAGTGCGAGCAAATCCAGTAAAATGGCGGTGGCCGGAACCCAAACGTTGGCTTTTATGTCCCGGCGCAAATAACGCAATACCCCCCAGTGGATGGCAATATCCATAATCAGATAAAACACAATGCCGAGTGCCGCTATCCGAGAGAGGTCAAAGAAGGCCGTCAGAATCAGCCCCAAAACCACAGTGTAGACCAGCGTATGTTTTTGGATGCTGCCCGGCATGCCGAAATGCCTGTGGGGAACCAGCTTCATCTCAGTCAGCATTGCCAGCATGCGGGAGACAGCAAAAATGCTGGCCAGAATGCCTCCGGCTGTGGCCATTATGGCAATGGCCACCGTAAACCAGACACCGTATTCTCCCAGCGCAGGACGCGCAGCTGCAGCAAGGGAATAATCCTGAGTCGCGATAATTTCAGCCAGGGACAAATTGGCGGCGACAGCAAAGCCAACCAAGGTGTAAATCACCACACAGGCTGCAATGGAAATGATGATTGCGCGCCCGACGTTTCGCTTGGGGTCTTTCACTTCCGAGCCGCTGTTGGTAATCGTGGTAAAGCCTTTGAACGCCAGGATACCCAATGCGGTTGCACCGAAGAAATTGCCGACTGTTCCGGCCTCGCCGGTGTTCGAAAAATCGACGGAAATGCTTTTTGCAAGCCAGACACCAACGAGCCCGAAAATCAATATTCCGCCAATTTTCAGGATCCCGATGAAAGAGGCTACTCCCTGGATCATCCGGTTACCAAGCAGGTTGATCACGAACGCTACAAGGATCAGTGATACCCCAAGGATGGACACCATTAGCCCACTTTCGCCACCAAAAAGCTGCATCGTGTAAGATCCGAAGGTACGCGCCAGAAAGCTTTGGGCGATCACCATGGAAAAATACATCAGCAAGGCGTTGAACGCTGTGGGTAAACGGTTTCCGTAAGCCTTGTGCAAATACATACCAATGCCGCCGGCCGACGGATAGGCATTAGAGATCTTGATGTAGGAGTAGGCGCTGAAGCTGACAATGACAGCCGCTGCCAGAAAGGCCAGAGGGAATAGAGCGCCCGTCATCTGAGCCATTTGCCCGGTTAAAGCAAAAATACCGGCGCCAATCATGACGCCGGTACCCAACATGACAGTTCCAGACAGCGACAGGCTGCCCTCCTGGTAATGAGTCGATCGATCTTCTTCCGTGCTCATCATCTCCCCATCATTTCTTCATTGGCGGAATTTTGGAGCAGCAAAAGGGCTTGTGTTTGGCATTGGCACGGACGTTTTCATCAGTGAACCGGTACCAGGCCAGTTTTCTTCTTAGCCACCAGCTGTTTGTCAGCCACCCTCCATGGGCCTTGATTGCGTCCAGAAGCTCCTCCGTGGACCAGTGGGTTCCGTCGTATGTAACTTCCAGCAGATCTTTGGGTTTGCGCTCGGCGAAATCAACGCAAGGGTGATCGTTCAGCTTCTCTATCAGGTCGTGCCACTGGTTATCATCAAGACCATTCACTCTTAGCTTACGGCACAGCAGAAACCCTTCTTGGTTTGCTGCCTTATGTGCTTTGGTCATGGCTCACCTCCAGATCAATACGCTTCACCTCCCATGAAACCATTTGAACCTGAATCGGCGCTGAAAATTGGACTTAGTTGAATTGAATCTCGCCATACATTCCGGACTGGTAATGGCCGGGGACATTACAGGCAAATTCAATGTTATTTTTCTTACTGAAAGTCCAGATCACTTCCTTGCGCTGGCCCGGTTCCAGCAAAACGCTGTTGGGATCGTTGTGCTGCATCGAGTGGCCGTTGCCCATGTCCATACCCATTCTTTCATGGTGGAGTTCGCCACCCTGAATGACACCGTGCTCCACCATCATCGCCATCTGTTTCTGATGGGCATCGTGCATTGACGGAGTGCCGATATTGAATTCATGGACAAGGTTGCCCTTGTTTTCCACCACAAAGCGAACAGTCTCTCCGGTTGTGACATCAAGCTGCTCGGGCTCGTAATAGTTATCCCGCATCTCAACGTGAATAGTTCTATTTACTTCAGCGGCTGTTCCCGGTTTACCACTGGCGGCACCATGGCCTCCACTATGCGCACCGGCAGCAAAGGTCAACGCCGGGCCAGACAAGGCGGCAACACACAAAAAATGAGATACTCGCATTTTAATCCTCAAAAAATCGTCGTTCTGAAGTGTCTTCTAGCGCCAAAAAGTTCTCAGTTGGGCTCACAGCCCGATACCATAACGTAGCAACCTGAACCCCTGCTGAAAAAGTAGAGTTAATTATTATTCAGGCCGGATTCAGGTTTATCGGCGAGACTGGGAAACCTCAGTATTAATGCTCTAAAAGGACCGGTTCATGCGCTTACTGCTGGTGGAAGATGATCGTTTGCTGGCCGAAGGCCTGACTAATCAGTTGGAAAAAGCGGGTTTTAGTGTCGATGCCACCCAGACGGCCAAAGAGGCCATGATCCTGGGCAGGCAGGAGGATTATCGTGCCGTGGTACTGGATTTGGGGTTGCCTGACGGTAATGGGCTCGACGTTCTGAAAAATTGGCGTATGGCCGGAATCAGTTTCCCGGTCCTCATCCTTACCGCTCGCGGAGACTGGCAAGACAAGGTGAATGGCCTGAAAGCTGGCGCGGATGACTACCTCGCCAAGCCCTTTCAGTCCGAGGAACTGATCGCTCGTCTCAACGCCATCGTTCGCCGAAGTGAAGGGCGCACCCATTCAATGCTCACCGCCGGTCGCTTTGAAATTGATGAAAACCGTCAAAGCCTGACAGTATCTGACGGTACTGAACACAGCCTGACCGGCACGGAGTTTCGGCTGCTTCGATGCCTGATGAGCCGTCCTGGCCACGTGTTTTCCAAAGAACAACTGATGGAGCAACTGTACAACCTGAGCGAAAGTCCGAGTGAAAACGTGATTGAGGCCTATATCCGGCGGCTCAGGAAGCTGGTGGGGCCCGACACTATTGTCACCCGCCGTGGTCAGGGGTACCTGTTTGATGACACTGTTTAAAAAGCCGGCTTCGGTAAAAGGAACCCTGCTGACTCTCCTGCTACCGGCCGGTATCTTGTTGATGGTGTTGGCCTGGCTGGTTCATGGCTTGCTTCTGGACCGGATGTCCCGATCATTTCTGGAAAGCCGACTTAAAGACGAAGCCGCCTTTCTTGAACACCAGATCCGAAACGCCAATGGTGAACTGGATGCCATCAAAACCGGCGACTATTTCCAGGATGTGTTTCACCATGCGTTTGCGGTTCACTCGCCCTCGAAAACGCTCGTCTCACCAAAGGCTTGGGGTCCTTTGTTAAAGCCATTACTGGACGCAGGTTCAGACGGCATAACCCGGGTACAGGAATCTGTCATTCCTGAGGCTCCCTCGGATATCCTGGCTTATCGCACGTCATTCCAGGTCAATCAAACGCCTGTTGTGGTCATTGTCTCCGAGGATCTTGGTGCCCTTAAGCGCAGCCAGGGGGAGCTACACGCCTGGACAGCCATTGTCTCTCTTCTTTTGATATTACTATTGGTGGCGGTTATCTGGTTTGGCATCAACCTGTCCATGAAACCGGTAACCCCCATCAAAGCTGCTCTGAAAAGGCTCCAGGAAGGCGAAGACTCGCGTATTGACGTGGAGGCACCAGAAGAATTTCAACCTCTGGTACTGCAACTAAACCAGCTTCTGGATTCACTGGACCAACGACTGGAGCGGTCCCGGGAGGCTGTGGCCAACCTTTCTCATAGTGTCAAAACACCCATTGCAGCCGTGCGTCAGATTCTGGAAGACGACACCCGCCCCCTGGATAGCCAACTGAGACACCAGATGGCATCTCGCCTGGACGATATCAACAAACAGCTGGAATCAGAAATGCGCCGCAGCCAATTCGCCGGTCCACAGGTCGGCAAATTCGCCCACCCAATTGACCAGGCGCGGGATCTACTCTGGCTGATGGGGCGCTTATACCCCGGCAAGTCTTTTGAGCTGTCGAGTTCACTGCCTGAGGAGACAAGATGGCCAATTGAGGAGCATGACTTGAGTGAAGTACTTGGCAACTTGCTGGATAACGCTGGCAAGTGGTCCAAGCAATGTGTCGAGCTGGAGTTGAAACAGGCTAATGGAACCCGGCAGGTCATCGTCACCGACGACGGACCTGGGGTTAAGGAAAATGAAATAACCCAACTTGGCCAGCGAGGGTTAAGGCTTGATCAACAGATGCCTGGCCACGGACTTGGACTGGCCATTGTTGAAGACATTGTTTCCCGTTACAGCGGCAAAACCCATTTTGTGACCGCAGCCAATGGTGGGCTGCGGGTGATTGTCGAGCTCTGATTCATCAGACCAAAGGGAGCGTCACTCCACCGGCTAGCCAGATCACTGCAACCACAACTAATACTCGTAACACCTTATCGGTCATAGAGACACCGCCGTGGTCATGGTGATGATGATGGTGAGAGTGCCCTTGTTGCGACTGGCGCCAGAACAAGACCAGCACCACGGTCACACCCACAAATATAATATTCAGTACCGCCTGGTAGTTCCATTTGAAGAATTCACGATCCGCAATTGCCGCGTGGCCACTGAAGTCCGGCAGCATCCCAAGCATCAGCAGACTGTAATGCATGATCAGTGACACACTGACAATGCCTACCAGCATCAACGCCAGGATGTACAGCGCCATTTTCCAGCCGTAGTAGGACGCGTTAATCCTGAGAACCGGCAGCACCACCAGATCGGAAAAGATAAAGGCCATCACACCCGCGAACGTCACGCCCTGGCTGAACAATACTGCTGCGAGCGGGATATTACCCATGGAGCCGATAAAGGTGAAAAACGCGGCAACGGGGCCAACCAGAGTCTGGGCCAGCACCTCGAGGAAAGCCGGGTTCGCCGCGTTTGCGCCTCCGGAGCCAATAAACAGGGCTTCGAAGAAGCTTTTGGGCAACATGGCGGAAATAATGCCGGCCACGGTGAAACCAATCAGCACATCTTTCCAGACCATCTGCCATTCCATCACGTAGGTCTGGCCGATCTGTTGCCACCCTTCCCGGCTGGTAATCTTTTCCTTCCAGCCTTTCTGCTCGCCGTCTTCCTCGGAATCGCCATCATCCATTTTTCGGCGCGCCTGCGCTTCCAGCCGGCGTGGGCGGGTAATTCGTATAAGTAACCAGGTCACCAGGATCAACAGAATACCGCCAACATACTCGCCCACGACAAACTGCCACCCCAGGAAAATGGCAATGACCATACCCAGTTCAATCACCAGGTTCGTGGAGGCCAACATAAACGCCAACGAAGGTGCCAACCCGGCCCCCTTGTTAAAGATGGCTCGGGTCGTGGCCAGAGCGGAAAAACTGCAGGAACTGGAGATAAAACCGAAGAAAGTGGCCAGTGCCATACTGCGCGGGCCGTCCTTGCCCATGGCCTGCTGCATGCGCTTTCGAGTGACCAACACCTGAATCAGGCTGCTGATGACATAACCAAGTACAAACGCCCACAGCGCCATCCAGAAAAAGCCGAGACTGGTGGTTGCCGCTTCGTGCCAGAGTGCCATGAAGTTGCTCAAACCGGTTCTCCTTATACGCGATGACTGTTAACCAACATAGCTCATTTGCCCGGGTCCTCTGTGTGAAGGACTTTGTGCGTCATCCTCCTCTCTTCAACACCTTGCAGAAGAAAACTGAACTCAGCCTGAAAAGCTGCCAATACCCGTCAATCGGAAAGGTCTGGACAATCAGGCAAGAAAACAAAGATTTTGTTCTAACGGTTCCGGCTCCCGGCCCCCACACTTATAGAGACTCGGTTAACGACGGAGGCAGTTATGAAAGACACGGATTCCACACAAGACAACATGCAGGTGATAAGAGCCGGCTCGACTGAAGCCATCAAAGGGCCGAGTGATTACTTCACCGGTAATGTTCGAATTGACAAGGTATTCAGTGCCCCGGAGCCCTCCCGCTTGGGCATGGCAGTGGTCAATTTTGAGCCGGGCGCCCGCACGAACTGGCATACCCATCCACTGGGTCAGGTTCTGCTAGTCACCGATGGCGTGGGCTGGACACAGTGCGAAGGCGGGCCGAAAACGGAAATCCGTCCTGGCGATGTTATCTGGTGTAACTGCGGTCGTCGTCATTGGCACGGTGCGACCGATACCACCGCCATGCAGCATGTGGCCGTTCAGGAGGCCCTGAATGGCAGTCCGGTTGACTGGATGGAACCGGTATCCGACGAGGATTACCTGGCCGGTCCGGTCAAGAAAGATTGATTACCCGGGTTTTAACGGGAAATGCTCAGCCGGCGGCGCTTTGAACCAGCCGCCGGATATCCCTCACCGGGGGCAAGCCGAACAGGCGGCTGTACTCCCGACTGAATTGGGACGGGCTCTCATAACCAACCTCGAAGGCTGCCCTGGATGCATCCAGGTGATCGGCCAGCATCAGTCGGCGAGCCTCACTCAGGCGAATTTTCTTTTGGAACTGCAACGGGCTCATGGCCGTCATAGAACGGAAGTGGTTATGAAACGCTGAGACGCTCATTCCCGCCTGCCTTGCCAGGGTCTCCACCTTCACCGGTTTGCTGAAATTTTCTTTCAGCCAGTCAATGGAGCGCGCCACTTGGTAACTGTGATTGCCGATGGAAGTAATCTGTCGCAGCCTGGCACCCTGGTCACTTTGCAAGAGGCGATAGAAGATTTCCTGCTGGATCAGCGGCGCCAGCGCCGGGATGTCCTCTGGATGCTCAAGAAGATCGAGCAAACGATTGAATGCGTCCTGCAATCGCTCATTTACCTCGCCAACGGCAATGCCCAATCTGTCCGCTGAACGTTTGTCCTTAGGCGATGGATATTGGACCATCAGTTGGGCGATTACCCGCAGATCCATTTCCATGGTTAAACCCACATAGGGGCGTTCGGGGCTGGCTTCGATGATCTGGCTGACTACTGGCAGATCCACCGAGGTGATAAGGAAGTGGTCAGCGTCATAGGCGTAAACCTCTTCACCCAGAAAAACGCGCTTCCTGCCCTGCCCGATCAGGCAAATACTGGGAGCCAGCATATAACTGGTGGGCTCGGTGGCGCCCTCCCAGCGATGAAGACTGAGCCCGCGGATGGGCGTGTCCAGCCTGTTTTTCTGCCCGGTCAGGTTCACAAGACGTTCAGCAAGCCCGGATGCCACTGGTGTATTGCCGGGTGTCGTTTCTGTGTGCTCGAAACAGTTGTTGGAATGACTGTCCATCGACCTTCTTACCTCGCTAAAGGCTTCTGCTTCTTTGTCGAGTGGCAGAAGTTCCGGGGATACCGCAGGAAGCTGATCCGGTTTAATGCAGCGTTCCTAGAACACATCACTGGCAAGTCGAGCCGTGAGGACTGAACCAAATAAAAAACTCTGGAAGACCTCACAGTCTCCCAGAATCCGGGTATAACGGGAAGTATTCCGGCTGTGTGCCGGGCTTCTTTGTCAGGCGTTTTGCACTTTGGCTTCCGCCTTCGTCTCACTGATGGGCCAATGCAGGGCCATGGCCACCAGGCTGAGTCCCACGGCAAGCCACCAGACGATATTGTAGTTGCCGGTCAGTTCATACAGTACGCCACCCAGCCAAACGCCCGAGAAGCTGCCCACCTGATGTCCCAGGTAGACCACTCCATAGAACGTGGCCATGTAGCGGGTGCCGAACATGGTAGACACCAACCCACTGGTCGGCGGCACCGTGGCCAGCCACAACACCCCCATCACACAGCTGAACAGGATGACAGACACCTGGGTCAGTGGCAGCACCAGGAACGCTGTGATCAGTAGCGCCCGGGCGCCGTAGATGGCGATGAGCACATTGCGAAGCCCGAAGCGCCCTGACAACACACCAGACAGCAGCGAGCCGGCAATATTGAACAGCCCAATCAGACTGATGGACCAGGCGGCCACACTGGTGCTGAAGCCGGCTTCGGTCAGGAATGGTGGCAGGTGCACGGTGATGAACGCCACGTGAAAACCACAAACAAAAAAGCCCAGGATCAGGAGCCAGTAGGGCCTGTGCCCCCGGGCGATGCGCACGATTTCGGAAAAGGACGGTTCGTTTTGATCATGGTGGGCGGCAGCGTGGCCATCATGCCCCCGGGGCCGGGCCAGCGGCATGGCCAGTAATGCCATAACGAGCGCCATCCCTGCCATGGCCTGTAGCCCAACGTTCCAACCCAACGATTCCACTAACTGGCCAATGACCGGCACCAGCAAAAACTGACCTGCGGAAGCCGCGGCGGTGCCAATGCCCAAGACCAATTGGCGCTGCTCGGGCGCCACTGCTTGCGCCATGGCAGGAAGCACAATACCAAACGAGGTGCCGGCAACACCGGCGCCGATCAGCACGCCCAGGCCCGCGTTCAGGCTCCAGACATCGGTGACGTTCACCGTCATCAGGATACCGCCGGCATAGAGTGCGGCGCCGGCTACCAGCACCTTGGTAGTACCAAAACGGTCTGCCAGACCACCAGCAACCACCGCAACCACACCCCAGGCAAGGTTCTGGATGGCCAGCGCCAGGCCCAGAACATCACGCCCCCAGTCATTGAACTCGCCAATCGGCTCGACAAACAGACCAAAACTCGAACGCAGGCCGAAAGACAGCATCAGCATCAGGCAACCGCTGATGATGAGAAACAGGGAAGGCAGTGGAATACGGCTCATTCGGGGCTCCGTGGTGGTCTGAACAGTGTGAGAATGATCGATAACAATAGTGGGAGTGAACCAAAAACTCCGGAAGGCCTTGAGGACCTTCCGGAGCCGGCTTTATTGGAAAGCTTTGGGTTCGGTTTTACCGGTTCACATCCACGATGATGCGACCGCGAACCTTGCCTTCCAGCAGCTCTTCGGCTTTGGAGACAGCATCGCCCAGGCCGATTTCATGGCCAATTTCGCCCAGCTTGTCCACGTCCAGGTCGGTACCCAGGCGCTTCCAGGCTTCCAGGCGGTCTTCACGCGGGCACATCACGCTGTCGATACCGGCCAGGGTGACACCACGCAG
>ERZ1673962.1404-NODE-1404-length-11520-cov-4.318099_pt1 | contig 11520 bp, 11 predicted proteins | sample MGYA00580188_ERZ1673962 | MGnify/ENA primary metagenome ERZ1673962 (study PRJEB41334, sample SAMN05608104) | rock metagenome | biome: terrestrial subsurface; feature: shale formation; material: shale | place: USA: Pennsylvania ... | reverse complement strand
AGCGGGATCACTTCGATGCGCGCACCGGTGGCAGTGGCCAGCATCTGCCAGGGCACGATATTGGCGTGGTGGGCGCTCTGCATCAGCAGGATAAGGTCACCTGACCCCAAGTGCTGACGGCCCCAGCTTTGCGCCACCAGATTGATCGCTTCGGTGGTGCCGCGGGTCCAGATCAGTGTCGCGCTGTCTTCCACCCCGAGCCAGCTTGCTACCCGGTCACGGGCCTGCTCGAAGGCTGCTGTCGCCTGTGCCGATAGCGCATGGCTGCCGCGATGCACATTGGCATTGGCCGTCTTGTAAAAACGGTTGACCGCATCGATGACCTGCCGCGGTTTTTGCGTGGTTGCGGCGTTATCCAGGTAGACCAGCGGCTGCCCCTGCACACGCAGAGACAGCAGCGGAAAATCCCGTCGCCAGAGCCTGGGGTCGGTGCTGCTCACGCAGAGCTACCCGTTGCCTGGACGCGGTCCAACTGACTGCGCCAGCGGGCATACAGCATGGCCGAGGTAAACAGGGTCACCAGCAGGGTGCAGTCGATCAGGCCCAGCCAGCGAGTGGGTGGCGGGATCAGGGCGGCGATCACGGCTTCAAGGAAATAGAGCAGCAGCACGAAGCAGAGCCAGGCATGACCGCGCGGTTTGCCCTTGATCACCACCGGCGCAAAGGCCAGCAGCGGCAACAGGTGCACCAGCCAGATCACCCAGGGGTTGTCACCCTGTGAGGGCGCAAGCCAGAGATACCAGAGGGTGAACAGCAGCAGCAGACCGAAATAACTCAGCAGCACCAGCGCACGGCTGATACGGGTTTTGGCAGCCAGTGATTGCATCAAGACGCTCCCTTTTGCAGCAGGTTCAATGCCAGCTGGCCAAGGCGCTTGCCTTGTTGCAGTGCCAGTGCGGCCTCAAGTTCATCCAGTTGTGCCTTGCCATCGCTGCCGCTGACATGGGTGGCACCGTAAGGCGTGCCGCCTGCGCGGGTTTCCAGCAGCTCGGTGGCGCTGTAGGGCAACCCTGCCAACACCATGCCGTGATGCAGCAGGGGCAGCATCATGCTCAGCAGGGTGCTTTCCTGGCCACCGTGCAAGCTGGAACTGGAACTGAACACGCAGGCAGGCTTGTCGATCAGAGCGCCGGACAGCCAAAGGCTGCTGGTAGAGTCGATGAAATACTTCATCGGTGCCGCCATGTTGCCGAAGCGGGTCGGGCTGCCCAGTGCCAGGCCTGCACACTGAGCCAGATCGGCTTCACTGCAGTAGACCGCACCGGACTCGGGGACTTCCGGCTCAGTGGCTTCGCAGACCGTGGAAATGGCCGGCACGGTTCGCAGGCGCGCTTCCAGTCCGGCTTCCTCGACACCACGCGCGATCTGCCGAGCCAGAGCCCGGGTGGCGCCGTTGCGGCTGTAATAGAGGACCAGAACGTAGGGCTGGCTCACGCGAGAATCTCCAGCACGGACTCCGGCGGACGACCGATGCGGGCCTTGTCGCCGTTGATCACGATCGGGCGCTCGATCAGTTTCGGGTACTCGGTCATTGCCTTGATGATCGCGTCCTCACTCAGGCTCTGATCATCCAGACCGGCTTCCTTGTATTCGGTTTCCTTGCTGCGCAGCAGATCACGCGCACTGATGCCCAGTGCGGCCAGTACGGATTTCAGCTCGTCGGCACTGGGAACGTCCTTGAGATATTCACGGATCTCGGGTTCAATGCCGCGCTCCTGCAGCAGCTTAAGCGTTTCACGAGATTTTGAGCAGCGCGGGTTGTGATAGATGCAAATCGACATGAGTGCTCCGTTTCGGCTTTCAATAGGCGGATGAGCGCCCTATTGTATAGGGCAGAGCATTGATTAGTTAAGAGAGAGACCATGCAGAAGGGAAGCCTGCCGGCGGTGCTGGTATTTGTTCGTACCCTTATCCAGCAGTTTCAGGCCAATCAAGGGATCCTGAATGCTGCGGCACTGACCTATACCACGCTGTTTGCCGTGGTGCCGCTGATGACCGTGTCCTACTCCATGCTGGCGGCGGTACCCAATTTTCGCGGTGTCGGTGAGCAGCTGCAGGGCTGGATTTTCGAGAATTTTGTTCCGGCGACCGGTGAAGTGGTGCAGGACTACCTGGCGACCTTTTCGTCCCAGGCGCAGAGCCTGACGGTGATCGGTATCGTCTTCCTGGCGGTGACCTCGATCATGATGATGAAAAACATCGAGGCGGCCTTCAACCGTATCTGGCGAGTCACCGAACCGCGCAAGGGACTGTCCAGTTTTCTGCTGTACTGGGCGGTATTGAGCCTGGGACCGATTCTGATCGGCCTTGGATTGCTGCTGACCTCTTATGTCGCCAGTCTGCCGTTCATCTCCAGTGCCACTGAAATGGTGGGACGTGCCCGACTGTTGTCATTGTTGCCGCCGTTTTTCTCGGCACTGGCCTTCATGCTGCTCTATGCCGCGGTGCCCAACTGCCGGGTGCCGCTGCGCAGTGCCGCTGTAGGTGGCCTGTTCGCAGCGATCCTGTTCGAGTTGGCCAAGCGGGGCTTTGTGCAGTTTGTCACCCTGTCACCTTCCTATCAGCTGATCTACGGCGCCTTTGCGGCGGTGCCGCTGTTTCTGCTTTGGATCTATATCAGCTGGACCATCATCCTGCTGGGGGCCGAGTTGACTCGCCAGCTGACGGTTGTCCATGTCAACAAGTACCGCAACAACGAGCCGCACTTCTACACCATTCTGGCGGTGTTGCAGCGACTCTGGGTGGCGCAGCAGGACGGTGAAACCCTGCCTGACCAGTTACTGTTGCAGGAGGTACCGGGGCTGGATCAGGGGCGCTGGGATGACTATGTTCAGTTGCTGATGAAAATCGGTCTGATGCGACGTACCGAAGGTGGGCAGTATCTGCTCAGCCGTGACTTGAGCCGTTATACTTTGCTGCAGCTGCAGCGTGAGCTGCCCTGGCCACTGCCGGACCCGGTGCCCGAACAGGATGAACCCTGGCAGCAGGAGCTGTGCAGTCGGCTGCAGATGCTGCAGCGACAGCGTGGTGTGGTCTTGAATGTGAGCTTGCAGGATCTTTATCGTCGAGGGCACATACCGACCCTTGAACAGCTACAGGAATAACGATGGCGAAAATCTGTGTGCATGCGTTGATCACTGGGCGCGTTCAGGGCGTCTGGTTCCGTCATTTCACCCGTGAACAGGCCGAGGCTAATGCCCTGACCGGCTGGGTACGCAATCTGTCGGATGGACGAGTTGAGGCCCTGCTCTGTGGTGAGGAGAAAGCGGTGCGGCATGTGGAAGCCTGGCTCAACCGCGGTCCCGAGTTGGCCAATGTGGCCGAAGTTGCCTCCACGGATGTGGAATATGATGCCGACCTGGTCGGTTTCGATATCATTGATTGAGCATGCGCTTGAGCCAGTCGGCCAGCTGCCGGGCACGGGGATCCTGTGCCGTGTTCGGCAACCATAACGACAGTCTGGCGTCAGTCTCGATAAATCCCCAGGGTGCGATCAAGCGTCCGGTTCTCAGATCTTCTTCCACCAGATAGGCGGGCGCAATTGCAACGCCCAGCCCGACCAGCGCCGCTTCCAGCATGAAATTCAGATGTTCGAAAGACTGGGCAATGTTCAGCCGTGTTGAATCCAGCCCCTGCTGGCGGCACCACTGAGGCCAGGCCTGGGGGCGTGACAGGGTTTCCAGCAGCGGCAGCTGCAGCAGAACCTCTGACGCTGCCTGATCGGCCTTCGGCAGCAGGTCCGGGCGCAACACCGGACCTATGCGCTCCGGTGCCAGTTCGATCACCTGACTGCCGGCCGGCCAGGGCGGGGTGGCAAAACGCAGTGCCGCATCAATGCCGGAGCGAATCGGCTGATCTTCGTCCACGGCGGTCAGGTGCAGCTCCAGATCCGGACAGTCCCGCTTGAGCGTATCCAGACGTGGAATGAACCAGCGTGCCAAAAAACTGCCGGAGCAGCCGAGTACCAGTGGTGCGCCTGCGGCTTCTCGGCGCAACTGGTCACAGGCCTGCTCCAGCTGGGAGAAAACCTGTTGAGTGGTGCCGGCCAGTCGAACCCCGGCCGGGGTCAGTCGTACCCCGCGTCCTGCGCGTTCGAACAGGACGACTCCGAGCTGCTCCTCGAGTTGACGAATCTGACGGCTGACCGCACCATGAGTGACGTGCAGCAGCTCTGCGGCAGCCGTCATACTCAGCGTGCGCGCAGTGGTATCGAAGGCACGAAGTGCATTGAGAGAGGGTAGTGATGAACTCATTTTCTGTTACTTTTTCTCACAGGTTGGTGTGATTTTATCGATTTTCTCCGCCCGGTGCATGCTCTAGACTGAAAACATCAGAATACACTTTGAGGTCGCAATCATGAGTACAGATACTTCCCTGCGACAGGGGCCCGACGCCAGCGGCTTTTTCGGTCGCTTCGGTGGTCGTTTTGTCGCCGAAACCCTGATGCCGTTGATTCTTGAGCTGCAGGCCGAGTATGAAAGAGCCAAGCAGGACCCGGCCTTCCATGCCGAGCTGGAAAAGCTGCAAAAGGACTACGTAGGTCGTGAGACGCCCCTGTATCTGGCCGAGCGTCTGACCGAGGCGCTGGGCGGCGCCAAAATTTACCTCAAGCGCGAAGACCTGAACCATACCGGCGCGCACAAGATCAACAACTGCCTGGGCCAGATTCTGCTCGCCAAGCGCATGGGCAAAAAGCGTATCATCGCCGAGACTGGTGCCGGTATGCACGGTGTGGCGACGGCCACGGTGGCGGCGCGTTTTGGCCTGGAATGCGTGATCTATATGGGCAGCACTGACATCCACCGTCAGCAGCCCAATGTGCAGCGCATGAAGTTGCTGGGTGCGACCGTCATTCCGGTGACCAGCGGCACCGGTACGCTGAAGGACGCGATGAACGAAGCCCTGCGCGACTGGGTGACCAACGTCGACAGCACCTTCTACATCATCGGTACCGTAGCCGGGCCGCACCCCTATCCGGCGCTGGTGCGTGACTTCCAGTCGGTGATCGGTGAAGAGACCAAGGCGCAGATCCTGGAGAAGGAAGGGCGTCTGCCGGATACGCTGGTTGCCTGTATTGGTGGCGGTTCCAACGCCATGGGTCTGTTCCATCCCTTCCTCGATGACACCTCGGTGAAGATGATCGGTGTTGAAGCCGGCGGTGAAGGCCTGGACAAGCGGCATGCGGCCAGCCTCAAGGGCGGCGAGCCGGGCGTGCTGCACGGCAACCGTACCTTCCTGCTGCAGTCCGAAGACGGCCAGATTCAGGACGCGCACTCGATTTCGGCCGGTCTGGACTACCCGGGCATAGGTCCTGAGCACGCCTGGTTGCACGATATCAAGCGTGTGGAATATGTAGCCATTACGGATGAAGAGGCGCTGGAAGGGTTTAAGGCGCTGTGCAAATACGAAGGCATTATTCCGGCACTGGAATCATCCCACGCCATCGCCCATGTGCTGAAACTGGCACCGACCCTGCCCAAGGATCACATCATCGTGATCAACCTCAGTGGTCGAGGCGACAAGGACATGGCAACCGTAACCGAACATCTGGCGGCCGAACTGGCGCAATAAGGGGAGACCTAATGACGACTACGACTGCAAGCCGAATGGAGCGTCGCTTTGCCGCGCTGAAACAGGATAATCGTGCCGCCCTGGTGACGTTCATTACCGCCGGCGATCCCGATTTCGCCAACAGCCTGGATATCCTGCTGGGGTTGCCCGAAGCCGGTGCCGATGTGATCGAGTTGGGCATGCCCTTCACCGATCCCATGGCGGACGGTGCGTCCATTCAGCTGGCCAACCAGCGTGCGCTGGCCGCCGGTCAGGACATGCTTAAGACTCTGCAGATGGTGCGTATTCTGCGTGAGCAGGATCAGGATACGCCGGTGATACTGATGGGCTACTACAACCCCATCTATCGCTACGGCGTGAAGCGGTTCCTGGAAGAAGCCGCGGAAGAGGGCGTGGATGGTCTGATTGTGGTTGATCTGCCGCCGGAGCATGATGATGAGCTGTGCATCCCGGCGCGTGAGGCGGGTATCCACTTCATTCGTCTGGCCACACCGACCACCGATGCCAAGCGGCTGCCGGGTGTGCTGAACAATACGTCCGGCTTCCTCTACTACGTCTCCAGCACCGGGGTTACCGGCTCGGCCGCACCCACGCCGGAGAAGGTACAGAGTGAAGTTGAAGCCATCCGTGCCCATACCGATATCCCGATCGGGGTTGGCTTCGGTATACGGACACCGGAACAGGCGGCGCGCATCGCACAATTTGCCGATGGCGTCGTGGTAGGTTCGGCACTGATTGACTGTATTGCCAAGGCCGAAACGCCTGAGGCCGGTACTCAGGCTGTGCTGGATCTCACCCGCGAACTCTCAGCGGCCGTGCGCAGCGCACGCTGCTGATATCTCTGTTGCCGGGCGAGCTGTCGCCCGGCATCTCCGATGCTGCCATCCGCAACCGGGGCAGCTGAGTTTCTAAATTGACCCTCAATGGCCCCTGCGCGCCAAGGCGCACTGGCGACAGTAGCTGACTTCAATGATCGGATGGTGCAGGTTCTTGATGGAGTTCAGGCTGCTGCGGTACTCCTCCGGAGTGCTGGTGCCATGGGCGACAACCGCCGCTACCAGTGTCCAGGAACCCTGACCCACCGACCAGATGTGCAGATCGACCACATCGGTATCACCGTTCTTCTGCAGCAATTTGCGTGCAGCCCGCCGGATCTCGTCCGGGCCTTCACGATCCAGCAGTACGCTGGCGGTCTGGCGCAACAGGCCCCAGGACCAGCGCAAAATCACCACGGCGGCCACCAGTGCAATCACCGGATCCAGCCAATTCCAGCCCCAAAGCCAGGCGGCAGCCAAACCCGCAATCGCGGCGACGGACGTCAGGGCATCGGCCACCACATGCACCAGTGCGGCACTGAGATTGGAGTCATGGTGATGGTCTTCTTCGCCATGAGCATGACGATGCTCATGCTTGCCGGCCAGCAGCCAGGCCGACAACAGGTTCACCGCAAGACCGATGACAGCGACTACCAGCGCTTCTCTGGGCATCAGCTCTGCCGGGTTGAGCAGACGATGCACGGATTCATACACCAGCCAGACGGTGGACACCCCCAGCAGCAGGGCGCTGGTATAGGCGGCCAGATCGGCAATCTTGCCGCTGCCCAAACTCAGGCGGCGATCATGGGCATGTTTGCGTGACAGGTAATAGGCCAGTGCAGCAAGCCCCAGTGCCATGGCGTGCCCTGCCATATGGATGCCATCGGCCAGCAGCGCCATGGACCCGGTGATCAACCCCGCGAAGACCTCGCCGACCATGGTCACCAGTGTCAGCAGAGTTACCAGCGTGGCGCGCTGTTCAGCCCTGCGCTTCTGGCCCTGACCAAAGTCGTGAGGCAAGTCGGGTACGCTGGTGGCATGAGGGTGTGAGGGTTCGGGGACCTGAGTGGACATTACTACTCCGAAAGCTGATTGTGCAGATGCGTGCAGTGTAACAGGCTTTGCGAAGCAGGGCAGAGAGGCGTGTTTGCCAAGGTGGCAGGTCACTGAGGGAGATCAGTTTTCAGGAGGGAATGCACTCAAAGGGAGAGTGCCCGGACAGGATCCGGGCACTCTTTTATCAGCTCATCTGACTGCGCAGAAATTCCAGTGCGGTTTCCACCGGGATATCCTGAGATTCGGCATCACGACGGCTCTTGTATTCCAGAGTGCCGTTCTGCAGGCCGCGATCGGATATGACCAGGCGCTGCGGAATACCCATCAACTCCATGTCAGCAAACTTGACGCCCGGACGCTCCTTGCGGTCATCCATCAGCACGTCAATGCCCGCTGCCTGCAGGGCGGCATAGAGTTCATCTGCTTTGGCGCGAACGTCCTCGGACTTGTCATAGTTGAGCGGAACCAGAGCCACGCTGAACGGTGCCAGGGCTTCCGGCCAGATAATGCCTTTGTCGTCGTGGTTCTGCTCGATGGCTGCCGCCACCACGCGGGTAACACCGATGCCGTAGCAGCCCATGGACATGACGGTCGCCTTGCCGTTTTCGTCCAGCACAGTGGCATTCATCGCTTCGGAATATTTGGTGCCCAGCTGGAAGATATGACCGACCTCGATGCCTCGACGGATCTGGATCTTGCCCTGACCGCAGGGGCTGGGGTCGCCTTCGACTACATTGCGAATATCGGCGACCTGCGGCGTCGGCAGGTCGCGTTCCCAGTTGAGACCGAAGTAATGCTTGTCATCGATGTTGGCGCCGGCACCGAAATCGGACAGGGTTTCAACACTGCGGTCGATGATGCAGGGAATCGGCAGGTTGATCGGGCCCAAAGAACCGGGACCGGCGCCGATCACCTGACGGATCTCTTCATCGGTGGCAAAGCGCAGCGGCGCTTCAACCTGCAGCAGTTTTTCCGCCTTGATCTCGTTCAGTTCATGATCGCCACGTACCAGCAGGGCAACAAAGTCGGCATCGACAGCGTCACTGGCGGCCACGATCAGCGTCTTGACGGTCTTTTCGATCGGCAGGTTGAACTGTTCCACCAGCTCGGCGATGGTCTTGGCGTTGGGGGTATCGACCAGGCGCATCTCTTCAGTGGCAGCCTGACGCTCACCCAGTGCCAGGGCTTCGGCCATCTCCACGTTGGCGGCGTAGTCGCTGCTGTCTGAAAAGGCGATATCGTCCTCGCCGGAGTGGGCCAGAACATGGAATTCATGGGAGGATTCGCCACCGATGGAGCCGGTGTCCGCCAGTACGGGACGGAAATCCAGTCCCAGGCGGGTAAAGATGTTGGTGTAGGCCTGGTGCATCACCTGATAGGTGGCCGCCAGTGACTCAACATCCGTGTGGAAGGAGTAGGCGTCCTTCATAATGAATTCACGCGAACGCATGACACCGAAGCGTGGGCGGATCTCGTCGCGGAACTTGGTCTGAATCTGGTAGAAGTTGGCCGGCAGCTGCTTGTAGCTCTTGATCTCGCGACGGATCAGGTCGGTGATCACTTCTTCGTGGGTAGGGCCGACGCAGAATTCGCGGTTGTGACGGTCATTGACGCGCAGCAGTTCGGGACCGTACTGCTCCCAGCGACCGGACTCCTGCCACAGCTCGGCGGGCTGAATCGCCGGCATCAGCACTTCCTGGGCCCCCGCGGCATCCATCTCTTCACGCACGATGCGTTCAACCTTGCGCAGGGTGCGCAGGCCCAGAGGCAACCAGCTGTAGAGGCCGGCGGCAACCTTGCGGATCATGCCCGCACGCAGCATCAGCTGATGGCTGATCACCTCGGCGTCGGAGGGCGTCTCTTTCAGGGTTGCAATCAGAAATTGGCTTGCTCGCATAGAACCAGGGTCCGTCTCAGAATGAAAATGGCCCCCATTTTAGGGGGCCAGCGTCAGGCGAACAAGTGGCCCCCTGAAAAGGGGCCTGAATTGGCAGCCGGATATCAGGCTGCCTGGCTCTGTTGTTCCACGAACGCGATCAACTGATCCAGCTGCAGTTCGTTGAACACGGGGATACCGTTGCGCAGCAGCTCATCGGCGGCCACGCCTGGAGCGGTAGTCAGCGTGCCGGAAAAACTGCCGTCATAGATCTCCTGATTGCCACAGGAGGGGCTGCGCGCTTTCATCAGCGCACAGCAGCAATCATGCTGGTGCGCCAGCTCCAGTGCCTGCTCGGCACCGCTGAGAAACTCGGGGGTGACGTCCTCATCGGCATCAGTGGTGATCAGGATGGGGAAACGGGTCTGAATTTCGGCGGGCGGACGGGGGGTCGGCAGGCCGCCGAGGGTTTCGGGGCAGGCGGCTATCAATCGTCCCTGTTGGTGCCAGCGCTTCAGAATAGGGTGGTCGAGCAGGTTATCGCGTCCGTCATAACGCACTTTTGCGCCCAAAAGGCAGGCGCTGACCAATACTTTAGCCATGATGTACTCTTGCAGTATTTCGATTGTTGTTATTCTAGCGTGCGTATTTTACGGCAGTGTTGCGTCAGCGCAATACCACCAAAGTCAGTCCCCAGAATACCGTTGTTGGCGTGACTGAATTCGGGGTGAAATCACTGGCGGAGGTTTACGTAAACGACAACCGGTTATATATTCGGGATATCCCCTAGGTGAAAGCCTTGATTTTGATGGCGGGGCAGGGCTTTTCGACAATCCTGGGTTCTGATTACAACAGGCTCCGAAATCAAAATTCCGATAATAAAGATAACAAGAGGGAAGCATCCGATGAGCAAGCAGGCTTATCAGCCGTTCTATGACCAGTTTGATGTTGACCGGCTGGCACAGGAGGTTCTGACGACGGACCTTGCCGTTGGCATGAATGCCTGTCAGGAAATCTGCGACAAGTGGGCCTCTGACCCGCAACGGCTGGCACTTAACTTCGAGGGTGTGGAGCGAGAAGCGGAAAGCTGGAGCTTTGCCCGTCTGCAGCAGGCAGCCGCACGTTTTGCCAATCTGTTGGCAGAGAAGGGTGTCGGCAAGGGGGATCGCGTAGCCGGGCTGCTGCCGCGAACACCGGAGCTGCTGGTGGTCATTCTGGGTACGCTGAGAGCCGGCGCGGTCTACCAACCGCTGTTTACCGCGTTCGGCTCCGGTGCCATTGAATACCGTCTGGACAAGGCAAACACCCGGCTGGTGGTGACGGACGATCAGTACCGGTTCAAGCTGGATGATGTGCAGCAATGTCCACCGATCGTGCGGGTCAGCAGTCGTGGTGCCGATACTCATACGGATCTCGACTATCACCAGCAGATGGCGCGCCAGTCGGACCGGTTCGAGCCGGTGCTGATACAGGCCGATGAGCCCATTCTGCAGATGTTTACCTCGGGTACCGTGGGCAAATCCAAGGGGGTTGCCGTTCCGGCGCGTGCGCTGCTGTCATTTTATGTCTACATGCGCTATGCCATCGATCTGCAGCCGGATGACCGCTACTGGAACGTGGCAGATCCGGGCTGGGCCTACGGACTTTACTATGCGGTCATTGGCCCCCTGCTGCTCGGCGCAACCACGCATTTCAACGAGAACGGCTTCACCCCGGAAACCACCTACGCCATGATCAGGCGCTACAACATCACCAATCTGGCCGCAGCGCCCACCGCCTACCGTTTGCTGATGGCCCATGATGGACTTTTGCCCGAGGGCGAGCAGTTGGGCCTCAGGGTGGCCAACAGTGCCGGTGAGCCGCTGAATCCGGAAGTGGTCAACTGGGTCGCGCGTCGCCTGGGTTGTCCGGTAATGGATCACTATGGTCAGACCGAAACCGGTATGACTTGCTGCAATCACCATGCATTGGAGCATCCGCTACGAGTAGGCTCCATGGGCTATTCGCTGCCGGGACATCGTGTGGTGGCTCTGGACGGAGACTTCAATGAAGTCGGTGCCGGTGAAACCGGTCAGCTGGCGGTGGATATCCACCGGTCGCCTCTGTTCTTCTTCCAAGGCTACACCTGGGACGAAAAGGACCCCTTCCATGACGGCTACTACCTGACCGGTGATGTGGCCATCAGCCATGGCGATGGCAGCT